>Ga0315338_1003818_pt1 | contig 12660 bp, 11 predicted proteins | sample ASW8metaG_FD_204518 | JGI IMG/M metagenome (GOLD analysis project Ga0315338, IMG submission 204518) | Ammonia-oxidizing marine archaeal communities from Monterey Bay, California, United States - ASW #8 | ecosystem: Environmental > Aquatic > Marine > Coastal | place: USA: California | collected... | reverse complement strand
CGCACCGTGCGGATCACGTTGATCGCGTTACCGTAGCCATTGTCGGAATCGGCGATCACCGGGCTGCTGGTGACATTGGCGATGTTGCGCGCGTTGAGATGCATCTCCGTCATCGTCGCCAGACCGGCGTCGGGCATGCCGAGCAGCGACAGCGAAGTGCCGTAGCCGGTCATGTAAATGGCGGGAAACCCGACCTGATCGAGGATCTTGGCGCTCAGCGCGTTGTAGCAGCCGGGCACGAAGACCGATTTGCCTTCCTTCAGGATTTCGCGGAGTTTGGTCGTCTTCTTCATCGATATTTCCTTTTCCAGGGCGCGGACCGGCGGTGCACAATGATGCGCACCGTGCCAATCGCACGCAAGTCTGCCTCAAATATCCCCTATAGGGTTGATTCCGCGCCAAGCAGCACCGTGCATTGGCTCGACAATACGCCGCCGTTGCCGTGCGCCAGCGCCACTTCGGCGCCGCCGACCTGGCGCGGGCCGCACGTGCCCTGGATTTGGCGCGCCGCCTCGATCAGCACCAGCAGCCCGTACATTCCGGGGTGGCAATAGGAAAGCCCGCCGCCATTGGTGTTGACCGGGAATCGGCCGCCCGGCGCGATGCCGCCGTCAGCGACAAAGGTCCCGCCTTCGCCCTTGGCGCAAAAGCCGAGATCTTCGAGGAACAGGAGCGTGCAGATGGTAAAGGCGTCGTACAGGGTCGCGACGTCCACATCGGACGGCTTGAGACCCGCGGTATCGTACGCAATCTGTCCCGACTGCACGGCGCCGGTCGTAGTGAAGTCCGGCATGCTGGAGATGTTCTGGTGGGTAATGTACTCGCCCGTGCCCAGCACGTAGGCCGGCTTCTGTTTAAGGTCCTTAGCGCGTTCCGCCGTCGTCATGATGATTGCGCCGCCGCCGTCCGTGACCAGGCAGCAGTCGCGTACAGTCAGCGGATGGCTGATCATGCGGGCATCGAGCACATCGTCGACGCTGAGCGGTTCCTTTTCCCAGGCAACCGGGTTCATCAAGGCCCATTGCCGCGCGGCCACGGCGATCTCCGCCAGATACTCGCGCGTCGTGCCGTACTCGTACATATGGCGGGACGCGGCGAGGGCGTACGCACTCGGCGGCATCATCGGGCGGTACGGGTCTTCGTACGGGTTGATCTCCCGCGCCGAGGCCGCCGCACGGCTGACCGAACGCTGCGTGCTGCCGTAGGTGATCAGCGCCACCTCGCACAGCCCGGCATGGATCGCCGCCTGGGCGTGCGTGATATGCGCCATGAAGGAGGAACCGCCGATCTGCGTCGAATCGAAATAGCGCGGCCGCAGGCCAAGATACTCGCACACGCCCATGGCCACCATGCGCGACTGGCTGGTCGACACGAACAGGCCGTCGATATCGCCGAGCGACAGGCCGCAATCTTCCAGCGCGCGATGCGTCGCCTGGCCCATCAGATCGAAGATACTGGTGTCGGGCGCGACGAGGCCGAGGTCGGATTCCGCCGTCGCCACGATTGCCGTTTTCCCACGAAGGTCCGCCATGATCAGCCCTCCACCGGATCGAAGACGGGATGGATCGGTTCCGCCTCGGTGCCCGGGATCATGCGGACCCTGACCCGCATGCCAATCGCGACCTCCATCGGGTCGACGGATTCGACCCGGCTCATCATGCGGAAGCCTTCGTCGAGCTCGACCATCGAGATGTCGTAGGGGTCCTCGCCGCGGCGATGCAGGGTCGTCGTCGCATAGACGGTCCCGAGCCCCTTGCTGACTCGCCATTCCAGGTTCGGTTTCGCCGTGTCCGGAGCCACTGCACGCGGGTAAAACACCGCCTTTCCGTTGTCGGGATCGATCTGATAGGCGAGTTCACCCTTCTCGCAATGGTCTCGAAATATCGCCAACGGCGATTTCGGCTGATCGGCCATAGTCACACGTTCCTTCTTGTAAATGTCGAATTGGCAAACAAACTGACGCGCGACAGCCACTCGTGCAAGGGTCGCCCGTATCGCGAGATTGTTGGATACTGCTAAAATCGACAAATCTGTTTGCGGGCGAAAGAGGCTCTCAAATGACGCTGGTGGACCGTAAGGACGATTAAGTATGACTCAGAAACGCCGCCTCCATCTGGGCGCTTTCATGCGCCCCGTCAGCATTCACACCGCCTGGTGGCGCTATCCCGGTGGCGCGCCGGACGCCAATTTCAGTCTGAAGCACCTGGTGTCTTTCGCTCAGACACTGGAGCGCGGCCGGTTCGACGCCTTTTTCATGGCTGACCATTTGGCCGTGCTCAACATGCCGATCGACGCGCTGAAGCGTAGCGCCACGGTCACCTCGTTCGATCCGCTGACCCTTTTACCGGCGCTGTCCATGGTGACCGACCATCTGGGCCTGATCGCGACGGCCTCGACGACCTTCGAGACGCCCTATCTGATCGCCCGCCGGTTTGCCTCGCTCGACCATATCAGCGGTGGCCGCGCGGGGTGGAACCTGGTCACCACGTCCAATCCGGACGCCGCACTCAACTTCGGCATGACGGATCAGATGGAACATGGCGAGCGCTACCGGCGCGCCCGTGAGTTCTACGACGTCGTCACCGGGCTGTGGGACAGCTGGGCCGACGACGCCTTTATCCGCGACATGGAAAGCGGCGATTTCTTCGACCCGGCGAAGCTGCACACGCTCGACCACAAGGGTGAGTTCTTCGATGTGCGCGGACCGCTGAATATCGCCCGGCCGGTCCAGGGCTGGCCGCTGATCGTGCAGGCGGGCGCGTCCGACGCGGGACGGCAGCTGGCGGCGGAAACGGCGGAAATGGTTTTCACGTCGGCCAGCCGGCTCGAGGACGCGCAGGCCATCTACCGCGACATCAAGGGACGCATGGCGGCGCTCGGGCGCGACCCGGATAGTATGAAGATCATGCCGGCCGGCCTGGTTCTCGTTGCCGACAGCGTCGACGAAGCCCAGGAGCGGCGCGCCCTTCTCGACAGCTTTGTCAGTGAGGACAGCGCGATGGCCGCGCTATCGATCGCCCTTGGACACGACGCATCGCAGTTCGATCCGGACGCGCCGCTGCCCGACGTGCCGGAAAGCAACCAGAGCAAGAGCGGCCGCGAACGGGCCATCGCCCTCGGCCAGCGCGAAAACCTTACCGTGCGCCAATTGGCGCAGCGTCTCGGCGGCTATAGCGGCAACTCGTTCGTCGGCACGGCGCAGACGATTGCGGACGAAATGGAGGCCTGGTTCGAAGCGGAGGCCTGCGACGGGTTCACCGTGATGTTCCCCTACCTGCCGGCGGGGCTAAACGACTTCGTCGACAAAGTCGTGCCGGAACTGCAACGCCGTGAATTGCTTCGCCGCGAGTATGACGGGCCAACCTTGCGCGAGAATTTGGGATTGTCGCGGCCGGGCAACCAGTTTTTTGCGAATTCCTGACACAGGGCGCCCGGTTCACGTAAACGGGCACGCATAATTCTCTCTTGAACCGGTCAAAATGGCCTGACGGAAACGCGCGGGCGAACCGCCAGCGCATCGACGTCCCGGATTTCAGGGCCGAGCGGCGGCTTTTCCCGACCTAACCGAACAATTCCGACCGATCCGCGCCGGGTTGGGACAATGTTTCTGCTGCCAACACCAATTCGCCGCCGAGTTTCGCGATCCGGTCGGTATCCAATTGCGCGCTCAAGCCAACAGCGACCAAAGCGTGCGAAATCAACGCACCGGCCCGATACACCGGCGCCGCGATCAGGCTCGCACCGCGAATATACTGCCCGATATCGACACCGAATCCTGTCCGTCTTGTTGCTTCGACATCTCTCATCCAGTTTTCGAACAAGGGCGGCTCGTCCCAGTCCAAACGCTCGAATTCCTGCCGCAGCGTCGCGGGCCTGTATCCGCCGAACGCCGCGCAACAATAGCCAGTGGCAGTGATCAATGCCGGGAACCGGCTGCCGACATCGACCTGCAGTTGAAACAGCACGTCGGCGCGGGACAGAGCGAGGACCACCTGATGGCGTAGGCCCGTGATCCGCACCGCGACGCAGGTCGTGCCGAATTGAGCCGCGATTCGATCCAGGTAGGGCGCAACGTCCTGGCTGAAATTGTCCTGGTGGAGCACGCGATTGGCGAGCGACAATAATCCAGCATCAAGAGAATACCGTTTCGTCACGGGATCCACGGCAACCAAAGACTCGGCCACGAGGGCGCGCAAAATGTGCAGGCAGGAACTCGGCACAAGATTTAGCGTGCGCGCGATTGCGTTAACGCCAAGCGCATCGGTGCCGCTGCCGAGCAGCCGCAAAATCGCCACGGCCCGGGTCACCGCCGGCGCGCCGCCGGCCTCTTGGTCACGCCGCTCGGTCGGTGCCGAAGGCGCAATTCCATGTTGCTTGGAGGTTTGTTTCAATATCGAAAGGCCCATTTCATATATAAAATGATAATTGCACATAGAGAATTTATTGTCTATTCTTATCCAAAGCAGAGGGTGCTTATAAGTTGCTATCGAAAGGGTGCGTTCGATGGAACATGCCGTCCAGGTCGAGAATGCCAAGAAGTTCATCGATTATTTGGAATCCAAAACGACCGCGATGGCGGCTGCGGAGTATCGCAATCCGGTTTCGCAATACACCAGCCCGGAGCGCTTGGCGCGCGAACAAGACCTCTTGTTCAGCCGCTACCCGCTGCATATCGGGTTAAGCTGCGAAATACCCGAGCCCGGCGACTTCAAGACCGACGATTTCTCGGGCGTGCCGATCCTGCTGGTGCGCGGCGAAGACGGCAAAGCGAACGCCTTCCTGAATGTCTGCCGCCACCGGGGCGCGCCGGTCGCCGAGGGCTGCGGCAAGGGGCAGCGCCGTTTCACCTGCCCCTACCACGCGTGGGTCTACTGGACGGACGGCGCGTTGGATTACATTCCCGGCGAAGACGGCTTCGAAGCCCTCGACCGATCCACGTACGGCTTGCGGCCGCTACCGGTGCAAGAGAAGTACGGCATGATCTGGGTGAAAACCGAACCCGGCGCCGATTTTGAAATTGACGATTCGCTGCAAGGCGTCGAACGGGATTTGGCCGGCTACGGGTTCGAAGGATTCCACCATTTCGAAACCGGCGTTCTGCGTCCGAAGATGAATTGGAAGTTGGTCATCGACACCTTCCTGGAGAGCTATCACATCAAAGTGCTGCACCATCGCTCGATCGCGCCGTTGATCGAATCGAACGTCGCGACGTTCGAAGATTTCGGCATCAATCATCGCGGCATCTACGTGCGCAAGAATTTCGATGAGCTGCGGTCGCGACCCGAGAGCGACTGGAACATCCTGCCCTATACGACGATGGTCTACGTGCTGTTTCCGAATACAGTCCTGGTCGTGCAACAGGAGCAGATCGAAACCTGGCGCGTCTATCCGGACGGCGACGATCCGAACGCGGCGAAGATGCATGTCTCCCTCTACACACCGGAGGCGCCCGAAACGGAAAGCGCCACGCGGCACTGGCGGAACAACATGGACCTGTTGATGAAGGTCGTGAACGAGGAGGATTTTCCGCTTGGCGAAAAGATGCAGTTCGGCTTTCATTCGAGAGCGCAGGACCATTTGACGTTCGGGCGAAACGAACCTGCGCTTGCGCATTTTCACGGTGCCCTCGACCGGGTATTGGCGGAAGGCATTGCCGCCGAATAGCCCACGATAATTGACCGGAGAGTATCGATGGCTGAATTGCAAGGGTCCCCGGTTTGGAATTCCGCTGAAATCAGCCGCTCGACAAAATGGCGTTTCGAACTCGGCCCCGCCATCGCCGCGCAAATGGCCGATGCGGCGCGGGCCGCCGCCACAGCCTGTCCGGAAACCGTAAACGTCGACCGCACGCAATTCAGTATTCCCCTGGCGGCCGGTCTGTGCGGCCGCGTCCACGACGAGATCGAGTACGGCGTGGGGTTCGCCGTGGTCGCCGGCCTGCCGTTCGGCGCACTGACCTATGACGAGCAGCTCGCGCTGACTCTCGGTCTCTCCGATCATGTCGGAAGAGTCGTGCCGCAGAATTACGAACTGCAGCGCATCGTCGATGTCCGCGACGAAGGGATCGAGTACAGCCACCGCTCGCGCGGTTACCGCAGCAACAAACACCTGCCGTTCCACACCGACGGCGCGCACCTCTTCTCGCTGACCTGCCTCGGCGTCGGCGCGGAGGGCGGCGAAACGATCATCGCGAGCGCTTCGGCGGTCTATAACCGGATTGCCAAAGAAAATCCCGACGCGCTGAAAATCCTATGCCGCGGATTCTACCACCATCGCCGCGGCCAGCACGACCCGGGCGAGCCGCCGCTGAGCGCCGAGCGCGTGCCGGTCTTCGCTTTCCATAACGGCTTGCTGCATTGCTGCTATAACCGCAACCCGATCGAGTGGGCGGAGAAGGAAGGCGTCACGCTGTCGGAAGAAGAGATCGCCGCGCTCGACACGCTCGACGGCATCCTCGCCGAGGATGACACGCAACTGAAGTTAAACCTGCAGCCCGGTGAGTGCGCCTTCGTGAACAATTACATCACGATGCATTCGCGCACCGAATATATCGACGATGCCGACAATCGCCGGCACTTGCTGCGGGTCTGGATGCGCGATCCGAAGAGCCGGCGCAATGCCTTCAATCTGCTGCAGCTTTACGTGCCAGCAGCGCACGCCAACGTCGCGTAACGCGGCGGCGTCAAACGTGGCGCGCCAGGAACGCCTTCATCAGCGCGATCGCACGGTCCGTGTCCGGCCCCGGTTTTTGCGCAAAAGCGTGCGGCATATCCGGAAAGAGCACGCGCTCGACGTCCCCTCCCTTCGACTCGTAGGTTGAAACGAAGCGCTCGGAAATCTCCAGCGGCACATTGTCGTCCGCCGTACCTTGCAGAATCAGCATCGGCGGCAACGCGCCATGTTCACCGCGCTCAAGCGACTGCTGCGGACTGCCTTCGGCCATCGCCGCCTCGTCCGGAAAATAGCTCTCCGACGGTTCCATCAGCCGCGCAATGCCGGCTTCCTTGGCATAGAGATAACGGGCATGCGAATCGAGCACCGGCCATCCCGTGATCGCGTAGCGCAGATCGGCGGTCTTGTCCTCGCCGCCGGGGACCGCCTCATCGGCGTACAGCGGATCGTCGAAACGAAGGGCGCTCAGCATCATCGAATGGCCGCCGCTAGACGTGCCAAGCCCGCCGACATTGTCCGGATCGCCGTTGAATTCGGCGGCATGTATCTTGGCCCAGCGCGTCCCAAAATTCACATCCTGCACCTGCGCCGGATAGACGTGCGGCGATTGCCTGAACTCCAGCGCCATGACCAGCATGCCGCTCGTCGCCAACGCGTGATCGATATTCTCGTTGTTCAGATAGTTGCCGCGCGTCCAGGCGCCACCATGTACGTCGATCAGGACCGGAAAAGGCCCGTCGCCCTGCGGCTGATAAATTCGCACCGGCCAGTCTTCGCCGTCGCTACTGCGATAGGTGCGGTCGAAACTTTCGACATCGTACGCGACTTCTGCATTGTAGAGGCTTGCCGCCGTACTCATTGCACATACTCCGCTTTTTCGCCGGGCGCCGGCGTGCCTTGGAACGACCCCATATTGAGTACTTTCTCGCGGCCGCCATGCCGTTCGACCAGGGCCGCCTGAGAGGCCTGCGCCGCCGCATTCACAGCCTCCGGATCGATCCGGCGCGTCAGCTCCTCCTGCAGATCGGCGAGAACCGCGGCATGCGCCGTATCGCCAGCGAGGTTGGTTTCCTCTTCCGGGTCGGTCGACAGGTCGAACAGCTCCGGCGCGTAGCCGACATAGTGGATGTACTTGTAGGCGCCCTTGCGGATCATGAAGGTGGCGCTGTCGGCGCCGGTGGCGTGGTACTCGCTGAAGGCGGCGCGGTCCGGATCGTCCGGCGCGTTCGCGGTTTCGCGCCAGCAACGGAACGCCGGATCGCCTTGCGCTTCCAGGCCAAGCGCGGCGAGGATCGTGTTGCCGCCTTCCGCCAAGGTCACCGGCGTCTCGACGACCCTGCCCGCCGGCACGCCGGGGCCTGACAGAATTAACGGGATGGCGGCGGATTCTTCATACATATTCGACTTGCCCCAGAGCCGCCTTGTGCCGAGATTTTCGCCGTGGTCGGCCGTGTAGACGATCAATGTATCGTCGCGCAGCCCGCTAGCGTCGAGCGCGTCGAGTACCTTTTTGACATTCGAATCCATGTAGGAACAAAGCGCGTAGTAGGACGCGATCGCAACCTTGCGGGTTTCCTCGGTGAAGAATTCGTCATGGCACTGCGCCTGGCGGAACTTTTCGATCCAGGGATGCAGCGGGTAGTCCCGGTGGTTACCCTTCGGCGTTTCCAGCAAGTCGTGCGGGTATAGATCGTAAAATTCCGGCGGCGCGATCAGCGGATAATGCGGACACACGAAAGAGCAGAACAGCGCCCAGGGCCGGTCCTTGTGCTTGGGCGCCTCATCCTCCAGCCAAGCACAGGTGTTCTCCATGATCGATTTGTCGTAGCGGAGGTAGCCGGAATCGCCGGGCCCGATATTGGCCGCGAGCTTACTTTTCCGGATCGGCGAGCCGAGCGGCTGCTTGACGCTGGCGGAAACAGCGCCCATCCCGTCGACGACATGCAGGGGAGCGATTTGCTGTACGAAGCCGGTCGGGTCCGTCTCGTTGCGGTAGTGCAGCTTGCCGATCGAGAGCGGGTGCATGCCGTTCGCCTGCATGACGTGGCCCCAGCCCTGGACCCGCCCGTCATAGGGATGCGCGTTGTCCCAATAGCCGATGTCATGCACGGCACGCCCGGTGGCGAAGCTGGCCCGCGCCGGCACGCAAATCGGCGAGTTGGTGTAGGCATTGTTGAAGCGCGTGCCACCGGCCGCCAGCGCATCGATGGTCGGCGTCCGCACGAAGGGGTGTCCATAGCAGCCCGCCGCCTTCTGCTGGTGTTCGTCCGACATGATGAAAAGAACGTTCTGCGCCACCGGCGATCCTCCGTTGTACAGGGCCGACTCGTATTCACGATCATATACTCATTCGGCAAATGGTGGGCATAGCCTCCAGCCTTGGCGCCAAAGCGATGACTTCACAGTAGTCCACCGCGCCCGAGAGTCGTACGATCACTTATAGAAATGACGGATCGAAATCTTCAACGCGAACCGTGAAAAAGGAGCGACAGGTGAGCAGACTCGTCGTCGTGTCCAACCGGGTCATGCTGCCGACCCTCTCCAAGAAGGAGTCGGCGGGCGGGCTCGCCGTTGCGGTGCTGGACGCGCTGGGCCGGAACGGCGGCATCTGGTGCGGCTGGAGCGGCAAGCTGGTGGACGGAGAGCCGGGCAGCATCGACATCCTCGAAGACGGCAAAATCACCTACGCGACGCTCGATCTTCCGGAAACCGACTACGAACAATTCTACAATGGCTTTTCCAACGGCTCGCTATGGCCGCTGATGCATTACCGGCTGGACCTGGTCGAATACACGCGCGCCAACTATGACGGCTATTTACGGGTCAACGAACGGTTTGCGGAGCATCTGAAGCCCCTTCTGAAAGACGACGACGTTGTCTGGGTACACGATTATCATTTCATGCCGCTCGCCCGCGAACTGCGCAAGCGGCGCTGCACCCAGCGCATGGGCTTCTTCCTGCATATCCCCTGGCCGGCGAAGGAAGTCTTGACGGCGCTGCCGGGCCACCGCGCGCTGGTCGAAGCCCTGCTGGAGTTCGACGTCATCGGTTTCCAGACCAAGGGTTATGTTCTCGCCTTTCTCGACTACGTCATGCGCGAGATCGGCGGCACCGTCGAGCCGGACGGGTTCCTGTTCGCGCTCGGCAAACGGACCCGGGTGCAGCATTTCCCAATCTCCATCGAGACGGAGAAGTTCGCCGAGCTGGCCGATGAAGCCGAGGATTCGAACCATGTCCGCCGGTTGGTGGCGAGCCTCGGCGACGGCAAGCTGATCCTGGGGGTTGACCGGCTCGATTATTCAAAAGGCCTGATTAACCGCTTCCAAGCCTACGAGCATCTGCTTTGCGAGTTTCCGGAACATCAGCGCGCGGTAACCCTCATGCAGATCGCGCCCACATCGCGCGGCGAGGTCGTGCAATATCAGGAAATCCGCCAGGAGCTAGAGGCGAAGGCGGGCCGCATCAACGGCACCTACGCGGATTTCGACTGGACCCCGATCCGCTATCTGAACAAGGGGTTCAGCCGCAAGATTCTCGCCGGATTCTATCGCCGCAGCCAGGTCGGCCTCGTCACGCCGCTGCGCGATGGCATGAATCTGGTCGCCAAGGAATATGTCGCTGCGCAGTCGGCCGCCGATCCCGGCGTCCTCATCCTGTCGCGTTTCGCCGGCGCGGCGGAGGAAATGGACGGCGCACTGCTGGTCAATCCCTACAATTTGGCAGGCATGGCCGACGCCATGAACCGGGCCCTCACCATGCCGCTGGAAGAACGCCGCAACCGCTGGGCCAACATGATCGACCAGCTGAGGTCGTTCGATGTGCACCACTGGCACAAGAACTGCGTCAAGGCGATCGAATCCTACCAGGAGACGACGCGGGTCTATTGAGTAGCGCGGTACCGGGCGCAACGAAAAACGGCGGCGCCCGAAGACACCGCCGAATTTAATCCGATGCGCCGAATTCCTTAAGAGATGCCGAGACTAAGGAATTTCTCAGAAAAAGTAATCTTACGTAATCATTTCACGCAACAAATTAACTATCATCCACATATCACGACCAACACGATCTCGCATTCTACGCTCTGTTGCACGGCTGGTAGGTTTATGTACTCTAGCTATACGCGTTGGATTCAATTTAGTTATCCCAGCACAAAGTCGCGAATCTAGGGTAGTCTGGATCACAAGGTTACAGACTACGTTTTTGACGCCACCTAACGTCATTTTATTTACTTCAGATAGAGTTACAGATTTCGTTTTCCGCCCATCCTTATATTGGTTCTTTCCATTGTTGACCCGTCGTCTTAGGTATTTTCGACTCTCTTCTTCCAATGCTTGGGCGGCTTCCAAAAACCCTTGTCTCCATTCTCCTTTTTCAAATAAATCGTAAGCGGACCCTACTAGTTTTCGTACTTTTGGTTTCAGCTCTTTTCGGTTCGGTAGACTGACTTGGAAAGCTAAATCGACCTCTTCTAAAAGCCGCTCGTAAACTTCACCATTTAGATGATACATGCCGACACCGGAACTTGTGCAGAATTGAATATCATTCATTTCTACATCTTCAAGCTTTCCAACATATAGTGCTATCCGAACATCCTGCGTGCACGACTTACAGTATTAAATCCAAGCCTCTATTTCGCCCTTATTGAACCGATCTACTACAAACACAAAATGTGTCGATACTGTTCTGGTGGCGGTTATCGTTGGCGTACTTGGATATTCGACTGATCCTTCTTCAATTTTTGTAGTAAAACCACGTTCGTTTAAATGATCGACAGCCACCTCCGCAGCGTGTATCAACTCTTCTGGGACTGTAACAAAATGTAGTGGCATGGAAAATCGCCTTAAAGTAGCCTTTTCACACGCCTCAGAATCTTTTCCATTTGTCCAATAGATTCTGCCAATGAATCTGACCTAATTGCGTTGGTTTCTAATATCTCCTCAAGTCTGTGAATAGTTCTATAAAGTAGCTGCTCTGTAGAGTACTCAAAGTCGAAAACCATTGATGTGTTTTCGAAAATATTCTCTATGGTATAATCTTTTCTTGAATGAAATTTTTGAATCTCTTCAAGTATAACTTCCTTTTTTATCTCCCCTCTCTCGTAAGATCGCGCGATTCGCGCGAACAATCTTGGCTCGGTTGTGCTTCTTAGTTTGCTAGCCTTAAATTTCTCAATTGTACTATTTATTAATCGTTCTTTGCTTCGTTCTCGGATGATTCCTCTATTTACAAGCTGATTTACGCCGGAAATTGTTTCTATCACATGATCAACGGTTAAATGTTGCTCTACTCTAGGTTTGTTTAACTCTTCTAAAAGCTGCGATTTCAAATCGTCTGGCAAACGTAAAATCTTTCTATAGCGCCGAACTTCTCCGCGTGATAGAGATGCCGCAGCCGCAAGCTCTGCTTCGGTCGGACTACGATCAAGTTGCTTACTAAGCTCCTTCTCTAACTCTTCAAGTTTGAGTGCAGTTGGAAGCGGGTCCCAGTCATTGCGCGCATTATGTATAGCAAACATCATCATGATGTTTGTTATTCGGTCGGGTTTTTCCTGAATTATTGCAGGTACCCTATGAAGACCCAATTTACGCGCGCAACGCCACCGGCGCTCCCCATCTAAGAGCGTGTAAAATTTCCCATCTTGAAATATCGTAAGCGGAACCAGGATGCCTTGTTGGGAAATACTTTTCTCCAACGCCTCAAGTTCATCACTACGGAATATCAAACGAGGATTATCCGGATTCGGTCGAATTTTGTCTGGTTCGAGCAGCTCTACAGGTGCGGTTGCAACCAATTTAAAGCTCCTAAGGTAACGTAGAAAATACGACCTCGGTTGTTCGGCGCCTCATTTCGCCGTTTGATGCAAGAGTAGAAGCGCGATCATACTGCCGGACGGAAAACCCTTTGTACAACTTTATGATATCAGGATGATCTGCATTTGTAACTACCACGTGTGCACCCATATTAGCAAGAGTTTTAGCGGTGTCAGCC
>Ga0315338_1003817_pt1 | contig 12662 bp, 13 predicted proteins | sample ASW8metaG_FD_204518 | JGI IMG/M metagenome (GOLD analysis project Ga0315338, IMG submission 204518) | Ammonia-oxidizing marine archaeal communities from Monterey Bay, California, United States - ASW #8 | ecosystem: Environmental > Aquatic > Marine > Coastal | place: USA: California | collected... | reverse complement strand
GCTCGTCACCTTCGTCGTACCAATGATTGGGACCAACATAAGACATGCTGTTGATATGCAGCCAGTCTGCGCTTTGCTGCGCCTCATTCCAATTCACCGAGCGATAAATGGAGTTGCGAGCGTCTTCAGAAAACCCGAGCTCGTCGACGTGATCGCTGGCCAACCAATCCCAAAGCACTTCGCCGTCCCAGGAAAGTTCGTAGATGTAATCGTCTTCCAGGCGCTTATCGCTAATCTCGAGATTCGTTAGCTCCTTATGGCCAAGAATCAATGTGCGGCCTTGGTCAAGCAAAGGCTCAGACTCAGCATAATAACCAGCAGGACTTCCCTCCCTTTGCCAATCATGGTGCTGGCGGGAGGACCATACGGTTTCGCCGTTTTCCAACTGCACTTGTTCGGCGCGGTCGTATTCCCACACGACATTGCCGTCCCAATCCTTCTGCGTAAGAGCAATCGATTCATTGTACAGTACCCGCTGGCCATCACCTCCCATGATGTGACCACCCGGAAGAATTCTTATTGGGCCGCGCAAATATTCTGGGTAGTGCCGTATTTCTGTGCCGTTCATGTCGATTAGGAACGCTCCCAATGCGTCGACGTCTCCGAAAATCGTGTACCCATTCCACGCGCGGTCGGGCTGGTAGATTGTGGTGCCTGTGGGGTAGACCGTCGGGAAGGATTGGCCTCCCTCGAGTGGGAAAAGGACCATAACCGCAGTGCTTAGAAAAATAGTCGAATACTTGACCCGAGCCATAATTTTTCTCCTTGTACAACAGTCGCGATTCCGCGCTGGGTGTTCGTGACGCGAAGATAATGCAGCTTTACTGCACTATACTAGTAAGAATTAAGACAGGTTAGTGGCGAATAGCTGCCGATTGCGCCTTGGCCATCGATCCAGCTTGTATCTGAAATTGGCTTACGCTTTACGGGAGTTTCGCGGCTTCCAATTGCCGCGTATATGACATACTGAACAAGCGTTCGAATTGGACCATGTAGCGTAATGAAGATAATCCCAGACCGACCCGCCATCGCAGCCGTAAGCGCTGTTTTGCTTCTATTACTTGTGTTGCTTGTGCTGATCTGGCTCCACTCCAATGCAGTTCAAGAATGGCAAATTCTCATCGCCGGCACGATCGCTCTAGCGGCTGCATTCGTGGGGGGCGCCTACATAACCGAGCAGATCCGCACTTTGAACAGTCAAGTTAATCGGCAAATTGAGGCTTCCCAGAATCTCGAGAACGAGCGCAGGCTGAGGAAATTCGCCGCGGCACGTGCGGTGCTGCCCCTTACCCTCAATAATCTATGCGAATACGCATCGCGATGCGGAGCAGCGCTCAAGACAATGCTCGGTCACCAGCTCGATGAGAAGATCGCTAATGAAATCGAGATCCCCGACCTTCCGACTCTACCAAAGGACGTGATCGACGAACTTCGGAATGTGGTCGAGTTCGGAGAGGAGAAAATCTCTAAGGCCGCTGCGACTCTCATTGGGGAGATTCATTACAAGACTGCACGCCTGAAGACTCTCTGGCAGGAATACCGGGCACCGGGTCACCACGTCACGCCAGTCTCAAATGTAGAAAGCCAAGTCCTGGATATGACTTTGATTTATGCACGTGCGGTAGCACTGTTCGACTATGCGCGGGGTGAGACTGAGGAAGTTCCCGGCGATCCCAGGCAGCATGATATCGTTGCGGCCTTAAATCAGATCGGGTTTTTGGAAGCCGAGTATCAAAGGATTCACAATGCGGCGTCGAACTAACGCGAGCGCTCGTTGGCCGATACAAAAATTAGATATATAATCGCCGAGAATGGACAGGAGGGTGTTTTGAAAACACAGGATTTATTCACTGCTGTGGCGTTCGCCATTGGGCTCACAGTACCGGTTGCAGCCCATCACAGCCACGCGATGTATGACATGGATTTGAGCATCACCCTCGAAGGGACTGTAACAGAATTTTTCTGGGGCAACCCGCATAGCTGGCTCTACATTTCTGTCACAAACGAATCCGGCGAGGCAGTGGAGTGGGCGTTGGAAACGAATCCGCCTTGGGTGCTTGCTGAACAGGGATGGGAGTCCAACTCGATACAAGCGGGCGACGAGGTCTCCGTCACCGTTAAACCTTTGAGGCGCGGCATTCACGGGGGCCAGCTGGACACAGTGACGATGTCTGACGGCCGGGAATTCTCCCACGACTGATAGGCAATTTCAGCAGATTATTGCTCCTGTTGCTGGAGCTGCCGCTGTTGTTCTTCATAGGCGCGCTGACGCGCGATACGATCCGGATTTGAGCCGGCGCCGTTGGGGCGGGTACCGTCCGCATACATAATGCCCAATGATTGCTGAAATTGCACAGGGTGCCTGGCATTCGACGCAACGCTTCCATGGACGATGTAAAGACGTTCGTTGAAGAAATATATTGATGAGAGAGCCTGCCGCCCATCGGCTTCAATAACAAAAGATTGCACGCCGAAAACTTCATCCAGATCGCCAATAACCTCATGGACAACTTCACCTCTGGCATGCATTGCGTCGGCGGCCTGGACAATTGCAACATGCTGCTCGTTTAGGTGTGCTGCGTAATCGACAACCGTTACTGAATAGCGGGCGTCTCCGTCCAACACTGTAAATACGCGTGCGGGCAGAACGATTTCGCCCGAAGGCGAAGCATACTCGATGTCCTCAAAACTGGGCTCGCCCGGAAAATTTATCGCGAAACCAAGTTCCGGATTCCGATATTCGATCCAGTCTTGCGCTGCTGCACTCTCAAAAGCCAACACGCCGATGGCCAGGCTGGCGTAATGCACTACCATCTTCACAAAACGCATTTTGCCCCCTCAACGTCCAATATTTCTAACGTTACCACTGTCTTAGTCTGAATTATGCGCCCTGATAGCAACACCAACAGCTGCTAATAGACCTACGAATATAAGAACAAGTGCGATAACGCCCATAATCATTTCCATCTAGAAGAACTCCCTCGGTGATTTTGTCATTTAGGATATAGAGTATCACAAAGAACTAAGACAGGTTATTGGCGAATTGAGACGGTCTTAAAAAGCTGCTGATTCAGCAGCGATTAGTGCCATCATGACCGTAATGAAACCAAGATAGCTTGCTATAATCAGGAGCCATCGCCCGCCGCTCAGGGTGCCGTGCGAAACAGTCCATCCCCCATCGCGGTCCCAACTTGTTTGACCCTTATCCCTTAGATTCCTGTACGCAAAAATTTGTGTAACTAAAACAACAAAAGGTATTCCAATACCCAAACCACGAAACCAAACTTGTACGGCGCGGCTTAAGTAATTAGCGAATGTTCGGTTAGATCCAGAGGCCGGCTTCACACTTATTTTGTAGAGCGTTTTTCCGAGCGTAGTTCCAAAGGCGGTCATACAAAATGCTTCAAACGGCACATATGCCGCAAGCAGTAGGAGATTCAATAAAATGTCATTAGAATCTTCAAAAAAGGAAGGAACGCCTACTGCCGCAAACAAAAGTATTAACAACATACAGAAGAAGAAGACATCCAAGGTCCGCGCAAAATAACGCCGCCATGGATGTAACGTCGACACCGTTTTTTCTTGATCGATTGAATCGACTATTGATGCCTCATGCTGCTCGGGATTTTGTTCGACTGCTGGCACACTTCCGGCGCTCTTAGATGTTTTTTCAGCAACAGATCCACCGCTAGTCGGTAGAGGTGGTGGTATAGGCGGCAGTTCTTGCGTTAATTCTGAGGCAAACTCAGCTACATCCAAAGGGGATTCCCATCCGTCGAAGCCGTTCTTCCAAACGAGAATATTTTCCACACCAGATTCTCGTATTTGTGCAAGCACTTCTTGAGCCGTACAAGGCCCAAATTTTTTCTCGCGATCAGAGTAAAACCAATCACCTGACATTAGAGCTCAACATCCTTTGTAATTCGCTTTGATACATTCACGGGCAAGGAGCTTGAAGGGTGCCGATCAAAGCCCCGTCTGAACGCGCACATATAAACCAGAGTGGCTAGAGTACCTTCCAGCTTACAAGCAGGCCGGCACCGAAGCCAGGTGCGCCCTCGCTAAGACCGATTTCGCTAAAGCCCGTCAGAGTTATGGCATCAGTGAATAGATAGCTTATGGCGGTAAAGATCTGGTGGGAGTCTGCGATCGAAGAACTGTCCGGATCATCATCACCGGTGCTTATATCTGCATCATAGGAAATCATGACAACTGCTTGTTCGCCTATTGGTACAATCCCGCCTCCAGAAAACGAAAAAATATTTCTCAGGCTATAATCATCTGGCTGTCCAGGAATCTGGTAGCCCAGCGTGACGAATGGTAGCCAGTTACCAACTGCGCGTGAAATATCGACTGAAAAGCCAAAATCAGTCTTACCCGTGCTCAGTCCTTTAGATGCGTCAGCGGTAGGCAGTTTTAGCTGCCCCATAATGTCCATGTCGAATCCACTGAGATATGTCGAGGGAAGTGAATAGGTTGCGCTTAGGCTTAGATCGCCAAAGCCTGCGCGTGTTGTGGAACCCGAACCCGCATTAGGGTCGGTACCGACTAATGTGCCACCACCGCCAATCACTCCGCCGGACGGACTGTTAATACTTATGTAAGGCAATGCAGCTGAAAACATAAAAGCACTTTGTGAATAACTCACACTCATAAGTGCCGCTTGAATATCAGTATTTTGGGTGCCACCATATTTGCCACTGGAAAATACAAATCCTGAGGACACCGTCACGGCGCTGCTTGAGTCCTCTTCAAAAATTTGTGTTTCATCTTGCGCTAAGGCTGGCATTGCAGACATCAGCAGAGCACCACCTGCAACCCCAATAATTTTTTCTCTCATGACACCTCACAAAAAAGAACGGGCGGAGGTTGTAAGCTCCGCCCGCAAAATTTCCTTATGGTAGAAAATCCTAGTTTCTAAGACGTAGGCAGCCCTTTTACTACCTTCAATGCAGCCCGAATTGCCCTTTTATCTTTATTGTTCTTGGCAGCCTTGGCAGCAGCTAGCTGTGCTCTTAATGACTTCTTGAGATCCTTAGCCGATATACCCTGCTTGGAAACAGATATAGTTGTTTTCAATGTCTGGCGCAGTGCCTTAGTTGAATCTCCAGCCCTGGCGGTATCTAGGGCTGTTTTTAAGTCTGTCCGAATTTGCTTTGTCGCTTTGCGATTCTGGCTGACGGTTCTACTCGCCTTCAATGTTGCCTTAATCGCTTTGGCCTCATCACTACCCGCCGTGGCGGCATCTCGCATTGTTTTTAATGTAGTGCGAACTGTCTTGCGAGCGTTGACATCAGGGGCGGCATCTATAGCTACCTTCAATGCTTCCCTAATCGCCGGTCTTTGCTCTTTAGTGAAATTATTTCTTTCTTTTGCGTGCATGAAGACAGATTGAATCACTAGCCGCTCTGGCTTTGTTAACTCAATGGTTACGCCTTGAGCAGCTGCGGGGCCCGTTAGACATATCCCTAGAAATGTACTGACAAGGATAATTTTTTTCATAATTCCCTCAATTTTTCTAGATTTCGAACAATTACAAACAGTAACTAGATTTTGAACAATTACAAACAGTAACTAGATTTCAAATATTTACAATCAGTAAGAATCTAAATCTTAACAAAGGCTTAGTTCTAAATTTACACACGTATCTAGGTGCTTGTTGGCAGTCAGGGTGGGGCTGGTGAACCCCAGATCCATCAGACTCTTAACGTGGCTAACAGCCAAAAGCAGACATTCGGAACGCTACAAAAATTAAGGCTTTTTGAAGCAAGAACTAGTTCAGCATCGCGTCGATGCCTGCTTGTGCGCACTGTTCGGACTGCGGGCCGGGCAGCCCTGCAACTCCAACGCCGCCGACCGTCTCGTCATTGATAACGATGGGAAGGCCGCCAGCTAAGAGAACCGTGTTGGGAAAATCAGCCTGCTGGGTCCGCCCGATGTTTCCGTTCGCCAAATCGTCCGCCATTTGACCGGAAGGGCGTTGAAACGACATTGCCGTGTAGGCTTTCTCATAAGCGACCTCATAGATGTGTGGTCGCGAGCCGTCGGCGCGATAGGAAACAACAGTATTGCCTGACCCGTCGACGATATGGACGGCGACCGTTCCACCGCGCGCCGCGCAATCAGCGATCGAGGCATCAGCAATCTGTTTGGCGACGTCAAACGAAATATTGTGGCTGGTCACCGTTTGCGCGGCGGCCGGTATGGCCATGATCGCCACGCAGGCAGTGCAGGTGAGATGTCGAATAAAGTTTCGCACGCATTCCTCCTTTAGTGTTGCTTTGTGTTTGTCCGGCCCGTCGGGTCTTGTTTGTGACCTTACAAATTTTGTTTTGGAAGGGAAACCGCGACTACCTCGGTTGAGTATTTGGATGATCGCTTCCGGCTTAATAAGTATCCATGGCGGACAGGGTGGGATTCGAACCCACGAGACGGTCTCCCGCCCACACGCTTTCCAAGCGTGCGCCTTCAGCCACTCGGCCACCTGTCCTAAGGGCGTACCGCTTAAGGGGCGATGGAGCGCAAATCAATAGGCGCAACAGGGGTGGTAGTGTGTCAGGTTGAAATTACACGTCATGGCCGTCCTGGCGCCCCCAGCCTAGCGCTAAGACGCCTCGCCCTTAGATTTCTCTACCTGTTTCTCGGCGCGGTTTTGACGAAAAATTAGATAGATATTGCGCGAATAGACGATGACGCCTGTTGTTTGGCCAGTGATGATCACCGGATCACGAATGTGGATCGCATAGGACAGGAGCACGATGCCGCCACCCAAACTGCAATACCAAAAAGCCATTGGAATGACGCTGCGGCCGACGAGTTCACTCTTGAACCATTGAATGATGAAGCGTGATGCAAACAAAGCTTGCCCGCCAAAGCCAACGCCAAGCCAAATATTGTCTACCGTAAACCAAGCACCGAAATTCATTTTTTATATTTCCTTTATCTCGGTTGGTCTGGGTAAGCGGCGCTTAAGCCAAATGACGCCTAAAAGATCCGATATGCCGACGACGAATCGATCCCAATTACCATATTTTGAAGCTCCCGCATTCCTCGGTCTGTGGCCGACGGGAACGAAGCGCACCTCATAACCCTCACGCTGTAACAGCGTAATGAGATAACGGTGCATGTGATCAAAAAAGGGAAGCTCAAGAAACGCATCACGGCGAAAGGCTTTTAATCCGCAGCCAGTGTCCTTGGCTTTGTCGTCAAGCGCCCAGCATCGAATCCTATTGGCGGCACGTGATGCTGCGCGCTTGCTCCATTTGTCTTGGCGATTTGCACGCTCACCGGCAATCATTCCAAGCGTAGACGGTGCGTTCGCGAATGGCTCCAGAAGTTTTGGAATATCGGCTGGATCATTTTGACCATCGCCATCTAAGGTGACGATGATGTCACCCTTTGCTGCCTGTACCCCCGAGCGCACGGCGCGGCTTTGACCAAAACTAAGAGCATGGACAAGAATCCGGATCATGGGTAATTCGTCGCGTAGTGTAAGGAGCTCTGTCGAAGTAGCATCGCTTGAACCGTCATCGACAAAGATAATTTCATAGGAAGACCATTTATTGGACGCGTTTTGGGCCAGTTTACCCATCACCTCGGCGATCTCGCGGGTTAACGGACCTGCATTTCCGGCCTCGTCTTTTACTGGAATTACGATCGAGATTTCGGTCATTTCAGCCGCCGTTTACGTGCGTGCGTTGGTGGGGATGAATCTCATTTGCGAATCTCACCTGCGCCAAGCATAGAATAATTTCATCTGCGCGGCTTTGCTGTCCCGTTCGCGGGCCTTATACAGGGGCCGAACCTCTGGCAACAGGCCTGTAACACTCTCGCGTAAACTGAGCGCAAAGCGACCAAAACTCTGGAGTCGAAATTGGCAGAAGGTGCTAGATCTAGGCGAATAAGCACTTATGTGAGCCAAAACCCTGTAGTAGCGCTGATCCTTATCGCGCTTCTGGCTTGGCTCCCCGGCTTCTTCACCTTGCCACCGCTTGATCGTGATGAAAGCCGTTTTGCCCAGGCCAGCAAACAGATGCTGGAAAGCAGCGATTTTATTCAAATCCGCCTTGGCGATGAAGCGCGCGATCAAAAGCCTGTCGGGATTTATTGGCTGCAAGCAGCCAGCACCGCAATCCTCTCCCCGCTCGTCTCAATAGGACCTGAGCGAAATGTTATTTGGACCTATCGAATTCCGTCCTTGGTGGGCGGCCTTATGGCGCTCCTCCTGACATTTTTTCTGGTGCGAAGTTTTGCGGCTGTTGAGACGGCATTTTTTGCTTCTGTCCTATTGGGCACGTGTCTCTTGCTTATGGTCGAAACGCATATAGCTAAGACCGACGCGTTTTTGCTGGCAATGGTTCTTGGTGCGCAATCGCTTTTGCTGCGTGCTTATTTGTATGCGCGTAAAGCTGGAGAGGTACCTGCACCTTCGCGCATGGCTGTTTTTTTTGGCTGGGTTTGCTTTGCCTTTGGGATCCTTGTCAAAGGTCCGATCATTATTGCGGTTTGTGCCGCGTCCGTTGTTGCGATCTCATTATGGGATCGTGAATGGAGATGGTTTGCACGGATACGTCCTTTATGGGGATTGCTTCTCACATTGATCATTGTGCTGCCCTGGCTTATCGCCATCGGGTTTGCCACCGACGGTGCGTTTTTCTACAATTCTTTAGGCGATGATTTTGCGTTGAAATTGATTGGCGAGCAGGAATCGCATGGTGCGCCGCCAGGTTATTTTACATTGCTAGTCTTTATCACTTTTTGGCCAGCAACCATTGTGTTGCTTCCGGCTGTTTTGTTTGGCATTGCAAACCGAAACGAGCCCGTTGTCCGTTATCTTCTTCTTTGGGCCGTAACGACATTTATCATGTTTGAAATCGCGCCGACCAAGCTGCCACATTATACGCTGCCCGCTTATCCTGCTCTGGCCATTCTTGGTGCTTTGTGGGTTACGCGGAGCTCCGAAGCATCGCAGTCGGATTGGTTGGGCCGCTTATTTAGGATTGCCTCGCCGGCGATCTTTCTAGGGATCTCAATTGTCCTTGCCAGTTTGCTTCTTTGGCTCCCGTTCAATTTTGGTGATGGGACCGAAATTTTTGCCTACCTGCTGGCCGTCATTGCTGTGTCACTAGCCATTCTTGCAAGCATATTTATCTGGCGTGGCCATCGCGCGGACGGGGTGATGTTCGCATCCCTAACCGCGATTATCTTCTATCTTCTTACTTGGCAGGAGATCGCGCCGAGCCTGAGCGATTTTCAACTCTCCCCACGCATCGCCGCGGCGGTTGAAGAAAGTACGCGTCCAGGCGATCCGCCGGTGGTCATCGCCGGCTATGCTGAGCCCAGTATTCGTTTTTTGCTGGGGACCGAGACGCAGCTGGTCACCGGTCCAGTGGCTGGCGAAGAGGCGGCGCGGCGCGGCGGGCTGTTTGTGGTGACCGAGCAAGAGCACGCAGCTTTTTCTCAAGTCTTAGAGGGCTCTGCCATGCACGCTGTCGTATTGAACAAAATTCATGGTGCGAATTACTCCAATGGCCGGTTCCTGGCGCTTACGCTTTATCGCGTTGAGCCCTTCTAGCGGTTTTGCAATATCAGTTGGATCACTAAAGTGATTGCGCTCTCAGTGCCCGTTTGCGGCCTAGGACGTGCTCCCGCCACAAGATGAGCAAGCCGGCGCTGATGACACAGCTTGCCCCGACAAGCACCTGAGCGGTTGGAAAATCGCCAAACAAGAAATAGCCGAGGCTCGCGGCCCAAAGCATCATGGAGTAATCGAAGGGCGCTAGTACCGAGGCTTCGCCAAAGCGATAGCTAAAGCTCAATAATAATTGGCCAATGCCGCCGAAAACACCCATTGAGATGAGAATCAGAAATTCTGTACTGCTTGGCATTTTCCAGCCCAAGAAAATTGTAAGGAGCCCTACCACTGCCGATGTCAGCATAAAATAAAACGCGATTGCCTCTGAATTCTCATGGGCGCTCATACGGCGTAGGACAATCATCGCAGTTGCTGACAGACCGGCGCCGGAAAGCGCGAACGCCGCGCCGATAATGTTTCCATCGCCGGGGCCGCGCCCTTCCGCACTAACAATCACTAGCACGCCGGCGAAGCCAATCACGACCGCGCTCCAGCGAAAGATGTGCACCTGCTCTTTAAGAATCAGTGCAGCCATGATCACCGTGAACATCGGCGCAGCAAATGCGATGGCCGTGGCGTCCGCGAGGGGGATAAAGGTCACCGCCAAGAAATTACAAAACATCGCAGTCACACCCAGAAGGGAGCGCGTTGCGTGCGTGCCAATACGTTTAGTCGCAAGCAAAGAGGGTCCACCAGTGAGCATTGTGGCCAATACGATCATCAGCATGCCAATCGAAGCACGAAAAAATACGATCTCGCCCACTGGTATGGTTGGACCGACCCATTTCACACCGGCAAACATCAGCGAGAAAAGAAACATCGCGATGAGTTTCAATAAAATTGCAAACAGTGGGCGGTCACGTGCCACCTGTGCGGCAGGCGTTCCGGGCAAATTACTCATCGCTTAAAGCCAGCCGCGGCGTTTAAAGAATAGGTAGGGAAGGGCTCCGGCAACGACCATGCTGATCAGTGCCATCGGGTAGCCAAAGGGCCATCCCAATTCCGGCATATATTGAAAATTCATACCCCAGATTGAAGCAAGCAATGTCGGTGGCAAAAGAACAATCGCTGCTACAGACATAATTTTGATGACGGTGTTTTGCTCAATATTAATCAAGCCGAGCGTGGCATCGAGCAGAAAGGTTAATTTTCCCGACAGATAAGACGAATGATCCTGCAGTGAAGCCACATCGCGCGAAATAGTTCTCACATGGACTTTCGCGTCCTTGTTTGCATTGGCTTCAAATGCCTGGCTGAGAAACGTCAAGATTCGGCTCAGCGTGAGTAAGCTTTCCCGCATTTTTGAGGTCAGATCATATTTGCGCCCAAGATTTTGTAGGACGTTCTGAAAATCCTTGTCGGAGCGGTAGCCAAGCGCCGGACCAGGCTCAAAAATTTCATGCGAGATCGCTTCGACATCGGCCCCGGTCTTTTCCAAAATATCGGCCATGCGATCGACGATGGCATCTAACAATTGCATCAAAACAGAATCTGCTCTCGAGGCTGTAACCGTGGCGCGCTCGCAGCGCAGGGCATAAGACCGAAATGGTTGCGGGTCGATATAGCGGATGGTGACCAGCCGCTCCGCCGTCAGCACGAATGTGATGGCGTCGCTGATGGGGAGATCTGTGTCCATCTGGGTGAGGACCGTGGCAGTCATAAACAGCCCACCATCTTCCTGATAGAGACGGCTGGAAATCTCGATTTCTTCCATATCTGCCCGGGTTGGCATTTCCATGGCAAGGCTGTTGTCAACCTTCTGGCGCTCATCGGGCGTGGGATTGAAGAGATCAAGCCACAGCGTACCCTTGGGGATCGACGTCTCACCCTCGACGATGACGCTCTTCAGAGCGCCGTTCTGCTGCTGATAGGCCTTCAGCATGCAAGCTGCCCCATTTTTGGTTCGAGGTTCAAATCAAGGAAGGGATCAAGTTCCAATGGAAGTTGTATTGGAGTGGCCCCGACCCTTCCATATAACCTCTAGAGAAGCTGGGCGCTAAGGATTTTTTGTATAAAGGAAATGGAAATAGGCCGGCGCGTTTAGCGTGTGATGCAGGCTAGGAAATTATCCGCGATGCGCACCAAAAGAGCCTCATAAAGTCCCGTACCCAACGGAATATCAATTCCAAGATCGTCTAATTCGGCGGTTTGAGTGTCGGCCACCTCTGTCAGTGTAGCGATAAGCCTAGGTGGAAATTGCGGCGGCGAGAACACGCATTTTACCTGAGCGTTACGCATTCTATTGCGGATTTCGATGATCCTCCGTGTTCCTACGGGTCTGTCTGCAGCCACCGTAACTGATCCAATTGGCGAGAGCCCGTAGCGCGTTTCAAAATATTGATAGGCATCGTGAAAAACGATGTAGTCCTGCGTGCGTGCCGGCAGAAGGCGCTGCATAAGCTCTGAATCAAGCTCGGTCATGCGGGTCGCAAACCCACTGGCATTATCATTATATTGCCCTGCGCGGCCTGGGTCGGCATGGGCCAGAATTTCACCAATTGCAACTGCCATGGCCGCGCCATTTCGTGGGTCGAGCCAAAAATGTGGGTCCATAGCATTACCGTCATGCGCGCTCGCTTGATGTTGGTCATCCTCATGGGGCTCCCATAACCCTCCTTCACGTATGGAAAGTTTAATAAGTCCGGGTGCATTGCTGAGCGCGTAGATTTGCGCTGTTGGCGCCAGCGTTAGGAGAGGATTTTCAAGAAATGTTTCAAGCTCCGGTCCAACCCAGAAGATAATCTGTGCGTTTTGGAGCTTGCGGCCGTCCGAGGGTTTAAGCGCATAGGTATGCGGAGAGACGCTACCCGAAATGAGAAGCTCTGGCGTACCGATACCGCTCATCACCGCGCTGACGATGGAGTGAATGGGCCGGGCCGATACCAATACGCTCGGCGACACAGATTCAGTTTGCGCTGCCATCGAAGGTTTTGAACAAAGGAACGCTAAGCTAACTAGAACGGTGCTGACAAAATATTGAACCCAGAAAATTTTTCTGATCAACGTGGTACCAGCACCATCATCATTT
>Ga0315338_1003816_pt1 | contig 12665 bp, 13 predicted proteins | sample ASW8metaG_FD_204518 | JGI IMG/M metagenome (GOLD analysis project Ga0315338, IMG submission 204518) | Ammonia-oxidizing marine archaeal communities from Monterey Bay, California, United States - ASW #8 | ecosystem: Environmental > Aquatic > Marine > Coastal | place: USA: California | collected... | reverse complement strand
TCGTTGTGCATAAAAATCTGGAATGGGCATGAGAGATCCGTTAGATGACGCTTTAGCATCATTTCCATATTCCTCTGGTTTTAACGAACTATGCATCTTTTGGTTATTCTCTGGATGTGGTGGACAATAAGTACTAATATTTCCATATTTCTTTGCAAGATATGATAGTTGAATATCCTCTCCATTATCAAAAGTAAATGGAGTTTCATACCACATGTAATTTAAATGCTCCCTCTTCATAAACCATGCATGGCCCACTAGATCTACTTCGACAGTAGAAGGATTTTTAACAGGCCAACCCATCCTTTGATGTTGCACATAATACCTACTATGTAAAATACATCCCGCTCCTCCTAATATACCAGGAGTCTCTTTCATAGTGTTCAAACAGTTCTCAAACCACATGTCACCAGGGATGGTATCATCGTCAAAAAAAGCTACGTACTCTGTTTGGGCCAACAACGCTACTGCAAATCTGCCATGATATTTACAATTTGTATTTGACTTAAATATCTTATTTAATCCTAAACTATAAGGATTAAACTTCTTATTCTCTTCACAAGCGTTTATCCACAGCCATATCTGTGACGGAGCTTTAGTTTGCCTTTTAATGGCATCAATCTGCTCTTTTAGATACTCTGGTCTTTTGTAGCAATTAAGTATTACTGTAAGACTTTCTTCCATCTGTCCAAAATCTCTTCTTTTTCTAGTACTTCTTGATTATTCTTAGGCCCATTAAACGGAATACCAGCCAACTTACATTCTGCCTCTACTAGGCCATAGGTTTCTCTTTTAGAGGAATGATAAACTGCGGATATTTGAGAATACATCTTCTCCCTATCGTCTTCATGACCACAGGGAACTACGTTGTGTCTGGACACCCAAGGCATGATCCCTTGATTATAATATTCAGGGTCATTGTTATTTCCAAATAATAAAACCTTGTTAAAGCCATCCTCTATGGCTCTCTTTATAGACAAATGAACCTGCTTGTGATTGTCTATATTTCCTATAACTCCTGCCACATTATTATCAGGATCTTTCCATTTTATTTTATTAACCACAGGGGGGATGATAATGGAAGGATGATTTACAGAATGCCACTTCTTTTGTGGATTACTAACAAAATGAATGATATCATAACTCTGTAGATCTTTTTCCTTTAGAGGAAATATATTAGTTTCGTGACAACTCAGAATATGTTTTTCTACAGGAACTTTTATATTTATAAAATGACTAATTAAAATATCATCCTTAACCAAAGAAGCATCATCAAGAGTACCTGACTTGCATTTATCTAAATGCCAGTTATGAGGTCCATAAAAAGTACAATCCAGCCCATTATTATTTAATAAGTTACAAAGTTCTATAAAATGAACCGTAGATCCCCCTGGATCTGACCAACCACTAACTATCTTTATCTGTTTCAATTCTATTATCTCTAGGGTCAAATTTTAAAGCCTTAAAGCACTCTTCATACAGCTCTAACCGTAAGTGAACAACCTTATTAATATCAAAGGATTCATCCGTTATGTTCTTGAGATTCTTCCCCATACGCTTTCTCAGACTATGCTCCTTAATCATTCTAGCAAGCACCTTAGTCCAAACTACCTTAGATGCTTTAGGAGGTATAAGAAAGCCGCTTTCCCAATTTTTAATAGTCTCATCATAACACCCTACATTAGAACACACCAAAGGAACTCCATACCGACCACATTCAGCTAGCTTAATCTCACTCTTGGAATCATTAAATGCATTCATCTGCAAAGGAGCTATTGCTATATCCATATTAGCGAACATACCACCATACATATGAGGAGGCATAGCATTATGAATGGTCCAATTTTGACGACCCTTCATAGCTCCAACCAGATGTTTTTTATAACCCTTCCAAACATCAATTTGCCAATCATCCTTTTCTACATTCGGAGGATGTCCATAAAAATCCCACCATACATTTTCACTTCCAACCTTTTGATTAACTAAATGTGTGACAGCCGCAAATTCACGTACGTCAGGGTCGTGGTGAATACCTCCTGCCCACCCTACTCTAACAACTCTACTATCTGGCTTCCTGGGCATATTCCAGCAAGGCAGATTATAATCTATAGCATTTTTTACAACTGCTAAAGCTCTTGACACATAAGGCTTAATCCGATCCGCAAACTTTCTTTGAGTTACAGTTACTAAATCAGATGATTGATACATATGCATGGTTATCTCACCCAGACCTTTGTCCTCATATACTTGCTTCAGCCTGTGATCATCATACAACTCTGTTAAAAGGTCATCTGTGTCAAACTGCACAAACTTGCCAAATTGTTTAGCTTTTCCAATTATACGAGCAGTATACTGCCCTCCAAAATTGCTGATATTACTAACTACAACTACGTCACACCATTTAAGATTTTCAAATTTCCAGTTTAGTTTCCAACTCCCATCCTCTTCACTTATACCTAATGGATTTTTATCCATCCTAACTTCCACTCGATCAGGACAGAGTTCTTGAAGTTTTTCAAAAGGCATAATTGCTCTGTAGTAAGCACACCCTCCATCATTAGCAGGAACAACAAGTATTCGAAGTTTTTTAGTCATGTAATATTATAGATAAAAAAAGGGAGGCACATTACGTGCCTCCCTTTCCGACCACCATCTTATCTCACACCAACTTTTTCAAGTACTCGTTATCCTCTTCATCGTCAGAAGATTCAACGGGTCGATCCTCGGTGAGCGGGAGGATCGACTCTGCCACTTCCTTAACATCTGCATACTCTTCAAGCTTAATTAGGCCATGAACATTATGGAGTGAATCCATCCACACAGTAACACTCTTGTCCGAGCCAGCGGGCTCAGGCTTGGGTCGAGGCTGGCTCTGGTCATACCTAGGCCACTGACCGTCCATCACCTTCACGATCTTGTAATCGTGTCCATTTTGAAGATCCGTGATATCCCCGAAATCCTCATCAAGAATTGTTCCAATGATCTTCTTGAAAATCATCTGCCCAACGGACAAAATCTTCACTGGCTGATCAGTGGAATCAGAACGAGCAACCACATTCATGTAGTATCGCTCGCGGGGCTTAATCTTCCTAGCTAGGTTAGCCCATTGATCATCCTGAGCAGTGGACTTATTCCACAGTGCGTAGTAAGTATCACAAAGAGGACACTCCTCGTTATGTACCTTGCGACAGTGAAAGTTTCTAATCACACCCTCACTAGTTTCTACGCGGTGGATCTTAGTCTCTGCGTAAAATTGCTTCTCGTCATCCTTCCAAGGGAGGATACGAATCAAATTAGTACCTTCTTCGAGACGAAGAAAGCTATCGAGGAAAGATTGGTTAGACTTAGCCTTAGCGCCACCGCTAAGTTCCTCATGCTTACGACGAAGTTCATCAAGATTAATTGCCATTAGTTTCTCCTGTTTGGTTGTTTAGTTTGTAAAACCTGTTACGAGTATTATAGTCAAATCGACATGGATTGTCAACTAGTTGTAGATGTTTTTTTCTGCTCTCGCGTTCGAAGACATTTGAATCAAAGTATCCTTTTTATGAGATAGGCTGGTTACGATGCCTTTTAATAAGTCATACTTGGTTTCCAGATCAATTTTCTTTCTTGCTAGAGTAAAATAACCTTCGTGACATTTTACAAAAGACTCCATTATCTTCTCAGTGACTTTTTCTCCTGCTTCTATTCTCCTAGTATACTCTCTATTTCTAACGGAAGCTTCAAAAATTTCAAACTCTGTATCTATTTCTCTTACCTTTTTCTTACACATAGCCAGCAGCCCATAATACCAAGAGTATAGACTTGCTTGTCTACCTAATTCATCATCAATTTTACTGGGATCTAACTTTGTAATCTCCCTTACAATATCAGGGTAAGCTTCTTCTGTTATATCATTAAGTTGTGCTTCTAAATTATTCATTTTACTCCTCACATTGTTGCGGTAAGTTCTGTTAATTCATCACTCTCTTGCATTAGGGATCCTTCAGTCATACGTAGAGTGGAATAATTTACATCCATGGGGATTACATACCTCTGCTTACTATCTCTAGCCTTGATAACATAACCCCGCATCTTTCCATTGTCATATTCTTCCTCGGTTTGATTCAAAGAGATTGCCCAATCCACTGTCCTAATCTTGCCGTAAGAATCAGCAAGCTGTGCATCGGTGATAAGATTCACTCTCCTACCTTCACGATTAACCTGAGAAGCGGTCCACACAAGACAGTTATACTCTACTGCGAGTCCTCTAAGTTCTTCCGCAATTCTCTGTTGAGCCATATACTCCTGCTCGATAAGGCGTACTGGGCGTAGAAGTTCCAAATAATCCACAATAATAAGATCGGGTTCAAAATTGTCATAACTCTTTAATTGTACCAGGAGTGCTCTTAGAGTATTTACATTAGCTTGGCCTGTAGGAAATTCCTTAATTACCAAATGAGACTTAGGAAAATGCTCTCTAAATAAGCCAAGACGTTCATTTAATTGAAGCTGAGTTGAAGGCTCCTTAAGTTTAGAAACGGGTAGCATGGTAATGATGGAATCGAACCTATTTGCAATCTTATCCTCCGACATCTCCAGGGAGACATACAGAACCTTCTTATCCTCCATCATGGAAGCTACTGCCTGATTAACTAAGAATAGGCTCTTCCCTGTGCCAGCAGAGGCGACGACCATACACAACTCTTTTGCATTATGGCCTCCCTCCAAATACTTATTACAAGAGGGTAAGATAGTCCTATATTTATCAGTTTCTTTCCTAGAAAGGAGACGCTTCCATCTTTCCTTAACCGAGGAAAAATATTCTTGTCCATTATCTACTGTTCTTGAAACCATAAGAGCCTGTCTGATGGTCTCCTCAGTCTCATCTAATCTGTCTTCTTTAACAAGCTCTACGCACCTACGGATAGCCCCTTTTACTTCCTGCTTACGAGCAAAGTCTTCAATATAATCGAGCAGAAAATCCTTACTATCAAATGCACTTACATCAAGCCCATTAATATAGGTAAGCTCATCCTGATAGTCCGAGAGGTCGTCAGAAGGGGACTTATTCTCCCTAGCCATCTCAACAAGCAAGTCATCCGTAGGCAATTTCAAATACTTATCAAAATATTCCCTAGTCAGAGAAAATAGCTTTCCGTGAACTGGAAATTCAAAATGTTCCGGCTTTACCAGATTAACAATTTGCAAGTAAAAATCTTTATCAGACTTCAGTAAGTATAGAATCGTTCTTTGGATGTTATCTGAGAAACTGTATTTCATTGGTTTTTAGTAGATTGAGTTTAAGTTGGGGTTAATATCTTTATACGGGTCCATTCCTGCTCTATTATACCAGTCCACTGTGATTTGTCTAGCTTTTTCCTTACGGGCGGCGGTTTCTTTATCCGAGCATTTACGTGCAGTACCTTCTTTAACCATCTTTTCAAAATTAGGAACCATTCTTTTATAAACTCTTGCACTCTCTCTTGTTCGCTGTTTTGAATATTCGCCCTCTGACTTTAAAAACTTATCAGCAGTTTCTTTATCCATACCATCTCTGTGGAATCTTTCTGCCTTAGCTTGATTAGTGTAAAAATCCATACCCTTAAAATGAATGGACGGGGCAGTATACACCCTAGGTCTTTGTTTATTACACATAGAGCACTTACTCCTTTTGGGAGGCTTACTCATGGGTGCTTCTTTTTCCCAATAAACCTTACAATCATCACATTCAAACATATAGAAAGGCATTAGTCTACTTCGTGGATTCGCACCATTACTTCCTCTTCTGACATTATAATAAATTCATTACCTCTCAAATTTACAGAAGTTCCAGAATGTGGAGGAACTAGGACTTTATCTCCCCGTTTTAGGTGTAGACAATCGTCACCCACTCCAAATATCTCTGCTTCTAGTGGATGCTCTTGTGCGCCCGTAGCAAGAATAATACCTCCCTCTGAGACTGAGGCGGGAGTATCCCGCCGTAATAAAACTCTACTTCCCAATGCCTCTAATTTCATAGTTTTTTCTTTAACTTTAGCCGTTTTCATAATTTTTTCTTTAACTTTAGCCACAGTCACCTCCATTTATTGAACAGAAAGTCGCATCTTGAACTTCCTCTTCTATTACAGACTCCACACCCATATAAATGTGAATATTTTCTTCATTTAAAGGAATAGCCTCCAAAGGCTCCTGACCTTTGGACCCTGCTCTGTAGACAGTTAATCCTTTTAAATATGGTGCAAAGGCTAAAGCAGTATTACTTAATTCTTCCGCAGTAGCACTAGAAGGTAAATTAATAGTCTTACTAATGCTGCTATCAATATATCTTTGGCATACTGCTTGAACTGCCATGTGTTGTTTTGGAGGTACATCGTAGGCTCCTACAAAGTCTTCTAAACTCATTTCCTTCTCATAATACTCTCTAAATAAGGGATCGACTACCACGGTCTCTTGCCAACTATTATTCTCACGGTAACGTCTTTTATACATGGCAGCGAAAATAGGCTCCACGCCTGAGGAAACCCCATGCACCATACTAATAGTGCCCGTAGGAGCCACGGTTAGCATAACTGCATTTCTAATACCGTGCTCCCTAATAAGCATTCTAATTCTAGCAGGTAAGGTTCTAGCGTATTCCTCTTTCAAATATTTAGAAGCATTAAACTCTTCGAAAGGCCCTTTATCCCTAGACATATAAATTGAGGTTTTATAAGCTTCATCACGGAAAGTGCTCATAAGCCTATCGGTAAACTCTAAACACTTATCACTACCATACTTAATACCTAGCTTAATCAGCATGTAATGATATCCTAAAACTCCAAGACCGATCCTACGAGACTTATGAGCAACTTCTCTGCACTCCTCAATTGGAAAAGAATTAACAGTTAATACGTTATCAAGGAATCTAATACCCGTCCTCACAGAAGCAGCGAAACGCTTCCAATCAAACTCCCCATCTTCGACCATATTAGAAAGATTAATATGACCTAAACAGCAGTTGCCAAAATTAGGAAGAGGAATCTCTCCACATGGATTAGTAGAATCTAAAGTCTCAAAGTAAGAAACATTAGTATATTTATTCGCCAAAGAGATATTGTAAATACCTGGATCCCCAGACTCTACAGCATTCCCCCAAATCTGATTCCACAATTCCTTAGCCTTCAAAGGAACTTCCCGCACAAAATTAAACGTGTTGCCTACTCCTGCTGAGTAATGCTGAACCGCTCTTTCATGGGCATCCTCTTCATTTAATCCAATAACATTAATTAAATCAATACCTTCTTTACTAACACGATTAAATGAATAAATATAATACTTTCTATTATTGAACGTAAAATACCAATTTTCATCATTATCACAAGCCTCTAAAAACCTGTCCGTAACGGCAACTGAGATGTTAAAATTGGTAAGCTCTTTCTTATCCAACTTTACGTGAAGAAAATCTAACAAATCAGGATGAGTAACATCTAGAATACCAATCAATGCGGTTCTGCGATTCTTTCCCGCTCTGACATGGTTCCCAATCTCGTTAATCATACGCATAACGGACACAGAGCCTGGGGCTGAGTTAGAAATATTTTGAATATCATCGCCACGCGGTCTAATCTTTGAGAAATTGAACCCAATCCCTCCACCAGCACACGAAATACGATAAGTGTCCTGGATCAATTTACCAATAGACGCTACAGAATCTCCTGGCTGAAGTACGTAGCAGTTAAGTAGATTGTAATCCTTCCTACCTGACCCAAACAGAATCCTACCTCCAGGAATAAAATCACCTGAAGCAATAGCGTCATAAAACCTTTTGCACACCGATTCCTTGTCCTTATCACTCTCAGCAGCCGCTACATGTTGTGCTACTGACTTAGCACGATCTCTCCAGGTCTTTTCACCGGGGTAGGCATACCTTTGCTCAAAAATAGTCTGGCCGAGATCATTCAGTTGTGCAATCGTCATTAGTTTTCCTTTATCTTAGAGTAGCCGCGAGCCTTAATAATAGTGACTTTGTTCCCGAAATCCAACGCAGATTTCAAATTATTATTATGTGTTATTACGAACAAATCCTTACTTTTTTTCAACTCTCGCATTAATATATACAGACCATTAATACCATCGGAATCTAAATTCTCAGCAATTTCATCAAGAAAAAGAATGTTGGTATTGCTGCCCGTTACTATAGACAAAAGATCCTGTAAAGCCAGCATTATCGCTATATTTATCTTACGTTTCTCACCTCCAGAAAGTGAAATATGCTGTATTTCTTTACCTCCACATTTAATAGTTTCATTAAGCTTATCATCAAACTCAATCTTCATTTTACCAGAGGACATTAGAGAAACATACTTGTTGCAATTTGCATTTAAATAATTTAATACGTTTCTAATAACGAACTGAAGGATTCCTTGTTCTGAGAATGCTTTCTCCCAGAACTTCATTAGTTCATATTTCTTTTGGTTATCTAGCTTCTCTGCTTCTTGAACATTAATCTTCTTTTGTGTCTGGTCTAATCTATCCTTGTAAGAGTCTTCGACTTTGCACAGATTCAAGAATTCTTGAAACTTTTCTAAATCCTTTGACCTAATCTGAATATTAATGGAAGCCTTTTTATAAATGCTTTTTTCTAACTCTTTCTCCTTCAACTTTTTCAAATCAGTTAGTTGATTTATCTGATAATAAATCTTCTCTAATCCATCTCTATCCTGCCCTGTCTTATAGGAAGATCCACAATGCTCGCAATCCTCTGTATCCTCATAAACACCCTTGTTGGACTTAACATGAAGCTTAAATAGTGCATCCTGTAGCCCAGGGATAACTTCTTCTTTAAGGTGTAAGATATCTTTGGTTAATTTAGATTCCTGCTCTTCTTTTAAAAGGACATCTGCCATACTTACATCTTTAAGATCGTCAGAAAATTCATACTTCTCCTTTTTCTCTTCAATAACACTAAGCCAATCCTTAAATTCTTTAACGTCCTTTAAATATTCCTTGATAACGTAAGTCCTAGTCTTAACTTCATTATTAAACATTGACTTGAAGGATTTTATCTTTTCCCTCATCTTAAAGATATCATCCAGATTTAAAAAGTTTTTAATTATTAATCTTTTCTCATCTGGAGTTGCCCCTAAAAACTCAAGAGCATTATGCTGACCCATAACCATTGAGGTCATGAAAGTCTTGTAATCTATCTTTAGATACTGCTCGATTGCTTTCTGCGTCTCTAAAGCATTCTCTTTTGTGAGATTATCTTTACCTTTTTTAAACTGTAATGACGTAGGCTTCTTACACCTCTCAATCACTACATCGTCATCTACATGTATGACTACCTTACAATCTTTCCCTGCGGTAACATTTATAAGTGCTGCTTCGGTAGACTTTCTAATTGTCTTCCCATACAAACCCCACACCACTGCTTCAAATAAAGCACTCTTACCTGCTCCATTAGAACCTCCTGTATCTTTATTCTCACCTTCAATAAGTGTTACGCCTTTATACTTGGTGAAATCAAAGTCTATCTTTTTGATAGAATAGAAATTTTGAATTGATACTTTTTTAATCTGCATTTTTCAGGATCTGTAAGCCCTCTAACAAATCCTGCTTAGAGAGTGTGGTTGTGGTTTGCTCGATATAACTGTCAATCATATCATCCGTTATAGAAAATACCTCACCTGAAGGGGTGAAGTTACTTATCTCGTCATCGGTAAAGACAGGGTTATACTGTACATCTATTTGCTCCACATCACAGCACTTTAGGAGATCGTCTTGCAAGCTGACCGTATTATCTCCAGACAAAGAATCTATCCACACCCTCAATAAGGTAAAGTAAGATGGATCATTTATTTTGTCTATATTAGGATAAACATCTTCTATTGCATAGGTTAAGTGCCTTGGTCCCCCAAAACCCTCAACCTTTTTCTGTGTATATGTCCAGTTATAAGGCTCTCCCTCTAAAATACCATACCAACTTACTTTGTCGTTCTCACGATAAGAGGTGGTATATTGAGTGCCTAGGACCGTAACTCCGTTTTTTGTAATATTGCTGTGCAAATGCCCCAAAAATGTACGATTATGAAAATCATTAAGACTGATAGCCCCACCATACCTCCCAGAATGAGACATATAATCATCGTAACCAAAGTGACCAAACACCAAATAGTGTCTGGGACAAGATTCCAAAGATTTTTTAATAAAGTCCTCGTTTTCGTAATGAGGGATGAAGAACCACCCCATTTCATTATCCGCCCCAATGTGTTCGAATATACGGACTTTGCTTGTTTTAAACAAGCTGAGAGCCGTGACCCCATCATCTGCTTTAGTTTCTGCATCGTGATTTCCTTTTATAATTGTTACGTCACTTTTTTTAGAAATGTACTCTAAGAATTTTTGAGTTTTTAATAAGACATTTGGTTTAGGTGACCTCTTAATAAATACGTCACCTAGGATTAAAACATGATCAAAATTATCAGAATTATAGATATTTTTTAAACACTCTACTTGAGCATCAACATATCCAGGAATAACCTCTCCGAAATGGATATCAGTTATCATTAATACTTTCAATGAAGTACTCCTCCCCATCACCAAAAGAATCGCCTATCAAAATCTCAATTTCAAGAGGTACATCAAAAGAAATTCCAAAATGCTTCTTAATGTAAGGATAATTAACCATCTCATGATGAATAATTTTACACGCCTCATCAATCTCATCATCGGGACTAATTATCTCCAAACTATCATGCACTGTACTGACGATCCTAGTCTTCATACCTCTCTCTTCTAGCTTTTTAGCTATACCAATTAGAGAACATACAAGGATATCTGAAGCAGTGCTTTGAATCGTAAAGTTAATCCCCTGCCTGACTGCCTTAGCAGCTACTGCATAATTCTTAGACTCAATATCAGGAAGATTTCTACGCCTACCAAAAATAGAATATGCATACTTGTTCTTCCTGATAAACTTCTCAATAAACTCCATGTACTGAAAGATCCCAGAGTATACTTCCTTGTATGTCTCAATAACTTTATCCGCTTTCCTGAGAGGGATTCTCATAATCTCAGATAATTGGAACTTGGATCCTCCATATACGATAAGGAATGATGTAGTCTTAGCAACCTGCCTCTCTTGTTTAGTTACCTTGTCTTGGGACTTATTAAAAAGAAGACTTCCTGTGTATTTGTGAAGGTCGATACCATCTTTAAATGCCTTCTGCATCTTATACTCTTTTGCAATATGAGCCAAGACACGCAACTCCATAGAAGCATAGTCTACAGTAATAAATCTAAACCCAGGAGGAGCTACAAAAATGCTTCTAATATTATTCTCTGTCTCACGGGGTAGAGTATGGAAGGAAACCCCCATGCTCTTAGCAGCATTATACGAAGTGCATGATAACCGCCCTGTGGTTGTCCCGTCTAGCTTGTAATCAACATAGACCTTATCCTCATCATTATACAAGGCAGCATTTCTAACGCCCTTAACATAAGTCCTATACAGCTTTTCAGATTTGCGTAGATTAAGCAAACCCCCAACAAAACCTTTAGCTTGCATTAAATGATCAGTAGAATGCTCGGAAATCCTCCACTTGCTGATCTTCTTCTCATCCGCCTTCTTTTTCCACCTAGACATTACGCTTCTTTAGCTCATCTTCAAGGTGTTCCATAATTACTTTCAAGGTGGGTGCTGCAACTGAAGGTGCTCCCTTCGCTGTTCTATCAGGTGGATACAAATTAAATCCTTCTTCTCTAGTGTATAAAATTTCAACTAGGTCGTTTGTTGAAGATAAATTATCCTCTCTGTCTACTTGCTCATGAGAATGAAGTTCATCCGCTTCATCTACGTTTTTTAGGTAAAGCTCCTTGCCAACTGATGATAACTTGCTTTGAGATATATCCAATCCATTAAACTCCATGCCTGAAAATACCTCAGTAGCAGGAGACATTAAACTATCATATAGATGAATCATGTTGAGCTTTTTTAGCTCCTTTTCGCATACATCAAATAGCTTTAATGTGAAGTAAGAATCTAAAGCGTTGCCCTCTGCACAATCATGCAAAGACATGCCACTCCAGTCAAATTTCTTTGGATTATCTACGGTTAACATCTCTATATAATAGAGTGAGGATCACGAAATGGCAAGTAAAAAGGATATGGAAATGAACGAAGCATATATACGGTTAATACATATTTTAAAAGAAGGCTCAAGCGGGCTTAAAAGGTCGAAACGGAAGGCATATGCAGCATTAAGGAAACATGGATACGACTCACCTGAATATAAAACCGCCCAGGGCAGGGCAGATCAGAAAGACGTTGAAGGAAGAAAAAGAGAAATAGAACCTAAAGAAGAAAAGAGAGAGAGAGCCCTAGCTAACTATGAGCGTGAATCGAGTCGAGCCCAAAAAACAGCAGAGAAGAAAGGCTGGAAAAAGGGAGAATTTCACAAAGTTTGGACCAAGGGTCGTGCAAGACCTCAAATAACAACCCAGGCAGATAAAGACAAGGCTAAAGAAACAGAAAGAAAAGCTCGGATGATACAAAAGGGTATGCCCTAAAACTTCTCTAACTCTTCAGGGAAATAAATCTTAACCAAGTCCATCAAACTCTTAGGAGCATTTTCATCAATCAGGTGATGCATGAGCTTGGTATCCCACACGTTGCAAACCCCTACTCCATACCTTTTCAGAAA
>Ga0315338_1003815_pt1 | contig 12667 bp, 17 predicted proteins | sample ASW8metaG_FD_204518 | JGI IMG/M metagenome (GOLD analysis project Ga0315338, IMG submission 204518) | Ammonia-oxidizing marine archaeal communities from Monterey Bay, California, United States - ASW #8 | ecosystem: Environmental > Aquatic > Marine > Coastal | place: USA: California | collected... | reverse complement strand
CGGTAGAAAAAATTAATTATTTGATTATATTTATGGCAGGACTTACTGTTGTTACATCAATTCAGCTTGTTGGCGTACTATTAATTTCAGCATTATTTGTTATTCCAAATGTTACAGCAATTATGTACGGTAGGGGTTTCAAACAAACTGCAATAATTTCAATGAGCTTTTCTGTATTTTCAGTTCTTTCAGGAATTTTAATTTCATACATATTTGATATTACTCCTGCTGGAACGATAGTTTTGTTTTCAATTGGATTACTTGCTGCAACAATGGGAATAAGATCTCTAGGATTATTATCTAAGAAATAATTATCCCTACTGGAATTGTTAAAACAGCTGGTATCTCAGATAAGGTAGCATGATAACTACTGCATGTCCAATTTGTAATGAGGATCTAAGAAACCATCACAAAGAAAAGAGAGAGAAATGCTTATGGCGTTTTACAAGAGAAGCAAGAAACCCAGTTGTATATGCCTCTAGAACCAAGTTAATTTGCCCTACATGTGGAGAGGAAATGCTTGATCACAATTCTAAACAAACACAGGAATGTGTAAATCAATACATACTTGATGTTGAGGATTTAGAATCTTAAGAAATTTGTTAAAGACTTCGTTTTACAACAAAGTCTAATAGACTAATCATTTCTTTTGCATTACTTCCGGAATAGGAATCAAGTGATTTTGTTGCTTTGTTTGCATATCCAAGTGCTTTTCTCCTAACTACTTCTTCAATTCCCAATGAGCGGATTGTGTTTACTGCAGTTTGAACATCTTTCTTTGAAGCATTAGCTTTACCAAAAACTTTGATTATCTTTTGTTTGTCTTTTCCTTTTGCCTTTCGAATTGCTAGAAGTATTGGTAGTGACTTTTTTCCTTCTCGAATATCATTTCCTACAGGCTTTTTAGTAATTTTACTATCACCCATTATTCCAATCAGGTCATCTGTTATCTGAAATGCAATTCCAAGATTACGTCCGAATGATGAAAGGTTTTCCACATCTTTTGGTTTCTTTTTGGCACATATTGCACCCATTGCACATGATACCTCAAAAAGAACCGCAGTTTTTTTCTCTATCATTTTGATATATTCTTGTTCAGTTGGAATTCGCTTGTTTTCAGCAAGTTTGATATCATCTACTTGGCCTTCGCAAATTTCTACACATGCTTTTGATAATTTTTTCACAAGTTGTGCAGTATAGTTTGCTGAAATCTTTGAGTTTGCAGATATTGTATGATACGCTTTTGAATACAAAACATCGCCAGCCAATATTGCTAATGGCATATCAAATTTCTTGTGAGTAGTGGGTACTCCGTGCCGCATCTCATCATTATCCATAATATCGTCATGAACTAATGTAAAATTATGAATCATCTCAACAGAGCTTGCTGCCGCCATAGCATCAGATTGTCTTCCACCTAAAACCTTACAACTCTTCAATACAAGATATGGTCTTAGACGTTTTCCTCCGTGGATGATCAAGTGTGCTGCAGCATCATACAGTTGCTTTGGTTCCCCTTTGAGCTCTTTTCTCAAAAATTTGTTTACCAAAATCGCATTTTTTTTGATTGAATCAGATCCCTTCATTTTACTAATCTCCAATTGTCTTGAGGAATGTAATGTTTAATTGCGTTTTCATATGCAGTCTTCAATTCATCTGTGGTCCAATTTGAGATTAACGAATTGAATTTTTCTTTTGTATCAGATTCGCACTCATCAAGAAAGTATAATGCTACTACCATCCATGGACAGTAAACATCTCTGTTATTTTCTAATTCAGTCTTTAATTCATTAGGTGTAATCCACCTAATTTCAGAAATCTCATCTTTTATCAAACATGACTCGTCAAAATCATCTATAACTCCCATTAATGTTCCACAAACCTCATTTTCTGAACCAATGTCTTTGTATGGAACATGATACTCGAATTTATTCACATAATTCATTTCACATGTTATGCCAATCTCTTCAGGCATTCTACGCTCGGCTGATGATATATAACTCTCAGATTCCCTAGGATGACTTGCAACCGTTCCATCCCAGTCATCTGGCCATAGCATTTTTGAGTTACTTCTTCGTGTTAGAAGTAATTTTCCTTCTTTGTTGTAGATTAACGCAGTAAATGCTCTATGAAGTTTGCCATCTGGTAAATGGCATTTTACTTTTTCTTCTTTTCCTATTGGATTATCGTTTCCATCAACTAGTATTACATATTCGTCCATTCTAACTCCTAAACATAGTCCCCTCAAATTTTTTTCCTGTTACAGCATCGGAAATTCTTTGGGGTTTGTTGCCATTTACAAAAAATACTTTCATACCAGCCTTGGAGATTTTGATTGCTTCTGTAATTTTCCTTGTCATTCCTCCAGTAACATCCATTGAATTTGTTGCAATTTTTGGTGCATCTTTTTTGAAATCATAGATTAGTTTTTTGGATTTAATGTTAGAGTATACCCCATCTACATTTAATACAAAAATAGTTAACCTTGGTCTTAGAATTTTTGCAAGTGTACTCATTATTACGTCACCTGATAAGATGAAGGATTTTTTTTGACCAAACCATAATGCGTCACCAAATGTGACTGGTGTCAAGCCTGATTTTGAGATGTCACTTATTGTTAGAATTTTATTTTTAATTGGCTTGTTTCCATTCATGAAGTCAGTTGGTGGTAAACAATAAGCATTAATTCTATTTTTTACTGCAATGTCTAGAATTATCTTGTTTAGTTCCACCATAGAATTTTTTACAATTGCTACACCGCGCATATCATTTTTTGCTGGTTTTGTATGCATGTCATATTTGACAGACCAATAATGACCATAAGAGCCTCCTCCGTGGACTATTATCACAGGTTCTTTGATTTTTTTAATCTGTTTCAGAATATTTTCTATTGTCTTTTTTCTAGGTGATAGTGGTCTTTCTTTGTTAGTGATAATGGAACCACCCAGTTTGATTAGTATCATATCATTTCTTTGCTAATTGTCGTTAAAAACTTGCATACCTGTCTTGTCTATGGTTACTGAATATGCTTCATATTCAGTTTTCATATGCCCAACTATTGCTTCTTTTTCATTTTTATCAGTTAGCGCAATAATACACCCGCCATCTCCCGCACCGGTAATTTTTGCACCAAATGTTTCTTTTTCAATTATTTTTATAATTTCTAGTAGTTGATCATTTGATACACCAAGCTGTTCTAGAAAAATCTGATTTTGTGACATACACTTTCCTACTGTTTCTAGATCAAATTTTTGTAGTGCATTAACTGCTTGGATGATTAATTTACGCTCATCATCACATAAGCCATTAAAGATTTCTTTATTTTCATTTTTGAATTTATTTACACGGTCTACTACAATACTAGTTGAATGTGGCTTTTTTGAATTTACTACAATAAAATCAAATTCATGTTCAGTTTCTATGATTCCGTATGTAATGCCTTTTTCATAACTAATTATACCACCAAAAACTGAAACTGTACAATCTGCACCTGATGTTTTTGGAAATATGGTTTGTTCAGCTTCTATTGCCAGCTCTAAAATTTGATTTTTTTTAGGATTTGAAAATAGGTTTGATATTGATGCTGCTGCTGCAACACAGCATGCAGAGGATGAACCTAGACCAGCTCCAATTGGAATATCAGACTGTATGTCTATGTCTATCCCATTACTAAAATTATTTTCATTGATTATTTTTTTTGCAATAAAGAAAAATGGTTTAAACATACTATCAACATTCTCTATTGATTCAGAAATTGGAATAGAATTTTCACCTAAAGACGATTTAATAGAAATATTTTGACTTTTATTTTTTTCTGAAATTATTGTTACTCGTTTGTTGATTGCACATAAAATTGCCTTTGTACCATGAACTACGAAATGTTCTCCGAAAAGAATTATTTTACCTGGCGCTGATGCTTTTGAAGTCAAATAATTAATTTAAAATGTACTTGTATAATTCTTCTTCTGAATACTCAGTCTTCGTCCTCTTCAATATCTTTGATTTTTGTCTCAAAGTCATCTATTTCATATTTCATATCCTGGTCTTCTGAAAGTTCACCTTTTTGAATTAGGATTTCACGTGCAAGAAGCCAATATACTGTAGCAAGAGCTTTTCTACCTCTGTTATTTGCCGGAATTACTAGGTCTAATTGTGATGTTAGATTATCTGTATTTGCAACACCAATTACGGGCACTCCAGCATTTGTAGCTTCAGTTACTGCTTGTGAATCTACTTGAGGATCAGATACTATCAGTAATTGTGGTTCTGTGTAAAATGGTAATGATGGATTTGTTAAAGTTCCTGGCATGAATCTTCGAAGCATCATTGTTGCTCCTGTGCATTCGCAGAATTTTTCAATGGGTGTACCTGCATATTCTCTTGCAGAACAAACAATGACACGTTTTATGTCCAAACGACTAACAAATTTTGCCGCAGTCTTAATTCTACTTAATGTCATATCTATATTCAACATGTACAAACCTTCAGGACTAGATTCGGTGATATACTGACGCATAAATTTAGTTTTTACTGCAGTTCCTACTCTAATTCCAGTCGATAAGACTTTCTTTTTTATAGGTGAAGTTTCTGTTTGTTCGCTCATTGGGATTTTTAAATGTCTATCATGCCATGTATTAAATCATGCTCTGAAAGTCGAATTAACTCATTTAATTTTGCAACTCTTTCCCCTCCCACAACACCAACTTTTAGTAATTTTGATTTGGTTCCTATACCAATATGAGATATCTGTGAATCTGTAGATTCACCTGATCTATGTGATGTAATTAATTTGATATTATTTTCGTTAGCCATTTTTGCAAATTCTAATGCATCAAAAAGACTTCCTGCTTGGTTAACCTTGAGGATCGCAGCATTACATGAACCATGCTGAATTGCTTTATCCAAAATTTTTGTATTTGTAACTGTAAGATCATCACCGGTAATCATTCTATCAGGAAATTTCTTTGTTAAAATTGCCATGTCATCAAATGCTTCTTCATGAACTGCATCTTCTGCATAGATTAGTTTGTATTTTTCTATAATTCCTGCGGCAAAATCTATTTGTTGAGCAGAATCATTTTCAAATCCTGCTCTGTCATAAATGTATTTTTGCCCATCTTCATCCCACTGTGTGGACGATGCAAAATCAACTCCAAGTGAAACTTCTTTTCCAAGAGTAAAACCAAGGTTTTCAATTGCTTTTGTAGATATTTCTAAAGCTTTTTCATTATCATACTTTGGTGCCCAACCTCCCTCATCACCTCTACCATTGGTAAATGTTGAATCATCTTTTTGAATTAAATCTCTTAACTCCTTATGAACTTGTAAGTTCATGTCTATTGCTTCTCGTAAATTTTTTGCACCTGTTGATGCGACCAGAATTTCTTGAATGTCTGGCGTTCCAGGACCTGCATGTGCTCCACCACCAAGTATATTTCCTAATGGAAAGGGAAATTTCAACTCATCATTTTTATTTATCATTCTGTACAACGGTATTTCTAATGCTTTTGCAGCAGATTCTGCTGCTGCAATAGTTATCGCAAATGCACATGCACCACCAATACCTGAATAGTTATCTGAGTTATCAATAGATTTTACAGTATCATGAATTAATTTGAGATCTGATGCATCGCATCCAAGAAATTTGTTAGAATTTTCATTTACAATTGATAGGCTTTGTTCCGGTTTATTATTAGGAAAACTTATTGCTTCATACTTTCCAACACTTGCACCAGAAGGCGCACAAACTCTACCTAGAAATTTATTATCAGTAATAATGTCAATTTCAATTGTTTTACTTCCACGACTATTGTACAGAATTCTTCCTGTTAATGATGTAATTTTTGGCAAACTATTCTAGCTCGCTTTGCACTTCTTGATTCCGTTTGTGCATTGCTTCATAAAATGGAATTACTTGTTGAATTGTTTCAACTGAAGTCAATAACATTCTTCTACAACAATATCTATCCATTCCCAGCTCATCAAGGATTTTAGTTGGTTCTTCTCCTGCCTTGACTTTATTTTGATAATCTTCATACTTGTCAGCAATTAATCTTCCACAAGTAAAACATCTTACAGGTACTAACACAGTTCAAAAATGTAATCAAGGATTATAAAAACCCTGCATGAATTTGTCTGTGCGGGCGTCGCCCAGCCTGGTCAAAGGCGCTAGGTTGAGGGCCTAGTCTCTTAGGAGTTCGTGGGTTCAAATCCCATCGCCCGCATCAATATTTCTAGAATTATTTTTTGGTTTTATTAATCGTCTCGATTAATTGCTGTCTTCTAATTTCCTCAGTAAGTATAGTCCTTGTATCTTCCACCAAACTTCTATTGACATCCAATTTTCTTCTTGTTTCTTTGACAATCTTGTCATAGGTTGCAAATGGATATAACATTAGATACAGATTTTCCATTACGTCAAACAGGTTTTCTGCATTTTTTAAATGTCCAACTCGAATTGTATCTATAACTTGTCTTTTCAGTTCTCCTATACAGTCTAGTAAACCAAGAATATATGATTCACCAGAAACTTTGAGTGATTTGTAAGATGGAATATCTTTTCCTTCTATAATTGATAAAAGTGATACTGCTTCAACTAACTCTTGTTCAGGAGTTAGAACATATCTACCAAGATCCCCTGATGCTTTTTGTTTTAATTTTACTAATTCCTCTTTTGCCTTTTTTATTTTCTTTTTAGCTGTAACTAGATCTTTTTTATGAATAGAGATTATTGCCTGACTACAATTGATTATTACTGTACGATTATTTTTGATTAAAAATTCTCGTGATGAATTTGTTCGTTCTAATTCTTTAGAAATTATTGGCAATGATGTTTTGACATTTTTTAATCCCATCGGCTATTTTTCTACCAATCTTAGTTAAAGGCGTTTGCAAAAGCTCTTATTTGAATTTGATTTTTTCTAACAATATGGAAATTTCTGTAGATCAGATGTATCAAATTGAAAATAAAGGTCATGACATGGGCTTCTTGAAAAAATTTATGATGGAAAATGCAGGCGCTTCAGCAGTTAGACGATTGATAGAAAAATATGGAAATGTAGAAGGTAAAATAATTTTGGTCTTTGCTGGATTAGGAAATAATGGGGGTGACGGTTTAGTTATGGCTAGGCATCTAGTTGGTCATGGTGCAAATGTAACTGTAATTATTCTTGGCACGCAAGAAAAGATCAAAACTGAAGAGAGTAAATGGAATTATTCGCTTTTACAAAAAATGCAGTCTGTCAAATTATTAACAGGAGATTCTTTTACTATTGATTATAAACCAGATGTTATAGTTGATGGAATTTTAGGTACTGGGATAACAGGAGAAATAAGAGAACCATATGCATCAGCGATAAATTATATCAATGAATCTACTTGCTTTAAGTTTGCAGTTGATGTTCCATCTGGATTAGATCCTCAAACAGGAGATACTGCCAATATCTATACCAAATGCAATATGACTGTAACATTTCATAAAATGAAAAAAGGAATTCCTAAACGACAAGATCTCACAGGCGAACTATTTGTTGAAAAAATTGGAATACCTCCAGAAGCAGAAGATGGTATTCTATGAAAGTTTATCAAATTTCAGTAGGTCCAATGCAGAACTTTTCGTATATTGTTGAGGATGAATCTACCCAAGAGTGCATAGTAATTGATCCATCATGGGATCTGGATAAAATAATTCAGATAATTGATCAACAGAACCTTAACCCAAAGTATATTGTCAATACACATTGGCATGATGATCATACAAGAGGAAATGAGGAACTAGCAGCTGAAATTAGTGTTAAGATTGTACAACATGAGGCATCAACTTTACAAAATGATATGACTGTCAAAGATGGAGATTCAATCAAGTTTGGTTGTTCAGAACTTTTGGTATATCATACACCTGGTCATTCAAAAGACAGTATTTGTTTAGTTGGTGATGGTAAAATTTTCTCTGGCGACACACTTTTTGTGGGAAACTGTGGAAGAGTTGATCTTCCTGGTGGAAGTCCAAAGGAACTTTACCATAGTCTATTTGATGTAATTGCAAAATTAGATGAAAAGCTAGTAATGTATCCAGGTCATGATTACGGTTCAAATCCAACCTCTACAATTTCTAACGAAAAAAACACAAATCCAGTAATACAACAAATTTCTGAAGAAGAATTTGTTATGAGAATGGGTGGATAAATTGGTAATATCCAATCATGGAAATATTGAAAGTGCCAAGGAATTTACTAATTCATTAGAAAAAAGTCAATTTACTTTCTGCCTTGTAATTTCTTATACTGAAACGTCTGAAATACCTGGAATTACTATTGCTGGAGCAGATAAAGAATTCTTAAAATTTACATCACCTGCAGATGCTGAATTTCTTCGACATGGACATTGCAAGTGTATAGATACTATTCCAATGTCACCTGATGGAAAACCAACTCCTGCATTATTAACTAAAGTAGCACTTGATTCAGCAAAAATACCTCATTTTATAATCAATGCAGGAAGCAAAATTTCTCCTGACATACCTCATTTTGATTCACAATTAGAATTTGGCAAAAATATTTCAGAATCTACAGCATTATTTCCTGAAAAAGTATCTGAAGCAGTAGAATTTGGAAAAATTATTGGAAAATCAATTTGTAAACCAAATGAGTGTCTTGTTATTGGTGAAAGTATACCAGGTGGTACAACTACAGCATTAGCGGTTCTCAAAGGTTTTGGTATTAACACAAGTGTCAGCTCAAGCATGCCAAAAAATCCAATTGAAATTAAAAACCAATCTGTAGATAATGCTCTAAAACGACTAAAATCAGATGATCCAATTAATGTGATTTCTGAATTAGGCGATCCAATGATTCCAGTTGTTGCTGGAATACTATCTGAATCATCAAAAATTACACGTGTAATTTTGGCTGGTGGGACACAGATGACTGCAGTACTTGCATTTGCAAAAAGAATTGGATATAATAAACAGAATACAGCAATAGGATGTACTTCATATATTCTTGATGATGGTAATGCCAAGTTTTTAGAAACAGTCAAACAAATAGACGATATACCTGTGATATCAGTAAATCCTCTCTTAAGTGAATCAAAGTTTCCTGGGTTAAAATCGTATTCTGAAGGATTTGTCAAAGAGGGTGCTGGTGCTGGAGGATGTATGATTGCATCTCTATTAAAAACTAGAATGACTTCAGAAAAACTATTAGAATTAATTGAAAAAGAATATCAAAGAATTTCTGATTTAAAATCTAACTAGATGGCTGTTCAGGAGTAACTTTTTCTTCAGCAGGTGCATCAGCTTTTACTTCAGCAGGTGCATCAGCTTTTACTTCAGCAGGTGCCTCAGCTTTTACTTCAGCAGGTGCCTCAGTAGGAATTTCTAGATTTTCAGTTTCTGGACTACCTAAATCAGATTCTGGTTTTGATAAAATTTCGTTAAAAATAGATTCTGAAGTAAGTTTAATTTTTGATTCCTCATCAACTCTTACAATATATGATGGGATATTTACAATTCTGTCTCCAATTAATATATGCCCATGACTGACTGCTTGTCTTGCTTGATATGGTGTTTTGAAATAAAATTTTTTCTGAACAACAGTTTGTAGTCTACGAGAAAACAAATCACTTAATTCGAGATTTAAGACATCATCTAGTGTAGCATCAGATTGTACATATCCAACTTTAGATAATGATTGGAGTAGTATTGGCTCCTCAGTATCTCTTACCTCTTGTCTTAAAGCTAAAAGAGAACGAGCTTGATTTCTTACACGTGATAATTCAGTTCTAGCTTTCCATAGCTCCCGTTTTGTTTTTAATCCGAAAGTTCCTAATATTTTCAGTTCTTCCATCTTTAAATCAAAATTAAGTGGTCGTTTTGGTTTTTTCCAGACCCTTCTAAAATTTTTAGTATCTCCCATTAGTATCACCTATTCTTTCTTTCCTTCTGCTGGTGCTTCTTTCTTTCCTGCTGCAGCTCCTTCTGCTGGTGCAGCTCCTTCTGCTGGTGCAGCTCCTTCTGCTGGTGCAGCTCCTTCTGCTGGTGCAGCTCCTTCTGCTGGTGGTGCTCCTGCTCCTCCTCTAGATGGCAAAACTCTTCCACCTTTTGCAACTCCCACTGCACCTCCTTTACGACCAGTACATCTAGTTCGTTGACCACGAACTTTTAATCCAAACATATGTCTGTAACCCCTCCAACTAAAAACACCTTTTTCTCTTTCAATATCATTTCTAACATTAAATGCAATATCTGATGTAACTAAATGCAAGTCTTCTCCAGTTTCAGCATCTTTTCGACGGTTCAAAAACCATATTGGAAAATTAGATGATTTTGGATCTTGTATAACTTTTTCAATAGACGTAACTTGTTCAGAATTAAGGTATCCAATTTTTGAATTAGGATCTATTTTTAGATGATTAATAATTGAATTTGCAAACATTATTCCAACTCCACGAATTTGAGTTAGCCCAACTAGGATCTTTTTTTCGCCAGGAATATCGTTTCCCAATATTCTAATAAGATTCTCATATTGTGTGCTCAAGTAAGCAAGATTCTTAGTTACCCCATTAAAAACCATGCTGAAAATTATGTATTATCTCAAGAATAGTTTTAGAATAGTATTATAAATCGAAAATTTAACATCACTACATGGAAAAATCAGATTTGGATGCAAAAAAAATTATTGATACTTTATTTGATCCAGAAATATCTGAAATATTAGCTGAGATGGAAAATGGACCAAAACATTGTGAATTTCTATCTGAAAAATTTGGCATTATACCAGAGGATCTTCAGGAAAAATTATCATATCTAATCCAGCATGAATTTGTTAATCAAAATGGAAGTCTTGACGATGTTCAATATTCAGTTGATTCTGAAAAACTTTCTGAAATAATGGAATCTACTCATAATTACAAAAATGTAGAAGATGGTCTTGCTAAAATGGATAGTTTTCTCAATTAAGATTCTTTTTTCGTTCCCTCACCAGAACTATTCCTACAACTAATACTCCTATCATACCTGCAAGTAGCATGAAAAATCCGGTCATAGAAATAGAATATGATGAGCTATCAGGCACATGCCCAATACCCCCTACAACACTAATTACATTATCACTATTGGCTTCAATCACTAGTGTATGGGTTCCCATACTGGTGATCTCAAAAATTTCTTCAAAGGATCTCTCGTTAATAGAACTTACAATAATTGTTGTTCCACTAGGATCCAAAATTTTAGCTATAATCTCTTCTTGATTTTCATCTAATGTTTGTACGGCAAATACTCCTTGAACATTAATTTCTGGATCTAAAATTGCATCAATTCTAATTGAATTTGTTTTATCTATTTGCCCTTCTAGAATTATTATATCTGCAGTAATTGATTGAGATCCAATAAATAATAACGCTGCTCCAATACCAATCAATATTCCTACAATTACTAGAAACTTAGTTTTATTTGCCATATATTGATCGCATAACTCAGAGTTAAATTTGTTTAATCACAATTTAATTACTATTACTTTAATCACTAAATTTAGTCATGGCTAATAAATTTAGCCTAGGCTAAATTTTAAATATTGTCAGACGTTATGATTTTTGTTGAAAAAGACGACTCAGTCTAAAAAAATGTTTATGATATTGGCAGTAGTAGCCTCAATCTCAACATTATATTTTGTTATTCCAGCAGTAAGTGATGCAGCAGTAGAACCAAAAACATTTCTTACACACACTGGGCTTGCAATACAAACTACAGGTGATGTAATTGATCCAATTGGATATACTGGCGAGATATTAGAGTTTGACCCAGAATCTTTTTTACGAGATTTTGACTACGGAACTGTTTCTGAACTAGAGGATGGTACAATACTTCGAGAATTTACAATTACTGCACGAGATGATCAGGTTATGGAAGTTTCACCAGGAGTATTCTATAATGTTTGGACTTTTAATGGCAGTGTACCAGGTCCAACAATTCGTGCAACAGAGGGTGATCTTGTACGAGTCCATTTCTCAAATGAAGGTTCAAAATCTCATACAATGCATTTTCATGGAATTCATAAAGCCGAAATGGACGGTGTTTTTGAAAATGTAGGACCAGGTGGGAAATTTATCTATGAATTTCTTGCTGAGCCTGTAGGATTACACTTGTATCATTGCCATGTTCATCCTGTTGAAGAACATATTGCTCATGGACTTTATGGTGCATACATAGTAGATCCAAAGGAAGGAAGAGCCCAAGCAGATGAACTAGTTTTTATTCTAAATGGATTAGACACAGACTTTGATGGTGAAAACAACTTTTATGGTGCAAATACTGTCCCGTTCTATTATCAACATCACCCAGTAGAGATTTCAACAAATGAATTAATCCGTGCATATGTAGTTAATATTTTAGAATTCGATCCAGTAAATAATTTCCATTTACATGGAACTCTGTTCCACCATTACCCTGCAGGAACTGATACAGTCCCAGCAGGATTCAATGATATGTTAACAATGTCACAAGGTGAAAGAGAAATTCTTGAATTTGAGTACAAATATCCTGGTCTTTACATGTTTCATGCACATAACACAGAATTTTCTGAAAAAGGTTGGGTGGGGTCTTTCTTAGTAAAAGATTCTGAAAAAAATTACAGTGATGAAATTTAATCATGACAGAGTTTTCAAATTATAA
>Ga0315338_1003814_pt1 | contig 12672 bp, 11 predicted proteins | sample ASW8metaG_FD_204518 | JGI IMG/M metagenome (GOLD analysis project Ga0315338, IMG submission 204518) | Ammonia-oxidizing marine archaeal communities from Monterey Bay, California, United States - ASW #8 | ecosystem: Environmental > Aquatic > Marine > Coastal | place: USA: California | collected... | reverse complement strand
GAACGGTGCGGCATTGGGGGCCGGACTGGCCGTGGCGGCGTCCTGCGACATTCTTGTTGCATCGGAGACCGCTGTTTTGGGATTGCCGGAAATCAATGTCGGGCTGCTCGGCGGCAGCCGGCATACGATGCGCCTGTTCGGGCATTCGCTGACTCGCCGGATGATGTTCACCGGATACCGGGTGCCGGCGGCGGAACTTTACCGGCTGGGGATCGTCGAGACGGTCGTGCCGTCGGAACAATTGATGGAATCGGCGATGGGTTTCGCACGCGAGATCGCATCGAAGAGTCCGGTTGCCATCGGCCTCGCCAAGCACGCGCTCAATACCATCGAAGAAATGAGCCTGCGCGATGGGTACCGTTTCGAGCAGAATATGACGACGGAATTGTCCCACTACGAGGATTCGGCCGAAGCGATGAAGGCTTTCCTCGAAAAGCGCGATCCCGTTTTCAAGGGGCGCTAATCAACAGCAAGAACCGGGTCGCCCACGCGCGACGATCTCCGCAGAATGGACAAAATTCGCGGAGATACAATGCTTGGTTCCTTACTCGTTTTCGGTTTCGTTCTGCTGTCGGCCGTGCGCGATGTGTATTTCGGGCATATCTTTCAGTCTGTTGGATTTTTAAAGGTCGTACTGATCGCCTGCACGATTTGCACCGTGTTCTTTCTGACCGTTTCGGGGCTGCGCGGCGCGCTTTCTGTTTTGAGAGGCAATCTCGGGATTGTCGTGGCGGTCAATGTGACAACCGCGGTTGCCTGGATTTCCTACTTCTTCGCACTGACCCACATATCCCCGGCTGTGGCGAATACGCTGTACAGCGGCATCGGCCCGCTCACCATTCTAATGCTGGAGGCGGTTGGCTGGCGCATCGTCGCGCGCGGCCCGGTCGGCCGTGGCGAGGCGATCTTCTTCGTCGGTCTCGCCTTGTCGCTTGCGATGATTGGCGCCGGTGCGGTCACGGGCCTGACGGGCGTGAGCGGCGTGGCACTACGGTATTCGGTGGCTGGGACTGCCTTTGCCGTTCTGGGCGGTGTGTCTCTTGTCATCAGCATTCTCTATACGAGGAAATTACATGACCGCGGCGCCGGGTCTGACGCTATCCTGGGCGTGCGGTTCATTTTGATCGTTTTCGTTACGGCGGCGGCGGAAGGTTTCGCCGAACGATCCCTCTGGAGCTTTGCCGAGACGGAACTCGCCTGGCTCGGACTGTCCGGTGCGGTGTTGATCGTGATGCCGATTTATATCCTGCAACTCGGTATCGCCCGGTCTGTGCCGTTGACGGCGAACATCATTCGCGCGCTCGGGCCGATTGTCGTTTTTGCGACACAACTTGCCGATCCTCGAATCACGTTTTCGGGTTACTCGCTGTGTGCCCTGTCGCTCTATGCGATTTGCGTAATTGGCGCGAACCTGGTCCGCGCACGGGCGGCCTTGAAACCGGTCTAATTTCCACGAAAAACCGGTTTGCGTTTCTCCATGAAGGCCCGGCGACCCTCGACATAATCCGCACTCGCGAAACATTCGTTGACCATCCGTTGACACAATTTCAAGTCACGTTCACCGGGGTCCTTGTAATTTTCGACTACACTTTGCTTGACGGCCTTCAACGTGAGGGGTGCGTTTCCCGTCATGGTGTTCGTCAACTCCGCGACTTCGATTTCGAGCATCGACTCAGATGCGATCCGGTCGATGAGGCCCATGGCAAGGGCTTCGCTGGCGTTGAATTGCCGGGCCGTGAAGAATATTTCCTTAGCGAAAGACGGTCCCACCAAGTCGATAAGGCGTTTAATTCCGGTATAATCGTAACCGAGACCAAGTTTGGCCGCTGGAATGGCGAAACGCGCGGAATCGGCGGCGACCCTTAAATCGCATGTAATGGCGGTCTCCAGCCCACCGCCGATGCAATAGCCACGAATCATGGCGACAGTCGGTTTCGGCGCGTTTGCGAGCAACTCCATCGCACGTTCGCTCGCTAGTTTGAAGGTGGCTTCGGATTTCGCGTCGTTACGCCCTTCGTCGAAACCGGAGATATCGTCTCCAGCGCTGAAGGCTTTCCGGCCCGCACCGGTTACGACGATCGCTCTGACCGCTTCGTCCGCCGAGAAACTTTCCAAAATGCGCACCGCGTCGAGCCACATCGAATGGGAAACCGCATTCAAGCGTTTAGGATTGTCGAACACCATGCGGCCGACGGGACCTTCGCGTTCCGCAAGCGTGCGCTTTTCGGGCATCCGAACCTCTTTCGTTGGCCAGGAATGTTAATTCTTCCTTTCGGGTAAATTGATTATACTATTCCGATCAATGGTTTCGAAAATAAATACGGAGATCGTTCGCCGACGGGTTCGAAGTGCCCTTGTCGTTTTTCTCATCGCCGCAATCGCTTTCCTCCAACTATTGGAAATTGCGCCTGTCGACTCGCTGCGGTACGCGTATTTCGATCTCGCCCAGCGCATTCTGCCGGAACCGCAGCCCTCGGCGCCGATTACAGTCGTGGACATAAACAATCGGAGTATCGAGACGTTCGGCCAGTGGCCCTGGCCAAGGGATCGAATTGCCGAAATGATCAGCATGCTGGCGAAACACAAACCCGCGGTTATCGGGATCGATATTATATTCTCGGAACCGGACAGGCTCTCGCCCGAGAACCTGTTATCGGGCTACGAGGTTTCACCGTTTGTCCTTAAGCAATTGTCTGAATTGCCAACGAATGATCAGGCATTGGCGGATGGGCTGCAACTCGCGCCGACTGTTTTGGCATTAGCGCCTGCAATGAAAAAGATCAAAACGGGCCGTGCAGCCGTGTCGCGAACTCCGGTAAATCTCAAATTGGGCTGGCAGGCCACGCCGCGATTGCGGCGGTACCCCGCTCTGCTGAGCAGTCTGCCCTTACTCGAGGCGTCGAGCGCAGGCTCCGGGATCGCAAGTGTTGAGCTCGACGGCGACGGTGTCGTGAGGCGTCTACCGGCGATTGTCCTCGTCGAGGATACGTTGATACCCAGCTTCGCCGTGGAAATTGCCCGTCTATATCTTGGTGCGAAGGCGGTGGAACTGGAAATCGATGGCGCGGGCGTCAGCGGACTGTCGATAGCAGGCCGAGAATTTCGGACGGACACTGGTGGCAATATCTGGCTGCGGGCGGCGGCAGCGTCCGGCATGAAGCGATTGTCGGCGGCTCAAGTGTTATTCGATCGGTATGAGCCGGCCGATATCAAGGATCGGATCATTTTGTTCGGCGCGACCGGAACCGGTTTGTCGGCCAGCTTTGTTTCGGCAACGGGAAATATGCTTACCGCGCTCGATGCGCAGGCGTTGTTCGTCGAGAACTTGCTGGGTGGTATTTATTTACAGCGTTCCCAACTGATGTCATTTCTGGAACTCCTCGCGACGTTGGTTGGGTGCATCGGAATCATGCTGTTACGCGGCCGCCTGCGCTCCTATGGCGGGCAGGCGGTTGTTCTTGCTTACGCCGCGTTTCTATTTATTGCAGGATTGTTCGTCTTCGAGATGCTGCGAATGATATTCGATCCAAGCGCCTCGATCGTAGCGATGTTAGTCCTTTATCTCCTGTTTATCGGCGGTGAAATTGTCGCGACGCAGCGGGATCGTCGGCGCACCGACGACGCGCGGCGTACCGCGTTGATGCTTGCTGAATCCGCGAGCCATGCAAAGACAAATTTCCTCACGGGAATGAGTCATGAACTTCGTACGCCTTTGAACGCCATCATTGGGTTTTCGGAAATGATCAAGGACGGTGTATTGGGCCCGGTGTCGCCACCGAACTATGCGAATTACGCAAAGGATATCAACAACGCAGCGGTCCATCTTTTGGGGATCGTCACTCAAATCCTCGATATGGCGAATCTTGAGGCCGGTGAGATGCGGCTACGGGTTACGGAGTTCGACCTGAAGGAGGTGCTTGATGAAAGTATCGAAACGATCCGGTCTGCCGGGCCGGATGACCGGCACAGCATCGTCTTTACCGATCCGGTGATTATGCCGGTTCTCCGCGCCGACCGGCGAATGGTAAACCAGATGCTGTTGAATTTGCTTTTGAATGCGGCAAAGTTTTCGCCTGATGGTGGGGTAATACGGATTTCGACGCATATTTCCGGGAGTGGCGATTTTTTATTTTCGGTAACGGATGCGGGAAGCGGAATGAGTCAGAAACAAGTGGCGGAGGCATTTGAAATGTTCCAAACGTCTGACCAAACGGTTTCCGACAGCACACGGGGAATTGGCCTCGGTCTCCCCATTACCACCGCTATGATCGAGGAACACGGTGGTACGATCGATGTTGTCAGTCGCGCAGGCCAAGGCACAAGAATGACTTTAAGTTTTCCGGCTAACAGAATTGTTCGTAACGAAACGTAAATCGACGAATTCGATGCTGTCGGGAGACAGGAGTTGAAATGCGATTTTTAGTTTCATTTATTGCGATCTTTATTTTTGCGGTTCAGCCGTCAGGCGCGCAGGAAAGCCGCGTCGCATTGGTCAAGGTATTGGAAGGGTCGGCTTTTAAAATCCAACATGGGAAACGCCAGGAGCTGCGCGTTGGCCAGCAGATCTACCGGAAGGATGTGGTGGAAACGGCGAGCGGCACCGTCGGACTGACGTTCAGGGATGGGTCGCGCATTTCGGTTGGACCGAATTCTCGTATAATTTTCAAAGAATTCCAATATTCGCCAAATGAAGGAAAACTCGCTTTCCTGATCAACATCGTCAAAGGGACGATGCACTACATTTCCGGTGTTATCGCGAAACTGGCGCCAAGTGCAGTTAAAATCGAGACGCCTGTAGCGACGGTCGCGGTACGCGGTACCCGCTTGCTCATCAAAGTCGGGGAATAATCGTGATGTGGCGCCCTTACGCGCTACATAAGTTAGTACCTAGGGCGTTCAAAATTCTGTCACTGCTCGTTCTAGGGGCTTGCGCGGGGCCGGAGGCGATAATCGTCTTGTTGCCGAATCAGGACGGTACGACTGGTGCGCTCGAAATTCGAAACTAGGCAGGGGCTCAGGTTGCCGATCGGCCAAATCAAGCCGTTCATGTGGGGGGCCGGGACACCATGCCTGCGCCGTCCGAGGTCATATCGGCGGCGGAAATTTCCAAAAAATGGAGCTCAGTCCTGCGGGTCACACCCTTGGACCCGAAGACGTTCATTATGTATTTCCGGTTCGGAACCGACCAACTGACAGTCGAATCGGAAAAGCAGTTCCCGCGAATATTTGACGAGTTGAAGCGGTATCCAGCGGCCGAATTGTCCATTGTCGGCCACACCGACCGCGCCGGCGCGAAGAAGCTGAATGCGGCTCTCAGTCTGAAACGGGCAAACTCGACCCTGCGGCGGCTTGAAGAAGCCGGGTTGAAACGCAGCCGGGTTGAAGTCGGTTCGCATGGCGAGAACAATCCGCTGGTACCGACGGCGGACGGCGTCGCCGAGCCGCGGAACCGGCGCGTCGAAGTCACGATCCGGTAGTACGGATTGTAAAAGGGCCTTCTCGGCGTAATACTCGCACCAACGTAATCAGAAAATTCAAATTTGAGAGGAACGGCAGATGGTAGCGGCGGTTAAAGCGATAGGCAGTCAGGTTTCCGATGAAGAATGGGCGGTGCGGGTCGATCTCGCGGCGGCCTATCGCCTGGTCGATATGTATGGATGGTCCGATCTCATCGGCACGCACATCTCTGCCCGCGTACCGGGTCCGGAAGATCATTTCCTGCTGAATCCCTACGGCATGATGTTCGACGAAATCACCGCGTCTTGTTTGATCAAGGTCGATCTCGACGGCAACGCTATCGACGATTCCGACTACAAGGTAAATCCGGCCGGATTCACGATCCACAGTGCCGTACACATGTCGAACCATGAGCTGTCCTGCGTCATGCACACGCATACCGCAGCTGGAACAAGCGTTGCGACGCAGAAGGACGGGTTGCTGCCGATCAATCAGCATGCGCTGCTCGCACTGCACGAGGTCGCTTACCATGATTACGAGGGACCCGCGCTGGACCACGACGAACGCGCCCGGATCGTCGAGGATCTTGGCGACAATAAAATACTGATTCTACGCAATCACGGTCTGCTAACGGTCGGCCGTACGATCGGTGAGGCTTTCGTCTGGATGTATCGGGCGGAAAGAGCCTGCCGAATGCAGCTCGCCTTCCAGCAGAGCGGTGCGGAGCTGCATCCTATTTCCAAAGAAGTGCAGCAGATCACCATGGACCGCGCCCGCGCGGCGGTTGGCGCGAACGGACACCGGCCTTCAGGCAAGCTCGAATGGCCGGCGCTGCTGCGCAAGCTCGACAAGGTCGATACGTCCTATAAGTCGTAAGGAGCGGACAATTGGGCGAAGCGGTTCCGTTTCACGGCCTGACGCCGCGCTTTTTCGACGGGGTGCTTGAGATTCCCGTCTATCACATGCGTGGCGGCACTTCGACCGGGATACTGTTGTACGAACCGCATCTGCCGGGTGACCTTGCGCTTCGCGAAGAATTGGTCCGCCATATCATGGGGGTGCCGCTGGAAGGCGAGGTCGCGAAGAACGCGCAGATAACCGGCCTCGGGCGTGGTATCCCGCAAAGTTGCAAGGTGTTCATTGTCGACAACACCAGCCGCGATGATGCGGATATACAAAGTACTCTGGCGCAATTGGCGCCGACAAAATCCGCGATCGATTGGAGCGTCAATTGCGGCAATATGTCTGCGGCGCTTCCCGTCTTCGCAGCGCAGGTCGGCTTGGTCTCGCTGGAACCAGGCACCAATCGCGTCCGTATCTTCAACACCAACACGGGGGTTGTCACGCATGCGTTGCTCGACATGCCCGAGCCGGATCAACCTGTCGCCTCGGACACCGAAATTCCAGGGGTGATGGGGCAGTGGCCCGGTGTCCAGCTCGCCTTGCTCGAACCGGTGGGGGCCAAGACGGGGCGGTTGCTGCCGACCGGTAACGTCACCGATGAGATCGACGGCCTGTCCGTATCCTGCGTCGACCTAGCCGTGCCGATGGTGATCGTCCGCGCGAGCGATTTGGGTAAGACGGCCGCGGAATCACCGGAAGCGCTCGACGACGACCAAGACCTGAAGGCGCGCCTGCAGCGCATTTGGGTCGCTGCGGGCCTGGAAATGGGCCTGACAGGCAAGGACGGCGCACCGATGAACGAAGCGGCATTGGCGGTCAGCGAAACGATCCCGAAGATCTGCATCGTCGCGCCGCCCAGCGAAGACGAACGGGCAAAGGGTGCAAACATCCGGGTCCGCTACTTCACGCCGCAGGCGGGTCACAAATCGCTCGCCGTGACCGGCGGCGCCTGTCTCGCTGCCTGCTGCCTCATACCCGGGACGGTCGGGCACGACATCGTTGAAGGGCTTGACGGGCTGGGGGCAGAAGAGGCTGACCACATCGTTCGCATGGCGAACCCCGCAGGGTTGCTCAAGGCGACCATCGCAGGATCGATGCGCGACGGAGAGATCGCCATGCCGAGCGCCGCTTATGAACGGAGCACGCAAATTCTGTTGCGTGGCCACTCGCCTATCTACAACGCATCCGAAGGTCTGCGGGCAGCCTACCGCGCGTCACTTGAGGCTGCCTGACTATTTTGCGAAGGCGCGTCGTCCGCTGCGCGTGATTCCTTAACGGTTTGTCACGCTCGGGATATAATTACCGTCTAATCGAACGGGTCTGGAAAATGTCGGCTCATTCACTCAGGGTCAGGCAATTGAATCCTGCGGCGCTGGCGACGGAGCGCCGCGCCCATATTCCAAAGCAATATTCGGCCTTCATTCATCTGTGGCGCATATTGGCCACCGCAGCGGTTTTCGTCGGGCACGCCACTAAGCCCGACATTCTATTCGATATCGACGTTGCCATTATCGGGCGCGCTACGATCCCGACGTTTCTTCTTATAAGCGGCTATTTCACCACGCTCAGCATGTATTCAGGCGGCCGTTTCCTCAAGAAGGTCGCCAAGCGCTACTACATCATGCTGAGCATGTTTATTCCGGCGTCGTTCCTGATATTTTTCATGGACTTATACATGGTCCAGGCCGGTGCTCCGATCCTGACGATCTATAAATTCGATCCGGACCTTTCGTTCGGTAGGGTGTTGCTCGACATCTTTAACCTGTTCACCTTCTCCGGCGAATACTGGAGCCAGTCGACGGTCGGGCAGGGCGTGTTTTCTAACCAGGCCATTTGGATCATCGATTACATCATGGCCTACACGGTCATGACGGCGGCGTTCTACCTGCTTTCAGGCTGGGTCCGGGTCGTGACGATCTTGGGTGTAATGGCGATCGCGGGAGTCCCCGTATTCTTGCTGTCGCCACTTTGGTTCGCGGGTGTTCTGATCTTTGAGATTCAGCGCCGCTGTTTCGGATCGGATGGAATCGAGCCTATCCGATGGCATCCGATCGCGCTTGCCTCGTGCGTCGGCATAACGCTTGGCGCCGTCGGCGCCAAGACGCTGGCCTTCATCGCCATAGCGGCGGCATTAAGTTTGAGCCTGGTTATCGAAGTCACCGGCGCCGGTGAGGCGGTGTATGGCTGGTCCAAGATGCTGGCGCCGTACGACTACCGTCAGTATCTCGGCATGGCCAAACGGTTCATGTGGCAGTGGGTGCATGTCCCGTCGCTGATCGTCGTGATCGGTGCGGGACGCATACTGTTCGACGGCTCTCTTGGGAACTCTTTTCTCAGACCAATTCAGGCCGTCTCGCAATACTGCTTTCCCGTATTCGCAATTCATTTTTCGGCCATGTACTTCGTCCAATCGCTGATGGCGGATTACATGGCACGGCATGACAGTATGGACCCTTATGCGATGATGGGCTGCAGCTTTGTCATCTCGGTGGCATTCGGATATTTCTTCTTCCGCTGCATCCATCCCTACAGCAGCGCGTTGTCGAAGCGATTGTTCGGGTAGAATCTGCCAGATGAAAATTTTATTCGCCGTGGTGGCGGCTTGGCTGACCGCCGTACCGTTGGCACTCGCGCAATCCAATCTCAATCCGCCTTTCGGGGATCCGGCTTACCGGCCCTTTACGGTATTTTCGCCCGACGTAGCCGATCCTGAACACGCACGCGCGGACATCCTCGTCGTTTTCCATGGCTTTAGGAGCGCCGTGCCCAACGGGACCTACAAGAGGATTCGGGAGGTATTCCGGGAATCCCACACGGTCATCGGCCTCAACTATGATCCGCTCGACGTTGAACACACACGCAGCTTTTTCGACGGTGTCGAAAAGCGCTGGCTAAGGGGACGCCGCGTCGTTGTGTTCGGAACGTCGATGGGCGGATTCTGGGCGAACATATTCGGCCATCAGATAGCTGCGGAAAAGATCGTTATGCTCAATCCGGTTGTCGATCCGCCACGGCAACTCGCGAAATACGTTGGAGAAGTAACGACGAATCAGCGAAGGGCGCGGATGTTCTCGGTCAAAGCGTCGGCAATCCAACGCTACGAAACCATCAAGCCGGAATTCCGGCTCGACATTCCAACGCTGGTCTTATTGACCGCCGATGATGAGCGTCTCGACCATCGTCTTGCGGAGGCGGTGTTTACCGGCAGGAAAGACACCACCGTTGCGGTCTACCCCGAAGGCGGCCACACGATGAATTTACGCAACCACCCCGCCCGCGCCGCCATTGTGGATTTCGTACTGAGCAATTGACCGCGCAGGCGCGACGCCGTCACGCGGCGATGTCGCCTTCGTCTTTCAGCATGCGCACGGCGCCGCGCACCGCTTCCGCAGTCTTCTCCAAGTCTTCGTCCGTATGGACGCACGACATCACGCCGCCCGGCTTGCTGTTCGTATCGACGCCGCCGACGATGATACCGAGCCGCAGCTTGGTGACCAGCGAGTCGGTGCGTGAGCCCTTCATGGTCTCGCGGTCATGCGCTAGCGGATCGAACTGGGTCGGCTGAATGTCGAGACCCTTGGGGTTTGTGAAGATGTAGAAGCCGGAATGCTCACCATAGCAGGCCCAGGGCACGTCCTCAGCCTCGAAGCCCTTGTTGATCAAGCGGCGCAGCTTGGCTGCCTTTTCGCTGGCCGCGTCACATACGCCACCCGCAGCGATCAGTTCCAAGGCGGCAATTCCCGCCGCTGCCGACATTGGATTGGCGTTGTAGGTGCCCTGATGCTGGATTTTCTCGAAGCCCTTTTCCTCCGCAACCTCGAAATCGAGCAGCTCCATGATGTCTTCGCGGCCGACAATCGCCCCGCCCGGCAGGCCGCCGGCGAGGATCTTGGCCAGGCTGCACATGTCCGGTGTGACGCCGAAATGCTCCTGCGCACCGCCGGGGGCGACCCGGAAGCCGGTCACGACTTCGTCGAAGATCAGCACAACGCCGCGCTCCGCGGTGATCCGGCGCAGTTCGGCAATGAATTCCTTCGTCAACGGGACCTGTCCGAAGCTGGCGCCGGTCGGCTCCAAGATGCAGGCGCCGATATCGTCGTGCGATTCGAATATCTTGCGGGTTGCCTCGATATCGCCGGCTGGCGCAAGCAGCACGTTCTCGGCGATGCCGTCCAACACGCCGGGTGAGGCGGTACCATCGAAATGGTTGCTCACGCCGAAGGCGGCATGATCGTGCCAGCCATGGAAATGGCCGAGGAACCGCACGACCTTGGGCTTGCCGGTATAGGCGCGCGCCAATCGCAACCCCATCAGGTTCGCTTCGGTGCCCGACGAGGTAAACCGGACCCGCTCCGCGCAGGGCACCAACTGCTTGACCAACGTGCCCCAGCGCACTTCCAGTTCATGACAGGCGCCGAAATGGGTGCCCTTGTCGAGTTGCGCGTGCGCGGCGGCCTGTACCGTCGGATGGTTGTGCCCCAGAATCAGCGCGCCGTGCCCGCCGAAATAGTCGACATATTCGTTGCCGTCGATGTCCCATTTATGGCTGCCTTGTGCGCGGTCGACATAGAAGGCGTAGGGATCGAGCTTACGGGAATCATGCACCAGCCCGCTCGGGAACACTTCGCGCGCCTCCGTAGCGCGTTCCGCCGAATTCGGTGTGTGCTCGCGGTAGGCGGCGACAATTTTGGAATTGGTCAGCAGTGAGTCAGGCATGGGGCGGTCCAATCGGTCAGGGAATTCAGTTCAAGAGAGTAGGTCAATCAGCCACGGCAATGCAATTGTGAGAGATGACTAACCTGCAAGCATTTCTTCGATAACGGGCAAGTGTTCGCGTCCCCAAAATATTTCCTCGTCGAGAACGAAGGTCGGGACACCGAATACACCCTGTTCTTCCGCCGCGCTCTGGATGCGCCTGACTTCGGTGGGGCCGTCCCCGGCTGCGTAGACATGCCAATCCGTTGTGTCGGCGCCGGCTTCGGCCAGGACCGCGCCGACGGCGGCGGTATCTTCAATTTCGAGCTCGCGCTTGAAAAATCGTTCAAAGACCAAGTCGTGGTAGGGGCGGAAGGCGCCGTGCGCCTGCGCGTACAGCATGCCGACGCCGGCGATCATTGAGTTGAATATTTTCCGCGGACCGCGGATCGTCAGGCCCTCGCGGTTGGCGTAACGCCGGACGTCCATATAGCTGTATTTAACCCGCCGCCATTGGTGGGCGTTGCGTTCCTCGGCCAGGACGTTGCCAACGTCGTCGACTTGTGCGGCCCCGAGATAGGCTGGAATGTCGAGGATGTAGGGCCGCCATTGGATGTCCGCGCCGAAGTCACGCGCCAGCCGGTCCGCCGCGGCGACGGCGAGATAGGCGTAGGGACTCTTGTAGTCGGAATAGAGCGTGATCGTTTTCGTCATGATGGGCCCTGTTCAGCACGCTTGAGCTAACGCAGGGCAATCCTATATTAAGGCGGTGCAATACGCACCGGTCCCACAATTTCAAAAGTAACCATGGCGACGCCAAACGATTCCGCCGCGCAACGGCGCACCTTCGCGATTATTTCGCACCCCGACGCCGGCAAGACCACTCTGACGGAGAAGCTGCTGTTGTTCGGCGGCGCGATCCAGATGGCGGGCGCCGTCAAGGCGCGCGGCGAGCGGCGGCGGGCTCATTCCGACTGGATGAAGGTGGAGCGAGAGCGCGGCATTTCGGTCGCCTCGTCGGTCATGACCTACGAATACCGCGATTTGACCTTCAATCTGCTCGACACGCCGGGCCACGAGGATTTCAGCGAGGATACTTACCGCACGCTGACCGCCGTCGACTCGGCCGTCATGGTGATCGACGCGGCGAAGGGGATCGAGGCGCAGACGCGTAAGCTGTTCGAAGTCTGCCGCATGCGCGATGTGCCGATCATAACTTTCATCAACAAATTGGACCGGGAATCGCGCGATAACTTCGACCTGCTGGACCAGATCGAGCAGGATTTGCAGCTCGATGTCAGTCCGGCCAGCTGGCCAATCGGAATGGGGCGCAGCTTTCACGGCTGTTACGACCTGCACCATGACAGGCTCTTGCTGATGGATCGCAATTCGACGGAAATGCCAACGGAAGGTGAGTCCTGCAATGGGCTCGACGATCCCAAACTCGAACAGAAGCTGCCGGCAGATGCGGTGGAAACCCTGCGCGAGGAAGTCGATATGGCGCGCGGTCTGTGCGCCGATTTCGATGTCGACGCCTATCGCGAAGGCAACATGACGCCGGTGTTTTTTGGCAGTGCGATCAACAATTTTGGGGTTCGTGAATTACTCAACGGGTTG
>Ga0315338_1003811_pt1 | contig 12682 bp, 9 predicted proteins | sample ASW8metaG_FD_204518 | JGI IMG/M metagenome (GOLD analysis project Ga0315338, IMG submission 204518) | Ammonia-oxidizing marine archaeal communities from Monterey Bay, California, United States - ASW #8 | ecosystem: Environmental > Aquatic > Marine > Coastal | place: USA: California | collected... | reverse complement strand
ATTTCCTTATTCTCAGTGAAAAATTTTCTCTAGTGGTTGCTAACATATATATATGTTAGCTAGAAATCAAAAAAATGACGAATTATTATGATGATATTGCTATAGAAATATATTGTATAGTTGCGCCAATCTCAATTAATCTCTGCTAACAAAATCACCAATCATTAATTAACCGTGAGCGCAATTGGCACATACAGAAACATCCTTGCGGCTGGGGGCCTCTTCGCGGAGCCTTCTATTTTCTGGTGCATTGTAAATCTCTTTCAAAGAGGTGGTATGAATATTCCCTTTTGGGTGCTTGATGTGACCATCGAGACAACAATACGCAACTTGACCATCGGCTCTTATTGTCAATTCGTACCAATGGGGACAGCCAATATTCGGCACTGTACCTAGCGGGGGTTCATCACCCAACCAGCTGAATATAGGACTGAAATAACGGGTCAATTGCGGATATTTCGTTTCACACCATTCAATAAATTCAAGATCTTCAATTGTACGTGTTCCCGCACGCGTCAGCCCCATAGGAAATGGAATTTTTCCTTTGTCCACCGCTTCAGCCACATTCTCTATAATTTTCATTGTCTTGTCGAAAGGGATTTTCATCACTTCTTCATAGCGTTCTTTTTTAATTTCATTTAACGAAATACTCATTGAATGAATAGGAGCATCACTTAAACGTTCAATATTATCTTTTGTTAAAGGGGTGCCATTTGAATTGATTTGCAACAAAGCGTGAGGTAGTTTTTCTTTTGTTTTATGCATAATATCAAAGATGCGTTTATCGAGAAAAGGTTCATTCAAGCCTGTGTAAACAACTAAGAATTGCAAGTCTGAAGGCAGCCATGCTTGTAATTGATCTAGAATATTATCAATAGTCTCCATTTCCATTTTTTCGCCCTTACGCAGAATTTCTGGATATTGACAAAAACTACAAGCAGCATTACATCTAGCAAGAGTCTCTATGATCATGTGAGACGGGTAGTCAACGTGTCGGCTATTTTTGTAGTCATTCACTACTTTGCCAGTGCTTGAATAAGTAGAATTCTCACGCGCAGTAAAATAGATTTCAAGAAATTTCTCACCTTTTTCTTTACAACCTTCTTTCGCACAAGATCGATAATATTTCAAAGGTGTCGTGACATGCCATGGGTCTAATAAAATAGCTTTATTAATTTCGCTTGCAGCCTCAACATTATTGTTTCTTTCAAAAGAAGTGATACTGTCTAGGTAATGTTTTACAATTTGTTCAGCAGCCGTTAGTTGTGAGTCGGCAGGCCCTTTTTGGGCATCCCCAAGCATTATGTTTTCTTGTGAAGACATATATTGTTAATCTCCTAAGCCTTACAAAACTTACGTTACGCCCAAAACTATACTATAGCAAAGGATATTTTATAGATTCCAGAGATGTTATGTGGGTCCATCAGTTAGTTTGAAAAACTTTTCATCATCGCTTAGTAAGTCTTTACTACCAAGTTCTGATGCAAACATATCGCAAACATCTTTGTAAGTAACACTCAGGTTATCGTTTATAGACTCTAAATTGCCAGTAATCCGTTTAGATAACGGTGAATCACTTGATATGTATATAGGAGGGTGAAACTGCTGCTCCATACTTACGTTAGCATCAAGTTCTCCCTCAGCAAACTTAAGGCATCCTCGTGCAACTTTGTTGTCTTCTGGCAAATAAACAGCTTCAGTCATATTGTTATGGGCAATTACATATCCTAAGTCACTAAACTTTTTAGCAACTGACCAAATTGGCGTATTAATTGTACTCCCCCACCCCTCAAATACAAAAGAGCCATCTTTTTTTTGCAGCATCATCTTTGCCAAATGGATAATATAGTGCAAGCTATTAGGGTGCATTTCTGCTAACGCATGGTTACATGTCACCGCATCAACTGACATATTGATATTTGGTGTAACAGAATAAAATTTCCACCAGGGGACATGCACAGCATGTCCTGGCTTGATAGAATTTATGCTAGCCAATTCTCCGCCATTAACTAAATCAGTTACCTGCCCGGGAATAAGCTCTTCAAGCAAGTTGTTTTGATAAACATAAAAAGCCTGTGCAATATCAGTTGAAGCATATGCATATCCATCTGCTAGAAGCAATGCTCCTACGTAACCAGAGCCATGTCCAATCTCAAAAAAAAGTCGCTCTTTTTCTGGGTACAATGCTTTTAGCGTTCTAACAATTAATAATGCGCGCAATAAACTACCTGTTGCCACCATCCTTTTTTTATATTCTTTTTCAGAATTATTTTTTATTGCGCGCGTTACTGTTTTCAGGAGATTAAACTCATCATTAGTAATTCCACGCAATAATTCATGGAAAGTGCTTGAGGCACGCCTTTCGTGCATAACATCAACGTATCGAACTAAAGCACTGCTTGATCTAACACGTGTAGGATACCCTGTATCGGAAAATGCAACAGCTCGCGTACATTCAATAATTCTATTAGGGATACTTTCTAATGCGCTACTTTCCGCGGCATCATATTCATCCGGTTTGAGTTTTTTGTGTTCCATTGCAAGGTACTATGTCTGATCAAGGGCAAGAAATATCTTTACCAGCCGTACTTGGAGTTGGTGTAACACTTGTTTCCGTGCATTGAGTATAGCGACCTGAGAACTTGTTTCCTGTCTTTTGTACAATATCATTTTTTTCCAAATACTCTGCAATTACATCATGCATAGCTTTTGCTAGTAGCTCTGAACCCATAAGCTGTGGGTGCCAATCTTTTTCGTGGCTTACAAACTCGTGGGGCTGCAATTCTCCCAAACTTATATAATCTTTTAACCAGACAACTTCTGCTCCGGTCAATTCTTGCAGAATGTTAAATATATCTTCATTTTCTTGTGCGCCCATTCCATAATGCCCATACGCAGCTCTTGTATTGTATTTAAACTCAGCATAGCTTGGGAAGTGCATAATAAAATATGGGATACCTAATTCTTTGAACTTAGCAAAGTTCTGTATAAATTGCTGATCATTTTTAAATTTGTCTGGCTTAACTTGGCTGATAGGATTATTTTGATTAAAAACGCTAATTGAATAATATGCACTGCCGTGTTTAATTTTGTCACAAATAAAACAAACAGGTTCTGTAAAAGGATTAACATCAAAGTGAGGGCGCCTTTGGATAGCTTTTGCAGCACTTATATGCCTTACAATTTTTTGCGCTAGAGGATCTTCTTGCACTTCCTCTATCCCTTTAGTTTGAAAAAGATTATTTATATAATCGCACCACTCCTGATCAATCTCTGCTGACAAAACAGCTGATTGGGTAATTACCAACTCTCTTGTAAAAGATTTAGGCTCCGCTTCTCTGCTTTGATACCAGCGATACATGCCTTCACCGACATCGCGGTAAATTGGCCACCACCTTGGCCGCGCTACATCTGATGTATTAAGAGTAAAAAGCACGAGGTCGGGTTGAAATTCTTTAGGTATGACGCTTACTGCAAGATCTGCCATTTCCAGCATGCCTGTTGAACCGCGCGACAAATTAATTCCGCCAAATGTGCCTTGATACTCGTGTTCTAGACTTTTAGTTGTGTGATTAATTAGCGTTCCTGATCCATCAGGGAACCGGTAGCCAGCATAAGACGAGCCAAGCAATAGTATTTTATAATCAGCAGACTCATAGTCTGAAATGTCTTTGCGGAGCGTATGTTTGCCAAAATTATTAGAAACAGAACATGTATATTTCTTATCAACATAATGATTAATACTATAGTAAGGGTCAGAATTGTAGTGATAACCTGCGTCTTTGTCATAAATTACGTGCCCAGGGTATCCAAAAGCAACTAGAAACTCGCCTTTATCTACGCCATATCCAAATGCAGCCTTAGACCATATCTCATATGATAAGTAGCCTCGATATATTATTTCTGAGAACACGCCTGCTGTAAAACCTAATATCACAACTGTAAGCATGCTGAAGATTATTTTCTTTTTTATGTTCATTTTCTTAGTCTACTCTAAAACCGCTTATTATAGTCCCCATGCTGATTCAAGATGTTCCGTAATTGCTTGTGCAAAATAATCATCAGCTTTTGCATTAGGATGTGGGTCAGGTTCGGTCACCCAAAGCTCCTTTGGATCTACATGAGAAACTGATGGTAATAAATCTAGAAAAGAAATATCTAAAGTTTTTGCGATCTTTCCTATTTTTGCTGTTATAGGCTTAAAAGGGTATGGTTCAAATTCTCGCATTTCCGGATAGTTAACAATTAAAAGCGGTATGTCAAGCTCTGCGCAATAGGATTTTAATTTTATCATAGCTTTTTGTGTCTCTAGCCAACCTTCGGCTTCGCTGTTATACAAATCTAAATAATATTGTTTCCAGTCTTTTTTCTGTTGCAGCATCCTTTTGAAAGTATCCCAACGCCCGTTCATGTAAATATAACCGTATGAATGCCTACTTAAAAAATTCAAAGGCTTATATGTGGGTGTTTTTTCAGCATCATTTATAAAATAGTTTAATACAACGTAATCAGGTTCTAACTGCTCAGCATGTTCTATGAAAAACTCCACTTGCATCGATGTATTTGTATTTCCGATTCCTGTGTTGACAACATTTATAAATTTTTTATTTTCTGTATTTAATATTTTCTCCATTTTAGCAGATACTGTTTGGTCTTGCAGTACCCCCCAACCAAAAGTAATAGAATCACCCACCATAATTAGACGCAATTCATTTCTTTTCTTGGGGTTTGATAATTCGTGATCTCGGTAACCCATAGAATTAATATTTACATCAACTCCCATTGCATGAAACGCAGAGTTATGTTTGTGAACATGCCCAATTTCTTTATTCATAGCTACCTGCTTACCATACTTTGCGTACTTCCACATTTCTAGATCATATTGCATGCCTGTGTTAAGTATTGTTCTAGAAATTATTTCTACAAAAAAAATGATGAGCATAAAAACTAAAAACATTGCACCCATCGTGAATAAATATGAATGTGTTCGTGAATGCAAAGGTGTGGTCTCTATTTTAAAATACAGTGTAAATAAAAGGTGCGATAGCTGTGCCTTCTGTGAGAACAATAAAACCACCAACAAGTGCCATCGCAAGGAAAAGTGGTATTAGCCAGATCTTGCGTCTTTGTATGAGAAATAACAAAAACTCTTTGAAAAAAGACAGCATAATTTAAGTATATGAGATAGAATTTTCCGTCAGTCGATATATGACAACAGTTTACATATACTGTTGTTCAAGTTCAATATACAAGCACTTATTGAAGGAAATTATGTTGCTAAACCTAGCTCGTTTAATTCGGAAAAGAATCAGCCCTTGGGAAGAAGAGGCTTTACGCACACTAGTAATAAAAAAATTAAAAAGAATGGTGCGGAGAAACCCAAAGCACACATTAACACCTGATGAAGGTTCGCGGCACGAGGGCTGGGTCGGAGAAGAACCTGCTCCACGGTCAAAATTAAGGGGACTAATTAATAGTTTTTTAAATAAAGTTGGGTATGAGCTAAACCAGGTTCATCCAAATAATGAGATAAAAAGAATTATGGGTCTTGATATACATTTTGCAGAGCTTCTTGGGGGCCCGACACAATCAAACTCAGGCTATCTAGATTCAACAGATATATTTAAGACTCTTAATAGATACGATGTTGTTGCAAGATTTACAGAGATGAGGAAAGAAGACCCTTATCAAGATGGAGCATATGGCGGTTTAAATGCAGAAAAATTTTTCGCTCGAGTTGAAAAACAAAAACTAAGCTTTGAGCAAAACATTGGAATCCAATATTTCATGCAGGCAATAACAGCAATGAAACTACTGCGTATAAAAGAAACTATGGATTCTTACTTGGCAGAATCTAAACTTAATAAAGAAAATATTGCTTACTATTCATTGTTAATTCCTAAGCATAAAAATAAGCCATATAGCCCGGAAATTTGTGCACTTTATTATTTTTTTATGTCTTTGTGCAACACTCCATACAATCCAATCTCCTGGTATAACACTGGATATTTGTTAAATGGACTAGGCAAAAATGAGTTATCTATTGACTGTTTCAAATTAGCTGCGCGTATGAATATTGAGTATTCAGGTCATGCCTGTTTCAACATTGCAAGGATTTTGGAAAAAAATGGTAATCAAGATGCAGGAAAATATTATCTAAAAGCTGCTCAAGAGGTAAAGCAACTTTTAGGCGAACACAGAAATGAAGTTATTAATGCTCTGCGTAAATATGGCTATATAAAAGAAGCACTTAAACTTTCTGAACATTCTCTAGATTTTTCTCACTACTTTGACCCAGGGCTCACAATAGTTCCATATGATTTTTTTACTTTTATACACTGGCACTCAGAAAGTGAAATTAAATCTAGAGAAAATAAAGATGCTATGTTTTCAAATGAATCTAATTTAGATCAAAGCATAGAAAGCTTGATGGAAAAAATAAAAGAACATGTAAGCTTAAATGATGATGCCGGTTAATAAAGAAAAAAAACGAAACCTAGATCTTGTCATAGTTGCATGGGGAGATTGGCATATCTCAGTTATGGATGATTTCATGTTCCCATCTGCGCTGAGTGACAACAATTTACCGGCGCTTGCGCAACTATTTTCCCTGAGGTTTATCTTTCATACACACATCAATGATGTGGACCATATAAAGGCCTTGCGGTGCATGCAACAATTAAGATCTTATGGCAAAGTCGTTATAAATGCTGCGCCTGATACTGGCGAGCTATTATCAATGTATCAAATGGAAGCCTGGCATCAAGCAAGAGAGAACGCCTTAAATGCAGGCAATCTTATTTTTAACGTATGGCCAGACGTGATTTGGCCTGATGGAGCCATGGTGAATCAATGCAAGCCGCTTCTGGAAAGAAAAAAAGCTTCTTTATGCCCACCCCATATCCGTGTCGCAAAAGAATCAATAGTTGATGGGATCAATGCTTTTAAAAAAAGCGGCAATATAATCAGCATAAATCCTTATGAAGCAATATCTTTTGCTAAACAGCATTTACAACAACAATCAGCTGCAGTTATGGATAAAGTTAACAACGCAAGGCCTGCGCTAGACCATATCTGGCCAGTAGAGGACGAAGGTTTTCTTTTGTTTGAATGTGGCAGAGAAATAATTGCCTATGATCCTGCGTTTGTCGAGCTCAATGACTGCTTTTTAATTACAAATTTAAACGCTGAGGATATTCATATTAGCAATAGTAACGAAGACTGTTTTATTTTGAGCATTGCACCGCTTGCTAAGGATTGGGGGTTCTTAATCAAAGATTTTTCTGTTTCAAAACCTTTCCTGGCTAGGTGGTCTTTACATCCAGCAAATGAATCATATTTGAATGAATACCTTAGTAGAAGAATAGCAAAGCTATATGAAAAAGAACCGACAAAAGAACTCTGGGAAAGAAAAGAAGGTGAAGTAAAAATCTGGTTGAAGGGATATGAAAACTGGCTTGGCATATATCGTGTATTTCAAGAAATACAAAAAAACCCACAATGCAAAATGATGCTAGGGATATTTGGGTTATTAATGAACGTTCTGAACATGCCAAAACTAGTCAGTTACCAAGAAAACTTATCCTTTTTTATTCCAACTGATTCAGCACTGAAAAAGATAAACCAAGACAAACTATTGCGCTTATTTGATATAGACAATAATGGTAAATCAGAAGAACTGTTTACCTCGCACGTCAAAAAAGGTGTTTTATTGGGTGGTGAAAGTAATGTATCTAGCAGCTTTGAAAATATAAAAGGAAACAAATTTGACATAATAAAATTTGGAATATCGGAAGGTGGTAAATACAAAACCAAATCTGTGTTATCTGATGGCGAAATATCCGCAACAATATTATCTCACTCTATGGTAGGAAAGTATCAGATCATATATGTTGATAGTCTACTTATGAATATATAATTTACAATGAATATTATAGAAATTTCTGAAGCTGAAAAATATTTGCTAAAAGGCAATATAAGTGCCTGCGTTGATGCGTTATCAAAATTTGATATTGAAAATGAAAAAGATAGCAAAACTATAATAAAATTTGTAGAACTATCAAGAATTATTAGAAGAGATTATATTTCCCTAAAAAACTTTGAAAAAGAAATGGGATGGACGGCAGGTTCACTTAATACTTTAAAGCCCTATAAAAGCGAACAAGCAAAAAAAATCACCGACGGTGATTGGATTGCAAATGCAATAGAAAAATTAAATATGAAAGAACACGAAGCTGCTTCACTTAGGCTTCTTCTAATAGACGACTGGATAGATATAAATAAAGAAACAATAAGTATTGATGATATTTCAGATATTATAAACTCAAGTGCCATAAAACTAAATAACAGTTTTTTAATTGCTAAATATCAGGATACTCTGGGCAAGGAGTTATTACAGAAATATCCATATGCAGAAAATACAAAAGTAGATCATATAAAATGGATATTAAATCAGTTATGGAATCAAAAACTGCTTTCTGGTGATACGGATATGCAAGATAAAAGTTTAGCTACGTTTGCCCAAACATCAACAAATGCGATGTCGGTCCAAAATCCACAACAATTGTGGCAACGCCAAGCAAGCATTGCAAAGAAAAAAGGTGATTTTGAAATGTTTGCAAATGCATCACTGCAGGCTTTAATATTCCAAAGAGGAGATTGGTGGCAACTGTCAAAAAAAATAACTGTACAGTCTTATACAATAATTGCATTTGATGTACATTATCATGTGATTCAGTATAAAGATCACATGTATGCTTTCTCGTACTTTCTAAGCAGATTCTTTTTGAAAAAAACACCCCAGGGAGCCACATTGTTCCCGTTGTTTTCTGCAACTGCCGGAATTGCAGCTACTTTTACAGGGGTATTATTTAAAGTGTTAACTCGGTTCAAGCCAAATATTCAGCACTCAACTTCAGCGATCGCCATGAAAGGTAAATCAGCAATTATAAACCGATTATATAAAAAGCTTGATGTACACATGATTATAAAAGCGGAAAACATCTCAGATTTATTTAACCAATTGCAAAGAAGAGCGAATATCCTAGGCCTAAGGTTATAACATGAAAATGAAATGCGACATGGTTCTAACTGTATGGGGAGAATGGCACATGAATGTCTTTTTAAACTACCATTTGAGAACACTTTTATCACCGAATAACTTCCCAGAATTCTCCAAGACTTTTGAGACAATATTTTATATTTTTGCTACAGGACCAGATCAGAAAATAATATCTGAAAATGAATTTTTCAATAAACTGCTAGAGTATTGTACAGTTGAATTTATAACTCTTGACCCAGCGCAACTTGAGACGCCATTCTCTACACACCATGAAGTTTGGCAATACGCAATAGATCGGTCTGCGCTTAATAAGAGTTATTGCTTATTTCTACCCCCCGATGTTCTATGGTCTGACGGTTCATTCAAACATCTAGCAGACCTTGCTAAAAATGGAAAAACAGCTATATTCTTCAACAACCATATAAGGTCAGACACATCCAGGTTGCTTCCGTACTTAGATAAAAAATATCCAGCAAAAAATAAAGTAATAAGCTTTGAGCCGCGTACTTTGGTCAAAATTGGACTAGAAAATCTACATGCACTTTATGCTTCATTTGTGCGTGATAGTAATTGGTATCCAAGACATCCAGAAGTAATAATAAGGCCAATAAAGAATCAAGGTGTGCTGACCACCTTTACCGCTCACAATCCATGGTTTTTTAGGGGGGACTTGTATGAACTTACTGACCACAGAATGCTTCCGTGGCCTTTTAAGGAAAATGAAATTCACTTTATTACAGATTCCGATGACTTATTTATGTTGAGTTTAGCCATACCCGGAAAAGATAGGCCATGGTATACAGAGAACATGCCATTTAATTCGTTAAATTTTATGAAATGGTGGGCGCTTTTCGAAAAAGCAAATAAAACTTGTGATCTAATGATAAGACAACCCGGCCGTGTACATTACGCCGATATGAATGAGAAAGATTGGGAGATTGCAGAACATGAATCAAATATGCATGTAAATCATCTAACAGCAGGGCGTGAAATATATAGTTTATGGGCAGATTTATATGTCAAAGGTAATGATAATGCTGCAACACTTCTTGCTATGCTCATAGAATTGGGCATAGCAAGCAGGGTTAGAAATAAAACTGATAAAAATGTTTTATTGATTCCAGAGAACGAAATTTTAGATGACAAAGTTCAAAATATCATTACAAAATTGCACGACGTTAAAGAAAGAAATACTGTAATTAAGTGGCTAAGGCAATTTATTATTCCTGAAGAAGTGTTTCTAAATAATACTGAATACAAACTCCGACCACAAACGCACCCTACTATAGGGTCTATGCAACCAAGTGATGGTTTTAATTACTACAAGCTTGGCAATACAGAAATAACTTTTTCTCAATCTGATGCAACAAATATGAAAAGATGCAGTGATTACAATAAAGTGCTCAGATTCAATCAGATAAAAGGAGATCAGTTTTTATCTTAAAAACTACTAGGTAATGATAAAGAAAAACATCTTTATAGTATCTGTCAATCTACTAATCGCTTTTGTGCTTCTAGAAACATTAGGTGTCGGATATTTTTTCTACAAAGAAAACGAACTGTTCTACGCCAGAGAGATAGAAGAGATATCAAAATCTAATATTGATCCTCATATTTTTACCGTTAAACAATCAGTGTTTCACCCTTATATAGGGTATACATTGCATCCTGACAGAGAGGACGTTATAGATCTCAAACACCTAAAACACGATGAAGACTCGGTCATGTACAAAAACAACAACCACGGTTTCCAATATTACACTCCATTTTACAATAAAGACCCGGATTGCTGTGACTACCCTATTACAAGAAAGGCAAAAGATGACATTATTGTTGCTATTTTTGGTGGTTCTGTAGGATTAGGCTTAGCAACAACAGCAATGAAAACACAAGTATTGCAGAATGAATTAAAGAGAATAAAAAAGTTTAGCGATAAAAATATAAGGGTTTTAAATTTTGCAATGTCAGGGTTCAAGCAACCCCAACAACTAATGACTCTTGCCTACTATGCTACGGCAAAACAAAAATTTGATATTGTTATCAACATTGATGGTTTTAATGAGGTTGCCAGTGGTTATACAAATTATGCCGAGGATAAAATTGAAGTACTTTATCCGGCTGCACAAACATGGAAGGGCTTGGGTAACGCAATAGAAGCAGATCACATAAAATCCATGTTATCTGAAAGTGTGGAATATAATTATTATCAGTTGCAAGCTAGCAATCACAGGGAAGCAGCAGTAAATGACTGTATAACTGCAGCGTGTTACTTCATAAGGAAAACCTTTAGTTATTACTACCGCTATCAGAATAAAGGCACTAAAGACCGACTACAACGTAACCCAGATATAGGTAATTTATCCCGATTTCTTGCGAAGTACAAAGAAAGCAAAACAAACAAAATAAATGACATTTATACATACATTGCGGAGACTTGGAGAAATTCTTCAGTTTTGATGCATGGCATTGCAAAGTCTCAAAGCGATATGCACTACTTGCATGTCCTGCAACCTAATCAATGGTATAGAAAATCTGGGAAATATATTCCACGCTCTAAAGACCATATTTATAAAAAATATATTGAACCCGTAAATTTTGGATATAATGCTTTTTTAAAACAAGAAAAGAATCTGGTTGCCGCTGGTGTTGACTTTTTTGATGCAACAAAAATATTCAGCGATTTAAGCCATCAAAATTTCATTGATGATTGTTGTCACTACACAGAAAAAGGCAATAATATACTGATGAAAGCAATAGCAAACCATATTGCTAAAAAAATTAAATAATCTTCCATGTTCAGAGAAATTTTTAAAAAAGCAGAAGAACCGGCTGAGTTAGATATACAGCCAGCAGAAAGCGCTCTTCTTTTCAAAGATGCTACAAAAGATCAATTATTTGACTCTATAATTAAAGAAAACGGTTACGTTATACTCAAAGAAGCTATTTCTTCTGAAAAAATAGACTATTTCAGAAAATATCTTCAGCCTCACGCCAGTAAGTATTGGCAAGACATGGATATGGCTGTGCTAGATGATGAAAAACTCAGAAGTAAACTATCACATACTCATGAAATTCCAGATAAAGGATTCTTCGAAACACTCCTATTACAAAATGCAATATCAGAGACTATGTTCCGGCATGCGCATGACAATAAGAACAGTTACTTTGACTTAATCTCATTCCCAGCATTTTGGTCGCTGCTATACGACGCTTTTCCTAATTGCTCATTTGACGTCTCAAATGCATCACACACTCGCAAGATGCATCCACAAGTAAGCGTTGCAGACTTTTTGGAAGATAATAAATATGCTGACGGAGAGGAATGGGGGTTGCCTACTGAGTATCACAGCGACATTTTTTATCATGCAACCAGGCAATTTGTATTAAACATTTGGATACCTTTTACGAATGCAGGGTTAAAATATAAAACACCGACTCTCGAAATTATAAAGGTGGGGCTAGAAAGATCTCAGTCTTACTTAGACTACAATGTCACAGATGGTGTTGTTGAAATAGATATCGAAAAATATGATCCTAAAAATATACACAAAGAGTTTGATGACAAACAAAGAGATTTTTTAAATGTAGCAAAAGGTGATATAGCAATCTTTAGCAATTGGA
>Ga0315338_1003810_pt1 | contig 12683 bp, 9 predicted proteins | sample ASW8metaG_FD_204518 | JGI IMG/M metagenome (GOLD analysis project Ga0315338, IMG submission 204518) | Ammonia-oxidizing marine archaeal communities from Monterey Bay, California, United States - ASW #8 | ecosystem: Environmental > Aquatic > Marine > Coastal | place: USA: California | collected... | reverse complement strand
TGGTGGCATCAATGTTTGTGCCGATGGCCTATTGTCGTTTTGGGTGTCCCACAGGAGCCTTGCTAGGATTTTTGCGATTCAACGCTGGCAGTGATCAGTGGACTACGAGGGATTGGGTAGCGGTTGGCCTGCTGATCATGGCCGTTTGTTTGGTTTAATTGCTGATGGTATAGGGCAGATAATGGTGTTGCGTTCATTAATCTTGGCACTTGGTTGCATGTTCGCCTGTCGTGTTATGGTTGCAGAGGAGTTGCCAGATATTGCCAGTGTGCCAATGGACTTGGAGTCGCCGCAAATGCAGGATGTAGCGCCAGCGGCGGGCAAACGCGTAAAGGTGGTGCTTGAGTCTTATCGAAGTACTGAGGTTTATCACAGCCTCTACTTGCCCAGCGACTGGCAATCAGGGCTGAGTTATCCGGTAATCGTGGAGTACGCTGGCAATGGTCCGTTTCGCAATAAGTATGGTGATGTTTGCACCGGCAAGGTTGAAGATTGCAACCTCGGCTACGGTATTAGCGCCGGTAAGGGATATATTTGGATATGTCTGCCTTATGTGAGCGATGACCATCAGCAGAATCAACAACAATGGTGGGGCGATGTCGAGGCAACTGTTGCTTATTGCAAGGCGACTGTCCCGCTGGTTTGCCAAGAGTATGGCGGTGATCCGCAGTTGGTCTTCTTAGCCGGTTTTTCGCGGGGATCGATTGCCTGTAATTTTATTGGGTTGCATAACGACGAGATCGCTGCCCTATGGCGTGGATTCATCTGCCATAGCCACTACGATGGCGTAAAAGACTGGGGTTATCCGAGGGCTGTTGGAGAGGCTGCTTTGAGGCGTTTGCAACGTCTCGGCAATCGACCACAATTCATCAGTCACGAAGGTTCGACGGAGGAAACGAAAAAGTATTTATCTCAGACAAATTTTGAAGGCGATTTTACTTTTCAGATACTACCTTTTCGCAATCATACCGACACCTGGGTGTTGCGTGATACTCCCACGCGCCAAAAACTGCGAAAATGGATCGCAAAGCAAATGAAGAAAGAGAAGCAGTAAGGTATTAAACAGTTTAAGCAGCCTTTGCATCGCCAGCTTCGGGGCGGATGTGCCCTGCGGCGGTGACGTCTTCGAATCGTACGGAGACCCGTTTCGAAACGCCGGACTCTTGCATCGTGATGCCATAGAGTGTGTCTGCACAGGCCATGGTTCGTTTGGAGTGCGAGATCACTACGAATTGAGTCGAGGTCATAAATTGTTTGAGCACTTCGACAAAGCGATCGATGTTGGCTTCGTCTAGTGCTGCATCGACTTCGTCTAGCACGCAGAACGGGCTTGGACGGCTACGGAAAATTGCCAGCAGCAAGGCTACGCAGGTGAGGGTGCGTTCGCCGCCTGAGAGGAGCGAGATGCTGCGTGGCTGCTTGCCAGGTGGCCGGGCTATAATTTCGATGCCACATTCTAGCACGTCTTGGTCGCCGCTATCGTCGACGATGATGTCTGCCTCGCCGCCACCGAACAGGCTGCTGTAGAGCTCTTGAAAATGACCTCGAATAATATCCAAGGCATTAATAAAGATCTCACGGCTTTCGACGTTAATTTGCGAAATCAACTGTTCTAGTCGAGCCTTGGCATTGCGAAGATCATCGTACTGCTCGGAAAGCGTGCTGTGGCGTTCTTCCACGGCTTCTAATTCGGAGAGTGCTTCGAGATTTACTGGCCCGATATGCTGTAGTTGTTGCCTTAGCTTCTGGATTTCCTCGTCGAGTTGTTCTCGGTTGTCCAGTTCGGTGGTTGGTTCTGAGGCAGCGAGGACGGCGAGATCGATCTCGTAATCGTCGGAGAGCCGAGTTGCGTGCTCGGTACGTTGATGGCGTTGTTGCTGGATTTGCAGCTCGGCTTCTTGTAGAAGCCCTTGGGATTTAAGGAGCTTTTTACGAAGCTGATCCAGTTCTTTGCCCATCAGTGACTTGCGTTTGCGGGCCTCGTCCTGCTGGGTTAGTGCTTCTTGCATCTCCTCAGCAAGTTTTTCTTTGTTTCGGTAAAGTTCTGCGATTTCGCTGGTGAAGTCTAAGGTTGATTGGGTAAGTTGCTGACACTGATCGTGGCATTCGGTACTTCGCTGACGCGTATCTGCCAGAGCCCGATCGTGCTCTTCACGATCGCGATGCAACTGATCCATCTGGCGACGCAGACCATCGCGACGTTGTTCGCCTCGAGCCAAAGAAACACGATGGTCGGTGACAGTGCGCTGTAGCGAGCTTACTTGAATCTCCAATTGATTTGCTTGCTCGGTGCGACCTTCGAGATGCGTTTGCAGGTTGAGCAGTTCTTTTTTTCGTTCGTCGAGTTGCGATCGATCACGTTCTAGGTCTTGCGCAGTGTCTGCGGTCTGCTCTTTTGCTATGGAAAGTTCGCTCTCGGCCGCTGCGTGTCGTTGATTGGCTTGATCTAGTCGTTCGCGTAGCGAGGCAACTTTTAGTTGAGCAGTGCTTAGTTGTTTAGCCAGTGCTGCATGCTCGTCGGCAATTTGGAGTTGCTGCTCGTCGCGTGTGACGACTGAGGCTTCGAGTTTTTCACAAACCGTATGTTGTTGTTGAATGCGTGATTCCATTTCACGCACTTCATCGACGAGTGCACGCAACTCACTGCGGCGAGAAAGCAAGCCAGAAGCAGATTGGCGAGGCCCTACTACGAGCGTGCCATCGGCTCCGACAATTTCGCCAACGACGGTAATGTAGTTCAAGCCTCGGCCGATGCCGCTTGCCAGTCTCATGGCGGTGTTTAAGGTGTCGACAAACCAGTGTCGTCCTAGCAAACGTCGTGGCAAGGCCATCAATTCGGGGGCGGTTTCAACAAATTGATCGGCACGCCCCATCACGCCCGGCTCGTCAGATAAATCAATGCGATCAACCGCACTTGCTGGGAGTGGTACATCGAGTCTGAGGAAGCCGGTTCGTCCAGGCCACTCCTCATTGTCGAGGGTAAACATGGCCGGGTCAGCGCGATCGACCAGGAGGTGGTTGGCTCGTTCGCCAAGTGCGATTTCAACCAGTGGTGCCGTATCGGCATCGACATGCAAGAGGTCGGCAACAATCCCGCGTACTCCGCCGAACGGGCCGTCGGGTTGTTCTTTAGCTCGTCGCAAAACTTCTTTGGTACCGGCGCTCAAGCCATCGAGGCGACGTTCGAGTTCTTCTAAGACGGTCGCACGCTCTTTAGCACCAGAAAGTCTACCACGCAGATCGGCCAGTTGTTTTTGAGCTTGGGCGAGTATTTGCCGATCATCACGTAGCTGCTGCTGCAGCTGGTTTAAGTTTTGTTGGGATAAGGTCGTCTTGTCTTCAAGCTGCTGACAAGTGGCTTCTGCTTCTTGGAACTGATCAGCGACTTCGGATTGCGATGCTTCGGTCTCTTGCACTTGCAGTTCGTAGCGTTGGCTTGCAGCGACGGCATCGGTGTGCTGTGAACCGAGCAGATGGATATGCTTTTCTAGTTGGGCAGAGTCGCGTAATGCGGTAGTCTGATCTTCGCGACCAGTTTCGATTTCGTTGCGACACTGAGTTTGCGCAGCTACAGCTAAATCGAGGGCTGTCTGTTGCGACTGAACTTGTTGTTCAAGCTCGCCAAATTGCTCTTCGGCCGACTGTAGTTCGCTATCGGTTTCGGTCACCAAGTGTTGAGTCACGCCGGCGCGAGACGTCATTGCCAACAACTGTTTTTGCAGACGCTTTGTTTCTTGGGCTAACTCGTCGATGCGAGCTGATTGGCTACGGCGGGTAGACTCGCATTGTGCGATGCGTTCGCGTATGGACGCCGCTCGGTCGCTTGATGAACGCGTCTGTTGTTGCAGATCTTCTTCTGCCTGTTCAAGAGCTTCGAGCTGTTGGTCGCCCTGGTCGACAATTTTTTGAATCTCGTCGCTGTCGGTGCGACGTTCGTCTGCTTGTTCCTGTAATTTCTTGAGCGATGAACTCAATTCGTGCCAGTCGGCCAAACCTGTTTGGGTGCGAAGTTCTTTCAGTCGATCGGATTGTTCTTTGTATTTACGGGCGCGGCCAGCTTGCGAGCGGACACTGCGCAGTCGGGAGTCTAGTTCGTCGACAATGTCGGAAAGCCGGAGCAAGTTTTGGTCGACACGTTCAAGTCGGCGAGCAGCTTCTTGCCGTTTTAATTTGAAGCGACTCACCCCAGCTGCTTCTTCGAAAATTAGTCGTCGTTCTCGGGGAGACGATTGCAGCAGAGCATCGACTTTGCCTTGTTCGATGATGCTGTAAGCACCAGTGGAGACGCCCGTGCCAGCGAAAATTTCGCGGATGTCTTTTAATCGAACGGGTTGTCGATTGATGAGGTATTCGCCTTCGCCACTTCGATAGACACGTCGCGTGACATGAACTTCTTCGGCGTCGACATCTAGGGTACCACAGGAGTTGTCGAACGATAGGGTGACTTCAGCTGCATTGGTTTGCGCACGTCCGCGAGCTCCGCTGAAGATGACGTCGGTCATCTCTTTGCCACGCAACGCTTTGACACTTTGGGTGCCTAGTACCCATTTGATGGCGTCGACGACATTCGATTTACCAGAGCCATTGGGTCCAACAACAGCAGTGATACCAGACGGGAACTCAAACCGAGTTCGATCGGCAAAGCTTTTGAAGCCGTTGAGTTCCAGTGCTTTGAGCATGGGTTCTAGCTGTGTGAAAGGGAAATCGATTGGCGCATACGCCGACCGCAAATAGGCGGCGAATCGTAGCAAAAGTAAGGCGACAACTGGAGAGCAGTAACGCCTGATTGTTTGGCTAGAGTGCTAGCAGAAAGCAAGCATGCCAGCGTCACGTGATAAAGGGCAGGGCTAGCTATTTCGTCCGAACAGCTCTGGGGAAGGTGTCTCGAGGTCGAAGGTCTCGATGCTGTCTTCCTGGTCAGAGGCATCGTCAGACTTCAGGTACTCGCGGCCAGTTTCTGGCAAGGCATTGACGCGAAAACGGCTTGTTAACGCACCGGTTTCTTTGGCTTGAGCCAACATCTGCACCACATCGGGGTAGGTTCCACCCAGTTCGACGACCGCACGAACGACTTCGTCGACGTCGGTCGAAACAACCCGTTGCTGGGTTGTTTGGCTGAATCGGCTGACTTTGATTTCCCCGCCGCTGAGACCATTGACCAGGATTTGGGGGCCTGCGTCGAGTACTAATGGGAGTTTTAAATGATGGTCTTGGCCAAACATAACGATTTCGGGGCGATGGCTGTTGGTGACGTGAATCATAGGCGGCCCCGCGACGTCGAGGACGTGGTAATTGAACATCTCGCCGAAATTCTGCCCTCGCACGAGTGGATCGCCTGGCGACATGGCCCACAAGGCACGGAATGCACCATAGCGGGTTTCGGCACTTTTTACCTCGAGCAATCCGCGTAGTTCGTCGAAGGCTGAGCCATCGTCCATTGCGCTGAGTGCTGCCAGAGCATGAACGCGGAAGGCCGGTTCTTCTCGGGCGACAGCTACCAGCGGCGGTACTGCTTCGGTGACGTCGAGATAGGCCAAGGCTTCAGCGGCGTAGAAGCGAACTTCGGGGTCGTCTGCTGCTAAGCCTTCTTTGAGAATATCGATGGCTTCTTCACTACCCACTGCTTCGAGCCGTAGGGCCGCGGTAGCTGATGTGACGGGGTCGAGTAGTTGGCTCTTTAACAAAGTTAGTCGAGATTGCAGTTCCATAGACGACTCTTGGATGGCGATATTTCGTACCACTTTCATGAATCGTCCGACGTTGTCTTTGTAACGTGGGTGGAGTTCTAGCTCGACAAATTTATCCGTTTTAGGGGTCGCGATACCCCGTTGTTGTCCGTTGATGTAACTATGAAAACGCTTGTTGACGGCCTTGCCAACTTGTTGGCTCACGCGAATCGATTGCCGTTCGGTATCGAGAATTAAACCTAAGTTGCGTGACTTGGTCACCACGCCGCCGCTGAGGATTCGTCCGCGACGCGCTAGTGCCGGATCGTCTTTGATATTTGCCGTCGGGTCGACCAGGATGGCGCCGTGCGAGACTGCCATGAGGTGACCTTTGCGAATTTGGGAACCGAGTACCGCCATCTCTGTGAGGCGTGTCTCAAGCAGTTTTCCGCCACGCAAGCTGGTCGAAGCGCTTCTCGAAGGTGCTCGTACTTCAATATCAAACCGATCACCTTCTTGAGCACCTGGTCGCAAGAAACCACGTACCAAAACCAATGCGGTATCAGGAGAGGCCAGAATTTGATTTGGGCCGTCGACTTCACGGCGATTCATTTCGCTTAGGATCGAGGCTCGTTGTGGCGAAGGGGGAGGGTCTTCGCCAGTGCCAGAGAGCCCTGTCACTAGGCCCACCGCTTCTAGTTTGACGTATCCCATGCCAAAGGGGTGGGCAACTTGACTGACTAAGGTTGAGTCAGAGGGCACTTCCATGGCAAGAGTTGCATCGGGGCTCTGCTGCCTAAGCACAGGGCCAACACAACCTAATAGCGCGCACCAGCCGAAAAGAAGTATGGCTACAGAAAGTGAATTTTTGGTTGCAGATTTCATTCGTCTTAGCCACCCAAGCTAGTGATAGAAGAAGAGGGGGGCAGAAGCTTAGAAACCTGGGGAATCGTGGTCAATACAGACCGCGATAGAAGCGAGGGGAGCCGCAGAGGGTTTGAGCTAGCATTAAGGAGGATCGTACCCGCCGGGATTCCAGGGGTGGCACCGGCTGATGCGTTTTATGCCTTTGAGACCGCCACGGATTGCTCCATATTTGCCAACGGCGGCGATAAGGTAGGCACTACAGCTAGGAGAGAACCGGCAGCGAGGGCCTAGCAGGGGGCTGAGCAGCAGTTGATAGCAACGCACGACTGCGATGAGTGCCAAGCTGGGGATTGCCTGGCAAGCTTGCCAGAGAAATCTCATCGCGGTGGCCTTTTGCTGGCATTGGTAGCAGATTGTCGGGCAACGATTTTCTTCGTCAGCTTGAGTAGCGACTTTTGCATGAGAGCGACGTTTGGGGTGGCCCCTTTTTTGGGTAAGACGACCAAGTCTAAATGTTGAGGCAACTGATGCTGTACCAAGCGAAATGCTTCTCGTAGCGATCGCTTCCAACGATTTCGCACAACGGCATTGCCGCACTTACGCGAAACGGTCAGGCCCAGACGTGGCTGTTCGCCGTGGTTTTGAGCAGCGTAGACAACAATCAATCCATCAGCCGCAGACGAGCGGGCACTAAAGACACGATCGAACTCAGAAGGTTTGAGTAGTTTAGCTGACTTTGGAAAATTGAACCCCACGTGAAGCTGGCTCTTTCTCTAGGAGACAATCGTATCATCGGGTCTGACGGTATCGTTGCTACTGATATCATTATTAGGTGGATTGTCTGCTTGTTTGGTTGAGGCGGTTTTCTCAGAATTCACGATCATGTCGGCTGGTACCGCAGGCCCACGACGATGGGAGCCCCAGCGCCGGACCCAATGTCCGCCCAACAGAATGATAACGATCAACAGCATCCCTAATAGCAGAATGGCAATCAGAGCCATGTAAACTGCCGCCTTTTCTGGTGGCGGTAATTTCTCAGGTGTGGTTGCTTGTTGTGCGAGTAACAAAAAGTTGTCGCAAAGGGGCGTTACCATTTTAGGTCCGCTCTTGGATCGTCGTGATATTTTTTCAAGAGGTCTTGGAGACTCTCTTTATCTGTGGCTTCCATCTCTTGGGGGAGGACAATCTGCACTTCGGCGAACAGGTCTCCCGGCGTCCCGCTCGTGCCTTTCACGCCTTGCCCTTTTGCACGTAGTTTACTGCCACTCGAGGTGCCTGGCGGAACCGAGAGTGAGATTGTCCCATGCGGTGTGGGGACATCTACCTTGGCTCCGTCCAAGGCTTCGGCAATCGTGATGGGAAGTTGCACATCCAGTCGGCGCCCCTTGCGGCGGAAGTGAGGGTGCTGAGCGGCAGAGACCTTGATCAGAATATCGCCTTCGGGTCCGCCGTTGGGGCTCGGGTTCCCCTGGCCTCGCAAGCGGATTTTTTTACCGTCTTCGATCCCTGGTGGGATTTTTATCTGTAGGGTTTCATTGCTGCCATCGCCGCGTTGCACCGCTATCTGAGCTTCGCCTCCCAGGACTGCTGTTGTAAAGGGGACCGTTAAAGCATGTTCGATATTGGAACCCCGTTGTGGTGCCGCTGGTCTTGGCTTGCGTTGGCCTCGCTGGCCCATGTTTTTAAACAGGTCGGCAAATCCGCCACCCCCGCCGCCACCGGGGCCTCCGCCACCAAAGAGATCTTCTAAATTGATGTCAAAATTCTCACCGCCACCACCACCGCCCCAGGATTGAGGACCGGGTCCACCAGCTCCGACCGATTCGTAGGCACTGCCGTAGCGATCGTACATTTCCCGTTTTTTCGAGTCGTTGAGTACATCGAATGCGTTCTGAACTTTTTGGAACTGTTCCTTAGCCTGTTTGTCGTCAGGGTTGAGGTCGGGATGGTATTTGCGCGCCAACTTACGATAAGCCGACTGAATATCCTCTGCCGGCGCACCGCGATTCACACCCAAGGTTTCGTAATAATCTTCTGCCATGCAAACAACCCTGTCGAACAGCTCCTAAAAATTGGAGACGTACTTTAACAATTAAACTTTCTAACAAACTGACCCATGTATACTCCACCGCATGCATAAAGTATAGCTATTCTGTTCGGTTCTGAGAGTATGGGCAAGTCACTCCGCATCGGCGTCTGGTTTTCGTTGAATTTCTTTGATCCCTGGAGCGTCGGCAAGCTGTAGTTCGACTCGGTCGGCATGGCTGCCAAGTTCCATGCGAGGTTCGCCAGGGCCGTGCACGGTGATGAGACCGGTCAGCTTCCGCAATTTGTGGTCGTTATTGACCTGATCCAGCAGAACTGTGGGGCGATGAACACGATCGTAAACATGGCAATTGTCGAAAACGATTCCTCCCAAGTCGTCGGCCACTTCTGGGCGACGGACTTGTAGGTGGATGGGGACGCGGGTCTGCCAATGATCGGGATGAGCGGTAAGCCAGGGGTTGCGAAACTGACAGTTGACGAACCGCAGTTCGGCACCGCGGGATGATTTGTCGAACACACGGACGCTTTCTTTGCCGGTGTTTTCGACTACACAATCGACGAATTCTATATATCCACCGGGCCCGTCATCACGGACGGCGGCCACGCTGATGCCCGACCAACCATGGCCCTCATTGTTTCGACCGATACCTTGCCGAACCCCGTCTGGTTTGCCGCGTGTCATTGTTTTTCGGGCCATGCAATTTTCAAAACGAATCGAGAGGTCGGGTGCCTTGCCATGGAGGTTTTTTGGATAAACCAGAATTTCGTGCCCTTCGTTATTTTCAAAAAGGCAATTCCGTACGAGAATTTCCACTAGGCTTTGGTCTTCGCCGTCAGGTTCCAGGTCGAGCCCAGCGGCGGGGGCTGTTCCCCAGGTGTTGGCAAAGACGCAGTTTTCGATCAACAAGTTTTCGGCACTGATTACGCTCATGCCTTGACGATGATTGTCGTAGCAAGTGACGTCACGAATTACAATATTCTCGCAGAAGCGACGTTTGCCACCGCCGTCGATGTAGATGCCATCGCCCCCGCTGCTTTCGATTCGGATGCCTTCAACAACCATGTTGCTACATCCGCGCAATGAAAGCCCCATGCGCCATTCGGCTTTTTTGTAGGGAGGGGCCATGTAGTCTGTCTTACGCATGCGGAAGGTTGCGCCATAGCCCTTGATAACAACATTCTCGACAGCGCTGGCCGTAAAGAGGGAATCGCCTTGGCCTAGAAACTCTCCTTTTTTCGCCAGTACCACGACGCCAGTTTCGAAGTGCACCTCTTGGTCGCCGCGAAGTGATAGTGGTCGAACAATCCAAGGTTGACCCATGTAGGGCACGGTTACCTTCTCAGCCCCAGAATCTAAGGCTGCCTGGATTGCTTCCGTCGAGTCCTTGGGATCGAAGCCCCACCAGGCGGCATTTGCCTCGTTACGTGTGCCAGCGAGCACTTCTTCGACGGCTTGGGCGTCTTTCGAATTTGACGAAGCAGCCTCCTCCTGGCCCATTAACGGTTGAGGGTCGAGAAATAAGCCAAATATCGCAAGCATGGCCAGAGAAGATTCGAGGAAGGTATTTCGTAGTTGCATTTCAAAACCGCCATATTTGTGGAAAGGGTCTGCCTGGGCACTCTCGCCCCCATCAGATTAACCATCCTACCGCATCGAAATCGCGAGCGAAACACACACTATTGGGCCACGCAAGCGGCAATCGGGCTGATTCTGCGTGCTAGACTAGCCGTAGGAAGTATTACAGGTGACGGATAGCTTCTAGCAGTAGTTGGTAGCTAATAAAATCAGGAGATAGTTCGTTTGTTTCGACGACAGTTTATCACGATCGTTTGCTTTGCCATGTGGCTACTAGCCACACCCTTGGCTGTAGCTGCTCGTTACGATGGCAAGCTCACCATCACCACCCTCGACGAAAAAACAGGCAATCGCATCCCTGTACGCATGGAACTGCGCGATGCACGCGGTCGGGCCGTGCGTGTGAAGTCGAAAGAGGTAGTTTCTCATGGCGAGTATTTTGTTTTTGATGGTGAAGTGACACTGGAATTAAAAAAGGGAGCCTATCAGTTTCTGATCGAAGCGGGGCCTGAATATCAAACTCGGCCGGGCCATTTTACCATCGAACGCCATGCCGAAGACGACAGCGAGGTGGTGCTCAAGCGACAAGTTGACATGCAGGCCGAAGGCTGGTGGGCCGGCGACCTGGACGTTCATCAGCGGGGTGAGGACATACTGTTGCTGAAGCGAGCAGTTGGTGTCGAGTTTGTTTCGCCTGTAGAAAAAGAAAATATCCGAGGAAAATGCCCTAAAAAGCGTCTTGGAAAAATGTCTACTTTTGGGCCGCATGCCTTGCTCGATTATCGTCGAGGTGGTGGTTTGTTGATGTTCTCTTGGGAAGATTCGCTGGAGGGAGCCGACATCTGCCGCTGGAAGGCTCAGGACTCGTCGTTGTCACTGTTTGAGTTAGCCGACCATGCGGATGCTGATATTGTTGTGCTCACACCGTTTGCCTGGGACTTGCCGCTGTGGGTTGCGGCAGGCAAACTCGATGCGATTCAGATTATCAATCGCCATGCTTTGGTCGATAACGTCGTTGACAATGAAGGTTGGGGCCGACCTCGCGACAAAGTTTTTTTTCCTGGCAAACAAGGCAACGGACGCTGGAGCGAGACGATCTATCATCACTTGCTCAACTGTGGCCTGCGTATCGCTCCCGCTGCGGGCAGTGGATCAGGAGCCAACGGCAATCCGATAGGAACAAATCGTGTTTATGTGCATTGTGACGACGATTATACGCCCAAGAACTGGTTTGAAGGACTCCGCGAAGGACGCGTGATGGTGACCAATGGGCCTTTGCTTCGTCCCAAGGTCGAAGGACAATTGCCTGGCTTCACTTTTCAGCTGGATGCGGGCGAGTCTCATGAATTTCAGATCGCGTTGAGCTTGACGTTCTATGAGAAAGCTCCGGTTGAATACTTAGAAATTGTTAAAAATGGTAAGACGATTTACGAAGTACGTTTGGATGAACTCGCTCAGCAAAAAGGGCAGCTGCCGGCGGTTCCTTTTGCCGAGAGTGGCTGGTTTCTGGTGCGGGCACGTACGAGTAAATCGGAGGTCTATCAGGTTGCAACGACTGGCCCCTATTTTGTTGAAGCGAATTACCAGCCTCATGTTAGTCGCCAAAGTGTCCAGTTTTTTCTCGACTGGCTGGACCAAGCGGCAGAGAAGTTTGCCAAGAACAAAGCCGTGATTGCCGACATTGACACCGCTCGGCCATTCTGGCTAGAAAAATTGCGACAAGTAAACGCTGATTAATCTTGCCCAAATTTAGGTGCCTGGAGACTCAGCGAGATTTTTTTGATTTCTCATTTGTGTCGCTCACTTGCCCATTGGTATCGTCGTCGGTCGGCAGAATGCGTAGGCTAGTTCTTTCGCTCTTTGGCGTTAGCAGATCGCGTTGCGAGCGGATGTCAGCTTTGTCTTGCTGGGCCGTCACCCGAGCGTAGGTGCCGTCCGACATCAAGACGCGTGTTCGGGTATTGTCGTTAAGATAAGTAGGTAAAATTTCGTCACAGATGTGGCGCTGTATGTCGGGGGCATCGACAGGGAACATCACTTCGACACGTCGTTCGAAATTGCGAGGCATCCAATCGGCACTCGACAGAAAGACTTGTTTCTTCGAGCCCGTGCCAAATACCATGACCCGACTATGCTCTAGAAATCGATCAACAATGCTGCGGACCTGGATGTTTTCGGAGATCCCTGGCAGTCCTGGCCGCAAGCAGCAAATGCCTCGGACCACCAGATCGATTGGCACACCCGCCTGACTGGCAAAGTAGAGAGCTTCGATAGTTTCGCGGTCGACTAGCGAGTTAAGCTTAGCAAAGATTCTCGCTTTTTTACCTTGCTGAGCACGTTTGGTTTGGTGGTTGATTAACTCGATAGTGCGGCGGTGTAAGTCTTGAGGGGCAACGATCAACTTCTTCCATTCGTGCCCCTGTGAATAGCCGGTCAAAAAATTGAACAAAGCGGAAGCGTCGTCTGCCATCACTTTATTAGCAGTGAACAAGCCCATGTCTGTATAGAGCTTGGCCGTGGTGGGATTG
>Ga0315338_1003809_pt1 | contig 12683 bp, 11 predicted proteins | sample ASW8metaG_FD_204518 | JGI IMG/M metagenome (GOLD analysis project Ga0315338, IMG submission 204518) | Ammonia-oxidizing marine archaeal communities from Monterey Bay, California, United States - ASW #8 | ecosystem: Environmental > Aquatic > Marine > Coastal | place: USA: California | collected... | reverse complement strand
CAAGGCTGAAAAACAAGTTAAACCTTCACTTGATGCCGTGGTTGAATGCGCCCAGGATGGTATTCAGGTTGTGATTACCTATCCAAACAATGATGCCGGAGGAAAAAGAATCATTATGGTCATTGAAGAATTAAGGCAAAATAATATCCCCAATTTATTTATTCATGAAAGTCTGGGCAGATATAATTATCATGGTATGCTTAATATCTGCCGTGCCAATGGAGTATGCGCGGGTAATTCCTCGAGCGGCATAAAGGAGACGCCTTTTTTTGGTGTTCCAACGGTGAATATAGGTTCAAGGCAAAACGGCAGATTGCGTTCCACGAATGTTATCGATACAGGTTATGACAAAGTAGAAATAAAAACTGCTATTGAGAATTGCTTAAGAGATAAAGCATTCAGGAAAGAATGTGCTATCTGTGATAATCCTTATGGGATTGGCAATGTCGGTGAAAAAATTGCGGGTGTGCTTGCTGAAGTACCTACGGGGAAAAAAATGTTACAGAAAAAAATGACGTACTGATTATCTAATGCAATGAAAAAAATTACCATTTCACCTGATATTACCATTCGCCAGGCAATGGAGATATTAGAGAGTACAAAGGAAAAATGTCTAGCTGTAGTTAATGAAGAAGAAACACTACTGGGGACATTGGCCTACTCCGACCTGCGGAAGAGCATACTTGCTGGTGCCGTATTCAACTCCACCATAGAACAGAGCTATAACAAAGAACCCACCACCTTGGTAGAGGGTCATTTCAGTGAAAAAGATGTACGGGAATTGCTGAAAAGCCCAAAGATTAAAATGATACCTATCATTAATGATTCAGGTCGATATGTAAACTTCCTTTCCTGGGATCATGGATTAGTGGCAGGTGGTGAAGTAGAACATAAAAAACTCGAGTCACCAGTAATTATCATGGCCGGTGGAAGAGGTGCACGTCTGGATCCGTTCACCAAGCTCCTTCCAAAACCGCTTCTTCCGATTCATGAAAAACCAGTTATTGAACACATCATTGAACGTTTTACCGCCTGCGGGGTGGATAACTTTAAGATAACGGTAAACTACAAGAGGCAAATACTGAAAGCTTATTTTGAAGATCTGCAGCCTGACTATTCCGTTCAGTTCATTGAAGAAAAGGAACCGCTGGGTACAGCCGGTGGCCTGAAATTATTGACTGGCAACATCCATGAGCCTTTTCTGGTGACCAACTGTGACATCATTATCGATACCGATTATGTCGACTTTCTCGATTTTCATATGAACTATGGTTATGATATCAGTCTGGTGGCTTCGATAAGGGAATATGTTATTCCATACGGTACCTGTGAATTGAATGGCGCAGGCCACCTAAATCGTATCAATGAGAAACCGCAATACCATTTTCTTGTAAATACCGGTATGTATATTCTAAATCCTTCTGTGTTGAATTTAATCCCTGAGAATAGGATGTATCATATCACAGATTTGATTGAAAACGCTAAGAAGAAAGACATGAATATAGGTGTCTACCCTGTTAGCGAATCTGCTTACATAGATGTTGGTCAGTGGGAAGAATACCATAGATCTGTTGATAAACTTTAATAACAATCTGGAAGATTAAATTAGTTTAAGGAGAATATTGTAATGAGGCAGCAATTAAAATTTATCCCAGGTGATATATTTATTGATGATAGAGGTGAACTGATTTTTTGCAATGATTTTGAAATGTCTGATGTAAAAAGATTTTATCAAGTATCAAATCATAAAACAAATTTTATACGAGCTTGGCATGGACACAAGGAAGAATCAAAGTATATTTATGTTGTTAAAGGTGCGTTAATTCTTGGTACAGTTAAAATAGATAATTGGGACAATCCAAGTAAAGACTTAACCGTTGAAAAATTTGTTTTAAGTGAGAAAAAACCAGGTGTTTTTTTCATTGCAGGTGGATATGCACATGGCTATAAAACTTTAGTCCCTGATACAAGAATAATGTTCTTTTCTACAGCAAGCCTCGCTGAAAGCGGTAAAGATGACTATCGTTATGATGCTAATTACTGGGACCCTTGGGAAGTCGTCGAACGATAACGTTATCTTACTATAATTTATCATCATGTTCAATAAAGAAACTGAATTACTAAAAGCAAGTAATTTATACAAGAGGAATACCATTCGCGATGCATTTGAGACGCTGAATGGAAATTTCGGGATGGTAATTACTGTTGTTGATGATGATGATAATTTTTGTGGGATTGTAACTGATGGAGATTTAAGAAGGGCAATATTAAAAAGTTTCCCACTTGATCACCCTCTTGAATTAGTTATGAATAAAAACCCAGTAATCATTCATGAAGACGATTTAAAAAATAAGGACAACTTTGATTACCTTATCAGCCAGTTAGAAAAGCATGGTGTAAATAGAGGGGCAATATCCAAGGTTATGACAATACCAGTTTTGAATGGTCAAAACAAAGTTTTAGGTCTTTTAACAACAGAAATTCTTCAAAGTTTTGATGATACAAAAGACTTTAATTTTAAATCAGGTACCAATCATAAATACCCTCATGTATTAATAGTTGGTGGAGCTGGTTATATCGGTTCAGTCTTGACTGAAATGTTATTAGGAATTGGTTGGAGAGTCCGGGTATTGGACAATCTGTTGTATGATCAGGATTCGCTCTCTGATTTTATGGAAGTGGATGATTTTTCTTTCATAGAAGGAGATGTCTGTGATTTGCACACCCAGGTTGAAGCGATTAAGGGGATTGACTGTGTTGTTTTTCTGGCAGAAATTGTAGGAGATCCTTCTTGTGAATATATACCTGAGACATCTCTTAAGACCAACTACCTTGCAGTCAATTCTATGGCTACAATTTGTGCACACACGAATATTAACAGATTTATTTATACCTCATCTTGCAGTGTTTATGGAGCCAGTTCTGTATCGGAAACGATGTTAAATGAACATTCAGAATTAAATCCTGTTTCACACTATGGAAGAATGAAAATCTTAACGGAACAGGTTCTTCTCAATCAGTTAAACCCTCTTTTCTCTCCGACTATATTGAGACTTGCTACCGTTTTTGGACATTCCTACAGACCAAGATTTGACTTGGTAGTTAATACATTCGCAAAGAATGCATACTTTGATGGTAAGCTGACGATTTTTGGAGGCGATCAGTGGCGCCCTAATGTACATGTCAAAGATGTTGCTCGAGCCATAGTTAAGGTTATTGAATCGCCTTTGGAAAAAATAAAGAAAGAGGTCTTCAATGTTGGCGGTAATTCTGAGAATTATACCATTAACGATATTGCCCTAATGGCAAGCAAAGTGTTTTCGGGCTGTAAAATTTTAATTGAGGATGAAAATATTGATAATAGAAACTACAGAATAGAATTTAGCAAAATCCGTGACATTTTGGATTTTGAACCTAATTTTTCAGTTGTACAAGGGTTGAATGAGATAAAGAAAGTTTTCGAATCGGGAATAATCAAAGAAATAAATGATAAGAAATACAGCAATATTATGTTTTTAAAAGAAAAGGATATTCATGCATACCAAAGTTGACCGTTTTTTACCCTATGGTAGACAAACAATTGACAAAGAAGATATCCAAGCAGTATTAAAAATCTTTGATGGAGACTATATTACACAAGGTCCGAAAATCAAGGAGTTTGAAGAATCTTTATCTTCATATGTAGGCGCAAAATATGCTGTAGCTTGCAATAGCGGCACATCTGCCCTTCATATTGCGTGTCAGGCTTTGGGCCTAAGTAGAGAAAATAATTTAGTTACTTCACCGATCACTTTTTTAGCTACAGCTAACTGTGCACAGTTTGTTGGTGCTGATACATTATTTGTTGATATTGATTCAGAAACATACTGCATGTCTGCAAATGAGCTTGAAAAACTTCTATCAAAAGAAAAAATAGATGTGGTGGTTCCTGTTCATATGGCGGGCCATTCAGCAGATATGGATGCGATATTTGAACTAAAGAAAAAATATGGTTTTCGCATTATAGAAGATGCATGTCATGCGTTAGGGGGCGAATACAAGGATACAAAAGTTGGTTCCTGTACATTTTCTGAAATGTCAACCTTCAGTTTTCATCCAGTGAAACATATTACTACTGCTGAAGGCGGTGCAGTTACTACAAACGATAAAGAACTTTATAAAAAATTATTAAGATACAGAAATCATGGTATGCATAAGGATTCCGAGGACTTTATCAATAAAGGACTTGCTTTCGATAAAAATGGATTGCCAAATTTTTGGTATTATGAAATGCCTGAGTTTGGTCATAATTACAGGGTCACAGATATCCAGTGTGCTCTGGGCATAAGCCAGTTGAAAAAGAACGAAAGCTTTATTAAGTCAAGGAGAAAAATTGCACGGGAGTATAATAATGGTTTTAAAGAAAACCCGCTTATAACTACTCCATTTGAACAGAATTATAATAAACACGCTTACCATCTTTATACCCTCTTGGTTAATTTTGATAAACTTGGAAAAAGTAGAAATGAAGTGATGAAAGAATTGAGAGATGTCAAGATCGGTACGCAAGTGTTGTATATACCAGTACATTTTCAGCCATACTATGCAAATAAATATGGGTTCAAACCGGGAGATTTCAAAGAATCAGAAAAATACTATCAATGTTGTCTAAGCATACCCATGTTTCCCAGTCTTTCCATTTTTGAAATCGAATATATCATTGATAAAGTCAATTGTATAATATCTTAACTGACTCCGGATTTTAGTGGTAATCTATGATTGATTACCAATTGTACAGATAATATATATTCATTATTAAAATCATTTTAGGGAAAATCAAGGTAGAATTATGAAAAAGGATATTTGGTGCACCCTTGGGCCTTCTTCATCTAACGAACGTGTAATTAAACGCTTAGAAGCTCTCGGTGTGACTATTTTCAGAATCAATTTGTCACATACTAATAATAAAGATTTGATTAAGATTATAGAAAAAATTAGCAATATAACAAATATTCCCATCTGTTTAGATACTGAAGGCCCTCAAATTCGTACTGGCTCTCTAAAGAATGAAAATATGAAACTTGTAACTGATAACATTATAAAAATTTCAAGAAATTCAATAATAGGAAATAGTTCTGCATTTAACCTTTATCCACACACTGTTTTTAAACAACTTAAAGTTAATGATGTATTACAAATAGACCATGATTCTGCTTTAGTAAAAATAATTAAAATAAATAAAGAATATGCACAATGTCGTGTATTAAATGGTGGGAGTATTGGTCAAAATAAGGCTGTGGATTTGAATCGATCAATTGTATTGGATCCGCTTACCCCTAAAGATTCTGAAGCAATAAATATTGGATTAAAATGTGGGGTCCAACATTTTGCTCTTTCGTTTTGTGAATCAAAAGATGTTATTCAAAATCTTCGATCAAAAATTGGTAAAGATAAATATATAATAGCTAAAATTGAATCACCTAGTGGTCTGTATCATTTGAATGAAATCATTGATGTATCAAATGCTATCCTTGTAGATAGGGGTGACCTTTCCAGGCAGGTTTCGATTGAAAAAATTCCATTTTATCAAAAGCAGATAATCAGTTCTTGTAATTTAAAAGGCCGTAAAGTATATGTTGCTACAAATCTATTAGAATCAATGACAAGTAATCTTTTTCCAACAAGGGCGGAAGTAAGTGATGTATATAATACACTTGTAGATGGCGCTGATGGTCTTGTGCTAGCGGCTGAGACAGCAGTTGGTAATCATCCTGTTCAGAGTACTACTATAATTTCCAATATTATCAAACAATATGATAAAAGAAAGAATGTACAATCTGTTTTGATAAATTATGATGATGAAGACATCAATCCATCAACATTGGTTGAGCCTCATGGTGGTTCTTTAGTCAATACAATTATTTCTAATCCTGATTTAGATCGATTGAGGCTCAATAAGAACCTACAAGTGAATATGGAGACATTATTAGATATTGAGCAGATAGCAATAGGTACTTTTTCACCACTAAAAGGATTTATGAACAAGGATGAAATCGAATCAGTTTTGCAATCTTATAAATTACCAGGTGGACTTATTTGGCCTTTGCCTATATTTTTACAAATTGAAAAGGAGTTTGTGGCTGAATTAGAAATTGGAGATATGGTAAATATTGTTTATGAAGCTGATTCAAAACCCTATGCCATGGTTAAAATAGAAGATATTTTTCAATATGATGTGGATCAATTAATAGATGGAATGTTTTCTACAACTGATTTACGTCATCCAGGTGTTGCTAAAGTGAAAAAAGGAGGAAATTTTTTTATTTCAGGGAAGACAAGCTTATTGAGAGATTTGCCTACAAAACACAAATATTTTTCTTTAACACCATCTGATACGCGAAATATTTTTTATTCCAGAGGGTGGAATAGAGTTGTTGCGTTTCACACTAGGAACATACCTCATCGTGCACACGAATATATGCAAAGGAAAGCTCTAGAAGATTATTATTGTGATGGTTTATTCATGCATCCAATTATAGGTCCTAAAAAATCCGGAGATTTTTCAGCTGATATTTTGTTTAAAACATACCAAATATTAATAAATAATAATTTTTTGAATGGAAAAACATTATTGGCAGGATTCAATAGTTATCCAAGATATTGTGGTCCTCGAGAAGCTGTTCTTACCGCATTGTGCAGAAAGAATTTTGGATGCAGTCACTTCATTATTGGAAGAGACCACACAGGGTTGGGTAATTATTATTCCAAGAATTCAATTAATGTTTTGTTTGACGAGTTGGGTGATTTGGGAATTAAACCTATTTTTTTCGATCCAATACATTATGATAAGAAACTAGATTTATATACTACCAAAAATAGTTCTGATTCTAGCAAGAACAATTGTAAAAGTTTAAGTGGTACGGAAGCGAGGGCAATGTTGAAAGAAGAAATAGTGCCTCCCGAGTGGTTTATGAGTAAGAAAATATCAAGAGTGGTAATTGATGAAATAAGAAAAAATAAAATGGTGTTTGAAAAATAAAACAGTGAAACTTTGGTTAACAATGCCTTTATCATGATGATAAAATTTTCAACAAAAAAACCGACACTTGTAAATAATTTGGCTATTGTGGATGGTTTGACCCGTACAGGAAAATTTTTTCTTGGGAAATTAATTTCAGGTTTGAATAATACTGAGTTCTTTCAGTATTCTTTTGATCTAGATATTTTATCTTACATGTCTCAACTAGGGGCAATTTCAGAAGATGGATCTATTAGTATTTTTAGGTCCGTAGTTGATCAGAGTTGTTATGATCGCTATGTTGGCCGCAATTTAAACCTGCGTTTTAATGATCGATCATCCATTTACAATTCTCCGGAATTTGAAAAATATATTCTAAGATCAAAATCGGAATATGATAGGGAAAAAATTGTGGAATGCCTTTCTAATGAAGATCAAATTTTCCTTTTTGTTTTACATAATAACTTAGCAAATGCTGATATTATGTTTAAAGCCTTCCCAGATTTGAGAATAATACATTTACTAAGGAACCCTATAGATCTAGTTTACTCTTGGATGAATAAAGATTATGGTAAAACAGAGATGAATGGTAAAGTTGATCTTTTTAAAATTGGTATTGGCCCAAGTATTTGTGGAAAGAAAGAACCATTACCATGGTGGGTATATCCAATCAAAAGTGAATATGAGCGTATAAACCAAACTGATAGAATAATAATATCTATAAAAACAATAATAACATTATGTAATAAGGCTTTTAAAAGCTTGTCTAATGATTGCCAGAAACAGATCATGTTTCTCAAGTATGAATATCTTGTAGAAAATACACATAAAGCACTTGATGATATATCCAAATTTCTTGAAACAGATAAATCAAAATTTATGGATGAAATCATTGCGAAAGAGAATTGTCCAAATATTTTTGATATTAATGATAGGATAGAAAAGAAGAAAAAAATTTATGATATGTCTACAAAAAAATATTATCAGATATTAGAGTCCATGGAGAATAATTATTTAGATAATAAGCACTATTTTTTGCAATGAAGATTTATTAATAATGATGCATACAAAATCTCTTTATAGGAGACTAATTCGAATAAAAGGAGCATTAATAGATCATCACCACTATAAATATATATCCTATTACAAAGCTTTATTATCTTTATATAGAACTAGAAATATAAATATTAAAAATCTGACCAATTCTGAACTAGCAACGTACAAATCATCGGAAACTATATTTATTTTAGGTAGTGGTCCGTCACTCAATAAGTTATCATCGGAGCATATAAACCTTATTAATAAGCATGATTCGTTTGGGATGAGTTATTCGATACTTAAACGCGAAATAATTCCCACTTACCATTATTTTGGTTGGCATAGAGGAAGATATGATAGATGGAAGGATGTGTTTTCACCGTTTAGAGAAATATATAAAGATGTTATAATAATAATGCATACAAAGGCACTATATAGTAGACTTATTCATCCACGTTTCACACCGTTGCTTTTTCCTATTGATCCATTAATATATGTTTGCAAAATACCTGAACCAATTATTTTAACTGATGAAAGGATGATTACTAATGAAGAATTCAATAGGTCTCTTTTGTATAGAGGTGCTTTATCTTTCATATTAAACATTGTAGTTAAAATGGGTTATAAGAAAATTGTACTTCTTGGTATTGATCTAGATACGCATGAGCATTTTTGGGATCAAAATCCCATAATGTATACAGACACAATAAAAAGACAGGAAAATTATAATAAAAGAAATTTAGGAGACCAATTTGAAACTCAATATTCTAGACCAGACAAGATGTTAGCTTTTGACAAATATTTATTTTATTTGAATGAATATTTATTAAAAGAAAAAAATATTACTTTATTCAGTGGTTTTGAAAACAAAATACTAAGTGAATTTTTATCGTCGTATTTCGTTTTTAATTAAAAGGCAGTAAACATAATACACGCTTATAAACAAATTACGGTAATTTAAAATCAGTACTGAAGTAATCTATTTATCCCAATAATTTATACTCCTACTATGAATAGGATTCTATCATATCTTTAAATGTGTTAATAACTTAGTCGGTTAATCACAATAAATTATCATAAAGAATTACAATGAATATTGCTGTCATACCTGCCAGAGGTGGTAGTAAACGAATCCCGAGAAAAAATGTTAAAGAATTTTGCGGTAAACCCATGATTGTACATTCAATAGATGTGGCAAAAAAAACAGGCTTATTTAATGAAATAATTGTATCTACAGACAGTGAAGAAATTGCGCAAGTTTCAAAAAATTATGGTGCTAATGTTCCCTTTACTCGACCAGCAGAATTGGCAGATGATTTTACCCCAACAATACCGGTTATTCGTCACGCAATTGATTGGATGACAGAAAATAGAATTTTCCCCAAGGCAGTTTGTTGTATTTATGCAACAGCACCATTTATCCAAATGCATGATTTGGTAAACGCGTATAAAATATTTAATAAAAAAAGGTGGAATTTTGTTTTCTCTGCAACATCATTTGTTTATCCAATTCAAAGAGCTTTTATGAAATTGGAAACTGATGGAATTAAAATGTTTAATCCTGAACATTTTGAAACTAGGTCACAGGATTTATCTGCAGCGTATCACGATGCAGGTCAGTTTTATTGGGGAAAACCTGATGCCTGGTTAAATGAAGAGGTTATTTTCTCAGAGAGTTCAACCTTTTATGAAATCCCTAATTTTCGTGTAGTTGATATTGATAAAGAAGATGACTGGAAAAGGGCTGAAATATTATTCAAATCAATAAAACAACAGGCGTAAATACAAAATGCAAGATAAAAACAAACAAATAGAGCAATATTTAAAGATCATTGATGAGATAGAAAAGGTACGAACCAGAAACAATGTAAACTGGATGGATGTTTTACGTCTGGCATTTACATATGCACCGGATGAAGCTAAGGAATTGATGAAAAAAATAAACACGGCTGATGATGAAATTTCAGATTTGTTAAAAAAATTATTGAAATAATGGAAAAAAAATACAAAATAGTGAACATACCACAACTTGGTGTAAATGATGAAAGTGCAACCTTGGTTGAATGGTGCAAAAAAAATACAGAGGAAGTTAATAAAGATGACATACTGTGTATTCTGGAAACTACAAAAGCAACTTTAGATGTCAGAGCATCCGTTTCAGGGTATTTAGGAATTTTAGTTAGAGAAGGTCAAACAATTAATGTTAACCAAGAAATTGCAATTATTGTTTTTGAAGAAAAATTAGTTGGTGAGGTTTTAGAAAGTTTTAATAAAGAACAAAAATATAAAGAACAAAAATTATCAATAACTAGAAAGGCTGAAGAACTAGCAATAAAAAATAAAGTTGACGTGGCTCAATTATCAAATATGAATAGAGTGATTAGAACCAATGATATTGAAGAATTGATTAGTAAACAAAAGAATAAAAACCCTAAAACAGTAAAATTGAAAATAAATAAAAGTAAAAAATCTGTTGTTGTATATGGAGCCGGAAAAGGGGGTGCAACTGTATATGAAACTTTAAAGTTAGGTAGTGAATTTGAAGTTGTCGCATTTTTTGATGATAGTATATCCGGATCGTTTTTGGGTAAGCCTGTTTATAACATAAATAAAAAAAGAGCATTACTCAAAGAAAATGTAAATAGATTAATTATTGCAATTGCAAATGGTAAGAAAAGATGCATGATAGGCAACGATCTTGAAAAGAACGGATTTGAGTTAATTAATGCAATCCATCCCAATTCATTTATTTCCCCGAGCGCAAAGTTGGGTAAGGGTAATCATATAAAATCTGGAGCAGTTATTGATACAAACTCTCTTGTTGGCAACTATAACATAATTGATAATGGCGTAATAATTGCACATGATAATAATATTGGTGACGGATGTCACCTTGCACCTGGCTGTGTGCTTGGTAGCAGTATTGAAATTAGTAATTATTCAATTTTAGGTATTGGTTCCAGTATTTCAACAAAAGTAAAAATTGGTAAAGGGTGCATTGTCTCATTGAATTCATCAGTTAATAATAATATAGGTGATAATTCATTGGTTGAAGGTGTACCTGGAAAAATTATAGGAAGGACAAATATATAAATGGCAATGAATTTGAATTATAAAAATCTATATGCAAAAATGTTTTTAATAAGAAGTTTTGAATCATTGTTACTGAAACTTTTTGAACAAGGTAAACTTTTTGGAACCACCCATACTTACGTAGGTCAAGAAGCCATCGCTGTTTCAGTGATGGAAAACTTGAATGAATCTGATGTTGTATTTAGTAATCACCGCTGCCATGGACATTTTTTAGCAAAGGAAGATGACCCAGAAGGGTTACTTGCGGAAATAATGGGCCGAAAAAATGGGGTATGTGGTGGCCGTGGAGGAAGTCAACACCTGCATAAAAATAATTTTTATTCTAATGGTATTCTAGGAGGTACTGTTTCAAACGCACTGGGTATGGCATTTACTGAAAAATATAAAAAAACAGAGGATATCGTTGTTCTATTTATGGGTGATGGCACATGGGGCGAAGGTATTTCCTATGAATCACTGAATATGGCTTCACTTTGGAGCGTACCATTATTGGTAGTTGTGGAAAACAATAGGTATGCCCAGTCAACACCAGTTGAATTAAATCTTGCAGGCTCTATTATTAGTAGAGTTTTAAGTTTTGATATAGATGCCGATGAGGTTGAGTCAAACGATATAGATGTGTTATATCCTCGTTGCTACAAAGCTGTAAACTTTGTCAGGAAGAACAAAAAGCCTTTTGTGCAAATAATAAATACACATAGGTTGAATGCTCATAGCAAAGGTGATGATGATAGGCCAAAAGACGAGGTGGCGAAGTGGTGGGAAAAAGAACCTTTGAAATATATAGAAACGAAAATTCCAGAGGAAGACATCAGCCAGGTAAGACTTATGGTAGAGAAGAGATTAAAAACAATCGAAAAAAGAGTTATCGATATGGATTTTGCTTCTATAAACTGATTTATATTATGATTTATTTGGAATCATTAAATAGTTCATTACATAATATTCTTGAAAAAAATAAAGATGTTATACTTATTGGTGAAGATTTACTAGATCCCTATGGTGGTGCTTTCAAAGTTAGCAAAGGTTTGTCCACCGCATTTCCTGGGCAGGTCATTTCTACCCCGATTAGTGAGGCTGGTATTGTAGGGGCTGCCACTGGCATGGCTATGCGTGGTTTAAAACCAATTGTCGAAATTATGTTCGGTGATTTTATTACATTAGCTGCTGATCAAATAATAAATCATGCTACAAAATTTAATTGGATGTATAACAACAAGGTTACTGTCCCCATGATTATTCGCACGCCAGTTGGTGGGCGGAGGGGATATGGGCCAACTCATAGTCAATCTTTAGAGAGTATTTTCATGTCAGTTCCCGGTATAGAAATAGTTGCCCCATCAATTTGCCATAATCCTGGGGAAATGATGGGTAAACTTATTCAGTACGTTGATAAACCAACAATTTTTATTGAGAATAAAATTGATTATTCTAAACAATTGTATAATGATACCTTCGGCAATTTTTCAATCATTAGAGAAGATGCTGGTCATTACAATCAAAATATCACTTTATCTTTATATCCTGATGAAAAACCAGATATTATAATTATTAC
>Ga0315338_1003807_pt1 | contig 12685 bp, 5 predicted proteins | sample ASW8metaG_FD_204518 | JGI IMG/M metagenome (GOLD analysis project Ga0315338, IMG submission 204518) | Ammonia-oxidizing marine archaeal communities from Monterey Bay, California, United States - ASW #8 | ecosystem: Environmental > Aquatic > Marine > Coastal | place: USA: California | collected... | reverse complement strand
GTAGTTTGGCAATTACTCGCAGCATTTGGTTTGTACGGAGTTCGTGACGCTGTTGGAAAAGCATAATTCAACAGTAAGTAATATTTTAAACTGGGGATTACAATATCCCCAGTAAAGTTTTATAATTGGTTATATTGTATAGGTTACTAAAAACTATTCAATAAAAATTACAAAGGAGAAAAAACATGGCAGAAGAAAAACGCCAGTTTCCAACAGAGGTAGTTAATTTGCCTTCGAAGGGAAAACTTTATCCAAAAGATTCACCGCTGGCAGGTGGAACAATTGAGTTAAAGTATATGACCGCTAAAGAAGAAGATATTTTAACCTCTCGAAATCTTATTCAAAAAGGAGTTGTTTTGGATAGACTGTTGGAGTCTGTTATTGTAGATGAAAAGGTATCACTCAGTGATTTATTGTTAGGTGATAAGAATGCAATTATGATTGCAACAAGAATACTTGGGTACGGTAAAGATTATACCGTTCAACTTACAGATCCATCTACAGGAGATAAACAAGAAGAAACTTTTGATTTGACATCAATTAATGATAAAGAAATGGATTGGGATTTATTTAAGAGTGGTAAAAATGAATTTGAATTTGATTTACCTTCATCAAAGGTTAAACTCATGTTTCGTCTTTTATCACATAAGGAAGAAAAAGAGATTGATGATGAATTAAAAGCATACAAGAAATTTTCTAAACAAAGTGGTATTACTTCAGAAATCACAACACGGTTGAAAAAGGCAATTGTGTCGGTTAATGGAGATACATCACAAAAACGAGTACATGAATTCGTTGATAATGAATTACTATCACGTGATTCTCTTGCATTTAGAGAATATCTTATAAAAATAACGCCTGATGTTGATATGTCTTTTACTTTTACCAGTGATACTACTGGTGAAGATACGACTATGGACATTCCATTAGACGTTGAGTTTTTTTGGCCTGCGGGCAGAAGATAAGCCCGCAATACACGACCAAATCTTCTCCCTATGCTTCCACGGGAAAGGAGGATTTAACTTTACAGAAGTGTATAACATGCCAACCTATCTGCGCCGATTTTACATTCAAAAGGCGTCAAAATTCTACGAAGAAGAAAAGAAACAATACGATAAAGCATCTAAGAAAAAATCTGGTATCTCACGACCAGGTATCCGCAGAGGCTAACATTTTTTCCTATATATGATATTTATTAGTGAGTTATACTATCCTGTTTAACCAAGGAAATCTTAAAATAAATCATATGTAGGAGAAGAAAAATGGCTTCGTCCAAAAATAAATTAACAGAAGAACAATTAACCGAGGGTCTTTTTGATAAGATACTTTCTGGTATTCTGCAAAGAAGAACTAAGAAAGTTATTAAAGTTTTACAAGGTGCACCAAATATTCAAAAGAAGGCCAAGGAGTTAGATGATGCAGTTTCAGAACTTCGACTTGCATTAAAGCGTGCAAAATAAACTAATAAAAGTAGGAATTATCAATGCCACCTAAGAAACAAGGCAAGGGTGATAGAAGTCAACGAGGCATCGACGCCGCCGAACTTAAAGCAGCCCAAGCACAAGCTAGAAAACTAAGAAAAGAACTTGAAGGAATGAAATCTTCTGGTATTGCTACGACTGCCGAATTGAAAAAACAAACATTAGAACTTAGAAAGGCACAGACAGTAGTTTCTGATGTACAAAAGAAAACAAGCGACCGAAAGAGAGAGACAAAAGATACAAATAAACTTATTTCAGAATCAGAAAAGTTACAAGCTAAAATAGCCGACAAAATATCTGATATGTCAGACGGTTCAAAGGATTTTTTAGATAATCAAGTCGGGGTAAAGGATATCACAGATACAATTGCAGATAATCATAGAAGAGCACAAAAATATACAGAAAGAGGTACTGATAAGGCTAAGGCAACGGCGGGAGTATACACAGAAATAGGGGATTCGATAGGTGGAGCTTTAGAAGGTTTAATTGCTACAGAAGCTGCAGCAGAAAAAGTTGGTACAGCCGGATTTAATGCAGGGTCTGAGGAATTGGCAATGAGAAAACAACAGGCGGAAGCATTAAGACAGGATTTTCAAACAAAATTAGCAGCGGGAGAATTGGATAATAGATCACATGATAGATTCTTAAAACAACTTGATGTACTGGACGCATTGGTAAAGACAGACGAAAAAAGAGTAGGGTTATTAGAAGAAATAGATTCAACTGCAAAAGCAGCTGCATCAAGTATAACAGCTCCACTTGAAAAAGTGAGTAGTTTTGTAAAAGCAATGCCATTTGGTCCTTTGATTTCTAATGTTATGGAACTTGATGATAAAATGAGTGTGTTTAGTGAGACTGTTGGTAGTGAATTAGGAAAGGCTATGGATCCTAAGAGTGCACATAATTATGATGACGCATTAAAAAATATAATGAGTTCGGGAGGGGAACTTGTAAGTGGATTAGCTTCGGGATTTAAACAGGTAACATCAATGTTACTTGCGAATCCATTATTATTATGGGCCGCAGCAATGGCAGTTATAGTCAAAATGATGTGGGATTTTGCAGCAGGAGCCCAAGAATTACATTCAGAAACAGGACTTGCATATGGAGAATCAGCAAGATTACATGGTATTATTAAAACTACTTCTATGGAAATGACTGGACTTGGTGTTAGTTCAGAAGATGTAAGGGGTGCAGCGATGGGAATCGCGGATCATTGGGGTGGATTCGGAGAAGTTACAAAAGAAAATGTAAAAAGTCTTGCAATGTTACAAACTGAATTTGGAATATCTGGATCAACAGCCGCAGATTTAGCAGTTCAGATGCAAGCAGTAGGTGCTGGAAGTAAGGGAGCGGCAATTGAACAAATGAAATCTGTATCAGCATTAGCACAGGCAAATGGAGTTGCACCAGCTCAGGTTATGGAAGAAGTTGCACAAAATAGTGAATTATTTTCACAATTTGCACAAGATGGTGGAAAAAATGTATTCAAAGCCGCAATACAGGCCAAAAAACTTGGTGTAAGTATGGATTCAATTGCAGGTTCTGCAGATGCCTTATTAGAATTTGAAGATTCTATAAATTCACAAATGGAAGCGTCTATGTTACTTGGTCGTAATATCAATACAGATAAGGCAAGACAATTAGCATTTGAAGGTGATTTAGCTGGAATGCAGAAAGAAATTTTAAAACAAGCAGGTAGTGAAGCCGAGTGGAATAAGTTAAATGTAGTTCAGAGAAAATCAATGGCAGCGGCATTTGGTTTAAGTACTGATGAAATGGGTAGAATGATAGCAAATCAAGAAAAAATAAATAATATGTCTACGGCAGAAAAGAATGCGATGGAAGCTAAAGAATCCATAATTCAAAAATTAAAAATGGCATGGTCAAATATAGTTGCAGCAGTAACTAAATTGTGGCCAGTTATTGTAGGATTTGCCACTCCATTAATAGTAGTTGTTGGTGCACTTGGTTTGGTACTTAAAATAATAGGTGATATAGCAGGTTTATTTGGAGAAATGGGAACTGTTGGTAATGTTATTTTAGGTCTTGTCGGAGCTTGGGTATCTTGGTCATTATTATTTGGTAAGAGTTTGATGGGGCCAATTAAATCAATGGGAAGAATGTTAGGTTTTCTATCTCAGAAATTAGGACTTTCTAAACTAATAAATTTAGAAAAAATAAAAGAAAATTCTCTTGTTCAAAAAGGAATGGGATTGGCAGGAAAAGCTAAAGAAAAAATTATGGGTAGAGTGGACGACATTAAAGGTAAAGTAACTGGAAAAGCTAAAGACGCGGTTGACGCTGATGTAACAACTACACCAGATAAAACAAAGGATGCTACTAAAGAGAAGAAAAGGAAGAAGGGTAAAGGTAAAAAAGGAAAAGGTGGACCACTTGGTGGTATGTTTGAAAAATTTGACGCAAAGAAAGCACTTGCAGGAGCAGCCGCCCTATTGATTATAGCGGCCGCATTATGGGTAACGGCTAAAGCACTTCAAGAATTTGCAGCAGTTAGTTGGGGTGATATGGCTAAAGCAGGAGTAGCATTACTTGGATTGGTTATTACTCTTGGTATAATTGGTGCAATAATGATGAGTGGTGTTGGAGCAGTTGCCATATTGGCAGGTGCAGCGGCTATGTTAATTGTAGCCGCGGCGTTACTTGTGTTAGGAATAGCAATACAGGCTATTGCTAAAGGAATGACTATCTTGGTAGAACTTATACCACTTTTAACGGGTAATTTATTGGCAATAGGACCAGTAGTACCAGCTTTATTTGTTTTTTCTGTTGCACTTGGACTTATGGGTATTGGATTTACGGCAATGGCAGCTGGATTATTATATATGACTCCGATGCTACCAACACTTTTCGTATTAACAGGGTTATTTTTAGGAATAGCAATGGCATCAAAAATAATGAGTTCGGCAATTACAGCAATGACAGAACCATTAACTCAACTCGCAGTTATCGCCGGTCCTCTATTACAATTGGCAGCTTCATTTACAGCATTGGGGGCAAGTATGGGAATTATGGCACTTGGAGCACTGGCATTATTACCAGCACTTCCTGTATTGATGACATTAGCAGCACTTGGAATGTTAGGTGGAAGTGTATTAGGTGGTGGTGGAGAAGCCACAGCCGAAGGTGGTGGAGAATCAAATCCTGTTGAACTTAAACTTGAAGAAACTAATGTTAAATTAGATAGACTTATTAGTTTAATGGGTTCAGGTGGTGTAATAGCAGATCAATTAAAAGGTATCAATTCGAATACGGGTCAGTTTGTTGATATAGCCGTGACAGGATAAGAGGAAAATTAAATGGCACTTGTAGAATTATTAACCGATTTATCAAATTTTAAATATACAGATTATGATAATGCTGGAATTAATACCAGTAAAAAAGGTGGTCGTCACGGTGGATTTGAAGGTGGTGGAGAACCACCACATCCAGAAGCACATTCTAAATTTGATGATGGGGCTGGTATAAATTTAAGTAAAATAAAAGGTCGTCATGGGGGAACTGGACCACTTGGACAACCACCACATCCAGAAGTACATTCTTTATATGATGATGGAGTAGGTGGAATTGGAAATCCACAAACATTTACAGTTCGAGGGTATACTGTTTCTGATGTGATAAGTGGTAGACATGGTGGAATAATTGGACCAACTCCAGCACATCCACCACATCCAGATGACCATTCTACATATGATGATGGTGTAGGACGTGGTGTATATCCAAATGATAATCCACAATCGTTTGATGTTCGTGGATATACGGTTACTGGAAATAAAAGATTTTATATTGGTTGGCAAGGTGATATTATGAACCATCCATTGTCAGATTATGGTATAGGAGCATTTGATAGTATTGCCGGAGTTTTTGACCATACACAAACACGAGATAAATTAAGAAAGGTATATAGTAATTACCCTGAGCTTACTTTTGGTGCAGACATAGATGGTGGTATTAATGGATTAAATGGTTCTATCCATATAGGAAACCAAGATTTATCAGAAGTAATTGGTGGTGGTCTTTCTTATTATGGAAGTTTAGTTTCAATAACACCAAGAGGTTCAATCTATCGAGATGATAGCGGAAACTATCAAGTTCCACAAGAAGGTAGAAATACAAATCCACCTGGTGGAATAAGTAATATTCCATTATTTGAGGGGACTAAACCAGAAAGTGGATTTGATAGAAGTTTGATGTACATACCAAATACTATTGAATCATCTACTCCTGTTTTTAAAGAATTCAGTCGTAATGATAGTTCATTAATTAGAATAGATAGATATTCAGATAACTTTGACATGAACAATTCTAAATTTTTTGAATTCTCAGATACAAGACCCTATGACTTAGTATTTAAGGGAGTTACTGAATGGGCACCAATGTGGACAACAGATCCTGTTACAGGAGTACAATCTAATATAGATGTGTCATTAGATTCTACTCAACCATATATTGTTAGACGGATTGGAGATAGATGGGGATTGTATGAAGGTGATTCAGAAGATGGTGGAGAACATTTATCAGGAGCTATAGAATGGGCAAACGCATTAAGTGGAGAATTTTTTAGAGCACCACTTGATGTTATGATAGATAGGTCTGTGGCCGATATTGGAAGAATAGCTAAGTTTCTTACTTCTACAAAAGGTGCTTTATTTTTAGGAAAACAATTTATATTACAGGCATTCAATCCAACAATTGAAACTAAACTTTATAATCCTTTATCACTTGGTTCAGTTGTACCAATGATTCATGTTAATAGACATGCAGGTGGAAAACGATATACTGATGTAGTACCGTCTGATTCTGCAGTTCAAGCTTTAGCAGATCTCTCACCAGGAGTAGAAATAGGACCAATTGGAGTTTCTGGAGCGGACATTATTAATGCAGGTCTTGATGCAGTAGGATATGATGTTCCAAGTTTTGGTCGTGTTGAAATGCAATCACCATTGGCTACGATTCATGGAGAAAAGTTACCATTAGATAAACGGGTAACACTCTCAAATCCAAATAGATTTTTATGGCCAGGAGCACTTGGTATTTCAACTGGAACTGAGGCAGCCATAAGTGAAGCTTCGAAAATTCAGAAATCCCAAGACATAGTTTTAGGAAGAGCAAAAGGACAGTCTGATGGTGGTATTAAAGATTTATTTCAAAAAATAAGTTTTAACAAATATGATGGCGGAAGTAATGTTTATTTAAGTTCAGATGGTATAATGGGAACACCTGAAGCAGAAGGTCCTTTTGGATTTTTAGCAAGTTTACCAATATCATATTCACAACTTGAAAGTCAAGTTACAAATGCACTAACTAATTGGGCAACCTCAACGATTTCAGGTTTGTTTGAAGATGATCCACCAAGTGATTGGGGTAACGAATTAGAAGTAGAAGAAAGACAACCACCAGATCATAGATTTAGTCTTTTAGAACAGAAAAATACAGATATTCCAATTTCGGGACCACTATTAAATAGTCCATTAGCTCAAATAATGGCGTCATACTATCCTGGGATGCAGGGTACGTATTCATTTCCAACTCATATACCAGGAAATTTGTGGTCAGTATATGGACACGATTATCAATATCCAGTTACAAAGGGAACAACACCATTAATAAGTGGAATCAAATTAGATGGTCCGACTTGGGGAGTATCATTACTTAAAAGAGTAACTGGTATGGATGTTGGTGACCAAGGTGAATATAGTGGTAGAAGTTATGCAGAATTAGATAAACCAATATTATATGATGTAAATCCATTTACAACTATAGATAGAGCAGATGGTGGATATTCAATAACACGGGGTAGTCAAGATAGTCCAATAACAACAATACCATATGATGGTAATTATTATGATGCTGAAATAGAGTTTGTTTATCAGAAAACTCATAACAAAAATAAACTTATACCAATAACTGGACAACAACATAGTCATGGACCAGGTTATGGTTTAGCAGCAATGGCAACGGCCGAAGATACATTTGAACAATATGACGGTACAAAAGATAAACTTGTATGGTTCAGAGGATATGATGAAAATGATGAAGCTATTATGGAGCCACCATTAGCATTAACATCAGTATTAAAAACTGGAGTTTTTGAAGGTGATTTATATAGTATTGAAGAAAAATATTCAAAAGATTTTGTTTTTCACGGAACTACAGAAGATGGATTTAGAAATCTTGGTTTAGTAAAAAGTATAACTGATAATGATATTGTAAGAAAGACATCGGAGACAGATACTCGACCTGGTGTTACACAATTAATTAGTTTTCATAATATTGGTCAAGGACCTACTATAGAATCGGGTAATGGTTTAGTAGCGGGAGTTGGTAAGTCAGTAAATTATTCATTTCATAATTATGTTTATAAATCAAATGGATTCCAAGGCGACTTATACGGACCTTTCAGAAATACAGATTTAACAAAACAAGGAAAAGATAAATATTTTGATTCAACAGGCAGAGTACCAAGTGAACCATTGGTGGCAGAAGGAGATGGTCCAATATATCTTGGTTATGCAGGAAGTATAGGGACAAAAACAACAACAATTCATAATTTTGGTATTCATACTCATGGAAGTGAGGTTATAGGAATAACTGATTTTGACCCGTCAGGTGGTGATAAAAGACCTTCTAAAATATTTGGAACGGAAAAACATAATCAGACAATAGTAAGTAAAACTGTCTATCATGATGGTGGTAATATATATAGTTTTGATGGTAGTAGTTATTTAAAACGTTTAAAAAACCGATTCTTGTATAAAGGTCAATTAGGACATTATAGTGACAAGGGGGAACTCCCGACTGGTGGATCAGGGGCAGGTGATACTAAGTTTGTAAGTGTAGGTTTGGGTACTGATTTTCAAGGAGATATATTCTCGCATAAAGATAATGATGGTAATACTACTACAGTTTTTGATAAAGATTTATATAATGATACTAACACTTATCTAACTGAATTAAATAATAAGTCAAGAGTAGGAACAGATACGGTAGGTGATCCAATTGTAACTATAAAGACTAAACATACAAGAAGTACGCCGAATGCATTTGGTGCTAGAATTCAAGTAGCTGGAGAAAATACTCTTAAAAAACCAATAAAACTTCAAAATTTTCCACTTCTTAATCAACAAGGATCAGGAAATATTGGTACAGAGGGACAGTCATTAGGTTTTGTTGATAAATCAAAAACACCTATAGGCTTATCAGACAATTTATATGGTCCAGATGATAAAATATCTATAAAAGCTAAAGATACCTATAAGAGAAAAGGATTTACAAAAGAATCATATCAAGAGAGTATAAAGGGTAATGTAGGAAGTGAAGGTGGAACTACTGATGTGGTAGTAAATGACGGTAGATTCTCATTAAATGAGAGTAATATACCACAGGCAGTTAAGAGATTATCTACATTTAATTCTCATACAGATACAGGTGTTAGTTTAGGTGATAATAAAGTAGACTCAAAAATAGTACAAGGTATAGATGGTAATGCACCAACAACAAGAACAACTTCTAAGGCCATAGGCAAAGGAAATATTCTTGATAGATATAAAACTTTAGCATATGGAGATATACCAAAAAATGGTGATGATGGTAAGAGATATGATAAAAAAACTGATGAGATTGATTTTATCAACGAGAAACGAAAAATCGTGGCCACTGCCGGGGATCCGACAGCAGATGCATTAACAATCTCACAGGATACAGATTTGAAAGGATTAGTAAAGAAAGATGGAGAAAGTTATTTAACTAATTTAACTGATAAAGTTAATATGATTAAATATGGAGAGGGGGATGAGAATTTTTATGGTGATGATTATATAAAATTTAAATTTTTTGATATGGTAAATTCAAAAAATATTATATTTAGAGCATTTTTAAGTGGCGTAAGTGAAACAGTTTCTCCAGAGTGGACATCTGAACGATATATTGGTAGACCAGATAGTGTTCATGTTTATCAAGGAGTAGAGAGGACTATGAGTTTTGAGTTTATGATAAGTCCAAATTCAAGACAAGAGTTACCTATATTGTGGGAAAAAATGAATTATCTGGTCGGTCTTACCTATCCAACATGGAAAAAAATAGGAATTGGTAAACGAATGGAAGCACCATTTATAAATTTAACTATTGGTGATATGTATAATTCTGTTCCTGGATTTTTAAGTAGTTTAAGTATCACAGTTGATGATCAATCTCCTTGGGAAATAGAAGATGGATTTCAATTACCACATGCAATAAATGTAAGTTGTGAATTTACACATATTGGACAACACGCGTTAGCATCACAAGGTATTCATTATGATTTTGGAGGAAGGGATAAAACTTGGTTGAAACCATACGAAGTGGGAAATAGTTCGTTGGGTACAAGATCTAAATTAACTGGTTTAATGGGAACATAATAAATTATGAGTAGATATAATTTTACAGGAATAAAGATAGATAAAGATACTGGTAATAGAGTGATGAAAACTACACTTTATCCTGAAATAAAAATTAATGATGGAGATATATTTGTGTATCCTATCGATGGTGATAGATTAGAAAATCTAGCACATAGATATTATGGGGATTCTACTTTATGGTGGATTATAGCAAAGGCAAATAGTATACGAGATGGGTCTTTTGGGTTAAAACCAGATGAAAAATTAAGAATACCAGGAGGTGTTCCACAAATAGTAAGTGATTTACGAGCGATTAATGAGGATATATAAAGGTTATGATATGTTTTGCACCAATACATGAGAGTATAAGAAAAACTTTATCACAAAAAACCAAAGCTGTATCTAGAAACTTTGGTGGAAAAGATCCACTTGCTTCAGTAGAAGGTGAAGTAGGTTTACAAGATACATATTCTAAGGCCGTATGGGTAAGAGTGTTTTCTCCTGTAGATAGTACGGCAGTTCAAGTAGAGAAAGAATTATCGGATTCAGAAAAGGCCGAATATAAAAAACAAAATCCAGGTAAGGAAATCCCAAATAAATTAGAAATGGAATCAGGTGGACAAAATGGAATGGTGACTGCAACAATGGTAGGGGGAACAACGGGAAAAGATGGAACTATGTTTCATGGTTTTAAAGATTTATACTGGCAAGGAGATGAAGGTGGGGGTCCATTGGCACCAGCAAATAAAGAAGGAGTTAAAACACTTCGACCAATAGCAGGTGTTAAGGATGTAACTGTTAATTATAAAGGGGGATTATCTGCAATAAGAGAGGCAACAATAAATTGGACTTGTTGGACATTTGAAGATTTAGAGAAATTAACACCACATTTTATGGCACATGGTAAGGGAGTTTTAGTAGAATGGGGATGGAGTATTCCTGAAGTAGAAAAACAGTTAAATTTTGGTACAGAGGATATGTTAAATGGACAGGCATATTCTACTATACAAAATAGAGTTGTTGAATTGGGTGGAAATTATGATGCAATGGCGGGTATTATTACAAATTGGGAATGGTCTTTAAGAGATGATGGTGGATTTGATTGTACTACTAAAATTGTATCTCGTGGAGTTAATGTTATTGATAAAGATATGTCTGGAACAGGCCAAGCAGGAACTACATCAACAGAAACCGAAACGGAGCCAACTATATCTGAATTTGTAACTGCTTTAAAAGAGGGCATTATGGGATTGTGTGCAGAGGGAGATAGTTGGACTTCTATGGGAGATGAGTATGAGGGTGGATCGGTTGATATGCAAAATTGGAGTTCTGATAATCAGAAACAACCTCCTGGAACATTGTATAAAAAATTTGATAATATATGGAAAAATGTAAGGGGAGGACCTTGGGTAACTTGGGGATTTTTTGAAGATAACATTTTAAGTAAATTTGTAGGACGGTCTGATGCAGCAGGCAAAGTCATTAATTCTTTTAGAAGTATTGAACCTATTCTTTTTCCACATGAAGGGGGGACACCAAAAAATAAAAAAGAAGAAATGGGTTTATATATGGATAATTCAGGAAATCCAACCCCTGATATTCATAAAGCAAGATTTCAGTCAGTCAAAATTAGAAACAGTAAGTGGTTAATTACTCCGTTTATGGGTAGATGGATTTTACCAGGCCAGTTTCCAGTAGATGGTACTAAGAGTAATAGTTGGCTTTTACCAGACTATGAATTACAGTTAACAGAGGGAGTAGGGAAAGCAGTTAATAACACTGGTAGATTTAGAAACTTTGCAGTAAATGACAGTGATTGGTCAGAAGGTGGTTATTTAAGAAATATTTTGATATCTTATGAGTTAATTGAAAGTTCTTTTGAAAGTGCTAATACTCTGAGAGAAGGGTGTCAAGCTCTGTTTAGTGAACTTAGTAAAGATGTAGATGGTTTTTGGAAATTTGAAGTAGTAGTAGATGCCCAATTAGATGGTAATGTTAAAGTGATAGATTCGAATGAAACAGCTGCTGGGTTTGATACTGTATCGTTGTTAAATGAATCAGATTCAGCTAAGAATAGTAATGGAAACGATGAATTTGGAAATCCTGGGAGTAACCTTTTTATATTTCCATCGTGGGGAGAAAAAAGTATAGTTAAATCCCAAACTATGAGTTCAAAAGTTCCAAGTTCAATGGCAGTATCAGCAATGTACGCTGGAAGTTCAAAAGAGGGTGAAGAGGGGGATGGTGCACCCCTTGATGCTCAAGCTGTTGCAAAATTACAAGGGGGTACAGCAAAGGATAAATCACAAGTAGGTATTACTTCAGCCAATAGATTGGGGAGTGGAAATCCATTTGGAAGTAAAAATCCTTGGGGATCATTACAATCTGACATGAAAAGTGATGGGAATAAAGCTACAACTATTCCATCAGGGGTAAAGAATGATGGAGGTTTTGGTTCAGGACACGGGGTTCCTTTTGATAAAATTGGAATCGATGAAATTATTGAACTATACAGAAAAAAAGGGGAAGAAGAAGATGGAGCGACAGATACTCAGAGGGAAAAAGAACTTGAAGAAAGAAAGGCAGTAGAAGGGGCAAGATCAGAAGAAGCTGATAATATTTTTCATAAACTTCATCCAAATGGACTTTTACCAAGAGAAAAAACGATTACTGTACAGGCACCAAGAAAAGGATTTTGGTCTTATTTTGATAGTATGGATGCAGAAGAAATAAGTTTATATAATGCTGAGGGTGATTTAAATGAATTACCACCTTGGAGTGTATTAGTAAGAAGAACTATGATAG
>Ga0315338_1003806_pt1 | contig 12695 bp, 13 predicted proteins | sample ASW8metaG_FD_204518 | JGI IMG/M metagenome (GOLD analysis project Ga0315338, IMG submission 204518) | Ammonia-oxidizing marine archaeal communities from Monterey Bay, California, United States - ASW #8 | ecosystem: Environmental > Aquatic > Marine > Coastal | place: USA: California | collected... | reverse complement strand
CTCCCCCAACACCGACATCGGCTCCAGCGCCATGCCGCAATCGGGGCAATCGCCCGGACCGTCGGTGATCACCTCGGGATGCATTGGACACGTGTATTGGGTATCCTGAAGACCCGGCCCGGCCGTATCTTTCGCTTCCCGGATCAGCACCCCTTGCGGATCGGCTCCGAACTTTCTCTGGCAGCCTGATGAACAAAAGAAATAGGGCCGACCTTGCCACGAATGGCGGTGCGCCGCCGTCGCCGGATCGACTGCCATCCCACAAACCGGGTCGGTTGTTTCGCTTATTGTCATGATCGTCATATGGACCTTCCAGAGACTGGAAGGTCAAGGTATATCAGCCTACTCCAACCGGCAAAGTAATAGCTAAATATAATACATTTTATACAAATATTAATGATTTTCTATATTGTATTTGTAGTACCAGTTTAAATATTAATATAACATAATTAGGTTTCTTCAATATTCATGAGTAAATGAATGATTCTCAATAAATATATTCATTGGGCGACGGCAATTATTATTTTTGCCGCCATTCTCATGTCAACCTCGGTACACGGAAAGGCGCCAGCGTTGTGGCGGGTCGCGGATCGGAATAGCGAGATATGGCTGTTCGGCACCGTCCATTTGCTGCCGCCCCAGGTGCGGTGGCGCAGCCGGGCCTTTGACGACGCTTTCAAAGCCGCCGACACCATAATTCTAGAAGTCGACCTGAACGCACCGCCACAGCGCGGCTTAGGCCCGGTGATCAAACAGCTTGGCCATAATGCAAACTATGCAGCGCTCTCCTCCCTGCTTGGCGCGCGAGACACCGGACGTCTCGCCCACGCCGCGAAAAAACTCGGCGTTCCCCCGGAAACGCTTGAACCCCTGCGGCCCTGGCTGGCATCAATTCGGCTCAGCCTGACAAACATCAAGTCACAAGGATTCGAACCGCGGTCCGGAGTCGATCGGATCATCGCCGGCATGGCGGACGCGGCGAACAAGCGGTTGGGATACCTGGAAACCGCCGAAGAACAGTTCGAGATATTTGCCTCGCTCAGCCCGCCGGCGGAAATTGCCTTCTTAATGGCGACCGTGCAGCAAATCGAATCTGGTTCCGGCGGATTAACCCAACTCGTCGCGGCATGGGCGGAAGGCGATACCGGTACGTTCAACCGGCAGTTTCGGGAATCCTTGGGCGGGGATTTTCCGGAATTGCGCAACGCACTGTTCATAAACCGCAATCGGCGCTGGACGGAACAGATAACCCGCATGATGACCGGTTCCGGCAAGGCACTTATTGCGGTCGGCGCTGGACACTTGGCGGGCAAAGACGGCGTTGTCGGGCTTTTGCGGGCGAAAGGCTATAAAGTCACCCGGCAATGACTGGCGAGAAAATTCACGATACCGCCTACGAGACCGAGGGTGAGGGATTCCCCGTTGTGCTGGTGCACGGCATGGGCCTCAACCGGCATATGTGGCAGTGGCAACTGCCGTTCCTGAGACAGAATCACCAAGTTGTCTGCTACGACCTTTTGGGGCACGGCGACAGCGACAAGCCGGTAAAATCATATGCCCTGGATGATTTCGTCGATCAGCTAGTAAGGCTAGCGGACGGCATCGGTCTGGATCGGATTGCGCTCGCGGGTTTTTCGCTGGGCGGCCTCATAGTACAGGCTTTTGCCCTCGCGCATCCGGACCGGGTTTCAGCCTTGGCAATCCTCTGCGCCGGGCACGGCCGCAGCGACGAGGAACGCGCCGGCATGTTGCAACGGTTGGCGATGGCGCAGAACCAAGGACACGCCTCGACCGTCGAGATGGCCCTTGAGCGTTGGTTCACCGAAGGATTCGCCGCGCGACGGCCGGACGTGATCGAACGCGTGCGTCAGTGGATGGTCGACAACGATCCCGAAGTTTATCCGCTGATATACAAGGTGCTGGTAGAAGGCGACAAACCGCTCGAGCACGCCATTGCTGCGATAAGCTGTCCAACCCTGGTATTGGCCTGCGAGCTGGACAACGGAAACTCGCCCGCCATGGCACAGCGCATGGCGGAACTGATTCCGGACGCTCGGTCCGCGATCGTCCCCGGCCTCAAACATATGGGTTTGGCTGAAGATCCCGAAGCGATAGCGAACATTCTCGCACCGTTTCTGGAGCGCCCGTTGGATTGACGGAATAGGCGCTATACGCCCAACCGCCGCTCGCGCATCATTACATAAAGACCACTGGCGATGACGATCGCACTGCCGAGCAGAACGTACGCGCTCGGAACGTCGCCGAATATCAGATAACCCAAGGCCGTCGCCCAGATCAGCCGCACATAATTGAACGGCGCCAGGAATGATACCTGTGCGGCATTGAAGGCCCGGATCGTGAAGAAATGCGCGGCCGCCCCCAATGCGCCGGCGGCCAGCATTATTGCAGTCTGGCGTATGTCGAGTGGCGACCACACATAAACCGCCACCGGTGTCGACAAAACAGAGGCCCCGGCGCAGGAATAGAAAAGGGTGACGAAGGTCGATTCGGTACCGGCCATCTTTCGGGTCACGATTTGAAACAATGCGAACGCGATCGCGGAAGCGAGAGGCAGGAGCAAGACCCAATCCATCGCGGTGCTGCCGGGCCGGACAATGATGAAAATCCCGAGGAGCCCGGCCAGCACGGCACCCCACCGGTGAATACCGACTTTTTCGCCGAGCAACGGGACCGACAATGCCGTAATAAGGAGCGGCGCGACGAAAACGATCGCAACGGCATCGGCCAGCGGAATGTAGGTCAGCCCGACGAACAACGTCCACAATGTCAAAACAAGCAGTACCGCCCGCAGCAGCTGCAAGCCCAGATGTTTTGTTGCAAAAATCTCACGCGGCCGCAGCCGCTTGATTGCGGCATATCCGGCGACGAATGCGGTCATCGCTACGAAGTATCCCCAGGTAAACTGCAGCGCATGGATCTCGACGCTGAGATACTTCGACATCGCGTTGACAGTCGCCGTCAGAAAGTTCGCACTGACAAAGAACGCGATACCGATGAAGGGACGATTGCTGGTCATGTGCGTTCGCCCGCCCGCCGCGCTCAGACGCCTTGCCGGCGTTCGCGCATCAGCACGTAGAGACCGCTGGTAATTATGATGGTGCTGCCCAACAGCACATGCGGCGCGGGAAAATCGCCGAACATCAGATAGCCCAGCCCGATGACCCAGACGATCTTTGTGTAGTTGAACGGCGCCAGGAATGACGCCTCGGCTTCCTCAAATGAGCGAATGAAACAAAAATGCGCGCCGGCACCCAGCACGCCGATCCCGAACAGGTACGCAGCCTGCCGCAAGTCCAGGGGCATCCAGTAAAACACCACAAGAACGCTCGACATGAGGGCGGAACCCGCGCTGGTGTAGAACAGGGTTACGAAAGTAGGCTCAGTGCTGGCCAAGCGCCGGGTGGCCATCTGAAAGGTTGCGAAGCCGAACGCCGTCGCGAGCGGCAGCAGCACCGCCCATTGCACCACGTCGCCGCCCGGCCGGATGACGATCAGGACACCGGCCATCCCGACGACGACCGCGCCCCAGCGATGCATACCGACTTTTTCGCCCAGGAGAGGTCCCGACAATGCGGCGATTATCAGCGGCGCGGAAAAGGTGATTGCCGTGACGTCGGCCAGCGGAATGTACTTAAGGCCGGCAAACAAGGTGCTGATCGTCATGACGAGCAGGGCGGCACGCAGGACCTGCAGCGGCATGCGGGCCGTGCCAAATACCGCGCGGCCCGGCAGACGCCGGACAATCGCGTAACACAGCACGCAAAATGCGATGCCGACGAAGTAGCCCCACGCGATCTGCAACGCGTGAATCTCGCGGGTCAGGTATTTCGAGATCGCATCGACAATGGCGGTCAGCAGAATGGCGACGCAAAAATAGGCGATGCCGAAAAGGGGTCGGTCGTCCTTCATTCGATTTTTTCGAAACTCCGTAGGGGACGAACGAAGCGGCCCGCCAAGTGTCCTGATCGTGAAATTTAGCATGCTAAGATTCGTGTGAATCAGCACACTACGAATTGAATTTAGTGTGTTTCAGACCCAAAATTCCATCGCAATTAATGCGGTGAAATTCAGGATCATCACACTAGCAATGGGCTAAACTATCAGCGAGGTACCACGCGTTACCAGCAAGCAAATGCAATCCAATCCGCGATCCACAGATACCTTGGCGAGGGATATCGCTAGACGCTTCGGTGTAAGCGCCCATACGGACGTTCGCGGCCAATCAGCCGAACGAGGCGCTTACTTGCTGTTGCTCGATATTGCCGGCCCTGTATCGCTTTCCTTCTCATCCTTCGCCGGGTTGATCCTGCCTGCAGGACATTACGTATATGCCGGCAGCGCTTATGGGACGGGCGGATTGAAAGCGCGGTTATCGCGGCATCTGCGGCGCGGTAAGAAACCGCACTGGCATATCGACCATCTGACCGCGAAGGCGGAAGCCATTACCGCTTTCGCCGTAGCTGGCGGAAATGAATGCGCGCTCGTCCGTTCTCTTCTAGAGTCGGGCCAGTATCGCCAGCCACTCCCAGGTTTCGGCAGCTCCGATTGCCGGACCTGTATAAGTCATTTGCTCGCCCCGATTTGAGGAGACCCCGATGCCGATCACCGCAAAATACCTGTTCGTCGTCAGTATGGATGTGGATCCAGAGAAGGAAGATTTCTTCAACGAGGTCTACGATACAGAGCATGTGCCCGACATTCTGAACGTCCCCGGCGTCATATCCGCCACGCGTTCCACAGTGGTACCGGTCGATGCCAGCATCGGCGGCAAACATCGGACGCTGAACGCCGAAGGCGAGCCACGTTACTCGGTCATTTACGAGCTCGAAAGCCCGGACGTCATTTTGAGCGACGACTGGGCCAAATGGGCCGAGCGGGGCCGCTGGCCAACCGAAGTCCGCCCCTTCACGAAGAACCGGCGTCATGTCGTTCGCAAGGTTTGGGAAACCGACGGCTAACCGGTATGACCAAGCGATTGAACATCACGAACGGCGACGGCGCGGCGGGTGTGATCCGTTCATCCGCGGTCGAGGGCGATATTCTGCCGTGGCAGGACCTGATGTTCGAAGGCCCCTTCCCGGCGGGGCTCGATCTCGAAGCGACCTCGCAGCAGCGGGCCGCCTATCTCGCCGCCGCCTATCCGACCGACCGCGATGTGGCGGCGGAATTCCAGGAACGGGACCGGCTATTTGGCGACGCCGGCCGCTACGACGAAATTGTGTTGTGGTTCGAGCACGATCTGTTGGACCAGTTGCAGCTTTTGCAAATCCTCGACTTGTTCGCCGGGAACCGGTCGGCTTCGCTGGATTTGATCTGTATCGACGATCACCCCGATGTCGACGAGTTCCGCGGGCTCGGCCAATTGCTCCCCAGACACCTGCCTGCCCTGCTGGACGCACGGACCCCCGTCACGGAAAAGCAGTTCGCCCTCGCGCAAGCGGGATGGGCCGCCTTTCGCGCGCCCGACCCGCGCGAAGTCGAAACCTTCCTGAACGGGGAGACATCGGCGCTCCCCTTCCTCGCGCCGGCGCTGGCCCGCCACTTCGAGGAGTTTCCATCGGCGGACACCGGACTGAGCCGCACGGACCGGCAGTTGCTGGATCTGGTTGCGGCGGGCCGCGGCGATCCGCTCACGCTGTTCCTCGACAACATGGCCCAGGAAACCTGTCTGTTCATGGGCGACTGGAGCACCTTCCGCCGCCTCGCCGTCCTGTGCGAGGGGGCCACACCGCTGTTGCGCAACCGGTCCGGCGGGCCCTTTCGCTATCCACCACGCGACAGGATCGACATCGATGTCTTTCGCCTGCAACGGCTGGCGCTCACGAAAGCAGGCCATGAGGTTCTCGACGGCGCGGCCGACGCAGCCGACCTGAACCCCATCGATCTCTGGCTCGGCGGGGTGCACCTTTGCGACGGCGCGCCGCTCTGGCGCTGGGATGCGGAGAGCGGCCGCTTAATGCAAACGGCGTCCCCTACCCCGTGAATTCGAGGATATCGAGCCCGTTCACCCGGTCCATCAGGTAGATGATTCCGTTCTCATCGACGTCGACATCGTTGCTTTGCGGTGCCGAAAAACCCTCGGCCGGCTGCGGCATGAAGTAGCCGCGTTCGCGCGGCGCGAGCGGGTCGGAAATATCGATGATACGCAGCCCGGCGCTGAACCAGCTGCAATAGATCAGATTGTCGCGCATATGCTCCTGAAACTGGTGCGCGCCGGGACCGTAGACTTCCGGTTTCTGCTGGTTGTAGTTCCCATCCGGTCCTAGATGCGCGCGCGCCCAAGGCGCGTCGAAATCGGTAACGTGGAACGTCGAGAGCGGATGGATGTTGTCGTAATCGGAGATATCGAAGACCCACAGGAACGCGTGAGGCTGGCCATTGGCATGCGGATGCTCTTCGTCGACGCAAACCGCGACCCGTCGCCCGGCCACCTTGTGCGGCACCGGCAGGATCGTGTGAGTCGGCTCCGGAAACGGCGGATGGTAGTTGTGCGCGGCGACGGTGCGCGGCGCGGCGATGTCGGAAACATCGAGCACGCGGAAGCCGGCATGCCAGCAGGCCACCCACAGCTCGTCCCCCGCGCGCAATCCGTGATGGACACGGTTCTGCACGCCTTGCCAGTCCGGCGTCTCGCCGGCCGCAACGTGCTGTCCCGGCATGTGCCAGCGTGATACCTCGCGCACCTTCGACGGATCGGCGATGTCGTAGATGACGACGATGTTTCCGACATAACCCTCCATCTCGGTCGAGATGTAGGCGTAGTCCGCATCGCAGTGGAAGCGATGCACACCGATGCCGCCGGTGTGTTTGAACCCAACCAATTCGGGCGCCGTGGGATCGGAAATATTGTAGAGCTTGAATCCGCCCTCTTTGTACCCCTGTTCCGCGACCGCGTGCAGTTCCGGCATCCGCTCGACCGGCGCCCGCAACAGCGCGGCGAGTTCGGCATCGGTCGGCGCACGGCCATCCTGCGCCAACGCTTCCGCTTTCAGGTCCGGTATCCGGAAGCCCTTGCGGAGGAAGTGACGGTCGTACATCTCGCTGTTGACCAGTATCAAATCCCGGTCCCCGGCGAACCGCGCCTTGTGACTATGCGACGCCCTTCCCTCGAGTTCGATGCGGGACAACACGCGTGGCACACGCGGGTCCGAGACATCGATCAGCGTCGTACCGTGCGGCGGCGCGATATGCCCGACTATGGCAATGCCGTCCCGCACTTCCACCTGACCGCCGCCGGGAATGTCGAGATGGGCGATCAATCGGACATTATTGGCGATCGGCGCGTGTTCCATTACAGCACGACGCCGGCCGCTGCCAATATCTCCCGCCCCCGGGCGCGCTGTTCGTCCGATATCACCAGCCGCTCGGCGAAATCGCGGCCATCCGGCTTGGTGGCGTCGATCCCGACCTTGGTCAAGGTAAAGGTCTCGGGATCCGACGTCGGGTCGAGGATCGCGCCCTTGGCGCCGGGAATGAAGACCATGTCTTCCTCGGCACGCACCCGTGTCGCGACCGCCCACATCACGTCGGACAGGGTGAAGATGTCGACGTCCTCGTCCACGACGATGACGATCTTGGTGTAGAACTCGGTGCCGAGCGCGGCCATGATCGCCTGCTGCGGCTCGCCCGGCGCCGTCTTCTTCATCTTCACGATCGCCATCAACCCGCCGCAGGTGATGTGCGGCACATGCACCGCCTGCACGTTCGGCAGGTTACGGCGCAACGCGTTCAGGATCTCGCCCTCGCGCGTGATGCAGGACACCAGGATATGGTCCTTGGACATGCCGGACACGACGCTGTGGAACATCGCGTCCTTCCGCATCTGGATCCGCTTGGCGACGAAGACGTTCTGCGTGCTGCGGTATGACGCGTAGCCGGTGAACTCGCCGAACGGTCCTTCCGGCTCGTGCGTGTCGGCCAGGATCTCGCCCTCGATGACGATCTCCGCCCCGGCGGGGATTTCCAGTCCTTCGACGCCGCAGGCCGCGACCTTATAGGACTCGCCGAACAGCGCGCCGATGATCTCGTATTTCCGCACATCAGGCGGATAGTGGTAGGCCATCGAGCCCATATAGTGCAGCGGATGAATGCCGAGCGTGATCGCCGCCGGCAGCGCTTCCCCGCGCGCCTCGGCCCGGCGGTGAAACTCGTACATACGGCGGCGCGAATGCAGCGAGACGCCGAGCCGGTTCTTGCCGCTCACCATGAGCCGGTGGAAGCCGGTCGTATCGACGCCGGTCTCCGGGTCGCGCGCGGTGATCTGGCCCGCCGTAATATAGGGCGCCTTGTCGACGCCGAACTGCATCGGGATCGGCAGCTTGCCGAGATCGATATCGTCGCCCTCGATCACGATGTCCTGCCAGGGCGCCTCATCGACCCGCTCGACCGGCAGATAGTTCTGACAGCGCTCGCGGAACGCGGTCGGCAACTCGCGCTCGTCAACGTCGAGCAGCGAGGCCAGCACTTCACGGTTGCCGGCGATGTTGGTGACCACCGGCAGATCGTGCCCGACGACATTTTCGAACACGACGACGGGGCTGCGCCCGGCCCGTTCCAGTTCGAAGACGATCGCGGTCATCTCGAACTCCGACTTCACCGGCTCGTTGATCCGAAGCAACTGGTCGGGGTGGTTCGCTTCGACGAATTCTAGGAAGCCACGCAATCCCTGTTTGTCGAGTTCGCCTTGGTAGTTGGACATGTGTTGCTCCCTGGTTCCCCGGCCCCGATGCTACCGAACGCGCGCGGACCGCGAAACCGCTATCCACACCGTGCACGCCTTGGCGCGCAGCGCCCTTCCCAGTAGTCTGAACATCGATGCACCATGACAGAGGGACAGCATGAGCGACGAACTGGTTATTACCTATCCCCCACCGGACGCGCTTTCAGACGCGGATTTCGAGAGCATGATGCTCACGCGTGAGGCGTACACAGCAATGCGCGAGGCGCGGGTCGAACGCGAGCGGCGGGCACCCAAAATCGGCGCGCCGGCGCCTGACTTCAGGGTCGAGCGGCTTGCCGCAGACGGCACACGCAGCGGCGAATACTTTCAGCTTTCGGAAACACGGGGTCGGCCGACCGCTTTGATCTTCGGCTCCTATACGTGACCGCCCTTTCGCAAACATGCCGTGCGCATGAACAAAATTTTCGAAACCTATAAGGACCGGGTCGATTTCTACCTGATCTATATCCGCGAGGCGCATCCGAGCGATGGCTGGCAGGTGCGTTCCAATCTGGACGACCATGTCGAGTTTCTGGAACCGACCAACGCAGACGAACGGGCGGAAATGGCCGGCACCTGCATGCTCGATCTCGGCTTCACGATGCCGACCGTGCTCGACAACATGCAGAACGAGGTCGACGAGAAATACGCCGCCTTGCCGGAACGGCTCTACGTGCTCGATGCGGACGGCAAGGTGTTCTTCCGTGGGATCATGGGGTCGCGCGGCTTCGATGTGGACACTTGGCTGCAGGCGGTTCAGGCACAGGCTGCGCTGAGCGGCGCACAGGCGGCGGAATAACGAGCGTTAGGCCGGGATATCGCCGCGCAACTGGCTGCGGTGCATGATGCGACGTTCGCTGCCGTCGAATTCCTCGCGGCGATGCATGGCGCAGCGGTTGTCCCACATCAGGACGTCGCCCTGGGTCCAGACATGCTCGTAGATGAACTCCGGGCGCGTTGCGATGTCCCAGAGCTGGTCCAGCACCGCCTCGTTTTCTTCCAGCGACAGGCCTTCAATATAGGCCCAGGCCCGCTTGCCGAGATAGAGCGCCTTGCGGCCCGAATCCGGATGGGAGCGGATCATCGGATGCCACGGGCCGGGACACTCTTTCGCGTTCGCCGAGTCGTCGTAATCGTGCCGCAAGACGCCATCGCTGGTGTGCGAAACATCGTGCTTGCATTTGCGGCCCTCGATTTTCGCGCGCAGGTCCAATGGCAGCGCCTCCAGCACCGCGTACATGTTCATGAAACTCGTGTTGCCGCCGGCCGGCGGGATCTCCAGCGCATGCAAAATGCTGGCGGCGGGCGGGCGCTCGACGAAAGGAGTATCGGTATGCCATTTGGCTTCGGAATTGCCAAGCTGACCGATCTTCTTGCCGTTTTCGATAACATTCGAGATGACGTTGATTTCGAGCGGGATATCCGCCTTCTGGCCCGAGCCTTGCGAATAGTTCAGCAGCTTGGAGGGTGGAAATTCAAGTTCACCGAAATAACGCGTGAAATCGAGAAGTTGCGGGTCGCTCAAATCCTGACCATGGAAAACCAGCACGATATGCTCAAGCCAGGCGTTGCGCAGCCGCTCCACCGTTTCGGTCTCAAGCGGTTGCGACAAGTCCAGCTTCGAAACCGTCGCACCAAGCGCGGTTTCCATTGGGGTGATTTCCAACGTCATCTCGGCCTCTTTACTCTCAAAACGGCTTGTCGCCGGCAATGGTAACGCGGTGCATGCGGCGCGATGAGCCCGCATAATCCGCGACCGCGTAGTGACAGGTACAGCGGTTGTCCCACAAGAGAAGCGTCCCCGGCTCCCATCGTACCCGGCACGTGAATTCGGGACGCTGAATATGGGTCATCAGATAATTCAGCAGCGGCGCACTTTCCGCCAATGTCAGCCCATCGAAACGCTGCACCTGATCGCCGATATACAGGCACTTGCGGCCCGTCTCCGGATGGGTGCGAACGAGTGGGTGTATGGCAACCCGCGACTCGGCGTCCTTGCCGTTGATTTTCTTCGACATATCGTCCCCCGCGTACCATTCGGCACGGGACTTGCCGCCATAGCGCGTCTTGTCGTCCGGGTCGCAATGGATACGCAAACCCGACAGCATTGCCTTCAAACCCTCCGACAGCATGTCGTAGGCCTTCTCCAGGTCCGAGAATATTGTGTCCCCGCCGACCGGCGGCAGGTCGCGCGCATAGAGCAAGGTCGCCTTGACCGGCGTGGGATCGTACATCTGGTCGGTATGCCAGCGATTGCCGAAGACGCGCCGCGCATCGGGCGCGGTCGAAATCTCGAACACTTCCGGCTGTTCTTCCAGGCCGGTCATATAGGGATAGAAATGGACGTCGCCCCATAGTTTCGAGAAGGCGAGCAGCGAGGCCGGTTCCAGCGACTGGCCGCGCAAGGCGAGCACTTTGTGTTCAAGGAAGGCCGCGTGAAGCGACTCCGGCAGCATTGCCAGCCGCGCGACGTCAAGGTCGCGAACTTCCGCGCCCAACGCGCCGGCCAACGGCGCCGCCAGCGCAATGTCTGGGGTCTTGGGAACGCCCTCGGGCATAGCGCCACTCCACCTCGTTGTCTCAAGGCGGAATTTTAACGTCCATATTGGATTTGACCAAATCGGGTGGCGACCCCGGCAGGACTCGAACCTGCAACCGCCGGATTAGAAATCCGGTGCTCTATCCGGTTGAGCTACGGGGTCGTGGGCAATCCCGGTCACACCCGGCACGGTTAGTGCAAATCAGGATTGATGGGTATCGCCTTTGGCGATTGTCGTTGGTCCTGTTTCTTTGCTCTACCTATTAAAAGCGAGCGGATTCACAGGATTGTTGCCTTGCATCAATCCTGATCCGCTCTAATGGGTCCAGGGCTGCACCCGTTTGACCGCGAAATTATCGGCATAGGCTTTCGGCCTGATCTGGCGTTCCTTCGGCGCCTGGACGGTGTAGGTCCAGCCGTTCTTCTCGGCATGCGCGGCCGCTTCCTCGGCGGACGCGAACCGGAGGCGGACCTGCGCGCGCGTATCGGCGGAACCCGACCAGCCCATCAGCGCGTCCGGCTCGATCCGGGCGCCGGGCTCGAACTCCATCACCCAGCTCTGGGTCTTACCGCGGCCCGATTGCATGGCGGTCTTGGCGGGCTTGAAAATTCGGACTTCCATCGGCAACTCTCGCTTCAAACACAGGTTCCGGCACAAAGGCCCATGGTCGGGGTGGCAGGATTCGAACCTGCGGCATCTTGCTCCCAAAGCAAGCACTCTACCAGGCTGAGCTACACCCCGGGCGCCGCATAATTAGGCGAAACGCGGCCAAGATTCAAGGTGCTAACGGACTAACAGCCGGAGATCAGGCCGCCGTCATGGTGACATTGTCGTTGACGACGAGTTGCGCCCCGTTGTCGGCGCTTTCGTAGATCGAATAGCCGTCACCGCCGATCGTCACCGTGCCGGTATTCGACCAGCCCGCGCCGGCATCGACGGTATCGCCCGCGTCGCCATCGATGACCAGGCTATTTTCCGTACCGGTCAGTTCGTTTGCGCCGCGCGTGGCGGAGAACACCATGTCCGCGTCGAGGGTCAAGGTGTTGTCGCCGCTACCGGTCAAATCGAAGGTTTCGATGGCGTTGATCTGATCGCCGCGCACGCCGCCGAGATCGAAGCTTTGCCCGGACCCATCGAGCCGCACGGTATCGACACCGTCGCCGCCGTCGATGCGACCAAAGCCGGTATCCGCGGCCACGAAGACGTCGTCGCCGGCACCGCCATGCATCAAATCCGCACCGCCGCCGCCGAGCACGAAGTCGCCGCCGTCGCCACCGACGAACACGTCGTCGCCGGACGTGCCGGTCAGCGTATCGTCCGCCGCGGTTCCCTGATGGGTCACCGCTCGGCCCGTCAGGGTGACGCCGGAGGCGCTCTGCGTCGCATCGAGCACGACGCCGCCGCCGACATCCATG
>Ga0315338_1003805_pt1 | contig 12695 bp, 12 predicted proteins | sample ASW8metaG_FD_204518 | JGI IMG/M metagenome (GOLD analysis project Ga0315338, IMG submission 204518) | Ammonia-oxidizing marine archaeal communities from Monterey Bay, California, United States - ASW #8 | ecosystem: Environmental > Aquatic > Marine > Coastal | place: USA: California | collected... | reverse complement strand
GGCCTCATTGTCGCAGGTCGATACGAATGTTGCACCGCCCGACTCAGCGTTCTCGGTCGACGTTCCACCTGATGTCCTGCCGATGACGCTACGAGAGCTCCGTGGCGCCGGGCCGCTGGACGCACCATCCGACCCGCCCGCGTCGGACGCTCGATGACGCCTGGGCGGCTTCGCGTGCGCGCGCATGCCAAGGTCAACCTTGACCTGCGTGTCGGCCCACGCAGCGGCGACGGCTATCACCGCCTGACCACCGTTCTACAATCCGTCGCGCTTCACGACACGGTGACGCTCCGGGCGGGCGACGGGCCGTGTCTGGTGCGATGCTCGGCGACCGGTGTCCCCTCCGATCGAGCGAACCTCGTCTGGGCGGCAGCCGCCGCACTCTGGCGCGCCGTGGGGCGCCGTGGCGACCCTCAAGGCGCGGTCGTCACGATCACCAAGCGCATTCCCGCTGAAGCAGGGCTCGGGGGCGGCACCTCCGATGCGGTGGCGGCGCTGCTGGGATTGTGTCGCATCTGGGATGTGTCGCTTGCGCCACAGGGTTTGCGCGAGGTCGCGGCTGAGGTGGGGGCGGACGGTCCGTTCTTCTTGGTCGGCGGCACGGCGCTCGGGCTGGGGCGGGGAGACGATGTCTATCCGCTTGCGGAGTTGTCACCCCACTGGGTACTGGTCGTTGTGCCGCCTCGGGGGGTGCCGACCGCTCGCGCATATGGGTGGTTGGACCGCGACCGGGACCGTCGCGGGCGGAGGGGCACGTCAGCGCGACACGTGCCCCCGTACGCCGGTCGGACCCTGGACCTGGACGCGTTGACCAACGACCTCGAGTGGCCCGTGACGCGCCGCCGCCGAGAACTCCGGGAGGCGACGCGGACGTTGCGAGGGGCGGGTGCGGTGGTGGCGGCCATGACCGGGAGTGGGTCGGCGGTGTTCGGTCTGTTTACCAGTCGGGCGCGCGTCACCGACGCTGCCCGGGAGGCCACGCGACCAGGCTGGCGTGTAATAGTCACGCGGACCATGAGCCGGGAGGGTCTTGCCCGGCGGTTCTGGGCATGACTTCTCGATTGGTCGCTTGCTCGCCAGAGGTGGCCAGGATAAAATGCAGGATTGCGCGGGTGGTCGGGAGATCTGCTGGGGCACAGGGGGACCGTGTCGAGGCGTGCCCTCAGCGATACAGGCGCGCAGCCGCGCATCGGGGACCCGATTGTTGGGGCGTGGCCAAGCGGTAAGGCGCGGGACTTTGGCTCCCGTATGCGAAGGTTCGAATCCTTCCGCCCCAGCCAATACAGACGCGCACGAGCGCCCCGGGGAAAGGGGGCCGGCGCGGGGTACAAGGCGGCGACGAACGGCGATGCAAAACGGGCAACTAAAGATTTTTTCCGGGACGGCGCACGCCGAGTTGGCGCGGGAGATCGCTACCTATATCGGTGTGCCGTTGGGGCGGTCAAAGCTCAGACGGTTTACCGACACGGAAGTGTCGTTTCAGATCGATGAGAACATCCGCGGCACGGATGTTTTCATCTTGCAACCGACCTGCACGCCGGTCGACCCCAATCTGGTTGAGCTCTGCGTGATGATCGACGCATTCCGTCGGTCATCCGCAGCCCGGATCACCGCGGTCATGCCCTACTATGGCTATGCCCGTCAGGACCGCAAGGACAAGCCGCGCGTGCCGATCTCGGCCAAGCTCGTCGCCAATCTGGTGAGCGCCGCGGGAGCGAATCGTATATTGACCATGGATCTGCACAAGGCGCAGATCCAGGCGTTCTTCGATATTCCCGTCGACCACCTCTTCGCGGCTCCAGTCTTTATCGACTACCTCCGCGATTGCAGAGACTCCGACGTGACCATCGTGTCGCCTGACGCCGGCGGCGTGGAGCGAGCACGGGCGTACGCGAGACGCATGAGCGCTGACCTTGCCATCATCGACAAACGACGCTCGGACGACGGCAGCGCCGAGGTCATGAATGTCGTCGGCGAGGTGAAAGAACGCGTCTGTATCATCGTGGATGACATCGTCGACACTGCAGGCACGCTCACGCAGGCGGCGGCGGCCTTGCGGGCCAACGGGGCCTCGCGGGTCATGGCCTGTGCCGTGCACGGTGTGCTCTCCGGACCGGCGTTCGACCGTGTCCATGCGTCTGAGCTCGAGAAACTCGTCGTCACCAACACCATTCCGCCCAAGCCTGATTTCGCTGCGTCGGACAAGGTCGAAATCTTGTCCGTGGCCCCGCTGTTGGGGAAAGCGATACAAAGCATTCATCAGGAGACGTCCGTTTCGTCGTTGTTCATCTGACGATGACCCGGTTCGTGACCCCACAGGTTTTGCTATGAGCACCAATCTGAATACCCAGGCCCGTTCGGGTCGCGGCAAAAACAGCGCGCGTGAGCTTCGTCGGAACGGGCGACTCCCGGGCGTCGTGTATGGCAGCACCAGCTCAGATTCGACCCCCAACTCGATGGCTGTCAGTGTTGATCCCGACGAACTCACGCAGATTCTACGGTCCGAAACGGGAGTCAATACGCTGATCGGGTTGAGCGTCGACGGTGGGGCCACGAGTCAGGTCCTGATCAAGGACTACCAGGTGGGCCCGATGACCCGCGCCCTCTTGCACGTAGACTTTTACCGGGTGGCCCTGGACAAGGTCCTCACGGTCTCGGTGCCCGTCGTGCTCACCGGCGAAGCCGAGGGGGTCAAGGTGCAGGGTGGTCTCATCGACTTCGTCCAGCGCGAGGTTGCCATCGCGTGTCTGCCGTCGGAGATCCCAGAGAACCTCACGATCGACGTCTCGCCGTTGACCATCGGTCAGGGCGTGCGTCTCCGCGACCTGATCGAGGGCGTTTCCTGGAAACCGATCACCGACACCGAGACACTGTTGGTCCACGTCATCGCGCCCAAGCTTGAGGAAGAGGAGCCCACGGACGAGGAGGGAGAAGGCGAAGGAGACGTTGCTGAGGCCGTCGATGGCGAGAAAGCGGACGACGAGGGTGCCAAGTCCGGCGACTAGCTACTGCTGGTCACAACTACGGCAACGCATCGGCCGCCGATGCATCCCGGGCTCGCGGCGTTGCTTGTCCGTCGAATGCTCCCGGCATGCTTCCTTCTCGCGCCTGATGCCTGCCTCGGGAACCATTCCGCGAACCGCGCGAACAGGGCGCGACGTGTGAAGCTGATTATCGGACTCGGCAACCCTGGCGCCGAGTATGACGGCACCCGCCACAACGTCGGCTTCGAAGTCGTGGACGAGGTGGCCCGGCGATGGGGCCTGGAGTTTCAATCGGCGCCAGCCGACGCCGTGTTGGCCAAGTCGCGTGGGCTGCCGGGCGGGCCTCCCGCCGCGCTACTCCTGAAACCGCTCACCTTCATGAACCGCAGTGGTCAGGCGGTGGGTACCGTGCAGCGGTACTATCGGGTTGAGTTTTCAGACCTGTTCGTCGTGACGGAAGACGTCAACTTGTCGCTCGGACGCCTTCGTGCGCGGCGCCGGGGGTCGGACGGGGGGCACAACGGGCTCCGGTCCGTGATCGAGTGTCTGGGCACCCAGACGTTTTCGCGTCTTCGGATTGGCGTGGGCCGGGGTGATCCGGGGCGCGGTTTAACGGGGCGGGTGTTGTCGCGTTTTGACGCGGAAGAACGACCGGCGATGGACGAAGCGGTGGACCGGGCGGTCGACGCCATCGGCCTCTTCATCGAACTTGGGATCGAGCCGGTGATGAATCGATTCAACCGGCAGGAGACGGCCGAGGGCGAAGCGGACGAGGAGGTCGGTGAGTGAGGAACCTTGACCGCCTGCCGGTCCTCAGATAAGATTTTCCGTTCCAGCGTGGCGCGCTCGACACGCCGTCTATTCACCTCCTTGCCGCCAACGGCGGCCGTCAGTCCAGAAGGAGCACCATGGCAAGCGTTGTAAGCGAACGACAATACGAACTCATCTATATCGTGGCCCCGGTGGCCACCGATGCCGAGGTAGCGGCGCTGCAGGCCGAGGTAGACGGCCACATCGGATCCCTCGGCGGTACGGTGGAGAACACCGACCTTTGGGGCCGGCGGAAGCTCGCCTATCAGATCGGCAACTATGGCGAAGGCATCTATATCTGTCAGCTGATCAGCGGTCCGGGTACGATGATCGGCGAAATTGAGCGCCGACTGAGGGTTCGCGATCAGGTTCTGCGCCATCTCACCGTTCGGGTTGACGAGGACCTGCGGAAGGCGCGAAGACTGAAGGAGAAGCGCAAAGCGACCGTAGACCGACGGCGGGCAGCTCGCGGTCTTCCGCCATTGGGCGTAGCCGATGCGGCACCGGCGCCGCCGGTCGAGACACCGTCGGCGGATACGACGTCTCCCGAGGCTCCGGCGGCGGGCGCCGCGGCGGAGGCGCCCTCGGCCGACCCGGCCGCCAGCGCAGCCGATGCCGCTCCGGCTCCCAAGACTGAGGCGACTACACCGAGCGCAGATGCGGCGTCCACTGACGCGGTCGCACAGACAACGGAGGTGAAGGAATGAGGGGCGCGGGCGCGAGCAGAGGCAAACCGAAAACCGACCGGCCGAAGCGTGGCATGTTCCGGCGCAAGCGAGTCTGTCGTTTCTGCGTCGACAAGGTCGAGTTCATCGACTACAAGGAAGTCCGGTTGCTCATTGCGAGCATCCCCGAGCGCGGCAAGATCCAGCCTCGACGACTGTCTGGCACCTGCGCGAGGCATCAGCGGAAGTTGCAGACGGCCATCAAGCGCGCCCGGCAGCTGGCTTTGATCCCGTATGTGACCGATTGAGGGCTCGACAGGGTTGACCGGCGAATATTGCCAGCGTGGGCGAGTAAGGCGCGCGGCACCCTTCCGACTGACTTGGTGTATGGGGTCAGTTCACTAGAGGCGACGGCGGACTGTGCCCGGCTGAGCCGGGCGGTGCACCCCGAGTCGCAAGCGGAGCAAGACAAATGTCTGTGCAGGTCATTCTCAGGGAACCGGTTGACAACCTCGGTAGTCGTGGCGACGTGGTGAAGGTGGCCAACGGGTACGCGCGTAACTATTTGCTACCCCGCAAGCTGGCGTTGCCGGTCACCGAGTCCAACCGACACCGAATCTCCCGTGAACGGGTGGTAGCCGATGCGCGCGACGCGGCGGAGAAAGGGGCCGCGGAGGCGTTCGCCGCCCGACTCGGTCAGGCCGTCTGCATCATTGGTCGGCGGGTCGGTCAGACGAACACGATGTATGGCTCTGTGACCAATGTGGACGTGGCGGACAGCCTGTCCGCACAGTCGTTCGAGGTGGATCGCCGGAAGATCTTGCTCGACGAGCCCATAAAGCAGCTTGGCAAGTATACCGTTCGCATCAGAGTGCATCGGCTGGTGACCACCGAGGTCACGGTGCATGTGGTCAAAGAGGGGACCGAGAACGAGCCCCTGGTCGAAGAGGTTGACGCCCCGAGTGCCGAGTCCGGCGACGCATCGTCAACCGCCGATCCTGAATCGACTGACGAGTAGCACGCGGAGCGGGCTGGGCGGTCGCCGCCCCTTCGCTGCGCCATCCCGGACGGGCGCCATGTCCGAGCCTGATTCCTCTGCCCCTGCCGAGCGTTCGCTGCCGCACAATCTCGAAGCGGAGCGCGGCGTACTCGGGGCGATTCTCATCCACAACGACGCCTTCAATCAGGCGGCAGAGTTGCTTGATGCCGAAGATTTCTTTAGGGACGCGCACCGGCGCGTCTTCGACAAGATGGTCAACCTCAATGAGCGAGGCGACGCGATCGACCTCGTCACCTTGAAAGACGAGCTCGGGCGGTCTGGAGATCTGGATGGTGTGGGCGGACCTGCGTACATCGCCGGGCTGGTCGATGGGGTGCCCCGGTCTACGCATGTCGAGTACTACGCTCGGATCGTCAAGGAGAAGGCGACCCTCCGCAATCTCATCTTCTCGGCCAACCGAATTCTGGACACGGCCTACAACGCGCAAGAGGACGCCGACACCCTGCTCGACACCGCGGAGCAGGAAATCTTCTCTATCGCCGACGAGAACATCCACACCGGTTTCGTCCCGCTCCGAACCCTGGTGCAGGACAGCTTCGAGACCATCGAGAAGCTGCAGCAGCACCAGGGCGTCATCACCGGCGTGCCAAGCGGGTTCGACGATCTCGACAAACTGACAGCTGGGTTCCAGCCGTCGGATCTCATCATCGTCGCGGCGCGGCCATCGATGGGCAAGACGGCGTTCGTCCTAAACATTGCGCAGTATCTCGGCGTGAAAACCGACAAATCGATCGGTGTCTTCAGCTTGGAGATGTCAAAAGAGCAGTTGTTCATGCGGATGCTCACCACCGAGGCGCAGATCGATTCACAGAAGTTCCGCGGCGCCTTCCTGAGCGAGCGCGAGTACGGCGAACTCTCAGCCGCCCTCGGTCGACTGGGAGACGCGAAAGTGTTCATCGACGACAGCGCCTCGATCGGGGTGCTCGAGATGCGCGCCAAATCGCGTCGACTCAAGTCGGAACATGGTCTGGACTTGATCGTCGTCGACTACATCCAGTTGATGCAGGGGCGAGGGCGGTTCGAGAACCGAACCTTGGAGCTGGCTGCGATCTCGCGTTCGCTGAAAGGGCTGGCCAAGGAGCTCAGCGTACCGGTCATCGTGCTCTCGCAGCTGAGTCGTGCCACGGAGTCCCGGTCAGACCGCCGGCCCCAGTTGTCGGACCTACGTGAGTCTGGCGCACTTGAGCAGGACGCGGATCTGGTGATGTTCATCTACCGCGAAGAGATGTACGAACGGACTCCGGAGGAGAAGAAGCCGGAAAACGAGAACATGGCCGAGATCATCATCGGCAAGCAACGGAACGGGCCGACTGGGGTCGTGAAGCTCGCCTTTCTCAAGCAACAAACCCGCTTCGCGAATCTGACCACGTCCTACGAATGAGGGGTGGGACCGGTCCCGCCTTGGAGGTCTCCTGCCGTCGTGGTCCGACCGACCTACGCCCATATCGATCTCGACGCGATACGCGCCAATTTTCGGGCCGTCTTGGCGCATGTTGGTGGACCTTCGGGTGGCGTGGAGGTCATCGCGGTCGTCAAGGCGAACGGTTACGGACACGGTGCGGTACCCGTGGCCCGTGCGCTGGAGGCGGCCGGGGCCCGGATGCTGGCGTGTGCGGATATCGAAGAAGGGGTAAAACTTCGTCGCGGGGGTGTGCGCGCGCCGATTCTGGTGTTTGGCGCACTCAGTGTCAGCGACCTCGACGGCGTGTTCCAGCAAGACTTGACGCCGACGATTTCGTCCCCGTTCGCGGCTCGAGCGTTGCACGACGCGGCGGCGCGGCGGGGGGTGCGCGTTCGCTGTCATCTGAAGATCGACACCGGCATGAATCGCCTGGGGTTCCGTTACGACAACCTCGCGAGTACGGTACCGGTGGTGCTGGCGGGGGCAGGTTTGGAGATCGACGCCGTCTATACGCATTTCGCAACCGCTGAGGACCCGGCCCATCCGCTCTTCGACCAGCAGCGCGGGCGATTCGACCAGGCCTTGACGACGCTCGCGGGGCTGGGCGTACGTCCCCGCGTGCGGCACGCGGGGAACAGTGCCGCGCTGTTGCGCGACCGCGACACGTGGTTTGATGCGGTCCGGCCGGGGTTGCTGCTGTACGGCGTGGCGCCGCTCGCGTGGGCCGGACGCTTGTCTCTGAAACCGGTGATGACGCTACACAGTCGGGTCGTGGCGGTGAAGGGCATGCGCATCGGTGAGACCGCCGGGTACGGGGCGCGTGAAGCCGTGACCCGCGCCACCACGGTCGCCATCGTTCCCGCCGGATACGCGGACGGGCTCGACGTGCGTCTGGCCGGGCGTGGCTCGGTGCTCGTGGGGGGGCGCCGGGTGTCAGTCGTGGGCTCGGTGTGCATGGACTCCATCACGGTCGACGTCACCGGTCTTGACGTGACGCCCGGTGACGAGGTCGTCTTGCTCGGGTCCCAGTCGGGGGCCGTCATCGGGGCCGCCGAGGTGGCGGCGACCATCGGCACCGTGCCGCATGAGATTCTCTGTCGCACGGGCGCCCGGATCGTCCGAACCTACGACGCGGAGCCGAGCCCGGTAACCGGTCGAGCCACACCATGAAGGGGCCAAACACTGTTTTTGTCTGCCAGAACTGTGGAGCCCAATCACGCAAGTGGCTCGGCCGATGCGGCGACTGTGGGCAGTGGAACTCACTGGTCGAGGAACGGGCGACGCCCCCGTCGGCCGGCAAGGCTGGCAGGTCCCCGCTGACGACCGAACGGGCCATACTGTTCACGAAGATCGACACTAGCGATTCGGAGCGCCTGTCCACGGGGCTGAGCGAGCTCGACCGGGTGCTTGGCGGTGGGCTGGTGCCCGGGTCGCTGGTGCTCCTCGGGGGGGAGCCGGGTATCGGGAAGTCCACACTGCTGTTGCAAGCGGCGGGACGCATGGCCGAGATGGGCCGGTCGGTGCTGTACTGTTCCGGCGAAGAGTCCCCTCACCAGGTGCGAGCGCGCGGCGACCGGCTCGGCGTGTCCGACGCGCCGCTGTATCTGCTCGCGGAGACCTGTCTCGAGCGGGTCCTGGAGGAATGGGGACGGGTGTCGCCAGGAATGGTGGTCGTTGACTCGATCCAGACCATGTATTCCTCGAAGCTCGAGTCGGCGCCCGGAACGATCGGCCAGGTGCGCGAGGCGGCGACGCAATTGCTCTTCATGGCGAAGGGCCGCAACGTGCCAGTCTTCATCGTAGGTCATGTCACGAAGGACGGCGGTCTGGCCGGGCCCAAGGTGCTGGAGCATGTCGTCGATACGGTGCTCTACTTCGAAGGGGATCGCCATCACGCTCATCGCGTGGTTCGCGCGGTCAAGAACCGGTTCGGCGCGGCGAGCGAACTGGGGGTGTTCCGGATGACTGCCGGTGGCCTCGAGACGGTCGAGAATCCATCGAAGCTCTTTCTTTCGGAGCGGAAGGCCGATGTCGCCGGGTCGGTGGTGTTGTGCTCCGTCGAGGGGTCACGTCCAATCTTGGTCGAGGTGCAGGCGCTGGTCGGCACGGGTGCATACGGCAACGCACAGCGCGTCACCAGCGGAGTCGACCGGCAGCGGCTATCTTTGCTGTTGACCGTGCTCGAGAAACGGGCCGGCCTGCATCTGACCGGTGAGGACGTGTTCGTCAATATTCCAGGCGGTCTCTTCATCAACGAGCCGGCGGCAGACCTCGCGATCGCCGCGGCGGTCGCCTCAAGCATGCGCAATCAGCCCGTGTCACCACAGGTTGCGTTGTTCGGAGAAATCGGATTGGCCGGTGAAGTTAGGGCAAGCACCCACGCCGGATTGCGGGTGCGGGAGGCCGCCCAGCTCGGTTTCACTCGCTGCATCATGCCGTCGGGGAATCTTGGACCGGACGTCACGGCCGCCGGTTGCGACCGGCAAGGCGTGGAGTCCGTGCAGGACGCACTGGCGGGGTTATTCGCTTGACCAAGGTGGCCGCCATCATCGCTGCCGGCGGGCGCGGAATCCGGATGGGTGCCGCATGTCCCAAGCAGCACCTGACGCTCGGAGGGATGACAATATTGCAGCGGAGTGTGGCCGCGTTTGACGGCTCCGAGCGGATCGACGAAATCGTGGTGGTGCTGCCTGAGCTCTCGGCGGATTTGTCCCCGGTGTCCGCTCCGCGTGGCACGCCGTTGCGCACCGTGGTCGGGGGCGCCCGGCGCCAGGACTCCGTGGCTCGCGGGTTCGACGCCGTGTCGCCGGATGTCACCCTCGTCGTCATCCACGACGCGGCGCGGCCGCTCTGCACTGGCGATCTGATTGCCCGGACGATCGATGCCGCCAGTCGCCACGGCGCCGCCATCGCGTCGATACCGATGCACGACACCATCAAGCGACTCGCCGCTGACGAAGACGAGGGACGTTTCGCGGACGGTACGCTTGCCCGCAAGACCATCGTGCTTGCCCAGACGCCGCAGGCGTTCCGGCGTGAGGTACTGGCTGAGGCGATCCAATTAGGTCACGACGGCCTCGAGGTAACCGACGAGGCGGCGCTAGCGGAGCATGCGGGCCACCGGGTGGCCCTGGTCGACGGAGATCCTCGGAACATCAAGATCACGACCACCGACGATCTGGCCATGGCGCGACAACTGGTGAGAGGAGACGAGGACGTGACGACCGGACGCGTCGGATTCGGATACGACCTGCATAGGCTGGTCGACGGCCGTCCGCTCATCTTGGGCGGCATCGAGGTTCCGTGTGACCGTGGTCTGCTGGGACATTCCGACGCCGACGTGGTGTGTCACGCGGTGACGGATGCGGTCCTCGGGGCGGCGGCCGCTGGAGACATTGGTCAGCACTTTCCGGATACCGACCCACGGTGGAAAGGTGCGTCGAGCATCGAGCTCCTCCGGGCGGTCGTCGACCTCGTGCGAACTCGGGGGCTCGACGTGGTCAACCTGGACGTCGTCGTCGTGGCCGAGGAACCGAAAATTGGTCCGTTCGTGAACCGCATGCGAGAGTCTCTGGCGGCGGTGGCGGGCATCGACTCGGAGCGCGTGAGTGTCAAAGGCAAGACCAATGAAGGCGTGGACGCAACCGGCCGCGGTGAGGCGATTGCCGCCCATGCCGTGGTGATGCTGCGGGCCTCCGATGGGACGAGGTGACGGTGGACGACAGGGACCGCATGATCGTCTACGGCGTGAACGCCGTGACCGAAGCGCTACGCGCAGGCCAGGTGCGCGCCGTTCGGATTGCGACCGCCTCGGCCAGAGTGGCGGAGGTGCAGCGGCTGGCCACGGCCCGGGGTGTCTCTGTGACGCGGGTGGCGGTAGCCGCGTTGGACCGGGCCTCCGGTGGTGCGGTTCACCAGGGCATTGCGGCCGATGTGGAGCCGCCGGGACTGCTCACACTCAACGAGTTGATTGCCCAGGTGACCCATCCCGCGCTGATATTGGTGCTGGACGGTATCGAGGATCCGCAGAATGTGGGCGCTATTCTCCGCGTTGGCGAGACCGCCGGCGTCGACGGCGTCGTGAGGCAGAAGCGGCGGGCCGCCGCACTCGGTCCGGTGGCGAAGACGTCGGCGGGAGCCCTCGCGCACGTGCGACTCGCGTCAGTCGTGAACATCGCGCGGGCGCTTACCGAACTGAGAGCGGCCGGCATTTGGACGGTGGGGCTCGAGGCTGACGGCGACGACCTTTACGGCGACGTCGATCTGACCCTGCCGACCGCTCTGGTGTTGGGGAGCGAGGGGCAGGGGTTGCGGCGTCTCGTACGCGACCGCTGCGATCGCGTCGCGTCGATCCCGATGCGCGGACGGCTGAACAGTCTTAACGTCGCGGTCGCTGCCGGGGTCGGGCTCTTTGAAGCCGTTCGCCAGCGAACGCATTCGTCGGCTGACGGTGGCGAACCACAGGTCACGAATTCGGGCGCAACGACGACCCGTGTGGCGCCCGGCCACACGAGGCGGTCCGGGGGCGGTGCCTAGTTTTCCGACGAAGTGTCCGTAAAGGGCGGACGTCGCGGCGTTGACTCAGCGGGGTCAGAGCCCACCTGGCTAGTCCCTCCTCGCGACGCCTCATCAGAAAACCGATCCGGACATTTTCAGCCACATGCTATATTTTTCTCACAGTATGGCACGGGTTGTGCTAGTATCTCCGTTTGTCCGGCTGGCGTAGCTCAGTCCGGTAGAGCAGCTGATTTGTAATCAGCAGGTCGGGGGTTCGAATCCCTTCGCCAGCTCCAAGGGAAACAACTACGGGTCACGGGAGCGTGACCGGGCGCGGTGGGGTCGGTTTGCCAGCTTCTCCGCTTTTTCGGGGTCTGCAGTTCCGGTGGTAGGTGGTCGAGCGTTCGCCATCCGGCGACGCCACGGAGTGTTCCGAGTACCAAGCGCACCGTCAGAGTGGCGTGGTCGTACACTGGTCTCCGAGGGGACCGCGACCGGCGGCAAACGAGACGGTGAGTGAGATGACGGGGTGTGCTCTCTAGACGATATCGGCCGCGGAGCGTGAGCGGACTTAACCATTTTGGCGAGGTTGCGGAGCGGTCAAACGCAACAGACTGTAAATCTGTCGGCCTAGCGCCTTCGGAGGTTCGAATCCTCCCCTCGCCACCAGCCTTCGCCCGCCACGGTGGGAGTAGGGCTCTCGGCGGCTGGGTTCGGCCGGCAGACGAATTCTCCCACACCTTGGACTGTGGGGTGAGCGGAGCGGACCGAGTGGGTTCTCCGGCGGAGGAGCGGTCGCGGCACAGGCGGGCTTGCCCGCCGAAGCGAAGGGGTTCAGAGTTCGCGAAGGCGGGAGTAACTCAGTGGTAGAGTCACAGCCTTCCAAGCTGTTGGTCGCGGGTTCGATCCCCGTCTCCCGCTCCAGCTTTCGCCCGTCGCCGCGCCGCGATTGACGCACACGCGGCGCACGACGAACGCGGAAGCGGGCCGATGTAGCTCAGTAGGTAGAGCGCGTCCTTGGTAAGGACGAGGTCACCGGTTCGAGTCCGGTCATCGGCTCCATATTCCGGGGCCCGACCCAACGGTAGGGTTGACAGGCTGGGGAGAGGTGTAACCAAGGCAGGGTCATCTAGTCGGAGCGAGCGGACATATGGCGAAGGAAAAATTTGATCGGTCGAAACCGCACGTCAATATCGGGACGATTGGGCATATCGACCATGGGAAGACGACGCTGACGGCGGCGATCACGTCGGTGCTGTCGAAGCGAGATCCGAAGA
>Ga0315338_1003804_pt1 | contig 12705 bp, 12 predicted proteins | sample ASW8metaG_FD_204518 | JGI IMG/M metagenome (GOLD analysis project Ga0315338, IMG submission 204518) | Ammonia-oxidizing marine archaeal communities from Monterey Bay, California, United States - ASW #8 | ecosystem: Environmental > Aquatic > Marine > Coastal | place: USA: California | collected... | reverse complement strand
GATGGGGCGCGATTCCCGGGGTCGCCGCCCTCCGTAAACGCCTCGAGCGGCGTGGCGCGGCGACGCGCCGGGGAGCGAAGCTTGTCGCGCGCGCCGTTGGCGACGATGGTGAACGGTCACGACTTGAGGCTCCCGCACCGGAACCCACCCACGTTGCGGTAGGCCGAGAAGAACGCCTCCTGGGTGACGTCCTCGGCCAGGCCGCGGTCTCCCATCATGCTCACCGCGAGGTTGAACGCCATCCGCTGATAGCGCTCGACGATGGCGTTGAATGCGACCAGGTCGCGCTGCTGGGCAAGGCGCACCCACTGCTGTTCGTCCGAATCGTCGGGCCGTCCATCGGAGGTTTGCCTGGATCCTCCGCTCAAGGGCTCCCCGGAGAGGAAGGACTGCGCGGCATTCTAGCATCGCCAACCAATACCAACGCACGGGTTGGATAGCGCCCTCGGCAAGCCCGCGGGCCAGCACCTCTTGGTATAATTGGAAGCCAATGCGTGCAGCGATCCGCGAAGCAGTCGAAACCATCGCCCTGGCGGTGTTTCTCGTGCTGGTGCTCCAGGCCACGGTGCAGAACTACCTGGTGGAGGGCTCCAGCATGGAGCCATTACTGGAGAGCCGGGACCGCGTACTGGTGAACAAGACCGTCTACGCCGAAGTGGACGCCCACCGGGCCGCCCGATTCATCCCGGGCGTGGATGCTGAAGAGGTGGAGTCGTGGACCCCACTGCAACCGCCGCAGCCCGGAGACGTGGTGGTGTTCCGGTCACCCCTCCCGGGCGACACGTCCAACTTCGTAAAACGTATCATCGCGGAGCCCGGTGACCGGGTGCGCATCGAGAATGGCATCGTCTTCGTGAACGGCGTCCAGGTTGGCGAAGAGTGGGTCACTCGCCCGAAGCGGGAGACCCTGCGCGAGCGCATCGTGCCGTTGGATCACTACTACTTACTGGGAGACAACCGGGCCAACAGCCGCGACTCACGCGACGCGTTAATCGGCACCATCTCCCGGGAGAACATCATCGGGAAGGTCTCGCTGGTGTACTGGCCAGTCGGGCACTTCAGCGCCATGTTCGCGGGACCCCGCTAGGCCGTGCCACAGCGGAGGGGCGGGCGAACGCGGTATGCTGCTGCAACCTAGAGTGGCCCGGTAGCTCAATGGCAGAGCACCGGACTTTTAATCCGCGCGTTGTGGGTTCGACTCCCACCCGGGTCACCAGGCTTTCACCGCACGGCTGCTTCGTTCCTGAGGTTCGCTATTTCGTATGCTATGCCAAGCTCATACTCACTGATCCCTGGTTAGTGCCATAGCGCGCACACCCATCTTGTAATGCTCCTCCTTGGTGACGATGGGGCCAGGTCGATATACGTAGTTCAGGCCGGGCTCAAGGACCTCTTCGTACAACACCTCTTTATGCTCGCCAAAGCTGACAAAGACTGCGAAATATGCTTTGTCATGCACCCGGATACGTGCATAGCCCTCTGCATTCGTCACTGATGTGCCGAGGCCTGCGACCCGAACGTTGGCCCCTGAGACCGGCTGACCACCGCGATCGAGTACGCATATGGTGCCCATCCGCCAAGGAGTAATCCACTCGGTGAAGCGACGGCGAATCTTGGCCAGACCTGTTACGGCGGCACCATCTCTGATGTTCGCTATCACGTCCGCTTCAAACCCGGGGCCCTTAGGCGTGCGCCACTCCGGTCCATACTTCGCCTGTAGGTAATCTTCGGGCGGATTGGGCACACGGAACGTCTCACCGACGAACTCAATCTCCTTGAGATGCTCGAAGGTGTATACAGGTAGATCAACTCCCGGAAACTCAATTGCCCGGCCATTGATTAACCTATGGACTGTCCAATCGGTACGGAGGCCATCCTTGACTAACGCACAACTGATCCATCGTTTATTTGGGCGTACACGCGCGAAATACCCATGGTCGGTAAACACTTGTGCCATCTGATGCACAGCATGCTCGGTCAGCCCATGCATGCCGAGAACCGATGCAGTATCCATCTCGTCATCCCATGGGATAAATCGGTTCTCACGAATCGCGCCTAAACAGGTGCCCGAACCGAGCCAAAAGACCACACCCTCCTGGTCGAAGAGGCGTTTCACTTCCTTCAGCCGCACGGCCGCCTTCTCTGGATCCATCGGTGTTGGATCCTTGATGGTCTTCTCGTAGGCGCTCTCCTGGTCACCGTTGTCCAAATTAACTCCTGTTCAAGAGCATCTAAATGCGACGACCCAAGCATAGCGCGGATGCTTCAACGCCGCCGCGGTGAGCCTGCTGCGTCCGTATTTGCCGCAAGCATTCCGGTTATGCGACATGGCCTGCTCCCCGAAAACCGATCCACCGGTACTTGTAGTTCTCCAGGGAGATAACAAGAGGGCAGCATCATCGGGGTCTTGAAAGAGGCGGATGTCGGAGCGGCGACCGCGGAGTTGTGCCGCCGCCACGGGATCTAGTCGGCGATGTTCTAGAGGCGGATGGCGAGCGCCGTTCGTATCCCCAGACCGGCACCAGAGCGACCGAATCAGCGGGTGGTGGATGGACTTTGTGACCGGATGCGCTGGCCAACGGCTGACGGATCCATGTGCTGACCAGGATCGAGGGTTTCACACGGGACAGCCATGCCGCGGAGGTGGACACCTTGTTGCCCAGCCTCAGGGTGAAACGAGTCTTGGACCGGCTGGCCATCGGGCGTGAGCTTGGCCGGACTCGAACACGGCGGAAAATGGCCCTGAATTCGCAAGAAGAGCCTTTAATGCGTGGGCGTATGCTCGTTGGGTCCATCTGCATTTCGTCGATCCTGGGAAGCCCGTGCAGAACGCGCACATCGAGAGCTTTGATGAGCAATTGCGCGACGAGTGCCTCAAAGAGCACTAATTCGGGAGCCTTCCCGCGGTTCGCTCTATCGCCGAGGCCTGGCGATACGACTACAATGCTGTCCGGCCGCAGAGCGCCCTGGACAATCGAACGCTTGAGGAGTTCACGGGATGGGTTGCCAGGAAAACGACAGTTGGATTCTAGGAATCCTTGGTCCTAGTCCCGGGGGCAGTCAGTGCATTTCAGATAGGAGTACGCATGCTATCGATCAGTGAGAACCACAGACTAACAAGGGTCGGTGCCGGCACGCCCGCGGGAGAGCTGATCCGTCGCTACTGGATGCCTTTCCTCCAGTCGGGCGATCTACCGGAGAACGACGGCGAACCCGTCCGCATCACCCTCTTGGGTGAGTCGCTTCTCGCGTTCCGCGACACCAGTGGCCACGTGGGGTTGGTGCAGCGTAACTGCCCGCATCGGTGGGCGGACCTCTTCTTCGGCCGCAACGAGGAGCAGGGGCTGCGTTGCTCCTATCACGGATGGAAGTATGATGTCACCGGCCAGTGCGTCGACATGCCGACCGAGACCGACGAGGCCACGTTCAAGCAGAAGGTCAGGCTCGTCAGCTACCCAGTCGTGGAGGCCGGCGACATCTGCTGGACGTACATGGGACCGAAGGAACTGAAGCCGGCGCTCCCCAACTTCGAGTACCTGCGCGTACCCGCCAGCCATCGTTACGTGTCCTGGAACTTCCAAGAGACCAACTACGCCCAGGCCATCGAGGGCGGGATCGACTCGGCTCACTCCAACTTCCTCCACGCGAAGCTGGACGCGTATCGTCGAAGCGAAAAGTGGCTGGAGGAGGGAAAGCGGTCCGGTGTCCTCCGCGACATCTATCACGCACGAGATCAGCACCCCAAGTTCTTCGCTCAAGACACCGACTATGGCGTGATGATAGGTGCCAGGCGCGAGACGGGCGACGATCAGCACTACTGGCGGTTCAACCTATTTCTGCTGCCTTTCTACGCGATGGCTCCCGGAGGAGCTAAGCAGAAATTCTTCCACGCATGGGTTCCCATCGACGATTTCCGGTGCCAACGCTGGACCTTCGTGTGGAACCTCGAAAGCCCGCTGTCAGCGAGCCAGCGCGCCACGTGGGATCACGGAGACGGACTGCACGCGGAGCTTATCCCAGGCCCCGAGCACAAGCCCGTGCGGAACAAGGGCAATGACTATAACGTCGATCGCCACGTGCAGAAGACGATCGATTTCACCGGCATCGCCGGCACCGGAGAACAGGACTTTTCGGTGCAAGAAGGAATGGGGCCCATCACTCCACGGATGAAGGAGCACCTGGGCACTACCGACATCGGCATTATCAAGATGCGCCGGCGGTTGCTCCAGGTAATAACCGCGCTCGAGGGCGGCGTCGAGCCTATCTCGGCGTCTGATCCGGACGTGTTCAACGTGCGGGCAACCGACGCACTTCTGCCGCTCGAGGCATCGTTTTCCGACGATCTGCAGGTGAAGGAGCTGATGACCGGAACGTGGTAGGCGGTCGAGCCACCGAGCCTGAGATGCACTCGTCGAGGATCGGGTTCACGCCAGCCAGCCAGGAGCTGCATTGGCCGACGATCGCTGGGTGATTCTCGGAGCACTCTTCCTGGCGAGCACCTCGATGCGCTCCCAGTTCTAGTCCATCGGGTCCACCTCGCCTTCGTTGATCGACGATCTCGGGATAGGTCACGCCGAGGTGGGTACGTGGTGTGATAGCTATACACTGCAACTCGCTTGCCGATTAGCGGGACGGAGGGGCGAATGTTTAGCGCTTGGGATGCCGACGGCCACGTCATGGAGTCCGAGGTGACGTTCGCCGAGCCCTACTGGGACCTGTTGCCTGCGGAGCGCAAGCCCTTCGTTGTGGAGTCCGACCGCACCGGGACCCTCTCCTGGGTCATCGACGGTCGCCTGTTTCCCGTGCGCACGGGGCCCAACCAGTCTGCCGGCAACCCCCTGAGCAAAGATGGCATCCCTTGGCGCGCCCCCAACTCGAGCCTCATGGCCGAGCGGCGCGAGCACGACACGGTGGAGAGCGCCGAACTGCGGTCGGCTGAGGTCCGGTTGAAGCAGATGGATCGCGAGAGCATCGACGTTCAGATTAACTACCCCACCATGTTCCTCTCCTACCCCATCACCTACGATCCTGCGTTGGGAACCGCGTTGACCCGCTCCTACAACAACTGGATCGCCGATGTCTCTAGCCAGGCTTCGGACCGACTCAAGTGGGTCACCGTCATAGACCCTCAGGACCCCAAAGCCGCGGCCGGAGAGGTATACCGCACGGCGGAGATGGGCTCGGTCGGCGTGATGATTCTCGGCATGACCGGAGACATCCGCGTAGACGACCCAGAGCTGGAAGGCGTGTGGGCCGCTGCCGCTGAGACCGGCCTGCCCGTGGGCGTCCATGTGGGCCATAGCTTCAAGGCGCTAGGGCACGTGGCCGACACGCACCACGATAAGACAGTCATGCCCTTTTGGCTCACCGTCATGTTCGGCTTCCAGCGGGTCATCGCCAAAGGCATCGCGGACAGGTACCCCAACCTGCGCATCGCGTTCCTGGAGGGCGGCTGCTCGTGGGTCCCCGGGCTGGTGGACCGCATCGCGGAGCACTGCGGCCTCCCCGGTTCGCGCGCCGGCTCGTCGTTTCGCACCGGCTACCTGGCCGAACACTACCCTCAGGAATACATCCAGCGAGGCCAGATCTACTTCGGTTTCGAGGTCGAAGAGGGCGTGCTCCCTTACGCCCTCCAGGAGTTCGGGGACGAGTGTTGGCTCTACGCCTCCGACATACCCCATCGCGATCGCCTACATGACGCCGTGCGCATCCTGCAGGAGCGCCCCGGTATCGGCGAGGAGTCCAAGCGGAAGTTGCTCATCGACAATGCCGCTCGCTTCTACGGCCTGGGCACAGAGACCCGGCGACCGCTGGGCGGCCAGCCGGCAGCACCTTAGTCGATGTAATCCATGTGCACCGGGTAGCCCCGCTTGGCCAGCTCCCCCTCGAACATCTCGCGGATCGCTGGGTTCTCGTTCTTGAACTGGATCTGCGGGCCGCCCGTCTCCTTGTACCGCGAGCCAACGAAGCCCGCGTAGCGTGGGTTGCCGTAGCGGAGCACCAGATAGCGGATTGGCTCGTCACTGCAGTTGAAGTGCTGGTGGTAGCCGGTGCCGGGTGCCATGAGCGTCCCGGCGGTGTAATCGAGCTTCTCCCACTCCACTTCCGGCGTCGGCTGCACGCCCTCCGGCCACTGGAGGTCGTAGCCCTCTCCGCTGAGGAAAAGGTACGCGACGTCCGAGACCAGGCCCACACGCTTGCGGTTCGCCTCGCCCGAGTGCGCCTTCTTGTAGGTGCCTGCGGGGAACTCGGACAGATGGCAGATGAAGTGGCCGTGGGCCATGTTGATCATCATGTTCTCGCCTGGGCCGCGCGCGGTCCATCGGTCCAGCGCAACGTTATGCACGTTCGGGATGAAGTTCGTCTCCGAGAAGCGATCCTCGAGCTTCGTCGACTTGCCGCTGAAATACAGCTCGTCCGTCGGGTCGAATCGGTCTGGGAAGGTGAGGGGACTGTCGAAGATGAACTCGGGACTGGCGTACAGGTTGAATGCGGTAGGGGCATTGGTGGCGCCGTACAGCCGCACGGAGTCCTCGCCGCTGGCGTTGTAGATCTCATGCCAGGCGTTGAGCGGGATCGAGAAGACGCTGCCTTCCTGCCACTCGAAGGTGTGCTTGGGCGATCCCTCATACCAGACCGATGTCGCGCCTCGGCCCTTCACCACGTAGAAGATCTCCTCATACATGTGGCGCTCGATGTTGAACGTCCCACCGGGCTTGATGTCGCAGACGAATCGGATCGTGCCTTGGTTGTTGATCAAAGCGCCATCCAGCGGATCGGCCGACAGATCCAGCAGTGCGGCGCTCGTCCCGGTCCGCTCCCAGGGCTCTGTCTCGACCGTATGGATGTTGGCCACGAGCTGCTGCGTATGGACCTTGAGCCCCTCGTCGACCACCCATTTCTCGTAAGGGGTCAGGCTGAATGGTGCGTAGCGTTCGGACTGCTGCATGGTGCGCCTCCTCGCGTTCCGGCTGCGACGGGCGGATTATAGTGCAGCCGCGCGCCTTGCCACCGGATGGGCGCCCAGCGCATCCTATCCATCGGCACATCGCAAGCTCCCGAGGAGACCTCATGACCACCACCAACAACGACCGTGAAGAGCGCCGCGCCCGCAACGACCGCCTCATGGAGGAGTTCCGCGCCAAGGCCGGCGCCGTGGGTGACAACTGGGCGGGCCGACCTCTGCTGCTGATCTCGACCAAAGGCGCGAAGAGCGGGAAGCCGCACACTAATCCAGTGATGTTTATGAAGGACGGCGACCGCTGGCTCGTGTTCGCCACCAGGGGCGGCGCGCCCTATAGCCCCGATTGGTACCACAACCTCGTTGCGAACCCAGTGGTGACGGTAGAGGTCGGCGCGGACACGTTCGAGGCCGACGCGACCACGCTCACTGGTGAGGAGCGCGACCGCCTCTACGCCAAGCAGGCCGCTGAGTACCCGCAGTTCGGGGAGTACGAGAAGAAGACGACCCGCGTTATTCCCGTGGTCGCTCTGACGCGCCGTGGCTAGGCGGTCCTAGCGCGGGAAGCGGCCCGCCCACGCTCGTGGCCGCTTCCCGTGGAACAGCTTGCCGGTGACGCTCGATAGGCGCGTGACGATGGCGAGTGCGCCCTCGGCGGACCAACGGGGGTCGCCCGGCCCATCCGGCGCCATGTCCGTGCGGACCCAGCCGGGGGAGAGCGCGTTGACCGCAACGCGGCCGCGCAGCTCGTTGGCCGTTGCGATGGTCAGCGCATGCAGCCCCGCCTTGGAGACGCCGTAGGCGCTGCGCGTGTTGGGCGATAGGACCCCGGACGTCGATCCCACGTTGACGATGCGTGGGTCGTCGCCCGCGAGCAGCAATGGCAGTAGGCGCTTGGTGCATAGATACGCACCGGCCACGTTCACGGTGAGCATGGCCAGGAACTGCTCGTCGGATCCCGTGGTCAGATCGGGCTCAGCGCCGAACCAGATGCCGGCGTTGTTCACCAGGATGTCGAGCGAGCCCCACTCGCCGCGGACCCAGCTCGCGATGCGGTCCGCGGCGGCTGCCACTGACACGTCGGCCGCCAGTGTCGCGAGCTGGGGCAGAGACGCCTTGGCTCCGGCAAGCTTGGCTTCGTCGCGCGAGACAGCGAGCACGCTCGCGCCCTCCTCCAGGAAGATCTTCGAGATCTCGTAACCGATGCCACGGCTCCCGCCGGTTACGACGGCGCGGCGTCCCGTCAATCGCATCTGTTCCGCTCCTTCTGTCGCGTGGTCCTGGGTGAGGCGAATGTACGCCGGCGCATCGTACGGCGCAAGGTGCGTTAGCCGGTGCCCCCAGCCCCCGTGTAAAGTAGCCCCGCGCGATGCGCGATGCACGAGCGTGCCGCGAGCACGTGAGGAGGCGACTCATGGCTGAGCAGCTGACCCTGGCCGTCCGCAACTACGATCGCACCGTCCCGATCCTGCGGGGAGACGTCATCGTTCCCGGTGCCGACCTTCGCACCATCGAGACCACAGACGTAGCGGCCATGTTCACCGGCATGTTCACTGGCGAGTACGACATCTCCGAGATGTCGTTGGCCGAGTTGATCTATGCCCGCTCTCGCGGACTTGACGACTTCATCGCAATCCCCGTGTTCCCCTATCGCATGTTCCGCCACGGGTTCATCTTCGCGACGCCCGGTTCTGGCGTTGACTCTGTGCAAGGCATCAGCGGTAAGCGCGTAGCCCTGACTCGTGCAGTGGTGACAGCTGGCGTGTGGATGCGTGGCATGCTCACAGAGCGCTACGGCGTCTCCGCGGCTGACACGTCGTGGCACTACGCCTCGATCCACCACTGGAAGGGCAAGGGGGAGAGCGAGGATGTGACGCCGCGCGACGGGTCGACCTATCGCTTGCTGACGGGAACGGGGCCGAACCCCCAGGCCATTGCGGAGCGCGCGCTGTTGGAGGGCGAGGTGGACGTGCTGTGCACGACCCGCGCGCCGGCGGATGCGGACAATGGCTCGGGCAGGGTGGTGCGCGTCTTCGACCGGTATCCCGAGTCGGAGGCGGCCTACTTCGAGCAGACTCGCATCTTCCCCATCATGCATGTGCTTGCGATCCGCAGAAGTGCGGTCGCCGCCGCGCCCGACCTACCTGTGGCGCTATTCGAGGCGTTTGCTGAGGCGAAGCGCATCAGTAAGCAGCGTGTGGAGGCCGACGCCAGCGTGAGCCTCGCATGGAAGGACTACTACCTGGCCAAGGAGCGCGAGGTACTGGGAGACAATCCCTGGGCCTATGGCCTCGAGGCCAATCGGCACGCGCTGGTCAAGTTCCTCGGCTACTGCCATGAGCAGGGACTAAGTGCCAAGAAACTTGAGCCGGAGGACCTGTTCGCCGGAGGCACGTGGGCGCTTACGGATTAGTTTGCCAAACCGTGGTGCGTTAGTTGAACATTGCCGCGCCGCGAGCGGATTAGGGCGGCATCAGGAGCGGAGACACCGATAGGGAGAAGCGCATGCCAGAACCAGTGGAAACCTTCAAGTACGGCGGCCCCGACAGTCCGGGAGCCAGAGAGCGCTCGAACGGTAAGTCCTACGACCTGGTGAACAACGAAAGCGTCATCAGCACGGTTCAGGTCATGGAGAAGGGGACCGGCAACGCATTACATGCCCACCGCGATCAGGACGGCTACTGGTTCATCCTGGGCGGCCGTGCGCGCTTCCACGGCTTGGGCGACGAGATACTTGCCGAGGCCGGCGTGCACGAGGGTGTGTTCGTGCCGCACGGCAATCGCTACTGGTTCGAGAGCGTCGGCGACGAGCCGCTTCAGATATTGCGCGTCAGTAAGCTGCTGCCGGAGTCCTAGTCCTTACCAAGCGGTCGGGGAGGTCGAGCATGAAGGTCGTAGTTCCATTGCCCACGGGCATGCCCGACGAATACCAGGCGCTCCGCGACGAAGGCCACGAGGTCGTGCTCGGCCGCTCGTCGCCGGAGGAGCTGTACCGGTCGCCTGTGGGGGAGGGTGAGCTGATCGAGCTGATCCGTGATGCTGATGGCGTGATCCTGTCCGCCATGGACGGGCGGCTGATGGACGAGGCACCCAACCTGCACACCATCGTAGTGGCCGCCATCGGGCATGAGCGGATCGACAAGGACGCCGCCACCGAGCGTGACATACTCGTGTGCAACAGTCCCTCGCCTGAGAACTTCATCGGCGTGGCCGAGGCGACGGTCGGCGTGATGATCTCGCTCTCAAAGCGGTTCAAGCGCAAGGAGGCTCGGCTGCGCGGGGGTGAGTGGGGGATGCGTATCGACCGCGGATTCCTCCTTGCCGGCAAGACCGTCGGAATCATCGGGCTGGGGCGCGTCGGGTCGAACCTGGCCAAGCGCCTCGCCGGATGGGACGTTGACCTGCTGGCCTACGACCCCTACGTGCCCGCAGGCACCGCCATGGGCTTGGACGTCACCATGGTGGATCTGCCGACCCTGCTGGCCGAGTCCGATTTCGTCACGCTGCACGTGGTGCTCACGCCGGAGACGACCGGGATGATCGACGAGGCGGAGCTACGACAGATGAAGCCCAATGCCTACCTCATCAACACGTCGCGCGGCGGTGCGGTCGTCTCCGAGGCCGTCGTGAAGGCGATCAGCGAGGATTGGATCGAGGGCGCGGCACTCGACGTGTTCCCGGAGGAGCCCCTTCCCGAGGACAGCTCGTTGCGCGACCTCGATCCTGACCGGGTCATGCTGACGCCGCACAACTTGGCCGGGTCAGACGCCAGCCGCGCCGGCAACCTGCGCCTGGCGGTGGAGGGCATGGCGACGGCGCTTCGGGGCATGGTGCCCGTGACCAACGTGAATCCGGAGGTGCTGCCTCGTTGGACCGAGCGCATCGGACCGCTCGTCAAGTGAGAAACATGCGAGGGGAGGAACGGTCATGACGGGGCAGAATATCGCGGTCGACCCACGTTGGGGGGAGTATCCCGCTGGCGAATGGAGTGACGCCATCGTGCAGTCGATGCGCCTCGGCGGCATCGAGCGGCTGTACTTCGTTTCAGGCTCGGAGATCGGCTTCTACCAAGAAAGCATCGCGCGTGCCCGCAAGTACGGGTGGCCCACGCCTGAGATCGTGATGGTCACGCACGAGAGCGTGGCGCTCAACGCGGCGATCGGCGAAGCGATGGTCTCCGAGCGGCCCACCGCCACTGCCGCCCACGTGGACGTCGGCACTTTCAATTACGGTGGCGCGTTGCACACCGCGTGGCGCGGTGGCTTCCCTGTGCTGATCACTGCTGGCGGCCCGCCCCGCGCCTACCCCGGCAGCATGCCCGGCGCCCGGTCGGATGCGCAGGTGTGGGTGCAGGAGGCACGCGACCAGTCGGGCATCCTGCGCGACTACACGAAGATGGATCATCGCCTGGAGCATCAAGACAATCCCGGATTCATGATCAGCCGCCTGCTCCAGATCATGATGAGCGACCCGCAAGGGCCTGCCTACCTGGTACTTCCGCCGGAGACGGCCAAGCTCAAGATGTCGGGCACGACGCGTTTCCCAACCCGTGATCAGCTTGGCGTCGCCCGCCCCGCCTGGCCGGACCCGGCGGATGCCAAGCGGGTGGCGGAATGGCTCATCAAAGCCGATAACCCATGCATCCTTACGGCCAAGTCCGGGCGGCACCAGGAGTCGGTCGCGGACCTGGTGCGCCTGGCGGAGCTACTCGCCGTGCCGGTGATGGACACGGGCCGCTGGGACCATCTGAACTTCCCAACGAGGCACCCGTTGAGCGGCACCGGTCCCGCGCCGAGCGATGCCGACGTGCTGCTCATCTTCGAGGCACCGGTGCCGTTCATACCGCCACGCGGACCAGGGCGCGACGCCAAGATCGCTTGGGTCGACCCGGACCCGGTCCAGTCGCGGTACCTCACCATGGAGTTCGGCGCCGACCTATGGCTTCCCGTGAGTACCTCGGGCGCGGCCAATGCCATCTGCGAAGCGGCCATGGCCATGCTTACCAAGGCGGACATGGGCAGGATCGAGGATCGTCGGGCGCGGCTCCAGACGCGGAAGAAGCAGTTGGTGGCCGCCAACAAGGAGGCTGCCTTAGAGGCCTCCAAACGAGAGCAGATCCACCCACGCTGGCTGGCGTACCAGATCGGTCAGATCATGGATGACGACGCCATCATGCTGGATGACGCGGTGAGCAATTCGGGCAACATCAGGGCGAATCACTGGCGCACGCAACCAGGGACCTACTTCAGGAGCGGAGGCAGCTCCGGAGGCTGGGGCGTCGGCGCGGCCATCGGCGCGAAGCTCGCGAGGCCAGGCAGCGACGTTATCCTGGCGGCCGGAGATGGCTACTTCACCTTCGGCAGCCCGCTTCCCGCGCTTTGGACCGCGAGCCACAACAAGGCTCCGTTCCTGTCGGTCATCTTCATGAACCGATCACTCACCACGGGTACCACGTCGCTGGTCGGTCAGTACCCGGACGGCGCGGCGGTGAGCGCAGGCGACTTCACCGGCGGTGTCTTCGACCCGGCGCCCGACTTCGCCAAGCTTGCGGAGGCGGCCAATTGCTCCGGCGAGACGGTGATCGACCCCGGCGAGGTCGGCCCGGCGTTGCGCCGCGGCCTGGACCATGTGCGCAACGGCACACCAGCGCTCGTCGCCGTCAGCCTACCGACGCTGATCGAGGAGAGGGCGCTCGGAGGCGGGCGCGACGCCGGGTAAGGCGTTCGTGCTGCCGCGCCGCGATA
>Ga0315338_1003803_pt1 | contig 12707 bp, 12 predicted proteins | sample ASW8metaG_FD_204518 | JGI IMG/M metagenome (GOLD analysis project Ga0315338, IMG submission 204518) | Ammonia-oxidizing marine archaeal communities from Monterey Bay, California, United States - ASW #8 | ecosystem: Environmental > Aquatic > Marine > Coastal | place: USA: California | collected... | reverse complement strand
TGAAGGCCAGATGCGTGAGGCGGTCGACGAGTTCTTCGAGCCGTACGACGGCACCGGCGACTTCGAAGTGTCAATGGCGACCGTCGAGCCAGACACCGGAGCCATCAGAGCCTTCATCGGTGGCCCCGACTTTGCCGATTTCGAGTTCAACCTCGCAACGCAGGGCAAACGACAGCCCGGTTCGTCATTCAAGACCTACGTACTCACCGCCGCGGTAGAGCGTGCCGGATACCTCCCGTACGACACCGTCAGCGGCATCGGGCCCTGCGCGTTCGATGACGGCGCAAACGGCCTCTACATCGTGAACAACTTCGGGGGTGGGCGCGGTTCGCCAGGCACGCTCACGCAGATGACCACCCGCTCCTCGAACTGCGCCTATGTTCGACTTGGCATCCTCACCGGGCTCAACGACGTCTCCGACATCGCCAGTGAGATGATCGGACGAAGCGGATCAAACCGGTTCCTGCCGTTCAAGTCGATGTCGCTCGGCGCACAAGAAGTCACGCCACTCGAGCAAGCCGTTGGCTATTCGGTGATCGCCAACGGTGGCGTCCGCATGGAGCCCTATTACATCGAACGTGTCGAGACTCGTGAGGGCGAAGTGTTGTTCGAGCACGTTCCGCGGGGCAAGCGAGTTCTGTCAGCCGACACCGCAGCATGGGTGACCAACGTGCTCGCGTCGAACGTCAGGGGTGGCACGGGGACCCGTGGCCAGATCAGCACTGGACAGGTTGCCGCAGGGAAAACCGGCACTGCCCAGGACTTCGCGGACGCGTGGTTCGTGGGATTCACGCCTCAGCTGTCGACTTCGGTCTGGATCGGCAACCCCGAAGAACTCATCGAGATGCGTGCCATCTTCGGCCAGAGCGGCGGGGTCACCGGAGGACGCGTTCCTGCGCCGTTGTTCAGCCTGTTCATGTCGAAGGCGCTCGCCAACAAGCCGCTCGAGGACTTCCCAGGATGGCCTCCGGGGTCCCGTGCCTCGCGGTTCCTCTTCCTGGAGGACGAGATGTGCGACGTCGAGATCGAGCTCGAAGATGGCTCGAAGATCGAGTTCGAGCTCGAGTGCGCTGACGTTCGCGTCGACCTCGAGCCACGTAACGGCAAGTTCATCCCCCGCGACAACGCGCTGTGCGAGATCGAAGTTGTTGACGCCGACGGATTGGTCCGCAACGAGAAGGTGAGATGTGTGCAGGTCGTCGAGCGGACAGGGCTCACGACCACCACGACAGAGCCACCGCCAGAAACCACAGTGGAACCTCCGCCGACCTCTGAGGGCGATCCGGGAACCACGACCGAGGCTCCACCGGCCACTGACCCGCCAGCTGCAACCACGACGACCGAAGCCGAGTGAGCGCCGACGCCTGATCGGTGCTATCAATCCACGTTGTTGCGACCGACCAGCTCGGCGCATCCTGTCCGACTGTAAGGAGGCCTCCGTGAGTGAGCTCGAATCGCTGGCCGACTTGCAGGACCTCGACACCAAGCTCGATCAGTTGACACATCGGCACGAAACGATGCAGGAGCGGGCGGCTGTAGTCGAGCTCGCGGCCGAGGCCTCGACGCTCGCCGTCAGGATCAAGACCGTTTCCGACGAGCGCCACGCGCTCGAGCGCGATCAACGAAAGCTCGAGGACGAGGTCGCGTCGATCGAACAGAAGAAGGCAGCGGACAACGAGCGGATGTTCTCGATGACGTCTCCGAAGGAGCTGTCATCGATGCAGGACGAGCTCGCGAGTCTTGGCCGTCGCCAGGAGATTCTCGAAGATCAGGTGCTCGAGCTGATGGAGCAGATCGAACCGCTCTCGGAGACTCTCGACGGACAGGAAGATCGCCAAAGCCAGATCGATCAAGAGACCGGAAGGCTCGAGGCAACGATCGCTGTTGCCGAAGCAGAGATCGATGCGGAGATCTCGGCAATCTCCGCGCAGCGCGAAGCTCATCTCCCATCGGTTCGTGAGGACCTGCTCGCCCGCTACGAGAAGCTGCGCTCGCGCGGCAGGGGAGGCGCTGTCATCGGGCGCATCACTGATGGACACTGTTCGGCCTGTGGGCTTCAGTTCTCTTCGGTGTTCCTCGATGAGGTGAAGCACTCGGATCGAAGCGAGCTGCTCCAGTGCGACGAATGCGGCGTGTTGTTGGTCCCGTGATCCTTTGGTTCGCCGGTATGTCCCTGGTCGCCATGTGGCTGGTGTTCAGGGATCCAGCCATCGATCACCGGCTCGTTGTGGTGGGTGCTCTGTTGCCTGATCTCGCCGATGCCGCCTTCGGATCGGCCGCGATCGCCCACACGTTGGTCTCTGCTGTCGCCGTGCTGTTCATCGTGATGGGTGTGACCGTCGGCCGTCGCGCGCTGCGACGAAGACTCCTCGCCGTGCCGATTGGTTGGTTCTTCCACCTGGTTCTCGATCCGATGTGGTCAGAGACCGAGCTGTTCTGGTGGCCCGGCTTCGGCCTCGGCTTCGGCGATGTCGCGCTGCCAGCCTTCGACAGACCGATCGCTGCCACCGTCGCCATGGAGCTGGTCGGTCTGGTCGCGTTGGTATGGGCGTACCGAACCTTCGGCCTTGGTGACGCAGATCGGCGATCCACGTTCATCACAACCGGTCGAATCGACCGAAGCCTCACCGATCCAGAAGCAGCCCCTCCCTCATGTTGATTCTGCTCCGACATGGCCAAACCGACGCCAACGCTCGTGGACTGCTTCAGGGACGCGTCGACAACCCGCTCGACGAGATCGGCCGCGCCCAAGCCGCCGCTGCGGCAGAAGCGCTCGGAACTGTCGATCGTGTCGTGGCCAGCCCCCTGACGCGGACGCGACAAACGGCAGCCGCATTGCGCTGCGATGCCGGTATAGCCATCGACGATCGCCTGATCGAACTCGACTACGGCGAATTCGATGGCAGGGCTGTCGGCGACGTGTCGGCGGAGACGTGGGACGCGTGGCGATCCGACTCGAGCTTTCGGCTGCCAGGCGGCGAGTCGTTGGACGAACTTCGATCGCGCGTGTGGCCAGCCCTTGATGAGCTCCGACACCACAGCGCCTCATCGACCGTCGTGGTGGTCACTCACATGTCGCCGATCAAAACGGCGGTGCAATGGGCGCTCGGCGTTGACGCGGAGATCTCGTGGAATCTCCACCTGTCGACTGCGTCAATGACACGCGTTGCCGTACGCGGATCGCGGTCGGTGCTGCAGTCGTTCAACGACACTGCTCATCTCTGAGGGCGTCGCCGAAGCCGAGACGACGACTAGTCGTCCCTGTCTTTGCCGCGGCCGCGACGCTTCTTTTCGGTCGTCGTGGTTGGGGCAATGGTGGTGGCCACGGTTGTCGGTGGTGTCGTCGGTGGCACTGTGACCAATGTCGTCGGTGGTGGCAGCGTCGTCGTCGGGGGAGCAGTTGTGGACGTCGTCGTCGACGTGGTGGCTGTGATGGTTGTGCTCGTCGTTGTCGGAGCAGAGGTGCTGGTGGTCGTCGATGCCGCCGCTTTGCGTTGCGCCGACACTCGGTTGGCCTCTGCGCTGTCGAGCGTGAAGAAGCCTGGACACACGGCTGCCCGAAGCGGCGAAGCGATCGCGCCGTCGGCGAACACGCAAATGCCAACGGCGTCGCCATTGGTGGTCGTGGTCGTGCCACCGTCGGGCTGGGTTTCCCCAAGCGTGTTCGGAGCGCTGGTGGTTTGTGACGGCCCGGCGCCAGCGCGGGGCACAGCAATGGTGTCGGCCGGCTGAACCACGGCTGCGATTTCGTCGCTCGATTCGACAGCGACCACTGTCGAGGTGATCTCTTCGGAGGTGCCAGCGTCGCTTCCGACGGCCGTGACGCCGGTGTCGTCGCCTGGTTCGCTGCCATTGTCTCCGATGGCGTTGCCTCCTATGGCGTTGTCTCCTATGGCGTTGTCGGAGCCGTCGGCCCCAGACTGCGGTGAAGACCCGCCAGACTGACCAGCGAGAACCACATCGCCGCCGGCTGCGCCGCCCCTCGTCGCGAGGATCAACGCGAGCAGCACGACCACAGACACCGTCAGCATGATGAGCGCGGGTCGGTTGTTGCCCACAGAGCGATAGAAGTCCCTCTCGGGAAGGTTTTCGCTTGTCACGGCTGTGCCTCAGCTCTGCCCGCTACCGGCGCATCCTCACTTGCGACAGGGTCGCCGATGTCGCCCACATCGACGGCTGCCCGTCCTTCACTCAACGTAGTCGGCCAGCACGGCTGACAGTGCCCACCAGAGTTTGTCGATCTGGGAAACTGGTGTCGTGACCTCCTCACGCCCAAACATGGTGTTGTTCATGCCGGACCAGCTGCGCGCAGACTGCGTTGGCGCGTTCGGAAACCCGATGGCTTCGACACCTCATATCGATGCACTCGCCGATCGTGGTGTCCGGTTCGACGAGGCCTACGGCCAGCACACCGTGTGTTCGCAGAGCAGGGTCTCGATGTTCACTGGCTGGTACCCACACGTGAACGGCCATCGAACGTTGACGCACCTGCTTCAGCCACACGAACCGAACGTGTTTCGGCGCCTTCGCGAGAGCGACTATCACGTCGCGAGCGCCGGTGCCCGCGGCGACATGATGGGCGTCGGTGTGACTGAGGCGAGCTCCGATCGGTTCGGTTTCACGCAGAAGCCGGACCTACGCGCGTTACGTCAGTTCTCGACCGCAGGCGTCGGACGTGACGATCACCGCTTCTATTCGATGTGGGGTGGGCGGCTCGAGGGCGAGCCGTTCGATTTCGACGAAGCGGCTGTGAGCACCGCCATCGACTGGCTGACCGACGGCATGCCGGAACCGTGGTGCCTGTTCATTCCCCTGATCTATCCGCACCCCCCGTTCGCTGCTGCCGAGCCGTGGTATTCCCAACACGACCGCGACGACATGCCGAGCCCGATTCCGCCGAACTTCACCGGAAAGCCGCGGTTCTTCGAGGCGATCCACGATCGCTACGGTCTCGCCGCCATGACCGATGCCGATTGGAGGGAGCTGATCGCCACGTACTACGGGATGATCTCGCGTGTAGATGATCAGCTCGGGCGCGTGATGCACGCGGTCGATGAAATCGGTGCCGCCGAATCGACCGTGACGTTCTTCTTCACCGACCATGGCGAGTATCTCGGTGACTACGGCTTGGTCGAGAAGTGGATGGCTGGTCTCGACAACTGTCTCGTGCGGAACCCGTTGATCTTGCACGACCCGGCGGGTCGATCCGGAGTCGCCGACAGCTTCGTCGAGCTCGTCGACCTGACCGCGACGATGCTCGACTACGCCGAGGCTGAACCGACGTGGACGCATTTCGGGCGCTCGCTTCGGCACGTGCTCGACGACCCGTCGGCCGAGCACCGCGCCGAGGCTTTCAGCGAGGGAGGGTTTCTGGTCGAGGAAGAGCCGCTGCTGGAGGCAGGCGCCACCGGGCACTACGACGCCAAGCAAGCCCTGCAGCACGAGGACACGACATTGACGGGTCGCGCCATCTCGATTCGGACCGACCGGTGGACATACGTCGAGCGCCTCTACGAGGGCCCCGAACTCTATGACCGCGTCGTGGATCCCAACGAGACGACGAACCTCGCGGGATCGGCCGCTACCGAGACGGCCGGTGTCGAAACTGACCTCAAGAACCGGCTCTTCCGATGGCTCTTCGAAACCAGCGACGTGATTCCCTGGGAGCAAGACCCGCGTATGGCTCCAGAGCTTCTGGCAATGTGGCGTCCCGAAGCGTAGGAAGAGTCATCAACCCATGAGCGACGAACGCACAATGACCGACGCAGAAGTGGCCGCGGTGGCCACGCGCCACGAGCGCGCCCGCCGCGAAGCCGTCCTCGCAAAGCGAGTGACCGCAGACCACCCGAACATGACGCTCTCCGACGCGTATGCGTGCCAGCGGGCTTGGGTCGATCTCCAGGTCGCCGGCGGATCCAAGATCCTCGGCCACAAGATCGGACTGACATCTCGCGCGATGCAACAGGCCATGAACATCGACGAGCCCGACTTTGGTGCGTTGCTCGACTACATGTTCGTGCCACCAGGGGCCACGCTCGTCGCCGCCGAGTACAACGACCCCAGGATCGAGGTCGAGCTCGCCTTCGTGCTCTCGTCCCCACTGTTTTCAGCTGACGTGACGCACGCAGATGTTCTCGCCGCAACCGATCACGTCGTGGCAGCTCTCGAGCTCATCGATGCCAGGACACATCGTGTCGACCCGGACGATGGCGTCACCAGAACGGTCATGGACACCATCGCCGACAACGCGGCAAATGCAGCCATCATCACCGGGGAGGTGAAAGTCGCGCCTGGTGACACTGATCTGCGGTGGGTTCCCGCGATCTTGAAGCGCAATGGCGTCGTCGAAGAAACCGGCGTGGCCGCAGGCGTCCAGGACGATCCCGTGACGGGCATCGTTTGGTTGGCTCGCCGGCTTGCTGGTCTCGGTATTCAGCTGGAAGCAGGCGAGACGATTCTCGCCGGTTCATTCACCCGGCCAGTCATGTGCCGCGGCGGCGACAGCTTTCACGTCGACTTCGGTCCGCTCGGAGTGATCACACTCGATTTCGAGTGACGGTCAGGGCTGACCCTCGGCCTCGAGCCACTTCTTCGCCGTCGTCTTCGGGGCCCGGATGAGCCACGAGTCGGTAACGAGTTCGGTCAACTCGTCGACGTCGGTCGCTTCGATGCGCACCAGCACTACCGGATGCCCTTCATAATGCGGCGTGGTGAAGAACTTGTCGGGCTCTGAGGAGATCAAGGCGAGCTTGTCCTCCTCGGAGTCGACCCAGACCACGAGCGCATCCGGCGCCTCGCGATGAAAGAGGAACATCTTCGTCTTCGTACGCCAGCTTGGTCGTCCGCCGTACGAAGCGCGCTCCGATGTGTCTGGAAGTCGTAGCGCCGCGGCCCTCACGTCATCGATAGTGGACATGGCTCGAGCCTCGCGCAACTCCACCCAGCGATGACAGTCACGAGTCGAATCCAACCCCGAATCGATCGAGAAGTCTGAGCCACGGACCACGTCTTCCTCGTCGTCGATCGCTGCGCTGAATGGCTCGCTTCGTCAGGCCAACCCCAAGAGATCGCACCGGCTCTGGCGGGAAGGGCAGCGGTGACTTGCGGACCATCGCGAGCTCGGTGCGTTCCGATTCGAGCCCGTCGACGAGGTCAAGGGCCACCCTCGCTCCGAATCGCGATGCGCCGACCCCAAGGCCCGTGTATCCGCCGACCCACGAGACGTCACGTTCCTTGTTGATTCCCCACGTCGCTGTGAAGCGGGTAGTGGTGGCGATCGGGCCACCCCATCGGTGCGTGAACCGGATCCCTTCGAGTTGCGGGAACGTGTCGAAGAAGTGGTGCGCGAGCTTGTTGTGTGTGTCTGGCCGATCGTCAAGTGACGCGTCGATACGACTGTTCCAGTGATACGTCGCGTCGTAGCCGCCCCAGAGGATTCGGTTGTCGTCAGTGAGCCGGTAGTAGTGGAATTGACTTGCCGAATCTCCAACGCCTTGGCGACCTTCCCAACCAATCGAAGTCATTTGCACGGTCGAGAGTGGCTCTGTCACGAGCACGTGGTCATAGATCGGAATCGTGTACTTGCGCGCCCGCCTAACGGGTGATCGGTAGGCGTTCGTCGCTACCACGACCTTGTCGCACCGAACCGATCCCTCGCTGGACGTGACCACGAGGTTGTGATGACCTCGGTCGATGCCCGCGACGCGCGACTGTTCGTACACCGTGGCCCCGAGCGACTCTGCGATGTGGCGAAGGCCCCAGCAGAGTTTGGCAGGATCGACCATTGCCACGTCCTCGGGAACGTTCACTCCTCCGAGGTACGTCGGCGAGTTCACGAGACGTCTCACCTCAGCTGCATCCAGCACGCGGGATGTGTACCCGAGCGCAGCGGCCGCCTCCTCGCCTTCGGCGAGATCGTCCAGCTGCCACTCTTCGGTGGCGACACTGAGTTCGCCCGTTCGCTCGAATGAGGCGTCGACCCCGTGCTGCTCGAGCGTTGCTTCGATCTGGTCGAGGTTCGCCCTGCCAAAGGCGGTGAGCGTTTCGATTTCGTCTGGCCAGTGACTCAGGCCGTTCTCGAGCCCATGGGTCAGGGAGGCATCGCAGAAGCCACCGTTCCGCGAACTTGCTCCAAAACCGCACGACTGGGCTTCGAGCACTGTCACCCGTCGACCTGGTTGCTCCTCGAGTGCCTGTATTGCCGCCCAGAGTCCTGAGAAACCTCCTCCGACGACCACGAGATCGGCGTCGGTCATGCCGCTCAGCCGTGGCGATGGAAGGGGCGCGTCGGAAGCATCGCTCCAATAGATCGCGAGCTTCGAGCCAGCCAACGCTGGATGTGGTTCAGACGACATCGGTCTCCTCATCGAGGTCTCGGAAAACGTGGCGACGCCGCCTTCACTGACCGATGACGGTCAGCGAAGGCGGCGACAACCACGTGAATTCGGGTTGTTTGGCCCTTGGCCCTTGGCCCTTAGCCCTTAGCCCTTCGCCTCGACGAAGGCGTCGGAGTAATTCGTCTCGAAGTCGCCCGTGTCCTCGAGTGACTCCAGTGAATCAACGCCACCGGCGAGCACACTCGGGTCGTTCACAAAGTCGAGGAGATCCTCATCGAGTCCAGGAACGGCGGCATCGTTCGGGGTGTTGTAGTAGTTCCAGTTGGTGAGCGCTGCGCCCTGATCGCCGCCGAACATCCAGTTGATGAACGTGTGAGCAGTGCACGGGTGCGGTGCGTCGAACGCGATCGAGAAGTTGTCAATCCAGCGTGTGCCGCCTTCTTCTGGGACGAAGTAGACGTAGTCGGAAGGATTGTCGGTCTCGAGGAACTGGACGAACATGTCGCCCGAGTAGCCGTGAGCGATGACGGTTTCGCCACTGGTCAAGAACTCATCGGCCGAGTCGGTGTTGAACGCAGCGAGGCGACCGGCTGTGGCGCGAACCAGGTCCTTTGCCTCGTTGAGCTCATCGATGCTCGTTGTGTTGTTCGAGTACCCGAGGTAGTGAAGCGCTGCACCCATTGTCTCGCGAGGGTCATTCAGCAACTGAATCTGCCCATCGAACGCCCCGGAGATCGCGGGATCAAAGATCAGGCCCCATGAACGCGGGAAGTCCGTACCGACCACAGCGGTGTTCACGGCAATACCGGTGGTGCCCCACTGGTACGGCAGCGAGTGTGTGCCGTCAGGGTCGTAGTACAGACCCTGGAAGTCAGCCGAGAGGTTCGACGCGTTCGGGATGGCATCGAAGTTCAACGGCTGGATCGAACCAGCAGCGATCAGAATCCCGACCATGTAGTCCGAAGGGATGATCACGTCGTAGCCGGAGTTGCCTGCCGACACGATCGGCTGCATTGCTTCGTTCGAGTCGTAGCTGTCGAGCGTGTAGGAGATGCCGAATTCGTCGGCGAACTCCTGTAGCTGTTCCTCATCGATGTACTCGGCCCAGTTGAACATTGCGAGGTCGCCGTCGGTCTCCCCGACTGCACAACTCGCTACCTCGCCGCTGCTCGACGAGCTGCTGTCCCCGCATGCTGCGACAAACGTCGCAGCAGCGAGGATGCCCACGACGAGGCGGAACCACTGTGTTTTCTTCATCATCTCTCCTTTGGACCTGTACGGCCGTACCCGGGACTCATTCTGACCTGCTTCCACCTCTCGCGCGTTCCACGACGATCGACAAGACGACGAGCGTCATGGAACCAACCAGCATCACAACGGAGATCGCGTTGATCAACGGTGTGACGCCCCTGCGAATGAGGCCGAACACGTAGACCGGGAGTGTCGTCCAGCCTGGTCCGGCAACGAATTGTGTGATGACGACGTCGTCGAGCGACAGCGTCATGGCGAGCAGAGCACCCCCTGCGATTCCCGGCATGATCTGCGGGAACGTGACGTAGCGAAATGCCTTCCAACGCGTGGCGTAGAGGTCGAGCGCTGCTTCCTCGAGTTTCGTGTCCATGCCAGCGAGCCGGGCGCGCACGACGACTGACACGAAGCTGATGCTGAACGCGATGTGGCTGGCGACGATCGAGTTGAAGCCCTTGCGTGTCTCGATGCCGAACAAGAAGTCGAGAACATCGAAGAACTCTGCGAAGAACAGCAGCATCATCACGGCCATCGTGACGTCGGGGATGATGATGGGGAGATAGAGCAGCCCATCGAACACCTGCTTGCCTCTGAAGGTGAAGCGTTCGAGAGACAGCGCTGCCATCGTGCCCAGCACCACAGACACCGCCGTCGAAACAATGGCGATCTTCAACGAAGCGGAGAGAGCGTTGCGAGCGTTCTGTGAGTCTGCGAACTCGCCGTACCACTCGAAGGTCCACCCACCCCATGTGCCGACGTTTCTGCTCGCACTGAACGAGAACACGACCAGCAGAATGATCGGCGCATAGAAGAAGAGGTAGACGAGCCACCCGTTGAGATGAAGGCCGAACTTCGTCCAACCCCTCGGTGCGACAGCACTGCTCACAGCGTCCTACCTCCTTTGCGGAAGTAGATGATCGTCGTGACGAGCATGATCGCCATCAGCACGAACGACAACGAAGCTCCAAGCGGCCAGTTCCTCGCCGTGAGGAACTGCGTGACGATGTAACTTCCGAGCAGCGTGGTCTTCGCTCCGCCGAGGATCTCTGGCGTCACGTACGCACCGAGGCTCGGAACGAACACGAGGATCGAACCAGCGATGACACCAGGCATCGAAAGCGGAAGCAGCACGCGTCTGAACGATTGGTAGCCGTTCGCGTACAGATCACGGCTGGCCTCGAGCAGGCCGTGATCGATGCGTTCGATGGCCGCGTACAACGGCAGGATCATGAACGGGAGAAAGCCGTAGACGAGGCCGAGCACAACAGCCGTCTGGCTGAACAGCAGCTCCTGCTCGCCGAGTCCGATTGCCTCGGTCGTGCGTGTCAGCGGCCCGTCGTTGCCGAGGATCACGCGCCACGCATAGTTCCTCACCAGGAAGTTCGTCCAGAACGGGATCATGACGAACACGAGCATGACGTTGCGGATCGCCGGGCTCCGCGTCGCCAGGAAGTACGCGAACGGGTATGCGATGACGAGACAGATGACCGTCGTGATCAGCGCGAGCCAGACCGACCGGAAAAGGATGTCTCGCACGATCGGCTCGCCGAGCTTTGCGTAGCTGTCGAGGTTCCAGCCGGAGAGGTCTGTGCCGCCGAATCGGTTCCTGGTGGCGAACGAGTAGACGACGACGATGACGAGCGGAACGGCGAAGAACAACACCAGGTACGCGTAGGCGGGGAGCGCCATGAGAAAGCCGCGTCGCGACTCCTGGCGCTCGGCAGCCGCCTCGAACTCTGGCGTTGCCTCGAGCGCGTCGACTTCGCGGTCGACGGGTGCTTCGGCAACCGTCATCAGTCGGCCACCACCGATACTGCCGTGGCATCCCATGAGATGGTGACTTCAGCCCCCGGGGCGTGGAGGGTCGCTCCAGGGCGATTTTCTTCGCGAACCTCGAGATCCATCCAATCGAGCTTGATGTTGTAGACCCTGGCGTTTCCGAGATAAGTCATCGACTCGACCACGCCGTCGACCGCAGCGCCATCGCTGGCCGCGCCACGCTTCTGAATCCGTGCGCGTTCTGGTCGGAGGCTCACCGCAACCTTCTCGCCTGCAGCAAATGAGCTGGCAGCCGAGACGCGAGCACCATTTGCGAGGCACACGGTGTCGTTGTTCTCGACGGTTCCGTCGAGCAGGTTGGTCTGGCCGATGAAGTCCGCAACGAATCGGTTGGCGGGATGCTCGTAGATTTCTTCTGGAGTTGCGACTTGGAGGAGCTTCCCCTCGTCCATGACCGCAATGCGATCGCTCATCGTGAGAGCTTCTTCTTGGTCGTGAGTCACGAACACGAAGCTGATGCCGAGTTCCTTCTGAAGCTTCTTGAGTTCACCTTGCATCTCTTGGCGAAGCTTGAGGTCGAGCGCGCCGAGCGGCTCGTCGAGCAGCAAGACCTTCGGGTGATTGACGAGGGCTCGTGCCAAGGCCACGCGTTGCTGCTGTCCGCCAGACATCTGCGACGGCTTCCGCGTCTCCAATCCCGTGAGCTGGACAAGTTCGATGAGCTCGGCGGCCTGCGCCCGTGCCGTTGTCCTGGATATGCCCTGCATGCGAAGTCCGAATGCGACGTTGTCGATCACGTTGAGGTGCGGGAAGAGCGCGTAGTTCTGAAAGACCGTGTTCACAGGGCGCTTGTTCGGGGGAAGCGTTCCGACTTCGTCGCCGAAGATCTTCAGGCTGCCTTCTGTCGGGAAGTCGAGTCCGGCGATCATGCGCAGAGTCGTCGTCTTACCGCAGCCCGATGGTCCGAGCATGGCGAAGAACTCGCCGTCGGCGATCTCCAGGTCGATGTTGTCGACAGCGACGACATCGCCGAAGCGCTTCGTGATGCCGGTGATGGTGACGGCGGCAGTTGGCGTCTGGCTGTCTCCTGCAATCACTTGCTCTTCGGAACTCACATCGTCCCCCAGTCATAGTTCTGCTGCACCATGCGCAGATATGTCATCACCTCGACGTCACCAACTTCGCCGAGGTCCCGTATCTGGTTGCTGACCTCGATCAGATGATCGGCGTCGCGGCAGACGACTTCGGCGAGCACGTCGTAACGACCCGTGGTGATGATCGTGTAGGACACCGAGTCGATCTGGCTGATCTTCTCTGCGGTGGTGTCGACTGACGAGCGGATCT
>Ga0315338_1003802_pt1 | contig 12712 bp, 8 predicted proteins | sample ASW8metaG_FD_204518 | JGI IMG/M metagenome (GOLD analysis project Ga0315338, IMG submission 204518) | Ammonia-oxidizing marine archaeal communities from Monterey Bay, California, United States - ASW #8 | ecosystem: Environmental > Aquatic > Marine > Coastal | place: USA: California | collected... | reverse complement strand
CAGTCCGAGCGAAAGCGGACGCCAGCGGTGGATGCTGCCAAGCACGATCCGCTCACTCGAGCCGAATGTCGCCTCTCCGCCGCGTGTCCATGAGTAGGAGATTCCACCGGTGTTGGAGCGATCTCCCCACCCAATTCCCGCCGTGTAGTCATAGTGGTCGCGCCCGGCGATGCTTTGCCGCCGGACAGCAAATCCGGTGTTTTCGAGAGAAAGCACACCTCGAAAGTCATCGAGGTCGGTGTCTTCCTCAAACCTACTCCAGGCCAGATGCAATCCGCCCCTTCTTTGGATAGGCCATGCCGCCGGGTTCCAAACCCCAGCGGCGATGCTATTGGAAGATCCGGGCGCCGCGACCAGCGCGTCGATACTGCTCCGAACAGCTCTCTCCCGATAGTGTTCGGATTCCGAAGCGTCGCCCCGGGAGGTGACAGCGCTGAGGCAGAGTAGGATCGCAATCAGGAGTTGGAAGGAGCCCCATCCGGGACAACGCACCGGCGTCTCGCCTCTCCCGCCGAGCCAATCGCCTACGCATAGACCGTTCACGTTGCTCACTCCTTGTGCTCGCTATCTCGCGAAATGACCAAAACCGTCCCGACAAAGGGCACCCGCCGGGCGGGTGTCGAGCGCAGTATAAGCGGGACCGCGGGGCGGAACCACTCTCGTCATATCTGCCGAGATCGCAACCGCGTAGGGCAGTTGTCGATCTCGGGCCAAACCGAGAGTCGTGTGGCCTCTGTATTCCCGGTTTCGACTTGCAATCGAGATCGAATACAATGGCATTCAGTCCACCCCTACCGTTCCTCCGCCGCAGTCGTCTACGGAAAGGAGCTACCTTGCCGAAAAAAGAGAAGGATCCCACCACACCGATTCGTAAGCAGGCCAGCGAGTACCCCGAGGTCGACGAAGGGACCGCTTGCACGCAGAGTTCCTTCAAGGCACGGAAGAAGGGATTTTTGTTTGTGGGTATGCAGGGTGGCCGATACAAGGCGATGTTCAAGCTCAAGGAGTCACTGCCCGTCGCGGCCAAGCTGGCCCAGGAACAACCGGGCCAGTTCGAAGTCGGTTCGGGGGGCTGGGTAACGGCACGCTTCACAGCAGAGGACCCGATGCCGAAGAAGCTCTGGTCGAAGTGGCTCGACGAGGGTTACGCGCTTTGCCTCGGCGCTGCCCCGAAGCGGACATCGGTAAGGAAGTCGACTTCGAAGAAGGTGGTCTCGAAGAAGGCGACAAAGCCTCGGTAGCCCGGGTTGGCATCCTCGTAGGCCCGCAGCACTCTCCTCGAACGTCCTAGCCTGGGATCCTCGAGTAGAACCGAGTCACCCAGAGAACGACAACGAGAGAGAAAAACATCGCTCCGAAGAACGGAATCGCGTCGGTGCTCCCGAACTGAACCATCAACAGGGTCGGCGCAGTCGCGATCACGACGAGGGCAGCCAGCAGAATGTAAGCTTGAGGATGAGCGAAGTTCAGCGTCCACCCCGTCCAGCGAAGCCGTTTGGGAACCATGAGGCGGGGGTCCCCTTCGCAGCTGTAGAACACGCCGAACTTCCAGGACTCCGGCGATTCCCACAGCTTCTCGGCGTCTTCTCTCTTCAATTGCGACTCCGCGGCTGGTCCCACCATCGAACTCGAACCGGCACTAACTACGTGGTCAACACTTCTCGCTCCGAGTCGATCGATTGAATCGACTCGACCGACCACTCGTCGGCCTGGAACGTTCGAATCCCATCAACAATTGCGCGGCTTCCGGAGAGCGTGGTGATGCACGGAACTCCATGGGCCAACGCTGCCTTGCGGATGGCCGATTCGTCGAAGTGCGATTCCCGTCCCAGCGGAGTATTGATGATCAACTGGATCTCCGCAGCGGCGATCCGGTCAGCCACATTGGGATGCCCTTCGTTCACTTTGAATACGACATCGGACTTGACGCCGTTCTCGGAAAGAAACTGAGCGGTTCCACTCGTCGCAACGATACGGAACCCGAGGGCAACAAGGTCCTGTACGATCGGTAGGGCTTCCACCTTGTCCTTGTCATGAACGCTGACAAACGCGCTCCCGGAGAGAGGGATATTCATTCCTACCCCCAGGGCAGCCTTTACGTAAGCCTGACCGAACGTCTTCCCGATTCCGAGCACCTCTCCCGTCGATCGCATTTCCGGCCCCAGGAGCGTGTCGACGTCGGGAAACCGATTCGAAGAAAATACCGGCATTTTCACGTAGATTCGCCCGGCCAGACACCGACGGTACGGCAAGGAAGCCGGGTCGAGCAGGGCGGGAGGCACGAGGCTCGCGAGTTTCTCACCCAGAAGAATCCGCGTCGCCACGTTGACGAGAGGAACACCGATTGCCTTACTCACATACGGAATCGTGCGAGAGGCTCGGGGGTTGGCCTCGATCACATAGATGACGCCATTCTTGATCGCAAACTGAACGTTGAGCAGACCACAGACGCCGAGAGACTGCGCGATTCGTTGGGTGTAGACCGAGAGTGTCTTCTGATCTTCGTCGCTGATTTTGTAGGGCGGCAGAACGCAGGCCGAATCCCCCGAATGGACTCCGGCCTCTTCGATATGCTGCTGAATCGCCGCAACAAAGACCTGGTCTCCGTCACAAACGGCATCGACGTCGACCTCGAAGGCGTCCTCGAGAAAACGATCGAGGAAAAGCGCGTTGTCTCCAGAGAGGGCGAGAGCCTCGTCGGCGTACCCGGCAAGTTCCTCGGAGGTATAAACCACCATCATGGCACGGCCACCGAGTACATAGGACGGCCGAACAATGACGGGATAGCCGATACGTTCGGCCTCTCGCACCGCTTCATCCGAGGAGCGAGCGAGACCCATTTCCGTCGTCGGAATCTCCAGGGAAGCGAGCAGATCAGAAAAGCGTTCCCGGTCTTCTGCCAGGTCGATCGCTTCGACACTGGTACCGAGAATCTTCAATCCTGCAGCTTCCAGCGAGTGAGCCAGGTTGAGTGGAGTCTGGCCCCCAAACTGAACGATCACGCCCTCGGGCTGCTCCGTGTCGACGACGTTCATGACGTCTTCGAATGTGACCGGTTCGAAGTAGAGGCGATCGGCCGTATCGTAGTCCGTCGAGACCGTCTCGGGATTGCAATTGACAAGAATGGATTCGACATCCGTCTCCCGGAGAGCGAACGCCGCGTGGCAGGCACAGTAGTCAAACTCGATGCCCTGCCCGATGCGGATCGGTCCTCCCCCTAGAATCAGAACCTTGCGTCGATCCGTCGGACGGGCCTCCGAACGACTTTCGTAGGTCGAGTAGAGATACGGAGTCTCGGACGCGAACTCACCCGCGCAGGTATCGATTCGATGAAAAACGGGGACGACTCCCTCCTGCTTCCTCATCTCCGAAACGGTTGCGGCGTCGATCCCCCAAAGCCGCCCCAAACGGCGATCCGAGAGCCCACTCTGCTTGAGCCGCATCCATTGCCCTTGCGAGAGCATGCGAGGTTGCTTGGTTGCCCCCCACCGTTCGAGCTCGACGATCGACGCGAGCTGGCGAAGGAACCACGGATCGATTCCCGTCGTTTCGGCGAGCTCACGAACGATTGCCGACGCGCCTTCCCGGTCCGAATCCTGGAGCCGTCGCATCAACCATTCCCGCAAGAAGTAGATCCGCTCCGGACGAGGCTGGATAATCTCGCGGAGGAGCTCGACCGTCGTTAGCTGATTGGCTACTTCCCGGGCCCGATCGGCGCCTTGTGAGGTGGACATCTCCAGCGACCGCATTCCCTTTTGGAGAGCCTCGGTAAAGGTTCTCCCGATCGCCATCACCTCGCCGACCGATTTCATCTGCGTACCAAGCTCGGAGGAAGCCCCCGGGAACTTCTCGAAATTCCAACGCGGTATCTTCACGACAACGTAGTCGAGCACCGGCTCGAACATCGCGGGCGTCTTCTCGGTGATGTCGTTCGTAATCTGATCGAGCGTGTAGCCGACGGCAAGACGGGCGGCGATTTTGGCGATAGGGAACCCGGTCGCCTTGGAAGCAAGCGCGGACGAGCGGGAAACTCGCGGGTTCATCTCGATCACGACCATTCTGCGCGTAGTCGGGTGGACGGCAAACTGAATGTTCGAGCCTCCCGTTTCCACACCGACCCGACGGATAACGGTAAAGGCCTGATCGCGCATCGTCTGATACTCGCGGTCGGTCAACGTCATGGCGGGGGCGATGGTAACGGAATCGCCCGTGTGCACACCCATCGGGTCAAAATTCTCGATCGAGCAGACCACAACCGCCTGGTCGTTGCAGTCGCGCATGACCTCGAGTTCGAACTCGCGCCAGCCGTGGACCGATTCTTCGATCAGTACTTCATGAACGGGGGAAAGCTCGAGGCCCCGTGTGACGATGCTGTGCAACTCAGCGCCAGTGTGCGCTACCCCGCTCCCCATTCCAGCCAGCGTGAAGGAGGCACGCACGACGAGAGGAAAGCCAAGATCTTCTGCTGCCTCGGTTGCTTCATCGACACTCGAAACGATCTTGCTACGCGGAACGTCGAGTCCGATTTCGAGCATGGCGGTCTTGAAGCGCTGCCGATCCTCTGCCAGCTCGAGGGCATCAATATTCGCCCCCAGGAGTCGCACTCCGAATTTCTCGAAAAGACCAGCCTTGGCAGCCTCGAGGGTCAAGTTGATCGCGGTCTGCCCTCCAACCGTTGGGAGAATCGCATCGGGGCGCTCACGGTCGATGATTTTGGCAAGCGCAGCCAGATTGAGCGGTTCCATATAGGTCGCATGCGCGTTGCCAGCGCCATGCAACTCCCCTTTCGAAGCGAGGAGCAGGTCCGGATCGGTCATGATCGTGGCGGGATTGGAGTTAGCCAGGATAACCCGATACCCCTCGGCGGCGAGGGCCCGAACGGCCTGAGTCCCAGAGTAGTCGAATTCGCAGGCCTGCCCGATGACGATCGGCCCCGAGCCCAATACGAGAATGGAACGAAGGTCAGCCTTCTTAGTCATTGGACAGCCCCCCCATGGCGCCCTGCGGACCGAACTGATCGCGAGGCGAGGCAGGATCTGGCCAGGGTCGCCCATACTCCTGGGCTTCTCGACGCGAGTGCACTGCCGTCACAAACTGATCAAACAGTTCGCTTGCTTCGTGGGGTCCGGGCGAAGCCTCGGGATGAAACTGAACGCTCCAAATGGGCATGGTCTCGTGAACGAGCCCCTGAACAGTTCCATCGTTCAGGTTGATGAACGACGCCTGCGTTTCGGCCGGGAGGGAGTCGAGGGAAATCGCGTAGTTGTGGTTCTGTGACGTGACATCCACTCGCCCCGTTCGCATGTTCTTGACCGGATGATTCACCCCGTGGTGCCCGTAGGGTAGTTTCTCGATCTCGCCACCGAGCGCCATGCCGACCAACTGATGACCAAGACAGATCGCCAGGGTCGGATAGGTCCGGAGAAGACATCCGATCTTCGGAATACTCTCGCTCATGGCCGCGGGGTCCCCCGGACCATTGGTAAGAACGACCCCGTCGGGTCGAAGCCGATCGATTTCCTCGAGCGGAGTCGAGGAGGGCAATACGTAAAGCTTGCACCCTCTATGGACCAATTCACGAAGAATGTTGCGCTTCGCTCCGAAATCGAGCACGGCCAGACGCGGCGCCTTGTCGCTGTTTTCCGGCCCCAGAACGTACGGTTGGAGTGTCGAAACGCTTTCGACGGCCGCGATCTCCCGCATGAGAGGAAGCTGGCGGGCCAGGCCGACCGCACGAGCCGGTTTCTTTGTGCGGGTCGTGAACCAGGCCCGGAGATTCCCTCGCTCCCGTACGTGGAGCGTGAGTGCGCGGGTGTCCACTCCCGTTATCCCGAATGCGCTGTTTCGCTCGAGAAAACTTGGCAGACTCTCGCTGGACTGCGGGTGCATCGGGTCGAGGCAGACCTCGCGGACGATGATCCCGACCGGTTGAACTCCCGATGATTCGGAGTGGTCTTCGTGAATGCCGTAGTTTCCGATGTGCGGCGAAGTGAAGATGACGATCTGCCCGAAGTAGGACGGATCCGTGATCACCTCCTGATAACCCGTCATCGCGGTATTGAAGACGAGTTCTCCGCCACACTCAGAATTCGAGGCAAAAGAAAAACCTCGAAAGACTGAGCCGTCTTCCAAGGCCAAAATGGCTTCGACCAAAGGTGCACCTCGCTGGGTCTGCCACTTCGCGCCCGTTGGTGGGGTACGAAACGACTGTCGAGCCGGACTCACGGGACCGGCGTTCTCCGCGGACGAATCCCTCGCCCGAGCTGAATTGCCCGTGAACATAACGGCCACGGCCGCTCGGGAACAAGACTCTTGTGTGGCGAGTCTAGGGGATCCGAGCCAAACTGCGTGTGTCCGAGGTGTTTCCGGCACTCATGCGGTACCAATATACACCGGCCGGCACTCGCCTCCCCGCGTCGTCGAGTCCATCCCAGTCGATTTGATGCCTTCCCGCATCGTGCGCCTCATTTTCGAGCAGGTTCCGCACCGTGCGGCCCTGGGTGTCGAAGAGATGGAGCGAGATTCGCTCATCCCGGGCCAATTCGAAGGAAAGCTCGGTCGAATCCCGAAACGGTGAGGGCCGGGCGGCCAGCAACCGGGATGAATCGATCTGTGGAATCATCTCCCCAGTCCCGGAAGTATCACCGAAACTAAAATCCGCTACGACGGGCGCATGATCGCTCGCCACGACGGTGTCGCTGGCGAGAAGCCCCGCATCGAGCAGCGAACTCGAGGACATGGTCCGCGTCTCGACGGTCAGACTCTTCTCGTTTGTGAACACACTTCCCGTGTAAACGATGTAATCGAGCTTCCCGGGATAGAACGAACTGCCATCCTGGCGCCAGGTGTAGACGAATCGAGCGTCGGGATGCCGTCCATCTACGACGTCGAAGTCGCTCCCGTCCCAATCGGGTGGTGAGTCTGGACCCCAGGTTCCGTTGTCCGCAATATCACCGGTCAGCAGAGTCTCGAGCTGCCGACGGAGGCCAACCAAGTTGAAGTCTCCCCCGGCGATGATTGGAGTGTCGGCCGGGAGGTCGATACGGCCGCCCGGACTACGCGCATCTCGCAGGAAGTCGATCAGTGCGTCAGCCTGTCTCTGTCGATTTTCGTCGGCCGTGCAACAGCTCCAGTGGTTCGCGATAACGAGGACATCGGAGCCGTAGACCGCGTCGCTGTCGACCAGAACCGCGGTGAGTCGACTGCCCGGGAGAATGTCCCAAAAGTCGACGATGGGCAGACGAGTGGCGACGGCGTTCCCGCCGTCCACCTTGATCGCCGTCCAACTCTCCCCATTCTGACTGGGGAGGAACTCCTCGAGGCGAGTCGCAACCTGGCTGCCGTTGTGATTCCACACTTCACAGAAGATGAAGACGTCGGGGTCGATCGAGTCGAGTAAACGATCGATGGCATTCTCTCGAGCGTTGTCTGTGTCAAAGAGACCGTCCCCTTGGACGTTGTAGGCACACAACCGAAAGTGCCCGGGATCATCACGCCCGACAGATCGCGAAACGACCGGCACGTTGCCTTCTTCGAACGTGTAGGTAAACGGCCCGATGACATCTCCGCCGTCATCGTCCCAAAAGACGATATCGAAACTGACTCCGGGAAAGAGATCCAAACCTTCCGGAGTAGCGGATCGGGAGAGAGCGAATTCGAACTTTGTGTCGCTGACGGTCGGCGAGAAAACCAGCCCGAGAGCGGCGTGGGTCGTACTCGACTGGCTCCCGCCAGGTTGAACGTAGCCAGATCGATCCCCGAGACCCCAAACGAGTTCGGCGCCGATTCCTTGAACCGAAGACCCAGTGTCACTGTCGCGATCCGAGTCGATGGCAAAAAAGATCTCCTGCTGTTCGTCTCCCTGCACCTCGGTCGTCGTATCGAACTGGAAGTAAACGCCATCGCCGTCGTTGGCGACCTTCAAGGAGGTAAAATCGATTCCGGATGGTCCATCATCGCCCTCCGCGTCGGCTCCGATTTCCGCGCCACCGGTCCAGTCTCCATAATCACCATCGATTTGAATCGGCAGGTTGATCGCCGATGAAAGCGTCGGGACGAGAATCCCACAGAGCGCCAGAGTGACGAAGAGGCAACCAGTCATGACAGATTCCTTCTTTGCTGAGTCCGGTCGAGAGCAGCCTTCAGGGTGCTCCAGGGTTTACGGAACGAGACGGTAGCTAGCGATTCGATCTGATTCTGAGGGTGAGTACGCTTCGAGAACATCGGCCAGGCTTCGGTAAACCGCGTCGATGTTCTCACCTTCGAGGACATCTCCACCGGATTCGATCGCTTCAGTCACGGTTTCGACGGCAAGAACACTCGCACCGAGCGAAACGGCCGCGGACAGCTCTGCCTCACCGTATTCTCGATCGACCCGTTCCGGCAGTTCAGTCGATCCGTAGAAAAACGTCGCCGTCTTCAGATCGAGAGGCCCCGGAGCGATGGCCACGACCCGCCCTTCGCGGTTCGCACCATTGGCGATTTCGACCGGGCGAGAATTCACGTAAAGGACCGGCATTTGCGTCTGCCTCGGTTGGGCGAAGCCAGGGTTCACATCCAAAACGAGGATGTAGCCGGAAAGTACCTCGAGGCCCTCTTTCGACCACGGATAGAGGTAGGGCGTCGCCAAAGTAAACGGCCGGGCGTAGACCAGGCCTCGGACTGCCGCGATCGACTCGACCGTCGGCCCGTCACGCTCGGTGGCTACTTCATCGGCCGCCGTCGAACGCCCTGGACCGCCTCCCCAAAAAAGGACCAAAAGGAATAGAGCGATGAGGCTGAGCGATGTTCGTTTCATCTCGATGGCAACTCCAACCCGAAAGGGCATTAGGACACGTCCTACCTGACAAACTGCAAATCGTCCAAGCCGATTCGCCCGCGCTCAGATCCGAAATCGGCCCCGAACTCTAGGGCTACCGCGACAATACGGGAGAGATCGATTCCTGAACCATCCATCTCGAAAGCAGCAAGCGGAATGCGGACGGTATTCATCTCGGCCACCCACCCCGATCCACTTCCTGATCCTCCGCGGGGGTAGAGGTCCGTCAGCTTACCCCAGCTTCCGAAGGGGACCGTCGCGCTCTGCCCATCCGCATCACGAAGCGTCACACTAAATGAATGGGCATCGTCGAGCCCCACCGTCTCGGGATGACGGGTCGCCTGACAGGCGCGCAGCGATAGATAGTTCTGGCCACGCACGTCGGCGAATGCAGGAATGACCTCAAACTCGACCATTCGTGCCGCCCCGACCGGATGATCGAAGATAAGGCTGCGAGCAAAGTCGCCATCGCCGTGGTACATGGTTATCCCGTTCATCGGGTCACTCGTCGTCCAGGTGTATGACGTGTTGTTATCTTCGCTCTGGCCTTCATGGGCGTTGGACACCGTCAGCGTTACACTCCCGCCCGAACTGCTCGTGGTGAGCGACCCGGCGGACTGGAAGTCATCGATAATGAAGTCACCCACCCCATCGACGACTCGATACGTCGAAGCAATTTCGACCGTTGACGCGATTCCTGAAGGCTGGAGATCATCGTAGAGACGGGTAAAGTACTCTGCCGTGGCCGGATTATCGTCGAGATAATGTTGGAGCAAGGCGAGAAAGAAGCTTTTCGCAACGACCTGCGCTTCGGTTCGACCAATTTGAGCCGGCCCGATTCCATCGTCAAAACCACAGCAGTTGAAATCGTTGTGCGTGGCTCCGTGGACGTAGGTCGTCAGGGACGTGCCGAGAGAGCGGTCTGGAATTCGAAAATACTGATCACCTTCGAGGTCGGGGCGTCCGGTCACATCACCGTCCGCTCCACCGACGATCAGATAGTAGTTCTGATCGTGAGGATCACTCTCGGCTGCCAGGAGATAGACGGTCGGCGCAATGCTGCCAAGAACTCGCACGTCCTCCACGCTGTACCCCTGCGGATTCCAAGCGCCGTCGTAAAGGCGATCGTAGGCCCGCACGATTCCTTCCCCGCCTCGGCTGTGGCCGATCCAACCGATCCGGTCGGTCGCGATGTGCCCCGCGAGAACGCCACCATCGATCGTTCCGAGTTGGCCGAGGAAGTAGTCCATGTTCGTCAGCGTTGTAGTCGAGGCCGATTCGATTCCCGGCCCGGTGTTGTTTCGGTAGCTCATCACGACATAGCCGTGGGAAGCGAGGTGATCGCCCAGGTAGTCGTACCATGCGTAGTTGTGTCCATTTCCATGGCCGATCGTGACGAGTGGCACCTCTCCGAGCAGAGCAATGTTGCTGGGGTAGTAGACGCGCTGGGTCAGCCAGGTGCCGCCTGAATAGTTGTGCGTTTCGACGGAGTAGGGGCCATCGAGGTCAAGATCCTTCACGACATAGCAACCAGCCCCGGACTCGCGAAATCCGTCGATCATGTCTCCGGGATCGAAAGTCCCGTCTTGACCGAAGTCGTAGACAACATCGTAGTCTTTGCTAACCACACTCCCGGCGTCCAGGCCCGAGTTCCAGGACACGGTCACGTTGTCTTCGATCGAGCCCACCACGACGGTCCTCGTTTCCACCTGTGACGTCACATCGATCAGTGTGTTGTCCGATGCCCAACCCGAGGGAGACTTGTGCTCGACAACATAGACATCAAAAGGCGCTCCTTCCCGCTCGGAGTGGCGACTCGGGTCCAAAGCGCTCTCGACGACTCCGTCGTCGTTGAAACTATCGCCGAAGTGAAAAAACGGGAACTCGGTCAGAGACTTTCCCGAAAGTCCCGGCCAGACGCCGACGCGAAAGAGGATTTCGTCACCGAGAGGGTTGATCCCCCGACCCGCTTCAGAATAGGTAGCGGAAATCGTGGTCGTCCCAAAGTCCGCACCGTTGACGAGGAACTCGTGCGGTAGGTCAACGACATCGATTGCTGTGGGAAGGGAAACAGGAGTTCCGTCCAGTTCGAACAATTCCACATTGAGGTCCCCTACTCGATCGATCGAGACGATCCCGCTTTCGATCGACTCATCCATCGAAAGAGAAAGGGGACGCATGAGGAGCCTTGAGGAAACAAAGTTGCCGGGCGAAACGGGAGCGAGGTTCTTTCGAAGAAACACGCCGGAGGTCGCCTCCGTCGGATCGTTTGAGTAAGCCGCCTCCAAACGGGGCTGCGAGATGCAGTCGACGGCCTCGATGCTGATCTGATCCTGGCAGGAACCGCAGCTGACTTCGAGCAGGAAACTGCCGGGTTGCAGATCCAGTTCGATATCGGACCCCGACCCAATCGGTTCGCCATCCAAAAACCACTGCGGCTCGTTGACCGGACTCGATCCTTCGAAGCATTGGAGCTCTGCGGAAATCTGCAGGCTGGCTTCGGCACAGACAACGATGGAAGGATCCCGCAGAATATCGATCGTACAACCTTCTTCGCCGAGGAGGAGGCTCTCGTAGATTATCGTCGGGGATCCCTCGGCACGGGCGACCTCGGGGAGAACGAGGCTGAGCGCGGTCCAAATCAAGAAGAGAAACGAGTTCTTCATTTGAGAAGCTGCAGCTTTCTCGTCTCGGTCCACGACCCGACGGACAACGTATAGAAGTAGACTCCCGGGGCAACATCTCTACCGCGGAGATCTGTTCCATCCCAAGCGATCTTGTGATAGCCGCCGGCCAGATGAGGTGTTTCGATTCGTTCCATCGTTCGCCCCTGCACATCGTAGATCCGGAGGTCAGCGTGACCTCCTTCCTCAGGCAGGGCAAAGACGACGTTGGCGAGGTTTCGTACCGGATTGGGAGTAACGCCGACGAGAATCGGAAGAGCGAGAGTCACATCCGGCTCCTCGACCGTGGACGGGGTGAGGCAACACTCGTCGATAGTGAATCCACGCTGCACGGGGTCGGCGTTTCCGGCCAGAGTGAGTGGAATGCTCCGCAATCGGTCGATCGTGGGCAGACCGGAGGGGGATTCCCCAATCAAATGCACGATGAGGACGCCGCCCGGCCCCATGGCCGCTTCGGCCACATCGAAGGTGACGACGATCGTGCGAACCCGCCCCGTCGTGATTTCCGGGCTGGTCGCCGTCATCCAAGCTGGCGCTGAAACGATCTCTGCGCTGAGCACAGCAGAATCCGTAGCTCCCCGTCGATCGTCGATCTGAATGCGAACTTCGTTGTTCGACGATCCCGGCTCGACGACATAAGCCAGGGCAGGGCGGACAAGAACGATGGCAAAAAGAACCGTCAGGACGATCAGTCCCGCGGTCGGCCGGATACTCGATCCGTGCTGCTGGTCGGAGATTCGTCGCGAAGTAGCCACGAAAGCGCTCTCCCTCGATGAGGTCCATGGTGTCAGGGGCAAATCGGGATCGGGACGCAACCGCACCCCGTCATCACGCGATCGTAAGGATAACACAGCCAAACGAAACGGAGCGGGCCGCCTTAGCAACCCGCCCCGTTCGGTGAGAGACCAATCCGCCCGCATCGAGTCGACCGATCCCTGGAACCTGAAACCTAGAACTGAGCAGCCTCGGTCGACTCGTTCAGCGCCAGGGTCGATGACGCTCCGCCAGCGATAAGTTGGGAGACTCCGTCGAAGTAGCCGGTGCCGACCTCTCGCTGATGACGAGTGGCGGTATAACCAAACTCCTCCGCGGCGAACTCGGCCTGCTGGAGACGCGAGTACGCGGCCATTCCTTCGTCCCGATAGGCCCGGGCCAGCTCGAACATTCCGAAGTTGAGTTGATGGAATCCGGCTAGGGTCACGAACTGGAA
>Ga0315338_1003801_pt1 | contig 12714 bp, 7 predicted proteins | sample ASW8metaG_FD_204518 | JGI IMG/M metagenome (GOLD analysis project Ga0315338, IMG submission 204518) | Ammonia-oxidizing marine archaeal communities from Monterey Bay, California, United States - ASW #8 | ecosystem: Environmental > Aquatic > Marine > Coastal | place: USA: California | collected... | reverse complement strand
TTGGCAGATTTCTTCGGGCCGTAGCCCAGTAGCAAAATCTCGTCATCCAACGACAAAAACTGGCGAAACGTGCCCGGATCGCCCTGCCGACCGCAACGACCAATCAACTGACGATCGATCCGCTGGGCTTCGTGAAGTTCGGTGCATATGACATGCAGACCACCGACGTCTGTTACGCCGTCCCCCAATTTGATATCGGTACCACGGCCAGCCATATTGGTTGCGACGGTCACCCTGCCGCTCTGCCCAGCCTGCGACACAATTTCGGCCTCTTGAGCGACATGTCTCGCATTGAGAATCACTGGCTGTATGTTCCTGGCAGCCAACAGTTCCGCCAGATGTTCGCTTTTGTCGATCGATCGCGTACCAATTAAAACCGGTCGACCAAGTGTATGCTGTTCAACCGCATCGTCCGCGACTGCTTCCCACCGTTGCTCGCTTGTACCAAACACCATCGTCGGTAACTGGCGGCGTATCGGAGGCTTGTTGGTAGGAATCTGATCAACGTGAACCTGATAGATCTTTTTCAACTCGCGACGACTCGTTGCTGCGGTGCCAGTCATCCCCGAGAGTCGCTCGTAACGCAAAAATAAATCTTGAATCGTGATGCGTGCCGCTTGATTCGTAGCGAATGTAATTTCGACACCTTCCTGAGCTTCAATCGCCTGATGAATCCCCGCTCGCCACTTTCGACCTTCCGCCAACCGACCCGTAAACTCGTCGACAATTACAATTTCGTCATCACGAACCACATAATGCCGATCAAGAAACATCTCGCGGCCAACTTTGACGGCCCGCTGTACATACTCATAAATGGTCGACAGCGGCAGCCGATCCATCTCGCTAGGTTTTTTCAGCCCCCGTACCAACTGCCGGCCCGTTAGGCTCAATTCGACGGTGCGATCGTCGTGGTCGTAATCGTAGTGCTCGTTTTCGATAAACTGCGAGCAAACTTCCGCTGCCCAGCTATAAGCCTCGGCCGCTATTTTCTCATCTTCACCAGGAAGTGCGCTAATGATCAGCGGGGTGCGTGCTTCGTCGATCAGAATACTGTCGGCTTCGTCGACCAGCATGAAATGCAAGCCACGCTGAACCGCTTCGTCCCCAGAACCGTTTGCCGATACACCCAACATCTGCCCAAACAGATCTTTGTTGCCATCAACTGAGGAGCGGTTTAGCAAACGGTCTCGTAGAAAATCAAATCCCATCTCGTTCGCGGTGCCATACGTCACATCACATCGGTATGCTTTGCGCCGCTCTGGCTGCGGTTGTTGCGACTGAATAATCCCAATACTCATGCCCAATGCCGAGTAAAGCGGTTTCAACAACTCTGCATCACGGGCGGCCAGGTAGTCGTTCACCGTTGCCAGGTGAGCCCCCTTGCCATCGAGCGCTGCCAAATACATGGGCAGTGTTGCTGTTAGCGTTTTACCCTCGCCCGTCTGCATTTCTACAATCGAGTGATAGTGAATCGCCGCACCGCCTAAAATTTGCACGTCGAAGTGACGCATCCCCAGCGTGCGGCAACTTGCTTCCCGCACCAAGGCAAACGCCTCGACCAAAAGCTTGTCCAGAGGTTCCCCGCTTCGTGCCCGATAACGCAAGCCAAGACTGGTCTTGCGAAGTTCGTGGTCCGACAGCTTTTGCAATTCCGGCTCTGCCTCAGCCACTCTCGGCACATAACTCGCGCAGCGCGCAATATGGCTGCCGGCTGAGGCCTGGATCTTCGTCCCTATCCCACTCGGAATTCTCGACACGCTGTTCTACCAATCACACGACGCACTCAGTGTCCGAAACGCCCGGATCGCCTGACACTCCATCATAGCGTAGCAGCGGCAGCAAACGAGATATTAATTAACGCTGTCGCTGCACTGCCGAAATAGTGTAAATCGGCACGACCGTTGCAGGCCCGACTTGTCGACCATCTAACCGGCCTTGCACCTGCACATGGGCCCCCGGCTGAAGGTCGCCCAGCACAATCGGATTGGCGACCAACAATCGCCCACCATGCTGATCAGGCTGCCCGACCTGCGAAATATACCGCAGATACCATTGCTGACTCGTCGGATCAAATTCCAACTGACCCCGTAGCCAGCGGTATTGGGGGTCGAAGCCGAAACGGTTAACCGTCTCTGCACTGACGTTGCCCTGGCGACTGCTTCCCTGCGGACGAAAACCGTCACCCGAAGGTGATCGGAACCCCGACGCATTGCTCAGGCTCTCAGAACCTGGCGAGGAAACTGCACGAATCGACACATCTCGAGGGACAACCTCTGTTACTGGAACGCTTGTGACAGATTCCCACGGCTGTGAAGTCGGCAAGACATCCTCAAACTGAGCCGGAACAACCTGCTGAGCTTGAGCAACCGGTGCGACGTTGGCTAGGTTCTGAATTTCAGGAGTATTGAATCGCAGGCCCTGCTGATCGGATTGGATTTGCACGGGCGATTCGTTCACCGAAGCAACCGGTCCTATGGGCAACTCTGCACTAGCAGGATTGACGTGTTGCGGGGGCGGTTGAGGATTCCAATTTCCCGCAGGTGGCGCCGGCGTAACCGGAGGAATCACATTTGCTGGTGGATAATTCGGCGGCACGACAGCGCCAGGCTGAAGGTTGGGCGTTGGATCTCCCGGGTAGTAGGGTTGAGCCGTCCCAGGGGCTAGTGTCCGCGTTGAAGGCGGAGGAACTCGATCTGGCGACATAAACGGATTGGTGACCGGCATCGATTGGCTTTGACAGCCTACGAGCAGGCAAACAGCGATTGTGCAAAGGGCGCACCGCATCGGAATATTCCTTTCCATTCCCTTGCAATAGCAAGCGGGTTATCCATAACCTTGGTTTTTTGCCGCCGGAAAGACCCAAATGATAGCGATCCACCAACTTGCGTCCAGATCACTTGCTATCGCAGGCAATCGCTATGAGCGCATAAAAAACGGCATCAACTGCTAGCAGTTGATGCCGTTTTGGCAAATAAGGTCGTTCTCGCTCCTAAATTCTAAGCGATGCTATCGTTCCAATTGAGAAACTGGCAAGCTAGTCAATCTATTTTGAGCACCTTGCCCAACGACAAATGGATTGAGTATCGCAAGCGGAGCCGTTCGGCTCTTGAGGAGTGTGGTCTTATCTTCGTTGGTTTCCGGAGCAACCGTCGAAGCCCGGACATGCGGGTTCTTAATCTCTAGCGGAGCCGCTTCGACAATCTCTGGCGTCATCGTGCCCGGCGGATAAGCGAATGGGCTGTAGCCATAAGTACGTGCAACGGGTCGACTGTAATAAACAGGCGGGAAGGCAGCAAAGTAAGGCACATTATTAGCCATCACTCCGTAGAGTCGCCCAACATCAAAAGCGCCATAGTTTCCGCAACCCATCCCATATTGGGCGCGAGCTTCGCTAGCCGCAGCTATCGAACACAACATGCCCAAGCACAATGCTAAAGTGTAACGTCGTTTCATTGCAGGTATCCTCTTCTTGTTGGTTTTCAATTGGGTAGATCAGAGCCGAACCACCGCTCCAGACTCCAGTCCACGCATAGTTTGCCCACTACTTCCAGGCTAATTACGCCCCTGGCCAATCGCAACACTTCTACCGAAGATACTGCCATTCTTTTCAAAATGGCTCAATTATGCCCAATATGCCCGTCGCAAAATATTCCTACCGACTCTCGTAGCCCGCATTTTCGCACTACAATCAGGCTATGCCCCAGCCCTCCGAACTCTCCGAGTACCTCAAAAACCGCGCCACCGAGCTAGGTTTTCAGCTCTGCGGTATCTGCCCGGCAGTTACCCCTGCCGGGGTATCTCGCTTAGACGAGTGGCTCAGCGCCGGCTACGCCGGACAAATGCATTACCTCGCCGACCGTCGCCACGCCTACGAGCATCCCAAGCATATTCTCGACGGAGTTCGCAGTATCGTGATGCTGGCGATGCAATACGACACCCAGCCCCCTCTCGACCCACAGCCAGGTACCGGTCGGGTCTCCCGCTACGCCTGGGGCACCGCCGACTATCACGATCTGATCCGCGATCGTCTGCATCAATTGTCCGATGGCCTCCGCGATTTAGTGCCCGCAGCTAAAACCCGCGGAGTGGTCGACACGGCACCGCTTCTGGAACGAGAATTCGCTCAACTTGCCGGCCTAGGTTGGCTTGGTAAGAACACCTTACTCCTCTCGAAGCACGCCGGCAGCTACTTTTTTCTCGCAGCCTTACTAACCGACCAAACTCTGGACTACGACGAACCCCACCTCAACGACCACTGCGGCACCTGCACCGCCTGCCTCGATGCCTGCCCCACCGACGCGTTCCCCCAACCCTACGTCCTCGATGCCACACGCTGCATCAGCTACCTAACCATCGAACTACAAGACACCATCCCTGCCGATTTACGCCCCGACATGGGAGATTGGCTTTTCGGCTGCGACATCTGTCAGGACGTCTGCCCCTGGAATAATTCCTCACCTCAAACAGCCGAACAAGATTTCTTTCCCCAGAAAAATCTCAACCCGGCCGAACTCTTGTCATTATTCGACCTCGACGAAGCACAATTTCGAGCCACATACCGCCGCACCCCGCTCTGGCGAGCCCACCGTCGCGGCTTGCTACGCAACGCGGCCATTGTGCTCGGCAACCAACGCCACCTGCCCGCTTTACAGGCCCTTAGTCGTGGGCTTACAGACGACGAGCCACTAGTCCGCGGGGCCAGTGCTTGGGCACTGGCCCAGTTCGCAACGCCAGACGCCAATAAGTTATTACTTGCACGCCAATCGCTAGAAGACGATCCCCAAGTGCAGCAAGAAATCAAAATCGCCCTGGCAAAAGAAAAGTAACAAACTGCAAGCCAAAATGCCATGTTTAGCCAACTAGGCAGCAAGTTTGCCCACCCAAGCTTGACGTTCCGGCCCTCGTTTCAACAATAGAGTAGTATGAACTCTCCTTTGCCCAGCAAACTGAAAATCGGCAACATCGAGCTCGACTTTCCCGTCGTGCAGGCGGCTCTCAGTGGGTACAGCGATACGGCCATGCGTGTTATTGCCCGGCGGTTGGGTGCTTCGTATACGCTTTGCGAGGTGATGCTCGATAAATTCATATTGCAAGTCAAGCAGCGAGCAAAAAATCATCACTTCATGCACGTCGACCCCCAAGAGCACCCCGTCGGTGGTCAACTCATGGGCGCCGAACCCGAGCAATTCGGCCCCGCCGCCCAGCGATTGGTCGAACAAGGCTTCGACGTCATCGATATCAACTTTGGTTGCCCCGTCAAAAAGGTACTCGGCCGCTGCCGCGGTGGCTTTCATCTCAGCCAACCACCGGTAGCACTCGAAATCATCGAACGCGTTCGAGCAGCTGTTCCTTCGCACATCCCCGTAACAGTAAAAATGCGTCGCGGTATCGACGATACTAACGAGAGTCGCGATTCGTTCTATCAGATCTTCGACGGTGCCTACCAGCTCGGTGTCGCTGCAATTACCGTCCACGGCCGAACCGTCATGCAACGTTACGATGGCCCCTCGCGATGGGAATTCCTCCGCGAGTTAAAGCGACACGCCGGGGAGCGTGTCGTTCTTGGCAGTGGCGATCTGTTCGACGCCCAAGCCTGTATCGACATGATGCGCTACACTGGCGTCGACGGCGTTACCGTTGCCCGCGGGGCGATTGGCAATCCGTGGATCTTTCAACAAACTCGCGCACTAGCAGCAGGCTTGCCACTGCCGCCCCCGCCCCGTTTGTTTGAACAGCGCGACATCATTGCTGAACACTATTCTCTAGCAGAAGAGCTCTACGGGGCCCAACGCTGCGTATCCACGATGCGCAAGTTTGGTATTAAGTACTCGCAATTGCACCCTCAGCACGAGGAGGTTCGTGCCGATTTTTGCTCGGTAAAACAACCAGGAGCCTGGCGCGAAGTACTCGATAAGTGGTATGTCACGGACGATCCTGGCGTCTACCCCACGGTAGAAGAGCCCAATCCGCTGATGGCCACCGAAAATTCCACCGCACCTGCCGCCGACGTCCTTTAAAAGAGGGAACATCTTGGTGTAGCTGAATTTGCAAAAATGCAGATCAAGTGCAGAGAGGCATTTTAACCGATCATCGCCACAGCCGAGGTACCCATCCAGGCAGACGTGAGCCAAACCCCTCTTCCTCTTGGTCTTCAGGCTCAACCACAGGCGCTGCGGGTTGCTTGGCTACCTGAACCGCTTCGGTCTTAAATGTCGGCACGTACTCGACCAAGTATCGCGACCAGTATTCGTCGACCAAACGCAAGCAATCAGTTACGTCACCACTGTCGAGAGCCGTTTTCGCGGCATACACGCGTTTCACCAACGCACCTCGACGCGCTTTATTAAACCTCAAATCGTGCAGTTGGACGTCGTCGATCAGCACTTCCGCTTTGCCAGTGAGATAGAATTGCACATGCATTTCCGAAGCACTGTTTAGCGGGAGGTCATCAACTGGGAATTCATAGCGTGCCCACTCGGAATCAATCTTACGATCGTCACCCAGGGTGGCATATTCGCGGTAGACTCGACCATTGTTCTCGTCTTCTAAGATGATATATAACCGAGCATCAGCCGGCACCTCGACACCTTTTAGATGGGCACTCACCACCAGTTGGCCCGTTTCTGGCAGCGGGAAAAGATTGCTCTGCACCGCCACGCCAGTACGATCTTCACTTCGCAGTCGTACCGCTCTCGCACCGCTATGCGATCTTTTCCTATCCACCTCAACCGTGCCAGCTGCCCCGATACGAGGTTGCCAGCCCGTCAAACTGGCGTCGCCCTCGCCAAATTCAAATCCAGGATTCAAAAGCTGAGGATACGGTCGCTCAATGTTTAAGTTGCCTGTCCGCGATTCGATCTCTTCAATTCGCTGTTTCAAGCTCTTGGCAACCATTTCGGGCATCGAAACTTGCAGTTCACCCATACGAACTGTCGCCGAATCAAACTGCCAAGCTTGAAGATCGTAAGGCTTCAGTTCAATTTCCCACGCTTCTGATTCAGTTGATAGCTGCCCCGCATTTTCAGTCGCATCTTGTGGCTTGCCCAGTCTTCGCCAGTTGCACAGCTCGGATGTTTTTAGCGGGAGTTGCACCGTAACGGACCACGGCGACTCATTCATGACAGCAAAAGTTGTTGAATCCGTAGAGCGATAGATCCGCAGAGTTACCGGCTGTTTGCTACGAGTCCTCGAAGGTGTATCGGGCCCCGGAAGTTGCTGGATAGTTCGCAGTATCTCGCGAGTTGGTAACGGCTGAGCAAGCGGCAAAGATTCGCCACCTTCTACATAGGTGAAACAATCGTGGCGGGCCAACGTCTTAATCAAATGTCGCCTTGCCAGAGCTCCGGCTGGCAAGGATTGATTGGTTAGAGACAGCTGCGTACGCTCTGGGCCAAACGGGCTGCGTTGATCAAACGAACGCAGCTGACCGTAGAGTGACGCGTGGTGAAATAACGATCCGGTTCGTTCACCGGTTAATATTAATTCACCTTGCTCGGTTGCCGAATTAATCCTTAAGTCAATCGCACGATCTTGCAGACCATCGCCGGCTGCCAATCGATGAGGTGGCAGTGCAATCAAGGCGGGAGCCGCGTTGAGCTGCGCTAAGTCTATGCCATGCTCCAGCAGCACTTGGCTCAGCCGAACTGGTTCCACTAGCGAATGACGTACGCGACGCTGCAACACCGAACCCGAAAATAAGTCTTCGGTAGTCAGTACAAGTTGAAAACCTGGGTGCTTGTTCTGTATATCCTGTGCAAGTTGAGCGTAAAACTGAGTGATTTGTTGGGCCCGCCAAGCTACCCATTTCTGGCGGTGCGGTCCTAACAACTGCTGGGCCCGGTCGTAAAATCTAGCAGAGACATCGCCTTCAATCGCGATACCCGTCTCGCGAGTAAATGCTGCCACCGTCGTATCATCTAAGCCCCAAGCCAAGCCCGGCAACAGTCCATACCCTTCGCCTGAGAGTTGCATCGCCACCCCCGCAAGCGATTTATGCTTGCCGTAACGTTGAGGCAATTCAGCGACCATCTCGCGAATGCCTGCCTGGACTTGTTGGTTCAGCAAATTGTAATGAGGGGCTTGCCCCGACGTTTCCGGGTTCTCTTGGAGCCAACTCGCACTCCGGGGACCGATGCAAGCAATCCCCGTTTGTTGGCTGTTGGTGCTTAATCGAAGTCGCTCCAAAGCAGGCAAAGGTGCTGTCAGTTGTACTGTCGGTACGATTTGAATTCCCTCGCGGTCGAAGACACGCAGTAACATTTCCAGCACGTCTTTTCGCAATGGGTCTTGGCCACTCGAAGCGAGCATTCCCGTGTCGTATCGCGGCGAAGGGCGAAGCACCTTGCTTGGATACAAGGCACTACCGTCGGCAGTAACCGAAAGCATTACCGTATTGTTTCCAGAATAACGTAGGTACTGAGCCAAGCGATTGGCCCCGTCGAGAAATGTCGACCAGCTCTGCACGCTCAAGCCGCTTCTGGCGTCAACCATTTCTGCAACGCCAAAGTTTTCAGCAAAAGAGGGTTTAGAGATATAGCCTGCGACCAACCTTGCAGTGCCGGTTGCTATTGGAGTTTCAGAAGCTATATCACCATCGCTGTCATGTTGTAGCAATTTGATTGTGCCGTATTGAGCCGGCGTTTTTGCATGACGGTTGACGATCAGTAGTTGTGGCGAACGCGTTCGTGGCCAAAACATCAAACGATGGCTGCCCATCTCGCCTGCGACTGAATACGACTCCCCATTGCTATAGAGTCCCGAACCTCCCCCGATCCTCAGCACCTGCCCTGCTGCATTGGGCTCAATCACACTGATTTCAAACTGCTGCTCTTGGTCTAATGGATACTGCAACTCTACAAGATGCGGTACCCCCGTTTCTCGTACAGGCAGCGTGTAGGATTGCCAATTAGGTTCCCCATTTATTGTCGCGGCAGGCAGCTCGACTATCTTGCCTTCGGCCGTCATGCGGACTACTGGACGCACGTTGCCGGACGACTCTGCAGCTCTACCACTGATACGTGCCGTTTGCGTCCAAGAAGGCAGTCGTTGCCACCAGCTTGGGTTTGCCGGATCGATCGCCAAGACCTGCTTCCACGATTCCGTTAGCACAGGCAGTTTTTTTGCCGGATCAACAACGACAAACTCAACTTCCCTGCTGGCGAGTACGTCGCCATGTTGGCCTGGCACAAATCGCGTCGCAAGCCCTTCCGGAGTACGAGCCGTGATCGTCAGGCGATACGCTCCCTCCTCAGCTGGACACTCAATTTCAAACTCAATTTTGCCCTGGTCTTCAGACGCAATCTGACGACCCGCTTGCCAGAGCACTTCTTTTCCGCCTGCAGCATGCATTTGGATTTCCAGTAGCGCAGGCTCCGCAGTCAACACTTCTTTCAGATCGGGCTCTAATTGCAAAGACCATCTTTCTTCGGGATTGAAAACCAAATGATCTCGAGACAGAACAACCCTCAGCTGATCACCCGGTGCGCGATGGGCTAAAAAGAAACTACCCTGTTCATCAAGAGATTCACGTAATTGCTCTTGGAGTATCTCTTTTAAAGTCACTTCGATTAAGGCTGAGTCGGGGGACGTCTCTGATTGCAATTCGATACGGACTAGGGCTTCTTCGTCAGCTTGTATCGTGATGTCGCACCCGTCGTAGCCACGTTTTACTTGCGGAACGACAAGCAGCCGCTCATCTGCAATTCGCAGCCCCACCGGAGCGTCAACTTCTATCCCCAGGGGTTGCAGGTCAGAAAGTTCCCCGCCCTCGATCGCAATGCTACCTGTCCAACGTTGTCGAGCTTCGCCTCCACTTCCCCATGCCAGTCGAAGGCGAACAGTTGTTTCCTCTGAGTGCCCAATGCTGATCACGCCAAGCCAGCATACAAGCACGCCAACTGCGCAGCCCATGATCCGACCAATTACGGCACGCTGAAACGGCACCGAGATTCGGCTTCGAGAATCTGCACGAACTATCGGACTTCCTTGTCCGACCATAACTCACCGATTGGTGAAACTTGGAGCTAGGGCAAAACCAACCATTCCAGCATCCCCTAAGCAAAATACTCGCGCCTACAAGAGGAGATCTGCAACAGTCGGGCCACTTACAAAAGGGCGGCGAATTCTAGAAATCCCCCGTGAATGCTGCCAGAGCATTTATTTATTTTCGGCACAAAAATAGCATGTGCCGCCAGCAGTGCTAGCGATCGCCCTGGGTTAGTCTTCCTAAGAAAAGCGTATCACCGCAGCGATACAGTCAACTCTGCATCCAACGGCTCCAGCGGAAGCGGCTCTCCGGCCCTACCAAACTCGGTATATCGCAAGATTTCTTTGCGAAGTTGCTCAACAATCTCTGGACAACGGACAGCCACGTCGTTGTATTCCCACCGATCATCCGGCTTGGCATAAAGCTCCTCAGCAGCATCGCCTTGCTCCATCCCGTCGCCTCCCGGCGGCACACGCATCATCCAGGCAGGGGTACGAATCGCCAACTCACCGTCAGTTCCCCGCGAAGCAGTTAATTTGCGAGTTGCCCTCACCTGCTCATTTCTTAACGCTGGCAGCAAAGCGATACCATCTTGAGTGTGACCTTCAGCACCAAACCATTCCAGCAAGGTTGCTCCCACATCCGTGGTCTGCACAAGCCCCGAATGCCTGGCAATCGGTTCCGAATTCCCACACACATTCACGAACAAGGGCAAATGCATCCGCTCGCTATAAAGTGCATTGCACTGGGTCCCGATCGAGCCATGTTCTCCCAGGGCCATCCCTCGCGAGCCCAGCAGCATCACCAGCGTCTCGGTGCCGGCAAACAATTGTTCGACCGCCTGATAAAAGGCACCCACGCAAGCATCCAGCACCGCAACCTGAGCGCTATAAGCAACCTTATGCAAAAGAATCGTATCGGGATCATCAATTCCCAAAATAGCCTGCGGCGGCTCAACAAAATCATCAGCCGCCGGGTCATCTTCGTCCAGCAATTCTGCCCGCATGGCCAGTGGAGCATCCCACGGCCCCGTCATTCCTCGTGTATGTAGCCAGAGCAGGCTGTCTGATTGGTTGTCTCGATTATCTTCTTGCCACTCCGCGAGTCGTTCGATGGTTTCTGAAAAAAGTTGTGCGACAACCGTATCTTCTATCTCATCCGCTGCCCGAGTCGCCTGCGTTTCTATCAGCAGTGTGTCGTCAAAAGGCAAGTTTTGCGACTGCCCGTTCAACCACGGATCATCGTTCACTAACCACTGCCGGACACCTTGCTGCTTCAAAGCATCGAGGACCTTCGCTTGCGAATTATCCAATTTTTCCCGTAGCGAATGGTTGCCATTCCAAACGCTACGATAGAAATCTGACAGTACAGGAGAATCCGACCACAACCATTCTGCAACCAGTGACTGGCTGGCCATTGCATCCAGGCAAGGCGTCGAAGTTATCGTGTTGCCATACGTTCCCAAAGCCGCAGCCCGCAGCCCGTCGACAACGATACAAATTGCATGACGCCCTTTCATGCGAGCCACTATAGCCTAGAGGCCAGCAGTTCCGCCACTCTCGCAAAACAGAAGCCCAGGCATTAATCAGGGCCACCGAAGACCTCTCGTTGGACCAGTGTTCATGGAAAAATAATGCATATTCAGCTGCAAAATACCATTTCGTCTTTAAAAGTCACCGCATGTCGACAAATTGCAACGTACATTTCAACGGTTTGTCGACCTCAGCATCTATTTTGACCTAGGGTTGAACAACCGCAATTAGGTGAGCAAGCCCCCGCTGCGCGCCCGCCGCACCTTGAGACAAACATATCTGCTCAGCCGACAGCTTAGTGAAATAGGGAAAAATACGATGTTAACGGACAGCTTGAAAACCCCGGCACTTGGACTGTACTACCTTGCCACCCTGCCCAAGCGCCAGCAAGCAGCGACACAACGCGAAAAAAAGCGTCAAGTTCCTGTGATGGTCATGTTCTACAATCGTGTTGCCGATCAACATCCCAACGACTGGACCATCACCAACGCAACCTTCCGCTCACAAATCAGTTGGCTCAAGCAACGATTCGATATCGTCTCGCTCGCAGAAGGCCAGCGTCGTATCGCCGCTGACGAAAACAATCGACCGACGGTTTGTATAACGTTCGACGACGGATACGCCGACAACTGCATCGATGCCGTTCCCTGGTTGCTCGAGAACAAGATCCCTTTCACCTACTTCGTCACCAGCGATCACGTCCAGTCAGGCAAACCTTTCGCACATGATGAAGCGCTGAGTTGCCCCCTGGCTCCGAACTCCGTCGAGCAACTTCAGAAAATGGCAGCCGCTGGAGTAGAGATTGGTGCTCATACCCGCTCGTATGCAAATCTGGCCAACCTCACTACCGAAGAAGCACTGTACGACGAAATCGTCGGCTCGAAACGCGATATCGAAGCCTTCCTCGACCAGCCCGTCCGTTATTTTTCCTTCCCGTTTGGCCTGCCCGAAAACATGTCGACGGCAGCTTTTCGAGTTGCTTTCCAAGCTGGATTTTGGGGCGTCTGTTCCGCTTTTGGAGGATACAACATGCCCGGCGACGATTCCTTCCATGTACAAAGAATCCAAGGCCACCCAGACTGGGTTCGATTCCGAGATTGGCTTACTGTCGACCCTCGAAAATTGCAACGCAAAAAACAATTCCACCTCGGCGACTACCGAGACCGTTTCTAAACACTTCCTTACTCGTAGACGCTC
>Ga0315338_1003800_pt1 | contig 12715 bp, 14 predicted proteins | sample ASW8metaG_FD_204518 | JGI IMG/M metagenome (GOLD analysis project Ga0315338, IMG submission 204518) | Ammonia-oxidizing marine archaeal communities from Monterey Bay, California, United States - ASW #8 | ecosystem: Environmental > Aquatic > Marine > Coastal | place: USA: California | collected... | reverse complement strand
ATAACTTCATGGGATGGCATAAGCCGATATTAACTGATAGTGGCGGGTTTCAAGCGTTCAGCATGGGCACACTCAAGAATGTTACCGATGACGGAATTAGGTTTAAGTCGCATATTGATGGTAGTGATCATTGGTTCACCCCTGAACTGGCTACGTTGAACCAGGAGAAGCTAGGTGCAGATATCATAATGTGTCTCGACCAGTGTATTGCTTTCGGATCAAGCAGGGATGATGTCATAAAGGCGATGGAGCGCACCCATTCGTGGGCCCGTATGTGTCACGATATACACACTAAATCTTCTAGCGGTGATCTCCAGGCCCTGTTTGGAATAGTGCAAGGAGGGACGTTTCCTGAGCTACGAGAGGCATCAACCGAGTACATCACTGGAATACCGTTTGATGGGTATGCTATTGGAGGTCTTGCTGTAGGAGAATCAAAGTCCGAGATGTATCAGATCACGTCTAATGTGACAGAAATCTTGCCACAGGATAAGCCCCGTTACCTAATGGGTGTAGGATCTCCCGAAGACCTGGTAGAGGCGATAGCAAGGGGAGTAGATATGTGTGACTGTGTACTTCCTACTCGGGTTGCTCGTAATGGAGCTCTTTTTACTTCCAAGGGGAGGATTAATATTCTAAATCGCAGGTTTTCCGAAATGGACGAACCACTTTGTGATGATTGTGACTGTTATTCCTGCAGCAAGTTTACGGCGGCGTACTTGTGGCACCTGTTTAAAGCTAAGGAAATCCTGGGACTCCGCCTAGCTAGTGTTCATAACTTGCGTTTCATAGTCAGGCTAATGCAGGAAGCGAGGTCCGCGATTATCGAAAACCGGTTTAACCACTTTCGAACCAGTTTTTGGGAATCGTATATGCCCACTGATGAATCCGTGAGGTTGTCACAAAAGGACAAATGGTTGTTGAATAGGGGTTAATATCCTAGCGGGTTAAGTCGCTCCACCTGCAACGGCCGGCACTATGCTTATTTCGTCACCCGACTTGGTATCTGTTGATAATCCGTCTAAAAACCTGACGTCCTCGCCATTAAGGTATATATTTACGAAATAACGTAACTCCCCGTTCTCATCGATGAGGCGTTCCTTGAACCCGGGGTAGTCGGCTTCCAGGTTATCAATCATCACTGAGAGAGTGGATTCGGTAATCTCGAGTTTGTCTTGGCCATTAGTCATCCGCCGCAGAGGCGTGGGTATCCGTACTAAGACTCCCATGTGGGAACTCCTTTTAGTTATTAATCTGAGTTTCGTATTCTCGGTTAGCCTTCTATTACATCTCCGCCCACTGGGTCGACACGTACTCCGGTTGAGCTAACCCATTGTAAACCACGTTCTATCTCTTCTTTTTCGCCATCTAGTTCCAGTATTACCCATCCCACGTTTTCTCCGATATCTGCCCTCCGGATATTAGTGACTAGATGGAAGTCTTGTCCTAGCCGGTATATGACGGGCTCACGAACAAGGTCGTCTGATTCAAAGGTGAATTTCACGCGTTGTCTGTCCATCTTAACGATTAACCCTGCTTAAGTTATTCAAGGCCTCCTCAAAAGAACTGAGCATGGGTTTTACCCTGAGCGGATCGACTACTTCTTCAACAGCTTCCTGGGTTTTCAATCCATTGCCTGTTATGTAAGCCACAGTCAAATCGTCGGGTTTGATGGCGCCTGATTCAGCGAGTTTTTTAAGTCCGGATATCACGACTCCGCCTGCTGTTTCGGTGAATATACCCTCGGTTTGGGCGAGTAATTTTATTCCTTCAACTACATGGGCTTCTGGAACTATTGTGCCACTACCCCCTGAGTTTTTGATGACGCGTAGAGCATATATACCGTCAGCAGGATTGCCGATGGCTAGTGATTTAGCGATACTGTTAGGCCTTACAGGCATAACGTGAGTTTGGCCCTCATTCCAGGCTGTCACTATTGGTGAACAACCCTCGGCTTGTGTCATGTGCATCTTCGTTACAACCGCCGGATGGTGTACCGTATTCTGATCTGCTCCAAACGACATTGCATTAACCCCGTCAAGGAGCCCCAGGCATGCTATTTCGTTGAATCCCTTCCATATTTTTGTAAACATGGCTCCTGACGCTGATGGTACTACGGCATGATCAGGGACTCTCCATCCAAGTTGTTCTGCCACCTCGTATCCAAGGGTCTTGCTTCCCTCGGCGTAGTATGGGCGCATGTTGATATTAACAAAGGCCCATGGATAATTATCCCCTACCTCGCTGCACAGTCGATTGACCTCGTCATAGTTGCCGTCAACGGCCACTAGTGTAGGTGCGTATATTGCAGCACCGATTATCTTACCGCGTTCAAGATCGGAGGGTATAAATACTACTGATTTCATGCCTGCACGTGCAGCATGAGCGGCTACGCTACAGGCTAGGTTTCCTGTAGATGCGCAAGACAGGGTTTCAAAACCAAATTCCACGGCCTTGGTTGCAGCTACTGATACAACACGGTCCTTGAACGAGTACGACGGGTTCACGCTGTCGTTCTTGATGTATAGGTTGTTCAGCCCTAGTTTTTTCCCTAGGTTAGGGGCTTTCAATAAGGGTGTGTAACCGGCCATGATATCTACTGGATCTTCTCCGCTAGCTGGCAACAGGTCTTGGTACCGCCAGATGCTGAGAGGTCCATTGGCTATCGTGTCAGTGGTTATAACCTCGGAGATAGTGTCGTAGTCGTATACTACCTCGAGAGGCCCAAAACAGAAATCGCAAACGTTAAGAGCTTCAGCAGGGTATTCCCTACTGCATTCTCGACACCGCAACCCACTTACATATGCCATAATAAAGTACCTCCGTGGGGTGGGGGAATTACGTAAAGCCCCTGGCTAAGCCAGCGGCAAGCATCGATGATGTTAACAAAGCCCCTATTCCATGTCAAGAAAATGAGGGCATAGCTGGACCTAATATGAAGCTTAATAAGGGTGATTTTGGCCACAATTCTTTGATTGTTTACTTGCCTGAATATAATAAATTACGTAAAATTACCTGGTGAAGGTGTGGTGTGGTGTGGTCGATGTATACGGCCTGCCGATACACAGTATATCCGTTCTGGAGTCGTATCACATGTTTAATTTCCCCCTATTATCACTGCCGTTTTTTTCTTCGCCTGTTGTTCCATACCAGTTTTCTGGTGGGGGAATAACAGAGATCGTAATACACATACTGATCCAGTTGGCAGTCATCCTGTTCGTAGCTAAGATAGCAGGCGAATTAGCTTCCCGCTTTTTGAAAGTTCCACCTGTGTTGGCAGAACTAGCGGCGGGGGTATTGATTGGGCCATTCGCACTTGGAGGTATTCTAATACCTGGGTTTGGAGCGCTTTTTCCAATACCGATGGTTGATGGTCATGCAGCGGCAATACCGGTAAGTAACGAGCTTTTCGTAATCGCCCAGGTTGGGTCAATTTTCCTGCTCTTTGCCATAGGGTTGGAAACGAATTTAAAACAATTTCTTCGGTATGCGGGCCCTGCAACCGCAGTTGCACTCGGGGGGGTAGTGATCCCATTTTTCCTTGGGGCTTGGGCAACGGTGGCCTTCGGGTTTGCCGGTCCAGCTGGGATATGGTCCCCGTCTGCAATGTTCATTGGGGCAATAATGACCGCTACTTCTGTTGGTATTACTGCAAGGGTCTTATCGGATTTGGCCCGACTTGATTCTCCAGAGGGAGTTACGGTCCTAGCTGCAGCAGTTGTTGACGACGTGCTTGGAATATTAGTTCTCACGGTGGTAGTTGGGCTAAGCGCTGCAGGTGAGTTTACGGCTACAGGAGTTGGTTGGATAGCTTTCAAGGCAATAGCGTTTTGGCTGGGTTTGACCGTTGTCGGAATTCTAGCAGCGCCGTATATTGAGCGAATTATAAATCGATTCAAGGTTAGCGGCGCCGGTCTCGTCCTGACAGTGGCCCTGGCTTTGCTTGCTGCAGGTATGGCCGAGATATTTGGACTAGCTTTTATTATCGGTGCTTTTTCCATCGGTCTTGCCTTATCAACTACCAAATTGGGGCACACTGTGGAAAAGGAGATGATACCTGTTACGAACATACTAGTACCGGTATTTTTTGTTGTAATGGGAATGTTAGTCGATGTCACCTCCATGATGAATGCAATATGGTTCGGTCTAGTGATATCCCTCTTGGCCATACTTTCCAAGGTATTCGGTTCGGGAATACCTGCGTTGTTTACTGGCTTTAACTTAAGGGGCGCTAGCAGAATTGGTGTCGGTATGATGCCCAGGGGCGAAGTGGCGCTGATTATTGCTGGGATTGGTCTTACAAATGGCATAATCGGCCAAGATCTCTTTGGTGTGAGCATAATGATGACCGTTATAACGACGCTACTCGCACCGATAGTGTTAATTCCGTTGTTTAAACGGGGTGGTGAAGGGACTAGGAAACCCGGTAGTGACAATAAAACCTAGATTAAGTGGTGGTTTTGTAGGTTGGTAGTCGGTATTTTGAACAGCTATCTGTTCAGGTTGACCATAAGATAGTTTTAACAGGGAAGGGAGAAGCTTATTTTTTAAATAAGGCATCTTTTTCCTAACACCGCATCTATCACTCATACTAGGAGCCTAGCCTGAGAAAACTATTATACAAAAATTGCTAATAGTGTACATCTAACATTGTCATTTACATCGGTTGCTGGTCTCTTTTTGATTTGATGTTAGTTAAAGTAATACACACAATGGTTGCTTTATGCTAAAGTTTTCAGCAATACTTCTGAACTGAGGTGAATGATTATGATAGGTGTTTTGACACATCATTGGGCTAAAGAAGACAAGATAGAAGAAGCGAAACAACTACTAGATGGAAATGGTCTTGCACAGAGTAAAGCGCCTGGTTTTGGATCTAGGGAAACTCTTTACTCGATCAGTGATCCCACGAAAATCACGACCCTTGTAACCTGGGATAGTAATGATATATACGACGCCTGGAGAGCCAGTCCCGAGCGTGTAGTTGCTATGAATGGCGCCGAGGAATTATGGTCAAGGGCTGCCGAATCAGAGAGATTTGAGGTCGCTTAGCTCTTAGGACTTGTGGTCCTAAGCTAGGAGATCAGCCAAGATTTTAACATCAAGGTGGGTTTCGATTAGAGACCTAAAATGCTGGATCTTCTGAGTTGAATGACAGGTCGAATTTGCTAATAGACCTTCTAGGGAATGGGCAGTATCGATAGTACCCTCGTTAACCATTATTAATGGTATGCCAAGGTTACGTGCTTCAATCTGGACGTACTCGGTTGGAGTCCCTCCTCCGGTCATAACTACGCACTTCGTATTACCCTTGAAACTAGCCATATGGATATCAGGCCTCTCGGCCCTTGCTATAACTGCCTGGTTATCATGCCTACAGAAGTAGTTAGGTCCTGAGTCCATTATGTTTCCCCCGATCAGGAATCGTTTTACTAGCCGCCCTGGTGTTTCAGGGTCTTCAGAATCTTCAAACCATGTGCCTTGCAGATGATCGGCAATTTGCTGGATGGTAACCGACAGCATATCCCTGTCATCAGGTATTCCCCCGATGATTGGACAATCTGCGTCCTTATTCGAGGCGATCATCTCCGCAACCTGGTTTGTCCTGTGGGCTGGATAGGAATTTATGATTATACCTGCGCAACCGGTATTTTCAGATTGTATGCTAGCCGGGGTGTTCTTATTCCAGCGTTGTATCAAGACTAGTTTGCTACCAGTTAATTCGGATACTTCGTGGGCTAGTACCGAGGGACTTCCGTCAGCATTAATGTTGGGCCCCTCAAGCAATAATGTGTCGCAAGAAGCTGTGAGCTCCTGGATATTTGCATTGATAGCCTGGGCAGCTTGGTCGTCAAGAGCACCGGACGGGTGTAGCGCTGGAAACAATAGCGTTTTCTGGCTGAGAAGTTCGCCGGTTATGAACTGGGTGTCCTCGTCCTTCTTATCATCAAGAGAAAATGGCTTGTAATAACCAACCTGATTCCCCTGGCCTCGCAGTATTAATGCAAGGGCCCCAATGATAGAGCTTTTGCCGCAGCCTGGTTGGTTTCCTGTAATTTGAATTATTTTCATGGTTTGGATTGGGCTTGTGATTATAAGTTATTAGGTCTGGCTTTATTCGACTATGTTAATGATACCTAAGCGTCTGTGACGTCTTTCCAACCTGTATCCAATGGGTTAAACCCATTAGGGAACCGTGTGCTATCATCATACTTGGCCATGCTTAGATCTGATCTATGAAGGCTGGCCTTATCAAAGTTCGCATTTTTCATGTCGGTCATGATCCACATGGAATCACGGATCATTGCTTGTGTAAAATTAGCCCCGTCCAGGATGGCCCTACTCAGATCAGCGCCGTTCATGTTAGAAGCAGCAAAATTTACATTAGTTAGGTCTGCGTTTCTCATGTCGACCTCGATCATTGTCGCTTGGCTTACGTCCGCGCCGGTTAGGTCGGCATTGAAAAATGATGTTCGCATTGTACGGGCATGTCTAAGTGTAGCTCCTTGGAGAGAGGCACCACGGAAATCAGCCCAGTGCAAGTTCACGTTGCTCAGATCTGCGCCTGCGCAATTTGTGTCCGCAAGGGAAGCCCGGGCGAGGTCTGATCGCGTCAGGTTAGCCCCTTCCAGGTTTGATTTCGCCAAGGTAGAGTTAGTGAGCTTGGCGTCGGTTAGGTCAGCCCCTTTTAGATTGGCTCCTCTTATCTTTGCGCCGACTAGATCTAGACCAGATAAATCCGCGCCTTCTAGGTCTAGAGATGCCTCTGGGTTGGCGTTCTGCCATTGAGCTATAGCGTCGGTTCCTTGCTTGATTACTTCTACATGTTCGGGGTTAGCCACGATTCAACTCCATTCACAAAAATGTGTAAACCTTGAAGGGCAAGGTTAGCGGTTTTGCTAGTTGTTATGGGTCGGTGACCGGCATATTGTTCTATGTTAGTGCTATCTGAAGACAGTTACGCGTTAGCAGTGGCCTCGTCAACTTCAAAAATTTTCTCTGCTATTACCATTTTGAGCTCGTTGGCTCTCGTCAGGTTAGGGTATACGCCGTCTTCATCTTTCCGGTCGAATATCTTGTCACCGTCTAGGTAAACTTCTAGTCTTCCAGCGTCAGCTGGGGTTAATTTAATGGCTATGTCTCCGGGGTCTTGGGATCTCCAGAATTCGGTTGCCAACCACGTGGCAACAGCATGGTATCCTCAAGGTACGCAGTAGACTACTTCTACTTCTACTTTTCCGAATTGTGCTCCGGCCATGGTGTTCCTCCCCATAGGGTTTGCTTCGTCAGCAAGTGTAATAGATTGGGTGAATGAATTCAAGAATAGTATCGCACAATTAGAAAGGCCCCCTAGTATCAAGACTAGGAGGCCTTTCTAATTGTGCATTAACGTGGGGGTTTGTTACGTTAGTACTGCGCTACCTTGTCCTACCGCGGTAGTGTCCCCGTTTTGGTTTTGGCATGATATATCTACGGTGACCATAGTTCCACCGTCAACATCTTGGCTGCTGTTCATATTGCCGTTGATTGTGAGGGTATCGCCCTCTTTTACAGGACGGAGAAACTTGAGGTTTACTACGCCACTATGATGGAAGGTATCAGCACCGAAAAACTCTCGAAGTAATTCTGACGCAAAGGCCACCGACATTCTTCCTGAAGCGATGGGGTACGTCGTTCCCAGCCTTTGTTTTGCGAGCTCGGGGCTGTTGTGTATGTTTTCCCTATCACGAATACCACATGATTCAAATTGGTTTATCTTAACCTGCGTTATCGACTTGGTCAGTGAAGGAATCGTCTTGTTTTCTAACCCTGTGGATGCCATTTCTTTCCCACCTCATCTGGTTTTTTCATTTGGTACGTTCGCATTTTCTCTATTAATCTGCCATCTTCATCGGTAGCTGTGGCCTCTATTACTAGGTAGGGTTTATCTCTTCTACTGTACTTGTCGTGGACCCTGCCCGTAACCTTTATGATCTTCCCTGGAACCGGTGGATTGTGAAATTCCATTTCATTACCGGCATTTACGCCGCCCGTATTATCTTCATAGGCTAGCCCTAGAGCGGTAGCATCGTGCTTGACGGCTATAGTTGGGAATAGGCCATTGGGGTCGTCAACCGACTTTCGGTACTCGTCGACCATCTCCTGTGTCAGGAGATATTCATATGATCCTAGTTCCTCTCCGATTTGGAGGTTATCGTATACTAATTCAGGTAAATTCTCTTGAGCCATATACATTCTCCTTAATATTAGAAACACGGTACTAAAATTCGAATTCTAAGTCAATTGCTGTGTTATCTCGGTAATCCCGCTACTACCGGCATATTCCAGGGTAAGTTCTATACTTTTAGGTCTATTAATGGTCTAGATTGCATTATTTTAGGGATAGATAGCAGTCGCTCCTATCATCTATAATTGAGGCAGTTTATATTAACCAGCGGGTGACTAGCTTATGGATTTAACTTTTGAACGAGGCGATCAAAACCGACCGAAGGGTCATGCATTGGTATATTTTCGCGTAAACAATGAACCGGATACCGTTTACGCGACCTACGTTATAGCATTGCCAATTAAAGCAGATCTCACTAAGTACGTTCCGCCATTCTTGGCTACGCACTTAGGTAGTATGCCACTTAATGATTTTTCTGCCTTTGCAATGCCTCCGGTTCCGGAGCCTATCGACAGTTTCGATGATATAGAAAGGTTAGCTAGAATGCGTGATGATGACCTGGTGTATGCGGACAGCATGTTCTCGTTTGATCTGCCTCGCATGATGGAAGCGGTAACAGAAGCCGTTCAGGTATATTCAGATCTATTTGATAAATTTGCTAGCCATGAATCGGTGAGTGCAAACGAGCCACGTTTGCAGTCTTCGGATGTAACAGCAACCGAGTTGGATGATGGCATTTCCTACCAGGTTAATGAAGTATTGTTTGGCCTAATGAGCGAATCCGATAAGCTAACGGAACTATCGAGGCTACTAGGGAAGCTCCGTTTCGCCCAGGAAGGAGAAGACACTGATATGACTACCGAAGTAAGTGATGAAATACGATCGTTGTCTAAATACCTTCCCGAGGAATTTAAACTCGCAAGTTTGCTAGCAGCAGCACAGGACATGTCTAACAGTGGCGAGAAGCTAGCGCAACTATACCTTGATCGCTGCTTCAGATTGTCATCAGGAGATATTGGACGAGTTGAAGCCTTGGAAGAGCAGATTAATGCGATTCAAGGGAATGGCTAAATCGTAAAAGTGTTCTGTAGCATGGCACGCGAGATCTTAATATAGCTTCGTTGACACTGTATGTTGCCGAGCGTAAACTTTACCGAGGCTGATGGGCTTTGCGCGTGTATATTTTCCTCGTACAACACCATCCCTCCGGTCTCCCAATTAAGTACTAACTCTAGGAGTATCTATGTCTTTCTTATTGGATCAGGACCCTGAGATTGCAAGGGCAATCGCAGCAGAAGACTCAAGGCAGCGTGAGAGCATTGTATTGATCGCATCCGAAAATTATGCGAGCAGAGCGGTCCTAGAAGCCCAATCCGGCGTCATGAATAATAAATATGCAGAGGGATATCCGGGGCGCAGATACTATGGGGGCTGTGAAAATGTTGATATTGTTGAAAGACTGGCTATAGAACGGGCAAAACAACTATTTGGAGCTGACCATGCTAATGTTCAAGCTCATAGTGGTGCTCAGGCTAATATGGCAGCTTATTTTGCGCTGCTGGAGCCAGGCGACACTGTTATGGGGATGCGCTTGGATCAGGGTGGGCACTTGACTCATGGGGCTTCTGTTAATTTTTCAGGGAACCTCTACAAATTTGTTCCGTACGGTGTGGATGAAACTACGGAAACCATCGACTATAACGAGGTCGAGAAAATAGCCTTGGAGAACAAGCCGAAGTTGATAGTTGCAGGATGCAGTGCATATGCGCGCATACTGGATTTTCCTAGGTTTCGTGCGATAGCCGATTTAGTTGGAGCCAAGTTAATGGTTGATATGGCACATATATCGGGATTAATCGCCGGCGGAGCCCATCCATCTCCTCTTCCCCATGCGCATGTAGTGACATCTACCACTCAAAAAACACTCCGAGGGCCACGCGGAGGATTGATCTTATGTGACCAAGATCTGGCCCGTAAGATAGATTATGGTGTGTTTCCATATGCCCAAGGTGGACCATTTATGCATGTGATAGCCGCGAAGGCAGTTTGCTTTGGGGAAGCTTTGAACCCCGGCTATGCGCATTATGCTGGCCAGATAGTATCCAATGCACAGGCTATGGCTCAAGAATTATCCGAATCAGGACTCCGACTTGTGTCTGGGGGGACAGATAACCACTTAATATTGGTAGATCTGACTCCCATGGGTATTGATGGTAGCGCAGCTGAGGCGGCCATGGAGAAAGTAGGGATCAGTGCGAATAAGAATGCTATTCCTAATGATCCTAAACCTCCTAGGGTAGCGAGTGGCTTACGCTTAGGAACCCCTGCTATTACCAGCCGTGGATTCAAAGAAGAAGACGCAAGGGCAGTGTCAAAATTGATAACAAGAGTGCTCACGAATATCGATAATGAAGATGTTCTACAACAGGTGAAAAACGATGTTGCGGAGTTGACTTCGCAATTCCCTGTACCTGGCTTGGACTTATAAGTTGAGAGCATTAGTAAGCGATGCTATAATTTGTTGATTGTAATAATACAGAGGAGTTCCACTTGCGCCACTATGAACTAGTAACTATCCTAAGCCCAATGCTGAATCAAACAGAAGCTACGGAAGCTTGGGGACAAATAAAGGAATTCATTACCACTCGCGAAGGAGAGATTGTACGGGAGCAATCCTGGGGAACCCGCCGCTTGGCCTACCCTATCCGGCAGGGATCATACAACTTCTTGGAAGGTAATTATTACCTAACGAACTTTGCCACTAATACTCCATTTAATATAGAGCTTGAAACATATCTGAGGCTGGATGAAAGAGTTTTAAGGTCTTTAGTAATCGCCGGAGGACCTCCTCCCCCGACTCCTGAACCACCCGTGGTCCAAGCGACAACGACAGTGGTAACAGATGATTCGGGTAATACAGAAAATGTTGTTGAAACACCTGCTGATGATTCGGGTAGTACAGAAAATGTTGTTGAAACACCTGCTGATGATTCGGGTAGTACAGAAAATGTTGTTGAAACACCCGCTGATGACGTGAGCGCCGGTGAAGTTGCTCAAGAGGAAGTTTCGGAAAACACAGACGCGGCATCAGACAACGCTGAAACGGTAAACAGCGAGTCAGACGCAATCCCTGAGTCAGAGGGCGATATCCCTCAGGAAGCGGAGGCAGCTGAGCCTGAAGAGACCCCGTCAGACGAAGCAGATACTACTGTGTCCGAAGATTCTTAGTAGATCTATAATGCTATTAAAATGTCCAGCGAAAACCAACTTGATGTCGCAATCAGCTAATTTATAATAGTGAAATAGGACGAATTTGAACAAGATAATCGTTATAGGCAACTTGGGCAGAGACCCTGAAATGCGCTATACCCCTAGTGGACAAAGTGTGACTTCATTCAGTGTCGCTTCGAACAGGCGCTATACAACAGCGGCGGGCGAGCAACGGGATGAGACAGAATGGTTTAATGTAAATGCATGGGGACGTTTCGCTGATTTATGCAATCAATATCTTGCCCGAGGTAGGCAAGTGTACGTAGAAGGTAGATTGAGTAGTCGCACCTATGAAGCCAAGGACGGCCAGATGCGCTTCGTTAATGAAATTAACCTTACGGATATTCAATTCCTAGGAGGATCAGGTGGGACTGGTGATGAGAGGCCTCCGTTTGGACAGGATTCTGGTATGACAGAATCTGCGCCACCTCTCGACGATGTGGACGATCTGCCTTTTTAATTATTAAAACCCGTTTGGAGGATAAGAGTCTTTATGACTACACCGGAACAATTAACACCAGAGCCTCAAGATACTAATGCTGAGGTGCAACCAGTAGAACAATCACCCGCTAGCCCGCCGCCAACAGGGGGCTCGGTTGAAACCCCTAGCGCTCCGGCAGGGGCGGGTTTCACACCTAGGCCTGGTGGCCCACCACCAAGACCAGCCGGTGGATTTCGGCCAGGGGGAGGAGGACCTCCGCGGCCAGGGGGAGGATTTAGACCAAATACCGGTGGTCGGCCTGCTGGGGGACGTCCTCGTGGTAGGTATGCGCCTAGACGTAGGGTATGTACATTCTGTGTTGAACATGCAAAAAGCATAGACTACAAGGATGTGGAGCGTTTGCGCAGGTTTATATCGGACAGGGCAAAGATCGAACCGACCCGAAAAACTGGTGTTTGTGCCAAGCATCAACGCTTGCTGACGACCGCTATTAAAAGGGCACGCCACATCGCACTGCTTCCATTCGTACCAAATCCAAGCATCAGTATGGGGTTTAGGCGTTAATATACTTTGCCCAATACCCGGTATTTATGTGTTCAGAGTTCGCTTAGAAAGAAAGATATACTAAGAAATATATCTGGCGGACTTATATACTTCCTTTGAGGTCTTCGGTATGAACCTTCCATGGCAACGCCGTAGCTCGGCCGATGATAATGAAAATGGTGGCCGTCGCAGGCGCCAACGCAACACTCGAGTAAGTTCTCGAGGCCAGCAAGAACAAACTCGCCCAATTAACCTAGAACGTCGTCGACAACGGATTGCAATCGGCGTAGGTG
>Ga0315338_1003799_pt1 | contig 12718 bp, 6 predicted proteins | sample ASW8metaG_FD_204518 | JGI IMG/M metagenome (GOLD analysis project Ga0315338, IMG submission 204518) | Ammonia-oxidizing marine archaeal communities from Monterey Bay, California, United States - ASW #8 | ecosystem: Environmental > Aquatic > Marine > Coastal | place: USA: California | collected... | reverse complement strand
TTGAAGTCGTCGATAGCAGCCTCTACCTCAAAGCGGGCGAGGCGCTCGATTTCGAGACGAAGACCAGTTACGACGTGACGGTGAGCGTCGAAGATAGCACCGTCTCGGGCAGCACACCGGTTACGGCAGATCTAGCCCTTAGCGGCGATGAGCTGGACGACATCTTCTCCGCCCTCGCGGACGACTGGCAGGACCTGTTCGGTGATGAGGGCGAGAACCCATTCTCGAGCCTCTAGGGCAGACAAACCGCCCCTAGAGGGTCAAACGAGCGATACCAAAAGCCAGGGGCCTTCTTACGCCTCCTGCCCTTCCTGTTTTGCCTCCAGACGTGCGTTCGTTTCGCCCTCTTCATCTTGATTTTCTGCGCGCTGTCTCTGTTTCATACGCTTCTTGATTTGCCGACGAATTTCCCGGCTGTCAAGATAGCCGTCACCATCGGTATCGACATCTGAAAATTTGGATTTCAGCCGTGGAGCCACTTCATCTGCGTTCAACCGGCGATCGCTGTTGGCATCAAGTTGCATGAGCTGATCTGCAATCCGTCCGACGAATTCGTTGGAATCTTTATGCTTGGTATCTCTGGCATTGGACACCTTTCGCGCACGCATCTGATCAAATCTGGCCGCCATCGCCGCCTCTAATTCACCAAGGTCAATAGAGCCGTCTCCGCTCGTATCCACCTGAGAAAACTTTTCCCGACGTTCGGCGGGCATTTCATCCAGAGACACTTTGCCATCATTGTCCTGATCAAGCCGAGAGAAAATCATTTTCCCAAAGGCTTTTCTCATAGCCTCCTTTTTATCAGATCCGAGGTTGGCGTGGCGACCGGAATCAGACTTTTTTAATTTTCCGTGATGTCCATGCCCACCATGCGGATGCCCTTTTCGCCCCGCATCATAACCCTTCGATTTGTGACATTGGCATTTACCACTGCCGCATCGAGTACAGGAAGGCTTCCCTTTTTTATGCCCATGAAAGCTGTGGCTACCGTGCTTCTTGTGGCCGTGGTGCTTTGGGTGCGATCCCACCAGTGGCCCGCCGCGACGCACCTCAACCTTGCCCCCTTCAAAAACGGTCACCTCAAGATTGATCTTTACGACCGGCGCCGGCTTGGGAGCTGCTGCGACATGCGAACCGATGGAGATGCCCAGGAGAAGTGCTGTTGAAAAAGCGAAAAGTTTCATCGTATAGTTCCTTATCTATCTAAGATGTTCCATGTGCGCTAGAACCAAATAGCGAAGCCCCGTCAGCTATTTTCAACCGCACAGCGTCAGATGTCAATGTATTGATTATCCCTGCCCGGTGACTCCTATTGGCCCATGAAGTTGTTTTTGGTGGTGGGGGCCGCAACCTCTTTGCCACCTAGGCTCTATTTCCGCCGGCGTGGGAGGCAGGCAAGGCCTAACAAGAGGAGCAGTGCCGTTGCCGGTTCGGGAACAACACTGGCCCCCATGTCGAAAAGGCTGAGCTCCGGATCACCATACAAATTTGCCCCGACATGGTTGTGCCAGTACCAGCAACGATTGTAAAGAGTACTATCTCGCTTGAGTTCCATGAGCGCCTGTCCAACAGTCAACCCATCGACCCCTACCCGGGAGATAAAGCCGTAGCCTAGGCCGGCAATTCCGGAAAGATGCGCGTCGCTGGTCAGATCGACTTCAGATCCTGGTCCATGTGAAATCTGCGTGAAACCAACCGTAGCAATCGCGCCGTTAATGAGCAATTCATAACTGAGATTATTGGTGCTGGAGGGGAGCGAATTAAGACAAGAGGCCTGCCAGGTTATCACAGGAAAATTATCGTCCAGCGTCGCCGCTGTCGCTAAATCCATTACCGCTGCGGCCCCAGCGCCGCCACCATGCGTGAGCCAGGTAACAACACCAGGGCTGGTTGCATCCCAACCGGCTTTAACATTGGGGATACTGCAGACTGTTGCATCAGGGGGGTCGGAGAGCGTAATGCCTGCCGAGTCGTAGACACGATAATCTGATAAACCGTTCGGGGCCAACAGGTCGTCTTTGATTTGCTCGCCATAAAACAGCCGGTTGCCACCTTCTGCAGCGATCAGCACAGAGTTGCGCCAGGCAATATCCTGCTCGGTCTGATATGCCATCGTCTTCTGGAGAATATGATCGAGATCTTGAACGCTCTGATTAAATAATGATGGCTGGTTCGAATCGCCATAGACAGGAACACGGCCGACAGACAATTCGTGATTGCGATCAATGCCGCCCGGACCGAAATCGCCAGTGGTCGTGCCGAATTCGCCATATTGATTGTCGCCATCGAGATCCCAATTTCCGTTGATGGCCGCGTAATAATAATCCGACGGAACCTGAATCGTCGTAAAACTACAGCCGTCATCCTGATTACGCGGATAAAGTGCCTTCATCGGTACCGGGCCCACGGTTGATCGTGGATCGCCAACAATCAACAAATAATCCAGCTCGTATTGGGAGTCCGCGCCTTGTAAAAATGTCCGCAGGGCCTCCGCTGCCGCGTCACCGGTGAGTCCCACACCGCCCCAATCCGACTCGTCAAATGTATGGACCGAATAACCACGTTGCGCTTTATGATTTTCAAACGTAGTCAGTTGCGTCGATGCCGCACGGATCTCCTGCGTTGTAACAATCCCATATCCGGCGGCAAAGAGATTGGTGCCCAATATAAGGAGGAGCAGAAAGTGGGAAACGACTACCACGAGTTGGATCGCAACGCGGGACGAATCCCTTTGGCTCTGAGCGGTCAGAACCGTCGCCTGTAGCAGAGGCGGAGTTTGGCTATTTTGCAAAAAAGAGTGCCGATTCCTCGGAGTAAAGCTCATGAGCCCGCCTTTGATGCCGGGTGTGCGAAACGAGATGTGCGAAACGAATACTGGCCCCAGGTCACATCGCAATCTTGTGGCGGGAGGGACTGGCCGTGGCAAACTAATACATGCCATTAAAACCCAGAAAATAAGCCTGAGTTTCGTCTGTCAATCTATTTGAGCCACTCAATCAATGCAAGGATTTTGGAGATTATTTTCCCGTAATTCCATAAATACCCCTTCTTTACAGTCAAAGATGTTCAACAACTGTAAAAACTGCCTAGTTGTGGATTTTTTCAGGAGGGCCAAAACGCTTCGATGAGGCTGAGATCTTCGAAAAAACGGCTTTGGCTGCCAAATTCACAGATTTTAATCATTTGTCCGCCCAAAAAAGAAAAAAGACAATCTCCTACATGAAGGCTTTGGGACTCAATCTAGGGACTGGAGGCAACCCATGCAGTGTACATCGAACACTTCCTTGCACGCCACAAGGCAGAATTCGTCAATCGCAAATTCAAGCTGCAACAAAGCTGAGCCAACCCATCAAAGCGGCCCGCTTCCATTTCGTCTTGATGCCCCATTGCCCCTGCCGGACCGACCACTCGCTGACACGGTATTCCCGTACGATTGTCACTGCCGATTCCGCGCCATTGCGAGGCCGGAAAGTATCGATTATCCGCCAATCATCGAGGTGCCGCCAAAGCGGGTTTCTCGGTAGGCGCCCACCAGCCAGTCGCATCCGCGGGCACTCTGCCATTGGTTGCCATCGAGGGTGAATTCCACGATAATGATCGACGTCTACAACGGTCCGGAGGATCGTTTACTTTGCATCGCTAGAACGTGAGGGGTTTTTATGAGTGCTGGCCCAATTGTCCTTATTGTCCTTGCCGTTATTTTTGTCATCCTGCTGATCCTTATTATTTGGGTGATCGCAACCTATAACAAGCTGGTGACATTTCGAAATCGCTTTAAGAATGCATTCGCTCAAATTGATGTGCAGCTCAAACGACGTTACGATCTAATTCCGAACCTCGTTGAAACAGCGAAGGGCTATATGGCCCACGAGCGGGAAACCCTTGAAGCGGTCACCCAGGCACGCAACATAGCCCAAAAGGCTGGCAGCACCGCTGCCGCAAAACCTGGTGATCCCGCCGCAATGCAGGCACTCTCCGGAGCCGAGTCGGCACTCGGGGGGGCATTGAGCCGGCTCATGATGGTCGCTGAATCGTATCCTGATCTGAAAGCAAACCAGAACATGCTTGCTCTCCAGGAGGAGCTGACATCGACCGAAAACAAAGTCTCCTTTTCCCGTCAGGCATATAATGACGCAGTCACAACCTACAACGTACAGCGCGAAGTGTTTCCCGCTGTGGTGATTGCCAACAGCTTTGGTTTCTCCGCCGCCGAGCTCTTTGAGGTGAAGGAAGACAAAGAAAAAGAAGCACCCGAAGTTAAGTTCTAAGCCAGCCGACGCGATTCAATGCAACGGTCTGCGAAAATATCCGCTGCATGCCTGACGCCCGGCAATAGCTTACAACTGGAATCTTCATGGCGAACGCAAATCACAACTAAGGCCGCCCATGGATTTTTTTCAGCGGCAAGACAACGCTCGTCGCAAAAGCGCTCTGCTGATCGTCTATTTTCTTTTCGCAGTGGTATGCATTGCGCTCTCTATGTATCTCGCTGCCTGCCTCATTACACCAGTCTTAAAAAATGCCGTCGAATCTAGCGGCTCCTCAGATCATCCTTCCTCTTCCTACAAACGTGGTGACGCTGCACAAGAGCACGAAGTCAGCTTCTGGCAACCAAACCTGCTTCTGGTCGTAGGGGGCGGCACGCTACTGGTGATCGGCCTCGGCAGCCTCTACAAAATTGTAGAACTTCGTGGTGGCGGGGCGACGATCGCGACCATGCTCGGCGGGAGGGTGATCCAGCCCAACACGACCGATCCGGATGAACGCCGGTTGCTGAATGTTGTCCAGGAGATGGCACTGGCGTCCGGAACCTCCGTGCCTCCGGTATACATTCTCGATAGCGAGAAAGGAATCAATGCGTTTGCTGCAGGATATTCTCCGGCCGACGCGGTGATCGGCGTCAACCGCGGAACGATCAATTACCTCTCCCGCGATGAACTGCAGGGGGTGATCGCCCATGAGTTCAGTCATATTCTAAACGGCGACATGCGGACCAATATTCATTTCATGGGGGTGCTGCACGGAATTCTCCTGATTGCGGTAATCGGTTTTTATGTGATCCGTTTTGGCGGGCTTTCCGGCGCCGGGTCGCGTAACAGCAAAAACAATTCCGCTCTATACTTTATTTTACTAGGAGTCGCTGCGCTGATTATTGGCGCGATTGGTCTTTTGTTTGCCCGCTTGATCAAGGCCACACTATCGAGACAACGCGAATACCTCGCAGATGCCTCCGCCGTACAATTTACCCGCAACCCGGATGGAATTTCCGGCGCGCTTAAAAAGATTGGGGGGCTTGTCGTCGGTTCGCGAATGACTGCCGCCGATGCGGAGAGTGCCAGCCATATGTTTTTTGGAAACGCCCGCCGAGAAAGTTCATTGATCAGCTTTTCCACCCATCCGCCGCTCTCTGAACGGATCCGCCGAATTGACCCTTCCTTCAACGGGAAATTTCCCAAACCGAAACGTTACCACGAAAAACCCGGTGACTCTAAATCGACCGAAAAACAGATCGAGACTCAGGCGAGCGGTCCGACCGCCTCAACTTTGCCTGGGCAAAATATCCTTGATGGCCGATTTCCACTGACGGCAGCGGTCGTACTCGGCGCGATCGGCGAGCCATCGCAACAGCACGTCGCACAATCCAGTGCACTGCTCGCATCGCTACCTGAACCGGTACGCAATGCTGTCGAAGAACCTTTTACCGCCCGCGGTGTGATCTACGCCCTTCTGTTGGATGCGGACGCCAATATTCAAAAAGAACAACTCGCCATTATTGAACAGCAAGAAGATGCCCATACCGCAAAGCTCACTGCCGATCTCTTTCGGCAGTTGGAAGCCCTCGACGAAGAATACCGGCTTAGCCTCGTCGAATTGGCGCACAGTGCGCTTTCTCATCTATCACCGGATCAGTACCGTACTTTCAGGCAGGTGGTCTCCTCACTAGTGGAGGCGGACCAACAGATCAGTCTTTTTGAGTTTATGCTGCAGCGGGTAGTTGTCGAGCGACTCGACCGCCAGCTGCTCGGGGTAAAACCGCCCGCGAACAAATACCGCTCGATCGCACCACTCAAAAAGACCCTCTGCCAGTTGATCTCTGTGCTGGCACATGCGGGTAGCGACGAGGACTCGATCGCAAAGGGCGCCTATGACAATGCACTCCGAACGCTTTTTCCCAGCGGCGAGCTACCCAAAATGCTCGATCGGGACGACTGTACGCTCCATCTGGTCGATACGGTGCTCCAAACACTTGTGCAAAGTTCGCCTGCCATTAAGAAGCGGCTTCTGGAAACTGCGATCGCGTGTGTGGCGTCCGACGGGCAGGTCACCCTTGCCGAGGCGGAACTCGTACGGGCAATTGCCGCGAGCCTCGACTGTCCGCTGCCACCGGTGAGCCCCGGACCGATCAGCTCGGGCTAGAATACAGATGGCGCTACTGCCAATTTCATTCGGTGCAAGCCCCTGAGCCTCTAATAGAGCCCCAAGAATCTCATGGGGAGCTGTTTCCATCATTGTGTTCCTCAGGCGACTGATGAAATGAATTCTGCTCGCCTATCGGAATTGTCCACTTGCCGTTTGGCACGAAAGGTTCTACAGCCCACGTGCGGGGCATTTTCTAGCGGCCACTATTCTTCGCGACGTGTTCACCATCGCCCCCACTGAGAACTCACTATCATTCACCTTAATCATCATTGTCACTTTGGATAACAATAACCTCATAGTCCCCGGCCTTGGAGTAGATCCGGTAACTCAGCGGTTGTTTGCCTAGAAACTTACAGAACGCGTTGAGCGCAGGGAAGGTATTGATCTCCTCTTGCACTTTCTCACATCGATCGTTGGCCTTGAATAAATTAACCTTTGCGGCCTGTACTTGCTTCCCACGAACTATTTGTAGTCCCTTGCGCTTCTGTGGGTTAAGGCCGGCAGGAATAGCATTAAACCTAGCCAATGCTATTCGTAAGTCGTTCTGATCAATTTGCACAACTTTATTTTTCTTTTGCAATTCGTTTAATAGATCGACCTTATGTTCCTGAATTTCCGGAAGCGTAAACGGCCTCTTGCCTGTGCGGATTTTATACTGCTGAGATTGTGACATCACGACCTTGCCATCAACCAAATCACACTTCCAACGGAAGCTGGCCTTAAGGAGTCCATCGTTTCCGCACTCCCATCGAACCGGCCGGCTAACGGGAACAGGATCTTCTGGAAAAGGGCACTGGGCAACAAATGCCGCTGGATCAAGTGGTACAACCTGAAACCACAACTCTTCAAATTCTCCGATGTTGGCAGGTTCGAATGTTCTGATCTGCGTTGCGGTGGTGTTTGTGATTCTAATGCCATCGGCCTTATTAGTTCTTGGTGTGTTGAGCGTAAATGGAAACCGCTCCCCAACTTCCGGTTCACGCAAGTGCATCTTGTACGTTTTATGGCCAACGGAAATCTCGAGAACACTATTGTGCAGTACTGCACGTGCGCTTGGCGGCGAATTTGCGCCCCAGGCGAACGCAAGCTCCCCATCCTTTGCAATGAGTTTAGCCACTGGCTCCGACAACCCTTGAATTCCAAATTCCCAAATATCGGGTTCAGTACCAGGCAATAACTGCAGGCCCAGGTTTTCACCATAATCCGGTAGTACCAGTGCGATATTGAGTTCCACGTTATCGGGAACGCTGAATGTATCGAGGAGAAGTTTTTCAGTTTCACCCTGACTAAAGTCCGGAAGAGAGACGCGACCTGGGACGGACACCTTTGCGACAGAGGGCGGTTTGGGTTGCGGTTCCGGCGGCTCGGGTTGCGGTTCCGGCGGCTCGGGTGTTGGTTCCGGCGGCTCGGGTGTTGGTTCCGGCTCGGGTGTTGGTTCCGGCTCGGGTGTTGGTTCCGGCTCGGGTGTTGGTTCCGGCTCGTGTGTTGGTTCCGGCTCGATTGGTGGCATCACCGACTCGGAACTCACTAGCAACAACAAAAGCACAACAATCCCGGCCCCGGCAATCACTACAAGTATGGTACGGAAGCTCTTCATTTTTCTGCGGCGGCTACGCACATTGTTGCTAGAAAATGATCCAATGTCTTTAGAAGTGAACCACTCGCTATTGTTCCCTGATGTTTGAAACCAATTTGTTACTTTAAGCCTAGAAGTTGTGCCTAAAATACAATGCTACCAAGTATAGCGGCGCACGGAAGTGTATCAAATGCCTGCCCGCCTGCCGAAACCATGTGTTAACCCCACGTAAAACCGTTAATTTTGAATTCACAATCAGGGTGCAGCGACGTTGGTGTACCACGCGAGATGCAGTATTCCACCGCCAGCATGCCGACGAGAACAAAACCAATGCCTTTCGATGGAGATGTTTGGAGGGTACGAAAAAAGATAGGTCCACTTTCGGTCCGGTGACTCGTTGTTTTGCCAGACCGGGGGCATCTACGATACCAAACCAAAAACAAGAAGTATCTTTGAAAAAAAACGGCAGTTTTTCGCAATTCCTAATAATCCACGCAAGAAGGGCTTCTATTATGGAGGTCTGTGTCTAGAGTTAGTGGGTAGGCTCAGAACTTCCCACACTCCCGCCTTTCCATGTAAAATATGAGTTATGCTCCGCCTCCTGCATATCTCCATCGCCACGATGGTCTCGCTCAGCACTCAAATCCGCGCTGAGACCCCGGTCGACTTTGCCCGCCAGATCCAACCGATCCTTTCCGAGAAATGCGTCCTTTGCCACGGACAGGATCCACACAGTCGCCAAGCGGAATTGCGACTGGATCTCCGCGATAACGCTATTGCCAGAAGCGAAACGGAAATTGCCATCATTCCCGGCAGCGCGGACCAAAGCGAGATGGTTCTTCGGATCGAATCCGACGATCCTGACATTGTGATGCCGCCACCCGATCACGGTGAGCCACTGACAGAAGCGCAGCGCAAACTCATCCGCCGCTGGATCAACGAAGGAGCCCCTTACGATGTGCATTGGGCCTTTACTCCCCCAGCGAGGCCTGAGGTACCCACCGGACACAACCCAATTGATTATCTGGTTCGCCAGCGCCTCGCGCAAGAAGGGCTCACCCCAAGCCCCCTCGCCGATCGACCGGCACTGCTACGACGGCTCTCACTCGATTTGACCGGTTTGCCTCCAACGATCGAGGAAATGGATACGTTTCTCGCCGACAACTCGGCCAACGCCTATCAACAACAGGTGGAACGACTCCTTGCATCACCACACTACGGTGAGCGATGGGCCCGTTGGTGGCTCGATGCTGCCCGATACGCCGACAGCGATGGTTATGAAAAAGATTTGCCGCGAAGTCAGTGGCCCTGGCGCGACTGGGTAATCAATGCATTCAATCGCGATTTGCCATACGACCAATTTATCACCGAACAGGTTGCAGGGGACCTTTTGCCTGATGCAACGCAGGAGCAGCAGGTTGCCACCGGATTTTTGCGCAATGGTATGATCAATGAAGAGGGTGCCATCATCGCAGAGGAATTCCGGATCGAAGGACTCATCGATCGCATGGATTGCCTGGGAAAAGCTATCCTCGGCCTCACTGTCTCCTGCACCCAGTGCCATGACCATAAATACGACCCGATATCACACCAGGAATATTACCGTCTATTAGCCTACATCAATAACGACTACGAGGCGATTTCCCGCGTCTACAGTCCGGAACATCTACAAACGATCGACGATATCAGCAATAACATCGCCACCCATAACGACGAGCTCAAAAAAGCGGTCCCAGAGTGGAAGCCGCAACTGGCGAAATGGATCGCCAACCAAAAGGCGACCACCGACAACAGCCACTGGAAAACGGCCACTCCTACTAGTGCTGAAGTGCCCGATGGCATTTGTCACCCTGAAATATTGTCCGATCAGACCGTCCTCAACCTTGGCTTCCGGCCCACCAGTACACAACTGACGGTAATTGCAGAAACTCCAGAGACCGCCCTGACTGGGCTGCGGTTGTCTGCACTCAGACATGGCGATCTGATTTTTTCAGGCCCCGGCCGGAACCACCTTGGTAGTTTTGCCATCAGCGAAATGAAGGTAGAGGCTGCTCCCCTTGATTCCCCTGGCGAATATAAAACAGTTGATGTGAAATCTGCAACTGCCGATGTCGCCACTGGGCAAAAACTCATCGACTCGTTCTTCCGATGGAACAAAGAGGATAAACGCACTGTTGGTGGAGCTGACTATTTAATTGATGATAAAACGGAAACCGCCTGGAGCCCCGATCGCGGTGCGAAACTACATAACGAGCCGTGTGAAGCCGTACTTGAATTTGCAAAACCAATTGGCAACAAAAAAGGGAGTCGCCTGCGAATCGTGATGGAATTCCGACATGGCGGCGCTGATTCCCATGGCCGGGCCAATAATTTCATCGGGCGATTCCGTGTGGATGTTACCGGCGCAAAAGCCCCCAAGGCAAATGTCCTGCCAGCAGAAGTTCGTCGCGCGATTGCTAAACCGGAAACAGAACGTACCGCGGAGGACAACAACTATTTGCTGTGGGCATGGGCCCGCACCGACGAGAAGGCAAAACCACATGCCGAGGCTGCATTCAATCAGCTAAAGCGATGGCCGGAAGGTGACTCCGTTCTCAATCTTGCCAACCGGGGAAAAGGGCATCGTCGAACAACGCACATTCTCAAACGTGGAGATTGGCAGTCTCCCGGCGAGGCATTGACTGCCGGTGTCCCGAAATTTCTGCACGATTTACCGGACGAGGATTTGCCAGCCAACAGGCTCACGCTTGCCCGCTGGCTGGCCGACCGTCATTCTCCAACGACGGCGCGGGTTGTCGTCAACCGTATTTGGCTCGCCTATTTTGGAATTGGACTGGTGACGACCACCGATGATTTCGGGGTGCGGAGCGAACCGCCAGCCCACCCCAAACTCCTGGACTGGCTTGCTGTCGAGTTGATGGAACCTACCATCAAAACATTTGCCGACAAGACGCCCGAACCCTGGAGCCTGAAACATTTGCATCGCCTCATCGTTACCAGCGGCACCTACCGGCAAAGTGCAACCACCAGTGAAGCGATTGTGAAAAGGGACCCCGAAAACAAGCTTCTCGCCCGCGGCCCTCGTTTTCGCGCCGATGCAGAAATGATCCGGGATATCGCACTCTCCGCTTCGGGGCTTTTAGAGCCAAAGGTCGGCGGCAAGAGTGTGTTCCCGCCGGTCCCTGACGGACTCTTTTCGCTGAGCTTTACCGCTGTTGATTTCTGGGATACCGCAAAAGATTCTGATCGCTACCGCCGGTCGCTCTATGTGTTCCGGCGGCGTTCCATTCCCGATCCAGTGCTGGCAAGTTTCGATGCCCCTTCCGGCGATTTTTCCTGTGTGCGACGTACGCGATCCAACACGCCTTTGGCAGCACTTACTTGCCTCAACGCCACCATATTCACTGAAGCAGCGCAATCCCTTGCGTTGCGGATTCTTGGCGAAGGTGGCCAAACGGATCGAGAAAGGGCACAATACGGTTATCGACTTTGCGTGAGCCGATTGCCGAGCAAAGCGGAAACCGATGCCTTGATCAAATTACTCTCTGCGACGAGACAACGGCTCAAAATGGGCGAGCTGAATGCCGCCGACATTGCCTTCAACGAATTCACGCAACCGGGAGATCTTCCGCCAGACGCGCCACCCAACGAAGCGGCTGCGTGGACGATTATTGCCCGAGTGCTACTGAACCTCGATGCGACCCTAACGAAAGGATGATGCCGGCCGGGCAAAACGCCCTCTCGGAGTGACACCTCAAACATGTCCGGACCACACTCTCATGAATACAACCATTCGTAATGCCCTGGCAAGTCATGCCTCCCGCCGCTGGTTTCTCAGCCAGTGTGGTGTGGGAGCTGGATCATTGGCACTCGGCTCATTGCTCGGTGGAGAACACCCTGCGTTCGCATCAGCATCTGGAAACACCAGCCCACTCGCGCCCAAATCGCCCCACTATGCGCCTAAGGCCAAGCGGGTGATCTACATGTTTCAGGCAGGCGCCCCGAGCCATCTGGATCTTTTTGATTACAAGCCCGAGTTGGCCAAGTGGAACGGGAAAAAACCTCCCGCAGAACTACTCGAGGGTTACCGCGCTGCTTTTATCAAACCGGACTCAGCACTTCTTGGCCCCAAATACAAGTTTGCAAAACATGGTGAAGCGGGTATCGAGCTGTCAGAACTGCTTCCCTATACTGCCGGCATTGCTGACAAGCTTTGTGTTGTGCGGTCGATGACGACCACCGCGGTCAATCACGCCCCAGCACAAATTTTGATGAACACCGGGACCCAGATATTTGGCAGGCCTAGTTTTGGCGCGTGGACTCTCTACGGACTGGGAAGTGAAGCATCTGAATTGCCCGGATATGTGGTACTCAGTAGCGCCAATGGCACGAGTGGTGGAGCTGGAAACTGGGGCGCTGGCTTCTTGCCCACCCGCTATGCGGGAGTCCCGCTTCGCAGCAGTGGCGACCCGATACTCTATTTATCGAATCCAAAAGGCATCGACGCGGCTACCCAACGCGCATCGCTCGACACCCTACAGCGACTTAACGAGCTGGAACTGAAACGGTTAGGCGACCCCCAGATCCAGGCCCGGATCAATGCCTACGAACTTGCCTTTAAAATGCAAACCAGCGGACCGGAATTGGTAGATCTCTCTCAGGAGACAAATGAGACGCTGCAAATGTATGGTCTGGATTCGAAATCGCCTAAACCGGGTTATG
>Ga0315338_1003798_pt1 | contig 12724 bp, 9 predicted proteins | sample ASW8metaG_FD_204518 | JGI IMG/M metagenome (GOLD analysis project Ga0315338, IMG submission 204518) | Ammonia-oxidizing marine archaeal communities from Monterey Bay, California, United States - ASW #8 | ecosystem: Environmental > Aquatic > Marine > Coastal | place: USA: California | collected... | reverse complement strand
TAAAAGAGCACATGAAAATTCTATTTATAAGCGAAAACTTTCCTCCAGAGACTAATGCAGCAGCCACACGTGTTTTTGAACGTGCGGTTTATTGGGTTGAATGGGGACACGAGGTAACCATAATTACGTGTGCACCTAATTTTCCTGAAGGTAAGCTTTATAACGGCTATAAAAATCTATGGTATCAGACTGAAAAAATGTCTGGAATAACCGTTGTTCGAGTTAAGACGTACATATCAGAGAACCAGGGGCTTTTCCGGCGATCATTAGATTTTTTTAGTTTTCTTGTAACAGGTTTTTGGGCTGGTGCTTTTCAAGCAAAACATGATGTCGTCGCGGCTACCACCCCTCAATTTTTTGCTGCTGTAGCCGGCAGGGCAATTGGTGTAGTTAGGCAAACACCCTTCGTTTTGGAGCTAGGCGATATATGGCCCATTTCAATAGTGGCGGTTGGTTTGATGAAGAAAGGACCCATCCTTACCTTGATGGAAAAAATTGAACTGTTACTTTATCACCAGTCTTCCCGTGTCATTGCGCTTACAAATGCTTTTAAAAAAAATCTTGTGAGCAGAGGTGTTGCAGAAGAAAAAATACATGTCGTTCGTAACGGAGTAGATTTAAACCGTTATTCACAATCTCCTAAAAATAAATTACTGGCAAAAGAGTGGGGAGTAACAAATAAATTTGTGGTCGGTTACTTCGGCACCCACGGAATGGCACACGGTTTGATTAATGTTCTCGATGTAGCAGAAACTTTAAATGATGAGCCAAATATACTTTTTTTGTTTGTTGGAGCGGGGGCGGAACGGAATAATTTAATTATTCTGGCGCGGGATCGTGGACTAAACAATGTCATATTTAAACCCGCCCAGCCAAAGTTGGCTATGCCAGACATCTGGAGTATCTGCGATGTGGCGCTTGTACATTTGAAAAATTCCCCAGCATTTTCTGAAGTTCTGCCATCTAAGATTTTTGAGGCTATGGCTATGGGAAAGCCTGTATTGCTAGTGTCCCCGAAAGGTGAAGCTAGTGAACTGGTGACGGAACTTGGATCTGGTTGCTGGGTTGATGCCTCTAATCCGAAACAATTGGCGGAAGTAGTGCAAAACCTTTTTGTGGACGTGGAACGAATGGAACAGTTATCTGCGGCGTCAATCGCTGCGGCACCAAAGCATTCTCGTGAAAGACAAGCCCAGGAAGTTCTCGATGTTCTTCAGATGGCTAGCAAAGTTGAAGATGGGCCATGACCCGTATCCTAATCACAGGAGCCAGTGGATTTGTCGGACGGGCAGTCTGCAAATCGCTTCGGGTTGCTGGTTACTCACTCTCCGGCACGACAAGTAATATTGAACAAAAAAAAGGGCCGGAAAACATACCTTTATATTACATACCGGAAATTGGTCCAGAGACTGATTGGTCAAGTTCTGTGTCGGGGGCAGATGTTATTATTCATTTGGCAGCGCGGGTGCACATGACCAGAGATACTTCTTCGAACCCGCTCGCTGAACATCGACGAGTTAACCGAGATGGTACTAGACAACTGGCAATAGCTGCCGCCGCTGCAGGGGTCAATCGCCTAGTATTCATCAGTACGGTTAAGGTAAACGGCGAAATTACGACTGATAATCCGTTTTCAGAGGAGGACACGCCTTTGCCTGAAGATCCCTACGGCATCTCCAAATGGGAAGCGGAACAAACACTTTGGGAAGTGAGCAAAAATACGGGGCTTCAGATCGTCATATTGCGCGTACCATTGGTCTATGGCCCATATGTTAAAGGTAATTTTCTAAAATTGATTCAAGCTTGTTCCCGTCTCAGAATAATGCCGTTCGGTGCCATTACCAATCAACGTAGTTTAATATACGTGGGTAACTTGGTCTCGGCGATTAAAGCTAGTCTTGATCATCCTGCCGCTGTCGGAAAAACATATCTAGTCCGGGACGGGCAAGATATATCTACACCCGATCTGGTTCGCGGTATCAATGGATCACTTGGTTCGAAAGTTTGGCTGATTTCCCTACCTAGGTGGCTCCTGACGGGAATTGGCGTTGTAACCGGCGGAACGGGTGCCATTGCCAGGTTGACAGGTTCGCTTCAAGTAGACAGTTCACTAATAGAAAAGGATCTTGAATGGTTTCCACCATATACAGTTCAGGAGGGTTTAAATGAAACAGCGCAATGGTATCTTAGGAGTCGAATTTAATCGTAAAGTGTTGTCTATTGGCTTCCTGACGCCAATAGGCGGATATGATAAGTAATTGTTTTAAGAAAAAGTTCTGCCTAGTAATACAAACGAAACATGAATTTTAATCGCGCTAATTTTGCATTCCTACACGATGTTGCCATGGCAGCGGCGGCGCTTATCGTTTCTCTATTCTTGCGTCTTGGCGAAGATATAGTCTTTTACCCGCGGGATGAACTTTATTTAGCAATTGGAATATTTACAACGGTTGCTGCCGTGGTCTTTCGTTTAATGAAAATGTACCGGGGGGTTTGGCGCTATGCATCATTGAACGATCTATTCAATATTACAAAGGCCTCTAGCCTTACTATACTTATTTTTATCATTATCCTTTTTGCGGTTACGCGTTTAGAAGATCTACCAAGATCACTGCCAATAATTAATTGGTTCGTCTTGATAGCCCTGCTTGGGGGGCCAAGGTTTTTATACCGTTTGCTGAAAGACCGCCGACTTGATTTTTATTTGGATAAGGATGCTCATCTGCGCGTTCCGGTTTTACTGATTGGCTCGGGTGATAGCGCGGAACTATTTATTCGCGACATTGCCAGAACTGACTCAAATTACCGTGTCGTGGGGATAGTGTCTGATACAACCGCCCGGGTGGGGCGGAACATACATGGTGTGGAAATAATGGGGACCATCGACCAGATTTCTGCCGTGGTTCAGAAATTGGCCAACATGGGTGCTAAGCCCCAACGTCTCATCGTGACGTCAGAGCGATTTCAATCAATGAAAATGAAAGAACTTTTTGAAACCGCTGATAGTCTCGGTATGAATATAGCTCGTTTGCCATCTTTGTCAGATTTTCAAAATAACTTACCAGATGGCATGAAGATTAAACCTATCGATGTGGAGGATTTGTTGGGTCGCCCTCAAAGCACCTTAGATAAAGCGGAGGTAAAACGCCTGATTTCCGGAAAGCGTTTACTTATTACTGGTGCGGGAGGGAGTATTGGCAGGGAACTTGTCCGGCAAGTATCCAGCCTAGAACCTGACCATATAACATTGGTAGACAGTTCCGAGTACAATTTGTTTTGTGTCGACATGGAGTTGGCTAACCAGCATGCAGATCTCAGTCGACAGGCACTTTTAGGTGATGTACGTGATCGAATACGTATAAAATCGATATTTGTTGAACAAAGACCGGATATAGTTTTTCACGCAGCGGCGCTTAAACATGTTCCATTGGTTGAGGCTAATATATTAGAAGGCATTTCTACCAATATATTCGGAACTGTTAATGTAGGTGATGCCGCTCGTGCGTGTAACGTAAGCACTTTTATCCAAATTTCGACAGACAAGGCAGTTAATCCAACAAGTATAATGGGAGTTTCAAAGCGGGTTGCTGAGCAGTATTGCCAAGCCTTGGAATTGGAACGCTCAAGTAAAGATGAAACACACTTCATCACGGTCCGATTTGGTAACGTCCTAGGTTCAACCGGCTCTGTGGTTGAGTTATTTAGAAAACAATTGTCGGATGGTGGCCCCTTGACGGTTACACATCCTGATATGACACGTTATTTTATGACGACAAGGGAAGCGGTGGAACTCGTGCTTCAGGCTGCGGCAGTTGGTGTCGAAGAGGAAGCGTTGAACGGTAGAATATTTGTGCTCGATATGGGTGAACCTGTTCGAATTATGGATTTAGCTCGTCAGATGATTCGGCTCGCAGACTTGATTCCTGACGAAGATATTGAAATCGTAATCACGGGTATTCGGCCGGGCGAAAAACTATTTGAGGAAGTGCTCCATGGATCCGAAGCACCAGTACAAAGTAATCAGGAAGGCATACTCATCGCATCTCCAAGAACGGTGACACTTAAAGAAGTTGAAAGTGATTTCGAAGATTTGCGAGGCGCTTTGACAACGGAAAATCTAACAAGTGTATTTGATTTAATATATAAGATGGTCCCTGAATATAAACCTAACAACACATAGGCTCCTCAATCAGAGGTTGTCTAATAGACGGCGTTTTTGTTCATAATTTTGGGGTAGTTGAAATTCGATCGGTTTCCTATATCCCTATTAGTGGTAGTTTTTTCTCTTTCAGGAGTTCTTTTTATGTTAAGTCTCCCCATCCGCAGAGCTTTAATCTCAGTTTCCGATAAATCGGGGTTGGTGGAGTTAGGACAAAATCTTGAAATTAGAGGAATAGAAATTCTGTCAACCGGTGGTTCGGCCGCTACGTTGCGTCAGGCAAGTGTTGTTGTCACGGAAGTATCAGATCATACAGGTTCACCAGAAATTATGGGTGGTCGGATTAAAACCCTTCATCCAAAAATTCATGGAGGACTATTAGGTCGCGAGGGAAACAAGGATGACGAACGCGAAATGGACGAGCAGGGGATTGAACTGATCAGCCTTCTGATCGTTAATCTTTATCCATTTGAAGAGACAGTAGCATCTGGCGCAGATAACGAGACTTGTATTGAAAATATAGACATAGGCGGACCTGCATTAATCAGGGCAGCATCGAAAAACCACCACCGCGTTACGGTCATTACTGGACCTGAAGATTACCAACGTCTGTTGAATGAATTGGAAGCAAATAATGGCGGCACCTCTTTAGAATTTCGGAAGCTGTTGGCTGCTAAGGCATATCGACTTACCAGCGCCTACGATGCCGCCATTGCTGAATGGTTTGCCAAGTTGACGGGGGATAGATATCCAGAGCGGATGGTATTAGCAGGGTCTCTTAAACAAAACCTGCGTTACGGCGAAAATCCCCACCAAAACGCAGCCTTTTACGTCAATAGCGAAAATCGACGGGGTATCGCGACGTCTCAACAACTCCAAGGCAAGGAACTCAGTTATAATAATCTAAATGATACAGACACAGCCTTCGAGCTAGTATCAGAATTTGCGCAAACAGCCTGCGCGATTATAAAACACGCAAATCCCTGCGGTGTTGCTATCGCCAGCGTACCAAAGGACGCCTATTTGAAGGCTCTCTCATGTGATACTGAAAGCGCGTTTGGGGGTATAATCGCATTCAACCGACCTCTAGATGTTTATGCTGCCAAGGAAATCATAAAATTATTTGCCGAGGTTGTAATTGCTCCAGAGATTGAACCCGGTGCTAGGGAGGTATTTGCCGCAAAAAAAAATATCCGAGTATTAGAAACTGGAGGGCTTCCGGATATTAATTCATACGGGTTAAGCATCAAAACGATTGCCGGTGGCTTTCTTGCTCAAAGTCGTGATGCAGCAACATCAGGAAAAGATGTAAGGGTCGTTACAGAACGTGGGCCAACAAAGCAGGAACTCGCTGATCTCGATTTTGCTTTCATAGTCTGCAAATATGCTAAATCGAATGCCATTATCTACGTTAAAGATGGGGTTACTGTCGGCGTTGGCGTCGGCCAAATGAGCCGCGTAAATTCCGCTCGTATTGCATCTTGGAAGGCTCTAGATGCGTCAAAGGCTGCAGGCGAATTAACAAGTAGGACAGAAGGGGCTGTAGTGGCGTCGGATGCATTCTTCCCATTTCCAGACGGTTTGTTGTCGGCAGCTGAAACTGGTGTTACTGCCGTTATTCAACCTGGTGGCTCAATTCGCGACGCAGAGGTAATTGCGGCGGCGGATGAGAAAGGTTTAGCAATGGTATTTACCGGAATACGACATTTTCGGCACTAATTAACCAAATCATCTTAAACAACGGTAGTCTCTGCTGATAAACTAATGTATTAAAACCGGCGATCTTTAATTAAATCTTCCGACATACGGGTGTGGCGCATATACTGACCCATAAGGTGCATCAAAGACTGATGGACATCCTCGATAATGCCGTAGTTGTCGCCGTCAACGTGAAGGTTCACAGTTGCGAGTTTGGCGGTCCTTCCTCCATTGAAGCCCGTAAGGGCGATGATCTTCAATCCTTTGTTCTTGGCCCAAGTCGCAGCACGAACAACATTTTCAGAATTCCCAGATGAGCTAATAGTCATCAAAACGTCACCTTTCTCAGCCAGAAGCCGTAACTGATGAACAAATACTTCATCGTAGGAAATATCGTTTGCGATAGCAGTGATTACCTCCATATTGGCTGCAAGAGACTGGACCCGAGGTAGTAGGTCAGTGTCTGATGCGAGCAGCTTTCCGTGGTCGCATGCGAGGTGATTGGCAATTGATGCTGAACCGCCATTTCCACAGACATAGAGAGTACCATCGCTTTCGTATAAATTCTGTAGTATGACGATAGCGTTAGCTAAATTTTCTCCATCCACGCTCGAAACAGCCTTGGAGTGATATTTAAAATAGGCATCGACATATTTTTTTGGCGATCCATATTTCTGATCTGGAAATGTCATAATCTTTGTTTAGTCCACTTTACATCGTCTTTCAATCTGCGGAAGCAGAGAGTTTTTCATTAACAGTCCAAAGTAAGAACCCCCCAACGACAAAAAATACTACCATGGTAGCCATTCCAGCACGTTGGCTACTGAATATGTCCGTTGTAAATGCCAGGGCCGCCGGCCCTAAGAAGGCCGTCGCTTTCCCGGAGAATGCGTATAGCCCAAACATCTCTGTACGTAGGTTTGCGGGTGCCATACGAGCCATTAGAGTACGGCTCGCCGCTTGAGCTGGACCGACAAAAACACCAAGCATTAGGCCAAAAATCCAAAATAATTCTTTTGTTTCAATGAAAAGGATCAACGAACTTAATATGGTTAAAGCGGTAATGGATATTATAATAGTTTTCTTGGAACCTACCCAATCATCCAACCATGCAAAAGTAGCGGCACCGATACCGGAGGTCACATTTATAGCAATACCAAACTGGATCAATTCGGTGAATGTAAATCCGAACGTACCAGCAGCATAAATGCCGCCAAAGGCAAACAAAGTATTGAGGCCGTCTGTATAAATCATCCGAGCGAGAAGGTACCGGGCGAGATTCTTGTGATATTGGACTTGTTTCAGTGTCTTGATTAGAGTTCTAATTCCGCTGTAGACCGCCGCCTTAATTTTAACGCCTACCGGCTTCTTGTCCGGGGTAAGAAAAAAAAGAGGCATTGAAAAGGTTAAAAACCATAATGCTACTAGTAGGGTAGTTGCCCTGATATTAGCGGCATCAATTTTGTCTATTCCAAACCAAGGTTCTTCCGTCTGTATAAACCCAATTAAAGCCAAAAAGAGGCAACACAAACCGCCGGCATAGCCGGCACCCCAAGACCAACCGGAAATTCGGCCAATTTTTTTATTTGGCGCAATATCTGGTAACATGGAATTGTAAAATACCATCCCCGCTTCAAAAGCAAAATTTGCCAAGCCGGCCATTATGAGAGCCATTAATACATAGTTTTTGTCAGGTCTCGCGAACCACAGACATGCGGTTGCAACGACAGTAACTATGGTGAAGAAAAACAACCAAGGTTTTCGAGGACCTCTTTGATCGGCAATTGCGCCAAGTACAGGTAATAAAACAGCAACAAAGATGGCGGAAACACTCATCGCGTAACCCCATTGACTTGTGCCTGTTACTTCGTCGACGGCAATGCCTTGCGTAAAATAGGTGCCAAAAACAAATGTAATAATGACTGTGGGAAAGGCAGAGTTTGCCCAATCGTAAAGCGCCCAAGATATCAGGCCTTTTCGATTTGCAAACAATTTAGGAGTTCTCATTTCTTGGGCTTTTCTATACCAATTGAAATCAAATGGTTACGTAGTTCTGAAATTTCTTGGATATAAAGCATCATTTATTAAAGCCGTTTTAACGTAAAGTTATGAGTTAACGCGTAAAGCAATTTGTCCATGCAACACTCGGAGAGTAATCAACCAATTTCTCATTAAAAAAACATCCAATGCCTCGGAAAATTGTCACGATGAGAGTATGCTGTTATTACGATGACAGCTATTTGTATGCAATTACACATATTTTGGGAGAATATCATAACTTCGTACGTTATCAATTTTCGATTCCTGATGACGATGGTTAACCGGTATAATGGTTAATTAGAGTGTTCGAGCAGGTTCTTAAAAACGGCATCTCTGCCCACTTAGAAGGTCATCTAGAAGAAGCAGACAGGCTTTACCAGCAGGTCTTAGAGAAGGACCCGAAAAACGCTGACGCCTGGCATCTTTCTGGTGCCCTTTCACATAGTCGCGGAAACCTAGTCGAAGCACGCCGAAAACTAGAACACGCTCTTGATCTGGAAAAAGATTTTCCGGAGGCTCTCATCACCTTAGGTAATATTTTAAAGGATCAAAATGAGTTCACTGCGGCGTTGAAAGCGTATAACCGTGCAGTTGAGATAGGCTCCGACATTGGAGGGGTGTTTGCCAATCGGGGTGATGTTTTGAGGTGCATTGGAAATTTGGATGCAGCTGAAGCCGATTGCCGGAAAGCAATTGAGCTAGACCCCGATTTGGCAGCGGGTCATGGTAATTTGGCCGCTGTTTTAATGGATCGTAAAGACTGGGAAAGTGCCCATCTCGAACTTAAAAAGGCTATCCGTCTAGAGCCACAAGAACCAGTGTTTTTGATTAATCTGTCTAGAACTCTGATCAAATTGGATAAAGCGAATGATGCACTGAAAATTGCAGAAATCGCCATTAGCCTTACACCGGACTCTGCTGACGCTCTAAATGCTCTCGGCAATGCACATTATGCGCTTTTGGATTACACACTAGCCGAGAGAGTTTATCGTAAAGCCTTGCTATTAAATCCTGAACATGCAGACGTCCATAATAATCTTGGAAATACGCTGGCAAAAAGAAACCGACTAGATGAAGCTGAAAAGTGTTTTAAACTCGGTCTTAAGTTTGACCCAAAAAGACCAGAATTCCTGACCAATTTAGGCGGTCTATTGCAGGCACAAGGTCGTGTAGGTGAGGCAATCAATAAATTCGACGAAGCACTAGTGATTGACCCCGATTATGCTGACGGTTACTGGAACAGAAGTTTGGCAAGGTTACTGACTGGCAATTTAGTCGATGGGTTCAAAGACTACGAATGGCGGTTTAAGCTCTCCGAGTTTTTAAGTGTAAAACCGGACATTCCTCTTTGGAAAGGTCAGCCTTTAGCTGGAAAAACAATACTAATTAGATCTGAGCAGGGATATGGAGATACAATCCAATTTTCCCGTTACGCGTCTCTGCTTTCAGACCGAGGAGCAAAAGTGCTGCTGGAGACCCACAAACCCTTGGCTCGCTTGTTTGAAGTGATGGATGGTCTGGATGAGGTAATTGTCTGCGGCGCCAAATCCATTCATGCTGATTTTCAGGTTCCAATTATGAGTTTGCCTCACCGATTTGGTACGACTTTAGACACGATCCCCGCTGAAGTTCCCTATCTTCAGGTTTCATCAGATCCGGTTTACGATTTCAGTTCAAATTCTCAAACTGTTATAGGTATTGCTTGGGCAGGAAATCCCAAACACAAGAACTCTTGGGCTGAAAACCGATCTCTAGAGATAGGTTATCTTAACCCGTTGTTTGATATTCCGGACATCTCCTGGGTTAGCCTTCAGGTGGATCAGCGCCACAATGAGGTCACTAATATCCACAAAAAAGTTCACGACATGCGAGATCAAATAAAGGATTTCGCTGATACCGCTACAGTCATTTCTGGGCTTGATTTGGTTATCACAGTTGACACGGCGGTTGCTCACCTGGCGGGTGCTCTTGGAACACCGGTTTGGAACCTTCTGTCATTTGCTGCAGATTGGCGTTGGCTTTTGGATCGTGATGATTGTCCATGGTATCCAACCATGAAGCTGTTCCGTCAAAAGGCTCCTGGCGACTGGAAAAGCGTCATCTCCAGCGTAAGGCAAGCACTTTATAGCAAAAAAGATCTGACATAGATTGGAAGACAGTAATCCTATCAGATGTTTGAGATACGATAATATACACTGATATTCAGGTTAGGTATCCATTTTGTATATCCGCATAGCGTTATTACGCATAACAGATATTTGTTCTGCCTTGGATAGTCCGGATATAGCGTTTAGAAATGCATTTACGATAGATTGGTATCCAGTCCAAATTTTTTCGATTGGATAATTACTGCCATAAAGACACCGGTCCGCAGAAAATAATTTCAGACATTCCCCCGTAATATCAGCTATGAAGTTAGAGTCATTCCGGTGAATAAAAGTTCCGAGGCCTGAGAATTTACAATGAACGTTGGGGCATTCTGCCAGTCTCGTCATCCCATCTCTCCACAAGTTCATACCTACATCGCTTGTGTCTTCTGGCATGCCACAATGTTGGAGGACCATGGTAGTTTTCGGAAAATCAGAGGCAAACCGCGCAGCGTCTTTCATTTGAGAGGCAAAAACTTGTAATTCAAAAGACCAGTCATATTCCTGGATATGAGCAAAATTTCTTTGCCAGGCGATCTGGTTCATTAGGTCTGGTATTGATTGGAAACGATATAATGGATTTTCATGCCAGTGGAGTTGCTGGCGGATACCCCGCATTAGTGGAAAGGTATTAAATTTTTTTAGGGTATTATTTGTATCTTCCGCTGAAAAATCAACGTAACCAACAAAGGCGTGAGGCCAGCCATTTTCGTCGGAGACATTTTGAACCCATTCGGCTTCCATTAACTCTCCATGTGGTGGCCAATTTACCTGAATATAAACGGATTTTTCGACCCCCGAATCTTTTAGATCGGTAGTAAAATCATTGATTAGGTAGTCGCGTTTGATAGAATTGTAATCACCAAAAATACGCGGTTGAGTGGGACCTTTAAGCCAGTCTAGGTCGTCCAAGCGCCAAATATGATGGTGGGCATCAATAATTCCTTCCATGGATATTCCCCAACATTAATCTGAAATACGAATAGCTGCTCTTCCAACAATATCACTGTTTTCCAAGTTGTTGTGTAGTTCCTCTGCATCTTTCATCGGTTTTATCTCCGTCACCAGTGGCCAGACATCTCCGCGTGCAACCAGTTCTAAAGCCTCAATCACCTCCTGCTTTGTAGCGTATCGGCTGCCGATAAGTTCTAGTTCCTTTTCAAGCATTATTTTTGGATTTGCCCTAAAAGGCGCGCCCGATCCGCCCAATGTTACCAACCTGCCGCCTTTTCCCAAGGCATTCATGGCGGACTCTAATGTTTGCTCTGAGGAAACAAAATCGATGCTGACGTCGATACCCCCATTACTAGCTTCAACAAGTGCTTCGGTGAGGTCATTACGATTTCCGTCTATCACCTGATCTGCACCAGCTTCTTTACAAGCTTGAAATTTTTCTGGTCTGGTTTCGACGGCGATTACTTTAGCGTGTGCCCAACGAGCTAACATTAGCATGTGAATACCAAGTCCCCCTCCGGCTCCAAATACCGTGACAGTATCGGTCGGCATAACACTAGCCCTTCTGATAACCTTGACCGGTGTTGCAATAGCATCAGATATCACACCAACTTCTGCCGGAAAATTTTTGTAATCAAGGCCGGAGGGCAATTTTAGAAATGTGTCAGCGGGTAGTTTGATATATTCTGCGTACCCCCCATTGACTGCACGACCGACATAACCTTTGAAATTTTCACAAAGTGTTTCACGATTGCATCTGCACCACTTGCAATTTCCACAGGTTAAATAAAAATAGGCCGTTACAGCATCACCTGGTTTCAGGGATGAGACCTCTTTGCCCACTTCAACGACTTCTCCCGTAATTTCGTGACCGATTACCAGCGGATATTCAACTTTCACCCGCCCTGATTTTACATGCTGGATAGTGAGCCCTGCGCCGCAGGTTATCACCTTAACGACAACTTCGCCATAACCGGCGATGGGGTCCGGAATATCTTCCAGTTGGAAAGGTTCTCCCGGTCCGTATAACATCAATGCCTTCAAGAGTTTTCTCCATGGATTGTCCCAGAGGACGGGACCGTTTGCTGCTTATTCATCGGACACACTCGTTCAAAGTCTATGAATTAGTTGTGTTTGATTTGGATGTTTACGAAAGAGATTAGGACAGGCAAGCAAAATCAGAAGTTGACCTCATGAACGAAAATTCAATCCAAGGTAAATAAGTAACTTTTACCATGAGGTTGCCACCAGTTATATGTATCACTTAAAGTCGACGAGAAAAATGTGCTAGACTATTGATGTTAGGTCGGTTTTGATATGTCCACTAGTGTATAAGACACCTAATAACAGAACCTAAATAATACTTCAATTGAGGAGGATACCCTATGAAGAACTTAAAACAGTTGCTTGCCACCGCGGCGATATTTGTTGGAGTGACAGGTTTCGTGCCAGGAATTGTTTTACAAGATGTCCAGGCCCAAGAAGTAAAACTGAAAGCAGCAAGTTTTCTACCAGGTAAAGTTATTTTTGCTAAGTTTTTCTATGACTGGGTAGGTCAAACTAACAAACAGTGCAGTGGAAAAATTAAGATTTCTGTGGTTGGCCCAGCTGCGATCGGATCAATGAAGCAATGGGAAGCTGTAAAGTCAGGCGTTGTTGATATGCATTACGGTCCACCTACCTATTACAAGGGTGCTGCGCCTGAAGCGGGAGTGTCAGATTTGGC
>Ga0315338_1003796_pt1 | contig 12727 bp, 7 predicted proteins | sample ASW8metaG_FD_204518 | JGI IMG/M metagenome (GOLD analysis project Ga0315338, IMG submission 204518) | Ammonia-oxidizing marine archaeal communities from Monterey Bay, California, United States - ASW #8 | ecosystem: Environmental > Aquatic > Marine > Coastal | place: USA: California | collected... | reverse complement strand
GGAAAGCGGTGCGTGGATTAGCGAGTTGTTGCCACATACTGCCAAGCTGGCTGATGACATATGTATCGTGCGATCGATGCATACTGAGGCGATTAATCACGACCCGGCAATTACTTTTTTTCAGACGGGTTCGCAATTAGCCGGTCGACCGAGTGTGGGTGCTTGGTTGGCCTATGGGTTGGGCAATCAGGCGGAAGATTTGCCAGCGTTTGTGGTGCTGCTCTCGGGTCGTGGTGGTCAGCCGCTCTATGATCGGCTGTGGGGGAGTGGTTTTTTACCCTCGACTTATCAGGGCGTGAAGTTCCGTTCGGTGGGCGATCCGGTTTTGTATTTGTCTGATCCTACGGGGATCGACCGTCAAACGCGACGCCGGGTGCTTGATGATTTGGCCCAATTGAATCGTCTGCAATTAGAGGAGTTTGGCGATCCTGAAATTGCTACCCGCGTTGCGCAGTACGAGATGGCATTTCGTATGCAAACCTCTGTGCCTGAGTTGACGGATCTTTCGAGTGAACCGCAGCATGTGCTCGATCTTTATGGCGAAGATTGCTTGAAACCCGGGACGTTTGCCCATAATTGTTTACTGGCGCGTCGACTGACGGAACGCGGGGTGCGATTTGTAGAATTGTTTCAACGCGGTTGGGATCACCATAATGATCTGCCTACCGAGCTTCCTCAGTTTTGCAAGTCGACCGATCAGGCGGCGGCGGCTTTGGTGACGGATTTGAAGCAACGCGGTTTACTCGACGAAACGCTGGTGGTGTGGGGTGGTGAGTTTGGTCGCACGGTTTATTGCCAGGGTAAGCTGACCGCGAACAATTATGGTCGAGATCATCATCCGCGATGTTTTTCGATGTGGATGGCCGGCGGTGGATTTAAACCGGGGTTGGTTTATGGCCAGACGGATGAGTTTAGCTACAATATTGTTGAAAACCCAGTGCACGTGCACGATTTGCATGCGACCATGTTGCACACCTTGGGGATTGATCACACAAAGCTGACTTATAAGTTCCAAGGACGACGGCATCGCTTGACTGATGTTGCGGGTAATGTGGTTAACGACTTGTTGGTGTGAGCCCGGCATAAAAACTCAGCATCTGAGATATCAGGCAGCAAATTTTAGAATTTCTAGGAGCGACAACATTGAGAACATCTCTTGCCTGCTATGCCTTGGTACTCTGTTCGTTTTTCACCATGCCTATTCGAGCTGGTGTACAACTGGAACGACGGGGCGACGATGTTGTTGTTACTGCAAATGATAAACCGTTCGGAATTTATACGGTAGCAAAGGAGTTGCATCGGCCGTATTTTCGCGAGATTCGAGCAGCAGACGGGACGTTGCTGACTCGACCGATCTCGCCTCCGGGTGGAGACCATCCGCATCATACGGGAGTTTGGTTGGCGGTTGATAAGGTGAACGACCTAGAATTTTGGCACTTTGAGGGGCGTATCGAAAACACATCGGTGGAGTTGCTGAAGTCGGAGGGCAGTCCGGCGGTGATGAGGGTGAAGAACCGCTGGATTGATGTGGATGATCGATTGGTGCTACGAGAACAGACGACGATTCGCATTTATGAGAATCGGTTGCTGGTGTACGACATAAAATTCACCGCGGGTGATAAGGCAGTAACTTTTGGTGATACTGAAGAGGGATTTTTTGCTTTTCGCATGGCGGATTCGATGCGTGAAGAGGCTTCAGGCAAAATTGTTAACGCAGACGGTTTGAAGACGGCCAAAGGATGTTGGGGAAAAAAGAGTGCGTGGGTTGATTATTTCGGGGAGGTCGAGGGGAAAGTTTTTGGCGCGTCGATTTTTGATCACCCGTCGAATTTTAGGCCGGGGCGTTATCATGTGCGTGACTATGGGCTATTCACGATCAGTCCCTTTGGTGAAGGGGATTACACTGAGGGGCTGTTGCCTGCCCAACCGGCTGTTCTCGCGACAGGTGCGACATTGCAACTGCGCTACGGGATCTACTTTCATCAAGGAGATACCGAGTCTGGCGAAGTCACAAAGGTTTACCAGGAATTTCTGGCACAACCCGACTTGAGTGAAGAGGAGCACCAGCAGCGTAAGATTGGGTACCGTAGTACTGCAGACGGGACGATGCAGCCGGCGATGTTTTATGATCCTGTGAAAAAAGAAAAGGTTCCGCTGCTTGTTACCTTACATACTTGGTCGAACGATTACGAAAGTGATTTTCACCAAGAGTGCTTGGATTGGTGTCGAGAGAAAGGTTGGGTTTATATCCATCCTAACTTCCGCGGGCCAAACCGACATCCCGAGGCGACGGGGTCGGAACTCGTGGTGCAGGACATAGCCGATGCGGTGACCTATGCATCGCGTCATGCGGCGGTTGATCCGACGCGGGTTTATTTGATGGGAACTTCTGGCGGTGGATATACGGCGTTGCTGATGGCAGGTCGACGGCCAGAGTTGTGGGCAGGGGTTTCGTCCTGGGTGCCGATCACCGATCTGAAAGCGTGGTATCACGAAAGCAAATCGAGGAACAGTAAATATTGGAAGGATATCGTTGACTCTTGTGGTGGCCCGCCTGGGGCGAGCAAAGAGGTTGATCAACAGTATAAGCTGCGTTCGCCGCTTACTCATATTGAAAATGCCCGCGGGGTCGCACTTGATATCAATGCGGGAATTCGTGACGGACATAAGGGGAGTGTGCCGGTAAGCCATTCGCTGCGGGCATTTAATGAGATTGCCTTTAAGCAAGAACGCTTTACGGAAGAAGAAATTGAAGCGATCACAACTCTTGCAGCCATCCCGAAGCATTTGCAGCAAGATTTGTCAGACCCAACTTATGGGAATAACCAACCGTTGCTGCGTCGTTACTCGGGCCGGGCTCGGGTGACGTTGTTTGACGGGGACCATGAGTATGTTCCGTCTGCTGCGCTGCATTGGCTCGAGCAACAGCGCTTGGTGACGCCGCCGGCCTCAGCTGGCGACAGGGCCATGTTGCCAGCGAAAGGGCCTTACTTTCCGGTCGACGAGCGAGTGATTGAAGATCGCTGGGAGTTGCGGCGGTTTGTGGTACCGCTACAGCGCCATGCACAGAACCCTGTGCTCCGAGGTGAGCACTCTTGGGAAGGGACGGGTCCAAGTCCGCAAACGGTGTTGCGGGATCCCAAAGATGGTTTGCTAAAGATGTGGTACGGAGTGTGGAACAAGCATAATTATGAAAATAATTTACCTTTTTCGTACAACATCTGTTATGCCGAGTCGCGAGACGGGTTGAATTGGAATAAGCCCGAGTTGAATGTTTTTGATCATCACGGGGATAGGAAAAATAATTGCATAGAGTTGGGTCATTTCAAAACCCAGGGCATCGATGTTGAACTTGCTCCTCAGGGGGCGATGGAGGGTGACAAATTTGTCGCCTTACATAATGATAAAGGTGGACTGAACCTAACGACTTCTAAGGATGGAAAAAGTTTTCGATATCCGGCCTCGTCAGTGGTAGTACCTTACCATAGTGATACGCATAACAACTTTGTTTACGACGAAGTACGAGATCGCTGGCTGATGTATGTGCGGCCGCAAGCGTTTGCCGGGTCGGGCATCAAGTTTGTGCCGCCGCGACGTGGTGAGAACAAAGTTGGGCGACGTCGGGTGGCTGTCAAAGAGAGTAAAGATTTGAAGAAATGGTCGTCGACGCATACGGTTTTAGTCCCAGGCGAAGATGATCCCGAATATTTTTACGGCATGACGGTGTTTCGTCGTGGCGATCTCTTTTTCGGCATGTTGCAACTTTATACGACCGTGGATCATGAGCTTACTATTGAATTGGCTTGGAGTAGTGACGGTTTTCATTGGAATCGACTGCCGGTACATGAGGATGCTTTGTGGCTCGATGTCGGTCCGCCAGGGGCATTTGATTCGGGGATGGTAGGCATGGCTGATCGTCCTGTGGAAATTGATGATGAGTTGTGGTTTTATTACGGAGGCTGGAACGGAGATCACAAATCGACCGAGCGGATGGCTGAAGTGGGAATTGCAACCACTGCGAGAGATCGACTCCTAGGCGTCGAGTCTAAGCCTGGTGCACTGGGTCGGCTGCTTACCCGGCCGATGGAGGTGACAGGCGACCTGTGGGTGAATGCCCAAGCGAGTGGTGCAATTCGGGTTAGCATTCATGCTGTTGACGATCGTCCGTTGCCTGGTTGGTCTGCTGATGACTGTCAACCGTTTACCGGCGATGCGCTGGATGCTGAAACTCGGTGGGGCGACAAGCATCTCTCCGACTTGCAGGGGCAGATGGTGCGTCTGCGTTTTCATTTCGAGGATGCGAGATTGTTTTCGTTTGATCTTCGCAAGTAGAAAGAACTGTTCATTTTGGTATCTACTAGAGGAGGAGGCAGCATGCTCAGCGGCAATGGTTTTGCAGGGCAGGCGGCTATTGAGAATCGGTGGTTATAGTTCGACGAAAAGAAAATGGGCACACGGGATTCGAACAACTATTGCAGATGTCGGGAAAAACAGCGTTTTCTAAAATAGGCGACGTAGAATCCGACGTAAATGGTGCTGAGTTACGTCGGATTGCTGACGAATTGCGGCTTCGACTTTCGGTTGAGGATTGTCGGCAGTTGGCTGAGTTGTTGGTCAGCTTCCCATGGGTAGAGTAGGGGGGTGGGCAGGGTACCCAGCGCCAACAGTGTGACTACACATTTCACTGCCTTTAGCTGCGGTCGGTGAAAACACCGCTGCGCTGAACGATGATTCCCTCGCACAGGCGGTTGATGCATCCTCAGCAATTCCCATCAACGACAAACTAGCAGCGGTGTTGCCACCGCGGTATCCTCGTACCACTGGTTTAACTCATCTCTTCTGCAAGCGTTATGTCGCGAACCGACACAACACATCTGTTTTCGAAATGGTGTTCCCAAAAACAAAACGCTATTTCATGTGTCCCATAGTCGACAGCTGATGTGTCGTCTGCCGGGAAAGCTATTTTCGTGCGGTCGGTGAAATCGCCCTCACACAAACAGGATGAAATATCGGTCGTGCACGCCGCCGTAAGATAACGGACGTTGCGGCTGGGCCCTATCGTGCTGCAATCTGCTGTCTGCTCATTGCCAAACAGAGTGCGGCAAGGGCTAGGGTGCAGGTGGTGTGTTCAGTGACGGCTGCCGAGCATGCCGAGAGCGAGGCGACTATGCCGTAGTCCTCGACTTCCTCCATTTCGAGATCAGTGAAATTCTGATCGTACACAGTGGCTCGTTCGTGCTGTAATGGTGTTGGGCAATAGCAGACTTCGCTCTAGCACACAACGTCACGTCGTCGATGACGGCTCTATTCATTGAACTTGTTTACCTCAAGACAATACGGGCCTCGTCGATGAGACCGGACAGCGATACAGCCTACTTAGTCTGCATTTGATGTGGCGTCGCGTCAGATTCATGAGACTTCTGGCAATTCGTAACCTTTGCGGCGCGGTCGAGAAATTAGTTGATTGGCCCCTTTATCGTCGACGAACCGCTCGGTCTTAGGGTCCCACTGGAGATTTCGACCGAGTTCACGGCAGATGTTGACAAGATGGCAAAGCGTGGTGGCCCGATGTCCCGTTTCGGCGTTGGCAGCCGGATGCTGGCGAGTGCGGACACAGTCGATGAAATTGGCGATGTGCGGGGTCGATTCTCTCGGTCCGCCGGGAGTGTCGGGTGGGGCGTCTTTTAGCAATTCGGAAGGGTTTGCCCGAGCGTGACCGCGAAGGATCTCGATGTTACCTTTCTCTCCACGGAAGATCGCGCCCAGGTCTTCCATGGTGCGACGCTGGCCCTCCAGTTTTAGTAACGTTCCGTTGGCATACTTCATCGTCACGCGAGGCCAGCCCTTGGCGTCTTTGTCTCCTAACAAAATTTCGACCGGCCCAGTATCGTCGGTGCCCAAGGCACACTGTACTTGGTCGAGTGAATGGGTGCCCCAGCCTGAGACGCCGTGCGACTGACCGCCCCCATCGTAGGCTGCGTAATTATGCCACCCGAAATGGAGCGATTCGTGGTAGGACCGCAACTCGATCTGGTTCGTCCAAAGGTCCCAGTCGAGACCGTCAGGCTTAGGCTGGGCGGGTTGGATTTGCCATTCGGCGGGGCCTTCAAAGTTGTAGACGATCACTTCTTTGACCTTGCCGATTGCCCCTTCGCGGATCAGCTTGCTACAATAGGCATTGATCGGCATCGAACGCTGTTGAGTGCCGGTTTGCAAAATGAGACCCGATCTGCGCGCGGCGTCGGCAAGAATCCGGCCCTCTTCAATGGTCAGCGCCAGCGGCTTCTCGCCGTAGACGTCGACACCGGCGGCCAGGGCCTGCATCATGCACCAGACTCGGGCGTGGCAAGTCGTCTCGACGAACACAGCATCGAGTTTCTCTTGGTCGAGCATGTGCCGAATATCGGGATACTTATTCCACGTCTCCGGCCGCAACTCGGGACGGTTCTTGGTGATCGCAGCCACCATCTCGTCACATCGGGGCTCAAAGCAGTCGGCAATGGCGACAATCTGTGCGCCGGGAAGATCTTCGTTGCGCAAGATCCAGTTTGCCCGGCCACCAAGCCCAGCGATCCCGACACGGACTCGCTCGCTGGCTCCCGGCTGATCGGTATTAGCAAAAACAGTTGAAGGAACAAACGTGGGCAAGGAGATGGCCGCCGTCGAGCGAAGGAAGTCGCGTCGTTTCATCATCTACGTTCTCTGAGAGTAGTCGTTTGGGGAGGAGTCTTGACACGACCGATTCGCCGTAAGCTATGGTTCGCATCAAGTTCACGAGGCAGGTCATTTTGTAACCGAACAGTAAGGATTGCAAGCCCGCTCCACACCCCTTCCCGGCTGACCTGACCCCCATGGGTGATAATAATGCTTTGCCCACCGACTTCCAAGACTTGATAGTCACCTCTATTTTCGATCGATTCCGATCGGCAGACAGAGAGCCACTTCTTAAACCAGATTGCCTCGAGTTCTTTCTCGTAATGTTCGACCTGAAGATAAAATTTCTTCCGAATTCATAACGATATCTTCGGCAACGGATCACTAGTTCAGATTCCTCTAGTTTGGATTGCGTCGCAAACGGGCCAATCTGGCGACTTCCGGCTAGAGCAGCCATAGTTATTCTAACGTATTAAGCTAGGATGAATGTACTTGATATTTTTAGTGCAATTGTGAATCAGTTGGTGCAGTTTCTTGTGGTCACTTTCAAGTGTTGGCATAATACTGGGTATCAATGTTGCGGAACCTATCGTTAGCTATAGTGAGGATATTTACTTCAAATGCCAAACCTCGATCGCAGAGCTGTTAGGACTTTAGCTTCCAGCCTAGGAATCCTTGCGCTAGTGCTGATTGGTTCAACAACTCAAGCAAGAACCGAACGTCCTAATATTTTGTTTCTGCTCGTCGACGATCAGCGCAACGACACGCTGGGATGTGCCGGACACCCGATCGTAAAAACGCCAGTGGTTGACAGTCTTGCTGCCGAAGGGGTGCGTTTTCGTAATGCCTTTGTCACGACGTCGATATGTGCAGCCAGCCGTGCCTCGATCCTCACTGGGGTATACGAAAGAACGCATGGTTATACATTTGGCAAGCCACCCATTCGCGTTGCCCACATGGCTAAGAGTTATCCGGCGGTTCTCAAGGAAGCTGGTTACCGTACCGGTTTTATCGGGAAGTATGGAGTAAGGACCGAAGATAAGCCCGAGCGGGAGATATTCGATGTCTTCAAACCCTCACCCTACTACTACATCTTAGAGCAACCAGACGGTTCGAAACGACATGCGACCGAAATCAAGGGGGATCAGGCTATTAAATTCTTGAAAGACAATCCTCACGGCAAACCTTTTTGTCTTTCGATCAGTTTCAATGCGCCCCATGCGGTGGACGGAGACCTGGAAGATCATTACCCGTGGCCTAAAGCGACGGAAGGCATGTACGAAAATGTGAAGATTCCCGCACCACGGCTTGGCAATTCTTCGATTTTCGATAACCATCCTGAGTTTTTGAAGGATTCTATGAATAGGATACGTTACGGATGGCGATGGGATACTCCTGAGAAATACCAAAAAAACATGAAGGGCTATTTCCGGATGCTGTCTGGAATCGACCGGGTGATCGGTCGTATTCGCAATGAGCTCGAAAATCTTGATCTGGATGGGAGCACAGTCATCATTTATATGGGTGACAATGGATACTACATGGGCGATCGAGGTTTCGCAGGTAAATGGTCGCATTACGAACAATCACTGCGTGTTCCACTTATCATTTACGATCCACGCATGCCTAAAGAACAGCATGGTGAAGTAAAAGATATGATGGCGTTGAACATTGATGTGCCCGCTACCATGATAGCACTTGGCGGGGCTGAGATTCCAAAACACTATCAAGGTCGAAACCTTCGCTCTTCACTACAAAGCGAAGATGATCATGACGGGAGGGTCGACTTCTTCTGTGAACACTTGATGGATCACCAGAATATTCCAAAGTGGGAAGGCGTGCGCGGCAACCGACATGTGTATGCCAGATATTTTGAGCAGCAACCGGTCTACGAATACCTTCACGACCTGGACACTGACCCAGACCAGCTGGTCAACTTTGCCTCGCATTCTGAATATCAAAAGATTCTCAAACGAATGAGAATACGGTGCGATGAACTTAAGTCTCTCTACGAGAGTTCAGAATGATTTTCTCTCGGCCTGAAGATAATACTCCTTCGGGAGAGTTTTCTCGGTGTTTTCGAGTACACGAGAAGTGTCTTCAGGTTTCATAACGATGCCTCGGGCATTGAATCATTCTTTCCAGATGCTAACCGATTCATTCCTGCAGAGAACGGACCTATCCGACGACTTCCAGCTTGAGCATTCGGCCTCATGTTAGCGAATTATCCGATACCTAGGCGATAATCAATCATTTCTAGCAATTGGCTACTAGTGATTGACGCCAAAATATTGGGGTTTTGCGCCAAATTGAGAGTGCCTTGTTGTTCAACAAACACCTATGGCGTCGATAGATCCGGAAGAACACATCACAACAATTCGTCGAGGGTGCTGATCAGGCGGGCTACTTCGTCGGGATGAGTGTAGTGAACGAAAGAAGCGCGAACTACACCGTCATCCTGTTTTATGCCCAGTGCCTCCACTAGGCGATAAGCGTAGAAATCTCCCGCTCCGACACCGAGGCCCCGTTTCCCAAGGTGGGCGGCAAGCTCTGTAGCAGACCAGCCGTCTGCCGTAAACGAAACCGTCGGTGCGCGATCCTCGGCCCGCGGTTTGCCAAGCATGCGGACGGTCGGGTTGCCTTGCAGATAATCGAGCAGAGGCTGTAGTAGTTCGGTTTCGTGATCACGAAACAGTTTTCTCACGGAAGCTGCTTTGGCTTCCACTGCAGACTGCGGATCGCCGTGATGATCGTGCACCTCCTCCATGTAGTCAATGACGCCGTTTACCACTGCGATCTGGGCATGATCTGGGCCAGCCGGCGTGAATCGGTATGCCGGTTTGTCGGCATTGAAAAAGTGCCCCTGAAAGGGCAGCTCCGCATTGAGCTGGTCTCGGATATACATTGCTCCTAGATGAGGACCATAAACCTTGTAAAGCGAGAACAAATAGATGTCGGCTTCCAACTCAGAGATGTCTGGCAAACCGTGCGGACAGAAGGACACCCCGTCGACCACGGCAATGGCGCCGGCTTCATGGATCAAGTCCGTAATCTTGCGAACAGGGTGAATCGTGCCGATCACGTTAGAGCAATGAGTGAAAGCCGCCATGCGAGTCCGCGGACTCAAGAGCAATTTCAGCTCCGAGAGGTCAAGCTCACCCGTGTCGTGATCGATTTGCCACTTGTGGACGACGATGCCGTCGTCTGCCAAACGGGTCCAGACGCCGATGTTGGCCTCATGATCCTGATTGGTGACGATGATCTCGTCGCCAGGGTTCAGATGCTGTCGCATGGCCTGAGCCAACACATAAGTGTTCTGAGAAGTCGAGGGCCCAAAATGCAGCTCGTTGCTGCCTACATTGAGCCAGGCCGCCATTCTCTGTTTGGCCGTATCCATCTGCCGCCCAGCCTCGGCAGAAACTTCAAAATCGTAATAGGGCTGAACCTTGGTCTGTCGGTAATAGCACTGCAGATGATCAACAACTCGACCGCAGGCATAAGAGCCACCCGCGTTTTCGAAATGGGCGAATCCTTCCAGCGACGGCTCGCTAAATGCGGGAAACTGCCTCCGCACGAAGTCAATGTCCAGGGCCATTGAAGTGTTCCTTAAGGTTTGGTTTTGGGAATCAATTAATCACAAGCGATGACAGTAGAAAACTACGCCTGAAAGCGAATTCAGTGCGCCATGATAGTTAATGCTCGGGCGTCGTGAACTCCAAACGCCTTTAGTACCTTCCAGGATTTAGCAGAAACGAAATAGACGTCCTCAAAAATTGCAGATATGATCGTCTTAGCGTATCGGAACATCTTAACAGCGATACCCCGCTGAAATGCCTCCAGAATTTTCAGCACTTGTACGACCTCATGCCAACCTGCCGTTCGCATGAAAATCGCACTCGGCTTTGCACTGGGGTGCCGAGCGTGAGCAAAGTGAGGAAGGCTAAAACGATATTACTAGCGGAAAACAGAACAATCACAGTTGAAAATGCCAGCTCGTTCTCTCCAAGCCAAACGAACACTGCCAAGAATAACGTACTACTCGCAGCCTCGATGATGCCCCTACCACCTTCAAGCTGGCCGAACACGCGGCCTTGCCCTTCGTGCGACGCCCAATTGCGTGTCACCTTGATCAATGCACTCCAGAAAAATGGCGAAATACTCGCCCCCCCAATAGGCATGGATGAACAGACAAGTTGTGTAAGAAGGAAGTGTAGCGTAATAGAGACCGACCAGCCCAGTTGACAAGAGCGCGATGCTAATCAGTTGTTTCGACGGAAAACGGTCGGCCATCCAACCGCCGGGGAAATAGGCGATTAGCGAGGCGGCACCAAATACACCCATCAATTTACCGGTCTGGGAATCAGAAAAGACAAAAGCGTCTTGCATCGGCTGGGCGTAAACCATGAACAGGTACGGCAACATAAAGATGATGCCACCCGACAGACAGAGTACTGCCATCGTCACCCAATGTCTGTATGCAGTCATGATCCAGCTCGGCTTTCTACAACCTGGGTTTCTTCTGTTTCAACATTCACTACATTACGAGCTAATAGGGTACATGACCTTTGCCCATAAAGGGTATATTTCTCATCATTCAACTGTTTCCAGCGGAAAGGCATCTCATGCGATCAATAAATCTTTGCAACTTGCTGCTGGCTACTTTGCTCCAAGGTTGTTCTGTAGAATCGCAGACTGCTGCTTCAGAGGATTCGTCAATTGTCGAACCCCGAGAAGTAAGGATTCCTATGCCCGATGGAATCCAGCTAGCCGTTGACCTCTATTTCCCGGCCGAGATGAAATCGGACCAACGCGCGCCCGTTTTGCTCGAATATCTTCCCTATCGAAAAGATGACTCCCGCGGAGCGAGATACGGAACCTACGCCTACTTCGCCAAACGAGGTTATGTTGTCGCCCGGGTCGACATCCGAGGCACTGGCAATAGCGAGGGGAAGACCATTCCTTACGAATATTCCGAAATCGAGCTAAGCGACGGCGAAGCGGTCATCGATTGGCTTTCCAAGCAAAAGTGGTCCAACGGCAACGTCGGCATGTTCGGCATCTCCTGGGGCGGTTTTAATTCCATCCAAATGGCCGTTCGCAAACCACCGGCACTGAAGGCCTTCGTCGCGCTGATGGCTACTGAAGAACTCTACCAGGAAGATGTCCACTACATGGACGGCATTATTCATACCGATTCCTGGATGATGAGCAACGACCTGTACAACGCCATGCCCGGTGCACCGGAATTCCGGCTCGACGACAACTGGCTAAAAAACCGCTTCGAGCTAGAACCGAGCGTGTTCACATATATGCGTCATCAACGCGACGGGCCGTTTTGGGATCGAGCCTCGGCACGCGACAAGTACGATCGGCTGACGGTGCCCGGCTTTCATATTGGGGGTTGGTTCGATGGCTACCGCAACTCGTTGCCGCGGATGTTGCAAAATGTGAAAGGGCCGGTCAAGGCAATGATTGGCCCCTGGGATCACACGTTGCCACACAATGCCTGGCCCCAACCGGGGATGGAGTGGCGGCACGAGGCAGTGCGTTGGTTCGACCATTGGCTCAAGGGAATCGACACCGGCATGCTCGACGAGCCAAAGTTCGCCGTCTACGTTCGCCAGTGGCACCCGCCGGGCCCAGGCGTGGACCAGGTCCCCGGCTACTGGCGGTGGGAAGAGGGCTGGCCGATTGATCGCACCGCTCCCAGAACCTTTTACGCCAGCGCTGACCATCAACTCTCCAGTGAGCCCTCAAAGACCGAGGCGACACACACGCTCAAGTACCAGCCGTCGATCGGCTTGGAAGGGGGCGGACCTGTGATGTGGTGGGGCAACATTCCTCCCAACCAACAGACAATGGATGACCACTGCCTGGTTTACGACAGCCAACCGCTAGAGGAGCCGCTGGAGATCCTCGGTTTTGCGCGCGCCGTGCTGAATGTTTCAGCCGACGCACCCCGCGGTAATTGGGTGGCGCGATTGTGCAACGTTGCTCCCGATGGCAAGGTCACTCAGGTCGGCGGCGCAGGTTTCAACGGCACCCACCGCAAATCGGCCCGCAAGCCCGAGGA
>Ga0315338_1003795_pt1 | contig 12728 bp, 12 predicted proteins | sample ASW8metaG_FD_204518 | JGI IMG/M metagenome (GOLD analysis project Ga0315338, IMG submission 204518) | Ammonia-oxidizing marine archaeal communities from Monterey Bay, California, United States - ASW #8 | ecosystem: Environmental > Aquatic > Marine > Coastal | place: USA: California | collected... | reverse complement strand
CGAATAGCAATCCAAAGAAGATGGTAAAGGCGATCATGTTTAGCAAAAGTGTGATCAGCATCCCCGGTTCCATCTCTGGTGACACCGGGTGAATGCCGCGAAACCAGCGCGTCGCCATGATGACCAATGGAAGATCAAGTAGTCCAAGAATCGCCAAGGTACTGGCGATTCGGGCGCTTTGGTGCGGTTCTCGTACGCTTCCTCGAACGACCAGACAACCAGAATATAACGCCCAAAGGATGAACATGGTGGTCAACCGCGGATCCCATGTCCACCAAGTCCCCCATGCTGAATGTGCCCACAGCGAGCCGGTAAGCAAAGTTAAACTGCTACAGAGCCAGCCGACTTCGTTGGCTGCGTGGGACCAGTGATCCCAGTCAAGATTACGGCTGAATAGATAGGCCAATCCACTGGCTCCCATCACTATAAACCCTATCAATCCCAGCCAAGCAACGGCGACATGGATGTACACAACCCTCTGCACTTGCCCCATTGTCTCTTCCGTGGGAGCGAAAAACATTGCCATCCCCAGGGAAGCTAACAGCAGACCAATCACCACCACTTTTACGAGGCTGCCAATATGAAACGATGCGTTATGGATGTTCACGATCTCAATCCTCGATGAGAAAATCAAATAGCACGATACCAGCTGTGACAAAGGTAACGCCAAAGATGCTCAGCAGGCCTATCCAACGCCACCACTCGGGCCCAATCTGACCATCCGCCACGAGTCTCGTGGCTTCGGATGCTGCCAGAATGACGGGAGTGACCAATGGCAGTGCCAAACATGCCAGCACAGAAGCATCCTGACGATTGCACGACCACAATCCTCCGAGTAACGTGCCGACCGACGAAATCCCAATATTCCCAAGCACGGCAACAGCTGCCATGTGCCACAGATGATTCTGTAGCGGAACGTTTGAGAGCAGGACACACAACGACAGAACAACAACTTGAAGTGCAGCCAAGGCCAGAAAGTTGACGGCGAATTTTGCTAGGTAGATCCATGTTGAGTTGATTGGGTAAAGCCGCAGCGCATCCCAACAACCATCTACGTGTTCAGCAGTAAACGTGCGGTGCATAGCGAGCATGCCGGCAAAATAGATAGCAAGCCAAACCTGGAGGGCAAGTATTCGAGATTTGCCATCCACGATAACGTCCAACTGTGCGCTGAACAGAAACGTAATTAATGCTCCCAGCATCAACATCGCCGGCCACACTTGTCGAGCCCTGTATTCAGACACCAGGTCCTTACAAACGATCCAGTAGAGAGTTGTTGCCGTACGCATGTTACTGTCTACGCTGCCTGTCGATATGGGAGGGAAGGGCTGATGGTTGAGTGTTGGAAGGTGAAAGGATTATGAAGCTCGCCGTTTTTTAAGCAGAGTACTTGGTCAGCACAAAGTTGAGCTTGTTCCGCGTCATGCGTGGTAAAGCAAATACTTTGTCTTTTTTGCTGCAAACTGGCCAGCAATTCTGCGAGCCATTCTCGTCCTTCACGGTCTAGTCCTGAAAATGGTTCGTCTAGCAAAATGATACGGGGTTGGTGAATCAAGCCGCGCGCCACGGAAACACGCCGACGCATCCCGTGGGAAATTTGGCGGGGCAAACATTTTGCGTACGACATCAGACCGACTCGCGTGAGCCAATCAGTCGCTTTCTGCCGAGGTAGAGAAACCGCACACATTCGTGCCGCAAAATGAAGGTTTTCGTGTAAAGTCAGGTTGGGATAGAGTTGGCTTTCATGCGCCACCATTCCTAGGCGGCGGGCTACGTTGGGGTTTCTGAAAACTTTTTCGCCATAGCACCACAGTTTGCCGGAGTCTGTTCGTGTGACTCCTGCGAGGCAACGGAGGAGGGTCGTTTTACCAGCACCGTTGGCGCCCATAATGGCAACGGACTCTCCCGCAGCGATTCTTAGATCGACGTGTCGCAACACATGCCGATCGTCGAACAGCTTCGACAATCCAATCGCTCGAATTGCATCCGGTGTTTTTACGGAGTCTTGCACTACAATTTCTCAGGTGGCGGTAGGTTCATTTATATTTCGACGTTGTCTATGCTTCCGTGGGTTTCCTGGGGCCCCAATTTCTGGGTTTGCGATTCGAGTGGCGGATTCAACAACGAGCCGTAAATCTTCACGAGAGCCTTGCCTAGGAGGCTGAAGGGACCGGTGCTTCTTGGTACGTCGCAGTTTGGGCCACAACGAAATGACAGCTCCCAGTGTCATCGTCACGCCCCCTAGCCACAGCCAGCGCATCATGGGGTTTTCGACAAGCGTTAGGCTAACTTGTCCCTCTTCGGAACTGCCGTGCAGAATCACGTAAAAGTCCCCATCCCAATCCGATTTGATAGCGACTTCTGTTGTCCATTCGTTTTGCAATCGATGTAGGTGTTGAGCGGGCGTGAGCGTGAAGGGCTCGTTGCCGTTGTCAGAAATATCCAGTACCGCCTCAGCGATGAACTTGTCTGGCAGCTCGCGATCGATCACCTCGACAAGGCAAATCGAGCGCCCTGCCCACTCCACTGTTTGACCTTGCTGGATATCGACTTGATGACGTCGGGCGCCTAATGACGACCCGGTGATGCCAATGGCCAAGCCAAAGAACCCCAAATGAATTAAAAACCCAGTATACAGATTGCGTTTCTCCCGCATGCATCGTCGTAGACTTTCCCAATAGTTGTTGGGGTAACGTCGCAAAACATCAAAGCACAGGGAGCTGACAAGGGCGATAATAGCGAAAACAACAATACCTATAACCGTGATCGAAACGAAATGCTTGACACCCCATCCAACGGCAGCCAGCATAGCGAATCCACTGGCAGCGGCTGATCCAAACAGCATTCGTTTTTCTGTAGCACTTGGCGAGGCTCCCCACCGCAGCAGCGGCGCAAGAGCGGTTGCCATCAGCACCAACAGCCCAGTAGGTATTAAGACATAGTTGTAGAAGGGAGGGCCCACAATAATCTTGTGCCCCACGATGGCATCTGAGAGAGCAACACTCAGTGTTCCCAAACAAGTGACGATTGCTAATAACAGTAGTGCGATGGTGGACATAGCAACCATCACCTCTCGGCTAAAGAAAACAGAAATCTTATTATCGGCAGCCAGTTTAGCGCGGCGCAGGTAAATCAGGAAAACGCCTGCTAGCGCCAGCACAATCATCAGTGCAAGAAACAGCCAACCGATTGGCGATTGGCTAAATGCGTGGAGGCTACTGAAGATACCACTTCGAGTAAGAAAAGTTGCGAAATTGCACATAGCGAATGTAGCGACAGCCAAAGCAACGGTTGTTTTCTTCAAGATTCCTCGGCACCGCCAAGTCATCAAAGTGTGCATGAAGGCAGTTCCGAGTAGCCAAGGAATAAGCGATCCATTTTCCACGGGATCCCATCCCCAATAGCCTCCCCATCCGAGCTCTTCGTAGGCCCACTCAGCTCCTAGGAGGACACCGGCGCCAAGAACAGCCCAGGCGAAAATTGCCCAGGGCCGAGCCTGCTGGATCCAGCTTGCATCGAGGCGCCCACTGATTAACGCAGCAGTAATAATTGCGAACGGAATCGTCCAAGCGGCGTAACCCAAGAAGACAATTGGAGGATGGATGAGCATTGCCGGGTGCTGTAGCAAAGGGCTAAGTCCGGCGCCTTCTCCTGGGATAGCGATACTTTGGGCCATAGGATCAGCTGCGAATACCATCGTGGCGATAAGGAAACAGTAGTTGGCCATCAGCAAGCCAAAAGCGCATTCCTTTAGCCCATCTGCTTTTTCCGACGTCGCGAAGCGGAATATCATTGCCAGCGAGCCCAGGAACCACGCCCACAGCAGCAGGGAGCCGGATTGTCCGACCCAAAGCGCTGAAACCCCGTAGTACCAAGGCAAAAGCTGGCTGCAATATTGTGCAACGTAGGCGAAGCGAAAGTCTTTGGTGAGCAGCGCAAGGACCAAAACCAATATTACGAAAGTTAGCAGTACGTAGCTAACGACAGACGAATAGAGACCGTATTTCCTGAATGCACGACGCTCGTCGTTGCAGCCCACAAAAGAAACGAACGCCGAGAACCCGGAAGCGACAAAGGCGCCTAGCAAACAGATCTGTCCGAATACAAGCACTGTCACCCCATACATTTCTAAGTGGACGGTCTGCGAATACTACCTGCCTGAGGAGTACTTGCTTGCACAACGCGTAAGAACTTTATTCCCTTGAACGATACCGGTACTTTGCAAACACCCTTCTACAACTACGTCGATCCCCTCAGCGAGATTGTCAGGGATTGGCCCGGTAAACTTGACAGCAAGTTCGGAGCTCGCCCCCTGAAGGACAAAAGTCCCTTGGGAACGATCTGGGGCAATGTGGAGCGAGTCGGGAGCAACTTCACCACTAATACGGATGCGGCTATTGCGAAATGACTCGGAGTCAGCCAATAATTCGTCGACGGACACATAGTACTGCCAACTGGAAGAAGCACCCAAGTAGGCAAGGAACGTTGTAGCCACGGTGATCACGATCCCACCGGCACAAAGTCTGTGTGTTGGCGTCATAGTGGACTTCGACTCCTATCTCCTGTCGTGCGATTGATACAATGGGGCTAAATGAATTGTGAAAATTTAATACGTAAAACCACAGGATAAGACCATCCCGCGGGGTCTCTATGCCGGAAATGGTGGATATAGATAGCAAATCCTACGCATCTTCCCAAGGTCGCTTGGTAGAAAACCGAAAAGCGGCTGAGCTATAATGCTAGCTGTGTATAGTAAAGTAGTCAGCCGAGCAATTTGCTGAATAATTGTCACCGGCATTATTTCTAGATATGATTGCTATCATAGCCTAAACAGTCGTAGTTCCTTACTTTTGGTAATGGAGATGGGTTGCATGAATGCTTGCTGGAATCATCGGTACGGCCAAGTAATCGTCGCCTTGCTTGTAGGCCTTACACTAAGTGGCTTTGCCTTATTTTGCACGGGTCTAGTAGCGTTCGGGGCAGAAGAAACAGAGTCCACGGGGAAAGAGGCCACACCACCCAAAGGCCAACACTATGTTGGAAAAAATACATGTGCCGCCTGCCACTATTCTAAGTACCGCATTTGGAAACATGAAAAACATGCCCTGGCATTTGAGATATTGCCCCAAAAATACCGCAAAGACCCAAAATGTCTGAACTGCCACACAACCGGCTATGGTGAGGCGACAGGATACAAGGATGCCACGACACCGCAACTGGCAGGAATCACCTGCGAATCTTGCCATGGGCCAGGAAGCGGACATTCGAAAATGGCCCAGAAATTGTTTCTGGGAGCCGAGGCTGAGGTCACCTTAGAGGACGAACAAAAAATCCGTGACTCGATTGCGTTGTTTCTTGAAAAGCATACCGCTGAGAGCGAGGAGGCCGAAAAACAGGCTCGTAATTCAATTTACCGGATACATACGGGCAATGTATGCGTTCAATGTCATACGACCAAGGCACATCAAGCGCACCTGGACTATGACAAAGAGTGAAATATTTCTGCTAGGGTATATTAATGAGTAGAAGTACCATAGGAGTGCCTCGAGTTATGCTGGCAGGAGGACTGCTGGTGGTCGCTGCGAGTGCTGGTTGGGCCCTACGCAATACTACCGAAGAAAATCTGACACCAGTCGCAGTTAGCCGTCAGTCAGATGTTTCTTCCGCGCATTCCTCCAAGAGCCCTACTAAAACCGCGGAGCCAAATGCACCGTCTCCGTCTGCAAGTTCCCCTATTATTGCTTCCCCTGTAAATTCCGACCAAGAAGAGCCTAACCAGCACGGCAGATTTTCGGTGACGATTCGAAAGCCTGCTGGGCCTCCACGGGTTGATTTGGGAGCCCATAATGCTTTGGGAGGGCATGACGCAACTGGCAAGCCACTCACAGTGGCGTGTTCAACCTGCCATGCCACGCGTTCCGCGAATATCACCACTCGTGAGTCGGCTGATCTCGACGAGTTTCACCAGGGTATGGTCTTTGCTCATGGTAATGTGACATGCATTTCTTGCCACAATCCCGACAATTACGACACCCTGCATTTGGCCAACGGCAGTTCCGTGGAGTACTCAGATGTCATGACCCTCTGTGCCCAATGTCATGGACCGAAAACCCGTGACTACAAGCACGGTGCCCATGGAGGAATGAATGGGTACTGGGATCTGTCGCGAGGTCCGAGGACGCGTAATAACTGTGTCGATTGCCATGCCCCGCACACCCCTCGCTTCCCAGTTATGAAACCAACTTTTAAGCCGCGAGATCGATTTTTGGGTGACGCAAAAGGTGATAAAACAGGACACCCAGGAGTTAGTACCCATGAGTGATAAACAATCTGTGGGCAGTCCCAATCCATCCCCAGACAATGGCGGGGAACCCCTGCTACCGATACTGGGTCAGGATGGTTCGACTCGTCGAACGGTGATGAAAGGAGTAGGGCTGACACTAGGTTTGGCAGCATTTGGTAAGGCAATATCACCGCTGGCGACGATTCCCGAGAATGTTTCGGTCGAAGAGTTTCTACAACAGCACTTCAAGGAGCTGTCGGACGATGAAAAACAAACGGTTTTTTCTCGATTGGAGGCTGAGGCGAAAGAAGACTATGGTGCTGAGGTTTCGATCAGCGACCATCGTCCCATTCCTGGTGTCAAATTTGGTTACGCAATCAATCTGAGCAAATGCAACGGCAACGGCAAATGTGTCGAAGCCTGCCATCAAGAAAATAACCATGACCGGACTACCCAAGAGTCGTACATTCGTGTCTTAGAAATGGACAAAGGCTCGATGGATATGGAAACCGGCAACACCACCTACACCCACACTGTGCCGCAAGACGACAAGTTCTATATGCCTGTTCAGTGCCAACAGTGCGATAATCCGCCCTGTGTAACCGTCTGCCCGATCGAGGCCACTTGGAAAGAAGAAGACGGCATCGTTGTAGTCGATTACAACTGGTGCATAGGTTGCCGCTACTGCGAGGCAGCCTGCCCTTATCATGCTCGTCGGTTCAATTGGGAAGAGCCAACCGTACCGGCAGACGAAATCAACACCGACCAAAGCTATCTCTCAAATCGAATCCGCCCGCAAGGGGTAATTGAGAAGTGCCATTTTTGTCTGCATCGAACGCGTGAAGGCCGCCTGCCGGCTTGCCTGGAAGTATGTCCTACAGGAGCACGTGTGTTCGGTGACCTGAACGATCCCGACTCGGATATCAATTGGATTCTCAAAAACAAACGAGTGTTCGTGCTCAAAGAAGAGCTTGGTACGCGTCCCAGTTTCTTTTACTTCTTCGATACCTAAACAAGCCGTGTCTACTACACCCCTTACCAATTCATCCGATACGGCTCAGAGCCATGAGCCGCAATTTCGCAGCTACCCTCGTTTTCTGCTGTGGCTGCTAGGTGTTGCTACTGATGGTAGCATTTGGTTTTACACATGGATGTTTGTGCTGACCGCCGTTTTTTTGGTTGGCGCTAACGCCTGGGCGGTCCAAGTTGCTGAGGGAATGATTGTCACACACATGACCGATCACGTCAGTTGGGGGCTCTACATCGCCAACTTTACGTTTGCGGTAGGCGTCGCTGCCGGTGGCGTCATGATGGTCATTCCGGCGTACCTTTACCACAACAAGAAAATGCACGACGTCGTCATCGTTGGCGAGTTGCTTGCTATTGCTGCAATTGTCGTATGCCTAATGTTTGTTACCGCCGACCTGGGCCGCCCAGATCGGTTCTGGCACATGATTCCCGGGCTGGGGCGATTTAATTTTCCGTTCTCGATGCTCACCTGGGACGTCATTGTTCTCAACGGTTACTTGCTGATAAATCTACATATCTGCGGCTACCTGATGTACATACGATATTTGGGACAACGCCCAAACCCACGGTGGTACGTGCCGTTTGTGATGCTCTCTGTGTTCTGGGCGATTTCGATCCATACCGTGACGGCCTTTCTCTATTGTGGACTGGGAGGACGCCCTTTTTGGAATTCTGCCCTACTGGCTCCTCGGTTTTTGGCCAGTGCCTTCGTATCGGGTCCCGCATTTATAATTGTTACGCTGCTGATCCTAAAACGCATACTGAATGAACGCATCTCCAACGAGCCGATTCACATTCTCATTAATATTATACGAGTCACGACAGTCGTGAACTTGATCATGATTATATCGGAAGTCTTCACGGAGTTTTACACCGGTGGCAGCCATACCGCCTCAGCCCGTTATCTGTTTGTGGGGCTTCATGGGCACTATGGGCTGGTGCCCTGGATATGGACTGCTATGGTTGCCAATGTTGTCGCTGCTGTTTTGTTCCTCTCGCCATGGGTGTTTCGTCGGACTGGCGTATTGGTAGTAGCCTGCGGGTTAGCCTTTCTGGCGGCTTGGATCGAGAAAGGAATGGGTCTGATCGTACCCGGATTTGTCCCCAGTACGTTGCACGAAATTGTCGAATACCAACCCAGTTTAGTAGAATGGAAGGTAACTGCGAGTGTCTGGGCTTTGGGTCTCATGGTCTATACAGTTGGACTCAAGGCTGCGATTGGCGTCTTTTCACTAATACCCGAACCGGTTGCGGAGGACCCAGCCCATGATTAGCGGACTCGTGGTCACCCTGACCGCCGACGCCACGCTGGCCCAATCGGCCCTTCAAGCGATCGCGCAGCACCCGGCCCTGGAACCAGGTCCGCAAGATGATCGTCGATTGCCCTTGGTACTCGAAACGGCAACCCCAGGCGAGTCTCACATACTGAGCGAATGGCTGAGTGAGCTACCCGGAGTTGAGCACATTGACGTTGCCTTCGTCCATTGGGACGACGATCTGGCAACTGTACCTGCGTCTCGGCCTCCCTCTTCCGAATCCTCCGCAAATGAAGCCTTTTGAGTAGTTAACCATGGAACCTGATCGTCGCCATTTTATCCGTTCTGCTGCGATGAGCGCCGCCACGGCGATTGCCACGGGCTCAGGTTCGATGTCATTGCCAATCCTGAACGCGACCGAAAGATCACCGATCACTTGGAATAAAGCTCCTTGCCGGTTTTGCGGGACCGGATGCCATGTGCAAGTGGGCGTTGAAAAAGGCCGGGTCGTAGCCATTGCCGGCGATCAAGAGGCTGAAGTCAACAGGGGGTTGCTTTGCGTCAAGGGGTACCAAGTCGGCTCGGTACTGTACGGCAAAGACCGCCTCACAAGTCCGCTGCTTCGCAGTGGCGATGGTTATGAAACGATCTCCTGGGACCAGGCGCTCGACATAATTGCTTCCCGAATCGAGATGGCACCCGAGCGTTTCGCCGTTTACGGATCGGGCCAATGGACCATTCCTGAGGGCTACGCTGCGCAAAAATTGATGAAGGGTGGTTTATCGAATAATCATATCGACCCTAACGCACGGCTCTGCATGGCATCTGCCGTGACTGGCTTCTTGGCCACCTACGGCGTCGACGAGCCGGCTGGCTGCTACGACGATCTCGACAACTGCGACGTGCTGATCCTATGGGGCAACAATCCTGCTGAGATGCACCCAGTATTGTTTTCACGAGTGGTCGATCGTCGTTCGCGAGGCGATCAAATCGAGATGATCGATATCGGAACACGCCGCACGCGTTCCACCGAACAGTGCCAACACTATCTCGAAATGAAGGCGCACGGCGATGTCGCCATTGCCAACGGCATCGCGCACCTGTTGCTCAAAAATGAGACTTACGATCGTACATTCGTCGAGTCTTTCTGCAACTTCAAGACGCCCAATCCCGACAAACCCAATCTGCACGGCAAATCGATTGGCTTTGAGGAATATCGGCGACTGCTCGAACCCTACACGCCTGAGTATGTCGAGAAACTGTCGGGAGTGCCGGCGGAGAAAATCCGGATGCTGGCTGATCGGTTTGGCAATCGCGACTTGAAGATCACGTCGCTCTGGTGCATGGGGATGAATCAGCACACGATGGGAACTGCGATTAACTCCATGGTCCACGGCGTCCACTTGCTGAGCGGACATTTTGGACGTCCAGGCGACGCACCTACCAGCTTGACCGGGCAGCCTTCGGCTTGTGGCACAGTGAGGGAAGTTGGCACACTTGCCAACGCCCTGCCAGGTGGCCGCCTGGTGGCCAATCCCGAACATCGCCAACACGCCGAAGCATATTGGAATCTTCCCGAAGGCCGTATAAATCCTCAACCGGGGTACCACACAGTAAAAATGTGGGAAAAGTTCTGCACACCCGCAGATCAGGGAGGGGACATCGACACGATCTGGGTCCAGGTGACCAATCCGGGCCAGACACTGCCGAACCTGCACAAGCTGTTCAACGCGAAACAAGGGCTCAAGGAGAAGTTTCTGATTGTCTCGGACGTCTACCCCACAGCCACGACACAACTGGCCGATTTGATTTTGCCCTCAGCCATGTGGGTGGAAAAAAACGGCATTTACGGCAACTCGGAACGTCGCACGCAGCAGTGGTTCAAAATGGTCGAGCCCCCCGGCGAGGCGCGCGACGACCTCTGGCAGACCTTAGCCGTGGCTCAGCGATTATTCGAACGGGATTTTGCCGGCATGCGAGACATGGATGGCCGGTTTCTGTTCGAGGTACTTGACGAATCGGGCACCCCAGCCCCAGTGTGGCAATGGGAACACTATTACGACGTCAACGTCGACAAGCACCTGTTCGAGGAATACCGACAGTTCACTCGCCTCAAACATAAAGACCTGGCACCGTACGACGAATATGTCCAGACGCGTGGATTGCGTTGGCCAGTGGTCGAGCAACCCGACGGAACATGGGCCGAGACCCGTTTTCGATTTGTGGAAGGTTCCGATCCGTATGTAGAAGCAGGGGCGGGAATTCAATTTTATCACTCCTCGACCAATGACAACCGTGCTCAACTTTGGTTTCATCCTTATGAGCCACCAGCAGAGTTACCTGACAATAACTACCCACTGATGATGACCACCGGCCGCGTACTGGAACATTGGCATACCGGCTCTATGACCCGTCGTATTCCTCAACTAAGCAACGCGATGCCCTCGGCCTACGTAGAAATGAACCCTGACGATGCTCGTGCCCGAAACCTTCGGAGCGGTGACCAGGTCGTAATTCGCTCACGACGAGGCGAGATTAAACTGGTCGCCTGGGTGAATGGCCGCGGTCGACCGCCGCGTGGTACGGTGTTTGTCCCATTTTTCGATGAGACGATGCTCATCAATGAGCTGACACTCGACGCGTTGGATCCATTTTCTAAGCAGCCCGACTATAAAAAAAGTGCAGTAGAAGTGATCAAAGTCTAACTTTCGCTGAATCTGAGTAATAGTTCCATGCAATCGTCCATTCAACATGACGACCTCATCTCGCAAAGTACCGCTCCACAATCATCCAATCCGGATAATTTTTTGCAGCGGTACACAACGTTAATGGTATTCGGACTGATCGGCGTTGCTACGACTGGCTATTTTTTGGGACTTACCTCGCCCATGACGGCCAGCAGCGAGCAGTCTTTGACAGAAGTCGAGGCTTTGCAAACAGGAGAGCATAACCCTGCAACTTCGGCGGCAATCCCCGCGACAGACTACTCCGAGATGCCTTTTGCCCAAATCAGTTCCCGTCAGCAACTGGACACTCAGTTAACCATGCTTCAGCAGCCCCCATACGATATCAACGCGAAAATCAAGGTAAACTACACTGAGAAACTTGCTTCGCTTGCAGATCGCAAAACACGCCGAGCTTACGATGGGGCGCCTCCCACCGTACCCCATTCGATCGATCAACTCGATTCGGCCAGTTGTATGGCTTGCCACGGTGAAGGACTGCGAAGCAATTCCTTGCGAGCAGGTAAAATGCCGCACCCGTTTTACTCCAATTGCACACAGTGCCACGTAGAGCAACATGCCAGGTTCGCCGTCGCGTCAGCAACGTATGAAAATACATTTTCCGGTGTCGCTGCACCGACGAATGGTGGGCATGCATCTCAAGGTGATTCGCCGAAGGTTCCGCACACCACCTGGATGCTAGAGGCGCTACAAAATATGAACCCTGCAGCGGATTGGGTGCCACCCGTGGTTCCGCATACCACTTGGATGCGCAACGACTGCCTGAGTTGTCACGGACGTACCGCTGCACCTGGGATGGGATCCACGCACCCTTGGCGAGCCCATTGCTTTCAATGCCATGGCGAATCACCACTGATGAATCAATCAATTCTGAACGATGTTCCAAATTTTTTGCCTTCTCCTACTATTCTGAATAGCCATGAGTAAACAACAACCCCTAATATCACGTCGCGATTGGTTCCGATTGCGGTCCCCGGCCTCGCCGTCTGCAAAGCAACAACGGTTAGGTACCGAACCGCCGGCGGGCTTACAATCGATTGATGAACCGGTCAATCATGGCGGCGTGGATTTGTCGTCGCTGCCACCCATGCACGAGGCAACACTCAACGCCCTAGAGGTCGCTGCCCTGTTTAATGATCTTGAGCACCTCGCAACCGCTGTGCAATTGATCGCTCGCAGCGCCGCGGGCAACGCCCCCGATCATTCCGCACGACTCAGTTCTGCCTGCAATCAGTTACTCGGCGGCAACGTGAGTAAATTGCAGGTCCGTTACCAATGGCAGAAGGCCCATTGGATTGACACGCTTCAGCGACAACCCGATGGCTTCCGACTGGTACGCATTCGGCACATACCTTGAACGGCATATGTCTCGGTACCCGAAAAGCTGATCGAGAAAGGGCAAGACTCTACAAGGCA
>Ga0315338_1003794_pt1 | contig 12729 bp, 8 predicted proteins | sample ASW8metaG_FD_204518 | JGI IMG/M metagenome (GOLD analysis project Ga0315338, IMG submission 204518) | Ammonia-oxidizing marine archaeal communities from Monterey Bay, California, United States - ASW #8 | ecosystem: Environmental > Aquatic > Marine > Coastal | place: USA: California | collected... | reverse complement strand
CTTGGTTCCTGCGATGTCCTTGCCGTCGGGTTGATCGCTGTCCCCAGGTTGTTTTGATTGTTCGCCTTGTTTGTTAGCGCCATTTTTCAGCGTAGATTGTTGTTGGTTGCCTAATTGTTCGCCTGACAATCGGTTGCGTAGTTTTTGCAAATCGTCGACGGCCTGCCGCTGCAAAGGTAATGCCTGGCTGAATTGTTGTTCGCTAAGATGATCGGAAGCGGTGTGCATCGTCGCTTGAACGCCGAGTTCTTTGGCCAGGGATGCCACGTCGGACAACTGGCCTGCGACATCGGGTTGCTGTTTGGCAGAGTTCGACATTCGTCTTACCAGCTTGGCAAGGTCTCGCGAAAGCTGTCGCTGTTGCTCGGTCGCTGCTTGCCAATTGCCTTTCTTTTCTTGGCGATCTTGCTGCGTTGTTTTCGTATGTATGGCCTCTTGAGATTTGTCGGCCAGTTGTTGTTGGGCTGTTTGCAGAGCAGCGACCTCTTTTTCGAAGCGAGTGAGCGTATTCTCGATCGCGATTAGTTCGATCGCTTGCTGTAGTTTTTCGATCACCTCGTCCTGTAGCTTTACTACGGATGGGCTTGTCTCGCTCTGCTGCGTGATCTCGGCTTGATCTGAAGAAGTTTGAACGCTGCGTAACCAATCGGCCAACAAGCGTTCGATGGCAGGCAATGGTTGCTGAATGAGTGTGCCGAGCAATTGATGCAGGGATTGTAAGCGTGCTTTGCTTTCGGGTCGGTACAGTCCGTTGCGATCGAAATCTGCCATGATCGCTTCTAGCTGTTGAATGACTCCGCTGCGATCGTTGGTTAGAGAATCGGATAGTTGCCGTTGCCTTGAGAGTAGATGATTGATTTCATTTCTCCAGCGTGGGTTGTCCCATTTTGTCTGTGTCTCGCCGTTGGCGGTTCGAGTGCGAAGCTCTATCTGACGCCGCAGTAGCCGCTGTAGTTTTTCGAGGAGGTTGGTTTCTTTGGTGGCGATTTCGTTTAATAGCTCAGCTTCGGAGACGATAGTGATTCGCAAAGGAAAGTCGGACTTGCCCACTGCTGGCTGATAGTCGCTGGCTTGGGCGATCACCTCTAAGACGGTTCCTGGCAATAGGCTGAGTGGTTCTAATCGCCAGAGATACTCCGATTGTTGCTGATGTCCCGTGGGCAGTGGTGGGGCTCGCTTGGGTCCCTCGAAGATGGTGATCTCATGTTGAATTCCGGTAGGTTGATCGGCACGACGGTGGATGAGTTGGACATCGCGGACAGCGAGGTCGTCGTGAGCGTTGATCACCACGGGGATTACCGCGGAGGGGGTTACTAATAATTTCCTTGCTGGCTCTACAAACGACACATTAGGTGGTCGGTCGGGAACTACGTTGAGAGTTAATCGGCGGCGGGCATTGAGCTTGAGGCCCTCGGCTGTTGTGAATTCAAACGTGATGACCGTGCTTTTATCGATTTGCCAATCGTCAACAGATGTTCGAAAAACAGTGCCGTCGTTGGCAAGCAGGGTGGGGACCGTCAGGCCACTCTCGTTTCGGAGCACAATAACTTTCACGCTACGATCGAGTTCCCCTGAGACCTGCAAGCGGCTTTCTGCTAATAGGCTTTCGCCTGGTTCGCTATGTCGTTGCGGCATATTTGTGTATGCGGGTGGAGTGATTGTGAGTTGGATACTTGTTATCCGGGGCGGACTTACTACTTGAAGCGGATGCCACTTCATGCTGTTGTGATCACCGCCGGTTGCGCGGTATTCGAGCGATTGTTGAATGTTTGGCAGTCGTATTTGGTGTGAGGTGCCGGTGACATTTTTTGTTTGGGATTGGATTGCTTTGCGACCGTCGCGAGTCTGTCGAGTCAGCATGGTGATGGACTCGGGCAGTGGTCCGTTGGTGTCGTGCAATTGGAGCACTAAGTCTTCGCCTGCGGCCAGAACGGTGGGAGTGTCGGCAAACTGTAGATTGTTCGTGCGTGGCCATTCTGCTGAGCTGAATGGGTTTAACAGTCGGGTTATTCCTGTGTTGAACACGGCCGGCGTTTGCCACTGGAGAACGGCTGCGACTAGTAATGTTATCGCGGCGATGGCGATTGCACGCTGCAAGGTGTGACGTGTGACAAGCTGTCGGCGATCGAGTTGGCTGACGCTCGCACCTGCGCGGAGGACGACGGCTCGGCGCAGCGATACTGAGCCGGCTCCGTGTTCTGAGGATGTTTGTTGATTGAAATGTAGAGCGCTGGTAACGATATCGCGTAACTCTGGGTGTTGCTGTTCGATCTGCTGCGCTACTCTGGCGGAGGTAAAACGGCGTTGCCAAACTTCTGAAAGCCAACGGCGCCCTGCCAGAGTGGCGAGCCCCAGCAACGCCAGCGTACAGATCAATCGTCCCCCCAGGTCGGCGACTCCTAGTAACCAATCGATGACGGCCAACAGCAGAGCACATACCAGCAGAGTTGCTACAAACCAACACGTCGCGACGAAAACCTGCCGTCCTTGCAGTCTTCGTCGTAGCGAATCGATCTGTTGTGTTACGTCTTGTGACATATTTGCAGCTAGTTTTTTCAACTACGAATTAGGATTCAATGATTTGATGTGCAGGCGTTTTTTTAAGCCGATCGGGCAACTATTATTACAACATGCCGAATCGTCGACGCAACAGCCATTCGGTGGTTAAAATCAACACAAAAAATAAAATTACGATATGGTTATTCCACAGGTTTTGCGTCGGCAGCAGGTCCGACTTTGTTTGTAGAGGTGCTGGCAGATCTTCGAAAAGCTCTACTGCACTTTCCAGAGAGACTACGCGTCCGCCAGAAAGCTCAGCGGCCGCCTGTAGAGAATGCTTGTCGACTGCTATTCGTGCTAACTCTCTTGATGGTTGCTGCATCTCAAATCTTGTTACTTGTGTGGCTGCGTTATCGTTTTCTGCATAGTAGCGAGCTTCGTATCTGTCGGGCGTCAGGTTGTGCAATTCTGCTTCGTACAGACCACGGTGATAAGTTCGTTGGCGCAAAGCGACCTCTTGTCGCGAGCCGGTCGCTCCTTGTAATTCTACGACGATGTTTCCCTGATCGTCTGGTGATTGTGAGGGTCGCCGATATCGAACTTGCAGCTGCACTGGCTCTCCTGATTTGTATTTCGAACGATCAGCATTAAGTTGGATGCCTTGGCGATTGTCTGCGAGACGACCACGTGCTAGACGGCGTACGGCTTGTCCCCAGTACCGTGCGAAGTAGCGGTCGTCGGTTCGCCAACGCCAGCGCCAAGTTTCGTCGGTCGCATGAAACAGCACTTCGCCTGCCCCGACATAGTGACGTAATATGACTGGCTGCATGTCACTTGCATCCGAACTGCTTGTGGCAAGAATTTGAGCCCCAGGCTTGGGCCTGGTTTGCGTAAGTCGCCACTGGACTGACGGTAGACTTTGCCAGATGGAGATTGATTCTGATTCGGAATTGCCAAGCTGCATACTAGGTACGCCACGACCGTAGGAGGTTGGTTCGATTGTGTAGGTCTGTTGCGATGTTGAATCGGCCAGGGATGTGTCTGCGAATTCGATCGGTAGCAAGGTTTGGATTGCAGATACATTTCGGAATGCTTGGGGCATGTACTCCGGGCCAGCGATAGCAATCATCCCGCCGGCAGATTCGGAAACAAATTGCTCGATCATGGGCCAGATTTGACGGGGTAACAGGGTTGGATTGACGTCACCCAGGATCAGTACGTCGTATTCATTCAACTGCTGTTGTGTAGCCGGGAATTCGGCAACGGCGGCGGCTTCGACTTCTGAATAATCAGCATCAGCCTCATGTAGCAAGACTTGCAAATCGATCGCGGGATCGCGTTCTAGTAAACTTTTTAGCGCGCGGAATTCGTAGCTGGGGCTCGCCTGAACCAGCAGAGTGCGGATTTTTTTATCGCTAACCTTAACCACTTGTCGGACAACATTGTTTTCGATGTTGGCTTCGCCCTCCAAGGGTTCGGCAACCAATTTCAACGCCAAGTCGCCTGACTCGGTTGGTCGAAGTGCCAGTTGCACTTGCACGTCCTGCCCATCTGTGGGCATTTCAATCTCGGTTTTAGCAAGAACCGTTTGCGACTGGCCGGCGAAGAGTTTTACGGATGTTTTCTGACCGGCGAAACCAGTTGCTCGTAGTGTCGCTTCGAGTTGCAGGCGATCGCCGGGGAAGACCATGTCTTCGACCAGTAGGTTTTCGAGACTCAGATCGGGGCGTTTTTTCTCGCTCCCCACGGCGACCGCGTAAAGCGGCACGCGTAAGGCTCGTGTATTGCGCATAGTTTCTTCTAACGTAGGGGCTTGTGTCTCCACTCCATCGGTAAGCATAACCACTGCCGCTGGTGCTTGCCCTGGCAATTCTCTGATGGCATAGCCGACGGCAGCACCTAAGCTAGTCCCTTCAGCGGTATCTCCTGAAGCATCGAGCAAGCGCAGTTGCTCTTTCAAGACTTGCTGTTGCGAATCTAAGAGCGTCTGTTGCTGGTCGAATACGACAACATCAAGTTGGTATATTTCGGATAAGCGATCGATGAGCGGCTGTTTGTCTACGGTTAAAAAGTGTATGACCGCATCTAGACGCGAACTTTCTGTGGTATTGTCTGCCGAGTCGGACTGCGCGACATCGACAGTTGCCATGCTGCTGGACTGGTCGAGCAGGAGTACCAAGCGAGGTCGAGCCAATCGAAACCATTCTAAGGTTGGTTGGGCAAACATGAAGACAGCGATCGCGAGGGCGGCCAACCGTAAGAGGGTGAGTGCCGAACGGGTACGTGTGCCTGAGGGCGAAATCTCTCGAGAGTACAACACGCCAACCCAAACCGCGGCTAGTACCGTTGCTAAAACGGTTGCCCATAACGGCCAGTTCCAATCCCAGCGGATATGCCATTGAGGAGCAGAAAGACTTTCTGCCTGCCCGAGCAGATAAGTGAATCGACTGATCATTGCCATGTCCTCCCCTGCCAACAAGCGAGGAAGCTTTCTGCCAAAAACAGCAGAATGGCACCAGCCAGCAGAATACGCACCCACGATTGACCTGACGTACTGACTAGGCGGAAACTTTTTTCTGCAGTGGCTACACTGGCTACAAATTCAACAGGCAGCGTATCGGGTTCGAGGGTGCTAAGATTACTCTCGCGGGGATCGAGGTTCACGGCGATCTGTGCAAACTCTTCACCTTCAGTACTTAACTTGTAGATGCCACAACGGGAGGTATCTGAAAAAACCACTAGGCCAGCGTCTTCTGAACCTTGCATGGGTAAGACTGCGTGAAAGTCGTCAGGACCGCGAACGTCGATGGGGACTGGGCGGCGGGCGGTATCCCATTGGCAAGTAGCGTGTTGGCCAACGAGACGGTTCTGCTGAACAAAATTCGCATCACCGGCCAAGAACTGCACCAGTTCGCGGATCGTTGGCAAAAAGCTGGGACTCACGGGGAAACTTGACCAAGGTATCTGGTCGGCATTTTGCGTTGTTAAAGAAGCCGGGATTGCTAGGACGGCGATGCGTCCCGCTCCGGATTTTTCGACTACCAGAGCAGGGTCGCTGGAATCGAATGCTAAAACCGTCTCAACAGATTCCCGATCGTTTTTTACTGCCAACCGTCGATACTTTGCGATGGCTACATTCGACAAGCCCGAGGATGCCTGCCCGCGAAAGGGGCTGATGATTGAGTGAGCGTATTCGCGTGGATCGAATCGATAGTCTCCCAACGTGACGGCTGTGTTGATCTCGACCGGTAGGAGTTTGGCTAACTCGCCGTTAATGTCTGTTTGCTCACCGACTAGAATGGCCAATCCCCCGCCCGACTGTACGTAATTCGCGAGGCGGGTAAGCTCATCAGAGGAAAGTATTTTGACATCGCACAAGAAGAGGGTGTCATACTGCGACAAATCGAGTTCTAGCAGTTGGCCAACGGGGAAGATCTTGGCTTGGATTGTCGGGTCGTGTTCTGCTGACGTCTGATGGGGTGCGAGTGCGCGGGCGACGTCGTCTGCCGACTTCGGTGCTCCTGCAATACAGGCAATCTGTAGCTTGGGTTGCACATCAACCACTAGCCAGCGCCGGTTGTCCAGGGGCAAAGCGTCTTTGTTACCTGTAACCGTAACGTTTATTGTGTGGTGTCCTTCGTCAATAAATTGATGGGCAAATGTTACCGACTGTTCGCCGCTGGCTGGCAAGTTGACTGTCTGCGTTTCGATTAACTGGCCGTCTACGTTGAGTTCTACTGCGACCTCGTTCCACGCTTTTGAACCGTAACAGTGTAGTTTGGCGGTGACGAGAAACTCTTGCTGTCGCAAAATCCTCTGGACATCGAGCGAGATGTCGACAACGGCTAGGTTGTCGCGTTGGTCATCGGAAACATTGATTACCGAGAGACTTGCCCGCTCGCTAAGTGCGGATAGGTCTGTCTTTTTGATTTCTTCTGCCGTCCAGGTGGTGTGGGTTTGGTCGGAAATAAATACGACTTGATGCTGCTGAATTTGCGGCCATTCTTGTTGGGCTCGATCGATGGCCGCCGTTGCCGCCTGCACGGCAGATGCGAGGTCTGCCTTGGCTTGGCTTTGCTCTAAACTTTCGATGGCTACCCTTGCTTGAGAAGCATCGGAGGTGGGTCGGCCGATCACGTTTTGCGAAGCTTGCGACCAGCCGATCACGGAAGTTATTTTGCTACCCTGGTTCAGCAATTGTTTGGCTTGTTGTTTCGCACGGTCGAAGCGGGATTGGTTTTCTTGCTGGCAGCTCATCGAATACGATTGGTCGAGGACAAGAATCAGGTGCCCTTGACCCGAGTTGCCAACGCCTAGGCTCCATACCTGCCATGAGGGCTCGGCGACGGCTAATGCGACCAGCGCGATGATTGCGGTACGAACGAGGAGCAGCAACCACTGCTGGAAATGAATCCGCCGAGCTTGCTGCTGGAGTGCCGTTAAAAGTATTTCAACCGCTGCCCAACGAGTGGTTTGATGCCGACTGCGAACCAGCCGATGGATGAGCCAAGGCAAGAGCGCCGCCGCCAGCCAGCCCAACATGGCTAAGCTACTAAACTGGATGGCGGAGAAGAGGATCATAAAATCGATTGCTGTTAACTGTTGCCGTTTTGCGTTGCCATTTTTCTGTTGCTGTTTTTCTTTTTGCCATTTTTTCTTGAAATTAAGATTCCTAATCAACCCGCAAGCAAGCGATGCAGCGCGACATCTAGTGGCTCGTCGGTACCCACACGTTGATAATCGATCTGCATCGAGCGGCAACCACTCTCGATACGCTCTAAAAATTCAGCCAGCGCTGCCAAATAGGCTTGCCGCAAACTGCGTGGTTCGACCATCACGTCGGGCAACGACTCGAGGCCCTGGAATTGTGTCGTCCGATCAAACTGGAATTCAGTCTCAGCCGGATCGAGCAATTGCATCAACTTGACCTCGTGACGCTGATGCCGTAAATGCTTTAAGCCAGAGAGTAGTGAATCGACATCGCCTAACAAGTCGCTCAGCACGACGACGACACCGCGGCGTTCGAGACGTTGTGAGACTTCGTGGAGTGTTCTGCCGAGATCTGATTTTTTTGCCGGTTTGGCTTGTTCCAAAACCTGGATCAACTGTTGTAAATGGGCCGGACTGTCGCTCGCGCGGACCCGATCGCAGATAGTTTCGTCGAAGGTGACCAGACTGACGTTATCGCGTTGTCGCAATACGATGTAGCCTAGTGCCGTTGCCAGACACTGGGCGTACTCTAATTTCGAGAGGGCCGCCGTCTCGCTTTGGTAAACCATGCTTTCGCTAATATCAACAAGCAAGTAGCAGACGAGGTTGGTCTCTGCTTCAAACTGTTTGAGGTAAACCTTGTCGGTCTTGCCAAACACTTTCCAGTCGACATAGCGCAGGTCGTCGCCCGGTGCGTATTCGCGATGTTCGGCGAACTCGACCGATTGTCCCCGATAGTGGCTGCGATGTCGGCCGACCAAGTAGCCATCAACGAGACGACGTGCCCGCAGCTCTAGCCCTTGGAGTTGTGCTAGGGTATCGGGATCGAGATTTGTTACGGAGGAAGCCAATTTGGTTACGCTCTATAATTACGAATGGGACACGGATGAACGCGGATGGGGCGGATTGTCACGGATTAAAAAACTCAAACTACGTTTAGCTATTATTCTCAACCGAGGTCTGGTTGAGGAGGTGTTCGATAATGGTGTCGGTTGTTACTCCGTCTGCTTCGGCGTTGAAGTTGGCGATGATTCGATGCCGCAATACGGGTGCCGCTACGGCACGGATATCGTCGCTGCCGACGAGGTAGCGTCCTTGCAAAGCGGCTCGCGCTTTGGCGGCTAGTACTAGGCACTGACTCGCCCGCGGTCCGGCTCCCCAACTGACGTACTTGGTCACCAACTCGGGTACCTGCCCGCGTCCGACGCGAGTTTGCCGTACTAAACGCAACGCATAACTGGCAATATGATCGGCAACGGGAATGCGCCGAACGAGGTCGGCATAGCGTTGGATTTCTTCGACGTTTAGCGCTGGGGTTAGTTTTGGCTGTGCGTCTGAGGTGGTTTGTTTGACGATTTGGAGTTCTTCGTGCTCGTCTGGATAGTCGATGCGCACTTCGAACATAAATCGATCGAGCTGGGCCTCGGGTAAGGGGTAGGTACCTTCCTGCTCGATGGGATTTTGCGTTGCCAAGACAAAGAAAGGTTGCGGCAGGGCGTGACGCTCGCCGCCGACGGTGACTTGCTGTTCCTGCATGGCTTCGAGCAGGGCGGCTTGGGTTTTGGGCGGGGTGCGGTTAATTTCGTCGGCTAGCAAGACGTTGGCAAACACGGGGCCAGGCAGAAAACGAAAGCTGCGTTCCCCGGACGAGCGGTTCTCTTGGATGACCTCGGTACCGGTGATATCGGCGGGCATCAGGTCGGGGGTGAACTGCACGCGACTAAAATCGAGAGATAAAGTCTCGGAGAGCGTGCGCACCAGGAGCGTCTTCGCCAAACCCGGCACCCCGACCAAGAGACAATGCCCTCCGGCAAACAGGGCTATCAGCAATTGTTCGATCACCTGCTGCTGCCCGACAACCACCTTACCCATTTCGCTGCAGAGATGACCATACACAACGTGTAATTTATCAACCGCTTGGACGTCCTCGTCGTCTGCCATATTGGAGTCTTTCTTATTTCGATTTAGTCGGGAACTTGTGTGCTTTGAATTGTTTCGCCAGGTTTTTCTGTATGTTGATAAACGGTAATCTGAGTGCGTCCGGCGGCGATCAAGTAATCGGCAATTAGGATTAGGTTTGCTCCCCCCTGCTCTGCTAAAGGCAGCGACTGTTCGAGCACATTGCCAGTGGTCGTATCAATGAATTCGATTTTTTCGTAGCTGGGCCAACAGATTAAGTTTGAAGTGACTGCTGGCTGGCCAAACAAACGCAAATCGGGGTTCAAGGTTTTTGCTTCGCCAGTAATTGCGTTGACTACCCGCAACCCCTGGTCGGAAATATAAACGTTATTGTCGGCGACTCCCACGATTTCGCCGGTGAGGCTTGTCATCTCGTATTGCCAGAACATGCTGCCGGTGTCTGCCTGCAGTGCGATTAGTGTATCACTATCTGTGGGGGCAACAAACAACGTACCGTGATGAAAAACACAAGGATTTGGCAACCGAAACTGGGCGACACCGTCTCCCATACCTGTCATCAGGCTCGCTCGCTGGTAGGTATTTATCCATTGTACTTGCCCATCACGGGCTCGTAGGGCCGCGATGGCGCCGAGATTTGTGCAAGAGTAAACGATTCCCGAATCGTAAGCTAACAGATTGCTAGTGCCGGTATTCAAACTGACAGGAGCGACACCGCGGGTTTGACAGATCCATTGTTGCCAGAGTAGTTGGTTGGTCGCTAAATCGAAACAAGCAACACCTGCGCGCGCCGTATGACCGTCGCTGCGAATTGCTACAAACATCAGTGAATCAACGATCAAAGGTGCATCAGTAAATTGCACTTCAGGCTCTGGCATTTTCGTTCGCAGACTCAGGGCTCCGTCTCGGTTGAGATCAACGCCCCACAGAAGGCTGTCGAGCGAAGGGACTTGCGACTGACGCCTGCCAGTCGACTTTGTTGTTGTGCCAAAAACGAATTGCCCAGATGACATGAGCGTTTTGTTTGACGATTGCTGATTTTTTGAAAGTTTATTGATTGATTCAAAAGCAGTGCCGCGGGACGTAAATGCCACTTGGCCGGAGTCTAAATACAACGCTTGTACCTGCGAGGCCTCTTGGCAGATAACCAGATTCTCGGTGACCATCGGAAACGTGTTGAGCTGCTGATTGTCTTCGTCGCTTCGCTTGTGAGACCAGATCTTTTTGTACGCAGTAGGGGGGCGGGCTCGACTGAAATTGTTACGATTGGGTGCGCCACCGTAAGTAGGCCAAGCAGATTGTTGAGTACTCGCAGGCCAAGAACGAGCTTGATTGAGCAGTTCTTCTAACGCTTCGGTATAGATGACCTCGCGGCCGCCGAGTCGTCCTTTGGCGTCGCCATGTTTGACGAATAGGTTTTCGATCTCGTTTTGAGCACGCGTAAGATTACCTTCTCGTAACGACACTAAAACCAGACGGGCTTGTATGGCTGCAAGCTTGAGGTTGGTATCGGGGTAGGTCAGACGGGCGGGCTCGTCGGCGCGTTGCAGGCTGCTGCTAATGCTGCTCCAAAATCGGCGGGCTGCCTGGTAATCCCCCTGTTCGAGTGACAGTTCGCCTAAAGCATTCAGTGCCTCGTCGCCCCATTGGCTGCAAAATGCTTCATCGACAACGCGTTGTAGTTGTTGCTCGTCTCGGTTTGCAATGCCTTTTCGATACCACTGTTCTGCCGGGGCATCCACCAAAGCCCGATATTCTGCTAACGCTTGCTCAGGCAAGTTTGCGAGTTGTTGCCGACAATTTTCTTGAACGCTGATGTAGCGATTCTGTTGTGTTGCAATTACTGCTTGTGAGTCTGCGGCAAGAATTTGGTCGGCAATTTCGAATGCATCTTCCCACTGCGAGTGTTCGAGGTATTTATCGAAACGAGAGAGTAGTCTGCGCTGGGTTCCCCGTAGTTCGTAGGGTTGTGCTTGCGAAGACGTAAAGCGAGGGGTTGAGTTTTTCGGCTCAGCAGCGTAACTGCTGTCAGCAAATTTCGGTGAGACTGCGATCGCGATGATTAGCCCGAGGCAACGCACGTAGGAGGAGGTTGCTTCGGTCATGGCGGAAAAACGGCATGGGGCTATGGGAATCAGAAGTCTACGGCATCTCCGCCATTATAGACTTACTGCGTTCGCCCGGCAAAGCTCACTACGACGAGCCGCTAAAGCGCTGCAGCGTATAACCGACGATAAATATCCCTACAGATAGCAGGAGAAACTTCAGCATGTCGCCTACTTTAATTTGGTTGCTCATCTGGGCTACCATCGCGAGCGGGGCGATCGCCATTCCCAACAACTGTAGTAATCGAGCTAAGGTGTGCATGAGTAGCAACCTACCGCGATTCTGTCTTGCTGACAAGACACTGCGTTTCGGACAAGATACCGCACAGCCGGTAGTCGTGCATCGCGAATACGATTAGGATGCTAGTTGTTGGCTGCCAGATGTGGACTGCATACCTTTCAGCCGATTCCTCTCTGAACGGGTATACAATATGGATTCACCATCGGCGGCGGAAAAAGCAGATTCGCCAACACTTTCGACCCTCTTGCTACGCGCGCTCAAACTCCTCTGCCCGACCTGTGGGCAAGCGAAGTTGTTTCGGGGTATGCTCTCGATGAACGAACGCTGCACCAGTTGTGGCCGTAAGTTCAACCGGGCCCCGGGTTATTTGCTGGGTTCGATTTATTTCAACTATGGGGTAACGGCGCTGTTGGTAGTTGTGTTTTACTTCAGCATGTTTTTTACTGAGATAATGACCGGCAAGCAACTAGTGGTAGTGCTGACCTTGTTTATTTTCATCTTCCCGCTCTGGTTCTTCCGCTACGCGCGCGGGTTGTGGCTGGCTTTTGACGAAAAATTCGACCCTTGGCCGAACGATCAAGAGGCGCGGGAAATGACAGACAGCGACACTACGGCAGAGGTTTAAATCCTACTCGTCTGGATTGTTTGCCTGAAGAGACTGTTGTTGCTCTCGCGCTCGACGAATCGAAAAGTAAGCGGCGCTGCCAAAGGTACCGATGATGACAAACGGCATCGCCATCATGAAGAGGATACTATAGAAGTAACCTCGGGCCGTGGCTTGCGAGGCGGGGTCGGACATGCCATCTTTGCAGGTGGGGCAGGCCATTGCGTCGGTCGCTATGCAGAGAACCAGCGCAAACACCAACAGTACAAAGATGTAACGGGTGATACGGCGGGTGACGTAGAGCATTGTTTGTCCGCGGAAGGTTTGCATGGCGATTCTCTTAGGCTCAATTTTACGTCAACTGGCTACCGGTGGCCAGAGGTGATAGAGCATTGCGTAAACAACGACCCCAGTAACCGACACGTAGAGCCAAATAGGGTAGGTCCAGCGGGCCAGTTTGCGGTGTTTGGCAAGATAGCGATCACGTTGTTCTGACGGCAGATCGGTCGTTTCTCCGGTGCCTTTGAGGGCGAAGAAAATCGTTGTTACAGCCAAAAACGGCACCGTCACTGCCAACACCACATGCGTAAGCAATATGATGAGATAAACATAGCGAACGGCCCCGGGATAGGTGAATTTCACACTGCCAGCCA
>Ga0315338_1003793_pt1 | contig 12731 bp, 10 predicted proteins | sample ASW8metaG_FD_204518 | JGI IMG/M metagenome (GOLD analysis project Ga0315338, IMG submission 204518) | Ammonia-oxidizing marine archaeal communities from Monterey Bay, California, United States - ASW #8 | ecosystem: Environmental > Aquatic > Marine > Coastal | place: USA: California | collected... | reverse complement strand
CCTGCTCGATCTCGTGCACGAAGCAATGGGCCGAGTCGAAGTGGACGTCTGGACCGCCGTCGCCATGGACGATGCCACACGGCAAACCGTCACCAACGGGCTCCGCGGCATGTTGGGCAAGGAGCCGGTTGTCCACGCATGGATCGATGCCTCCGTTCTCGGCGGCCTGAAAATTCGAGTCGGTGACCGGCTCATCGACAACACGGTTGCAGCACGGCTGCGACAACTCGAGCACACCATCAAACACCGTGCCGCCCACCGAATCGCCACCTCGGTTGATTCGTTCATCGAGGGCTTGCCCTCAAGTACCCCGGAGACGGGAAAAGAGACCACAGGACCAGAGTCGTGAAGATCAAGACCGACGAAATTACCGCTGTCATCAAGCAAGAGATCGAACAGTTTTCCAGCGAACTCGAAGTCGCCGAAGTCGGCCGCGTCGTCGAAGTTGGTGACGGCATCGCCCGTATCTACGGCCTCGCCAAGTGCATGGCCGGCGAGCTGCTTGAATTCGACACCGAAAAAGGGGTCGTCATGGGGCAGGCGATGAACCTGGAGACCGACACGGTCGGTGCCGTGATTTACGGTGAGTACCTCGCCGTCCGCGAAGGTGACACCGTCCGCACCACCGGCAACCTTCTGGAGGTTCCCGTCGGCGACGGACTGCTCGGTCGGGTCGTCGACCCGCTTGGCAAGCCCATCGACGGCAAAGGCCCCATCGACTCCATGGGCACGCGCAAATTGGATATCGTCGCGCCGGGCATCGCTGCACGGCAGCCGGTGACCGAACCGCTGCAGACGGGCATCAAGGCCATCGACTCGATGATTCCCATCGGCCGTGGACAACGTGAGTTGATCATCGGCGACCGCAAGACGGGCAAGACCGCCGTCGGGCTGGACACGATCATCAATCAGAAGAAGTACTGGGGCACCGACGAGGCCGTGGTCTGCATCTACGTTGCCGTCGGGCAAAAAGACTCTACGGTCGCCGGTGTTGTGGACACACTCGCTCGCCACGGCGCGATGGAATACACCATCGTCGTCGTCGCAGGTGCCTCCACCGCCGCGCCACTCCAGTACATCGCACCCTACGCCGGCTGTGCGATGGGTGAGCACTTCATGTGGAACGGCAAGACCGGCAGCGGTCCAAAGCATGTGCTTGTGGTCTACGACGACCTGTCCAAACAGGCGGTCGCCTATCGCCAACTCTCGCTGCTGCTTCGTCGTCCGCCGGGCCGTGAGGCCTACCCAGGCGATGTGTTCTACCTGCACAGTCGCTTGCTGGAACGTTCCACCAAGTTGTCCGATGAAAACGGCGGCGGTTCACTGACGGCGTTGCCGATCATTGAAACGCAGGAAGGCGACGTGTCCGCCTACATCCCGACCAATGTGATTTCGATCACTGACGGGCAAATCTACTTGCAGCCGGAACTCTTCGCCTCGGGTGTGCGCCCCGCGGTGAACGTGGGCATTTCGGTGAGTCGCGTGGGCGGCAACGCCCAGATCAAGGCGATGAAGGAAGTCGCCGGTTCCCTGCGACTCGATCTGGCCTCGTTCCGCGAGTTGGAAGCGTTTGCCCAACTCGGCACCGAACTCGACAAGTCCTCGCAGCAGCAGTTGGATCGTGGCGCCCGAATGGTGGAACTGCTCAAGCAAGGTCAGTATGCCCCCTACGAAGTCATCGATCAGTGCATCTCGATCTTCGCCGCGTCGAAGGGCTTCCTCGACAAACTCCCACTCACCGATGTGCACGCCTACGAGTCGGCGATGCTTGACCACTTCCGAGGTCCCGCCAAGGCGCTGCGGGGCAAGCTCGTCGAGGCCAAGTCATTCAAGACGCTCGGAGATGAGTTCGAGGCCGAAATCAAGACATTTGCAGCAGGATTCGTTGCTTGAGCAAACGAGGAATTCGCCTGCAATCGAAATCCTGACAGCCGGCGGCATCGCAATGTCGCCGGCTGTCGTATCTTGAAGGCCATCGAGCCGATACACAGAACACAGCATGCTGCCCGACACCCTCCCCATCGCACTTGAAGCCGTCTCGTCGGCCATGTCGATCACCCGTGCCGTTCAAGATCGGCTCGAGGCCGTAGCTGGTCACCTCAAGGACGACCGAAGCCCGGTCACGGTGGCCGACTATGCCTCGCAGGCCATCGTGAGCATGGCCCTCCGCGAAGGTATCGACGACCCTGCCTTGCAACGCATCGTCGGCGAAGAAGACGGCGCGGATCTCGCCCTTCCCGAACAAGCTGCAGTGCTCGACGCGGTAACCGCCGCAGTGAAATCTTGGCGACCCGGGGTGTCGCAAGCCGATGTGCTGCGTGCCATCGACGCCTGCAACCACGACGCCGCGGGAGACTGCTGGTGGACACTGGACCCCGTCGATGGCACCAAGGGCTTTCTCCGCGGGGGCCAATACGCCATAGCGTTGGGCCTATTGCGCAATGGTGTGGTTGAGACCGGCATCTTGGGATGCCCCAATCTGCCCCTCGACCCGGCGATGAATCCGGCGACGGCGGATCGAACAGGCTGCGGTCTGTTGTATGCGGCGGAGCGTGGACGGGGGTCGTGGGAATTTCGCGATGGCGATCCGGCTTCGACCCCGATGCGGATCAGGTGTCCGGAGTGGTCCTCGCACAAGGCAATCCGATGTTGTGCATCGGTGGAGTCACACCACTCGAATAAGGGGCAGACCAGCGAGTTACTCGCACGCTTTGCCAATGAGAAAGTGATGGTTCGCCTCGACAGTCAGGCAAAGTACGCCGTACTTGGTCGAGGGCAGGCCGATGCCTATCTCCGACTCCCCACACGCGATGACTACCGGGAACGTATCTGGGATCACGCGGGTGGCAGCCTAGTGGCGGAAGAAGCCGGCGCCATCGTGACCGATGTGCGCGGTGACGTACTTGACTTCACACAGGGGCCCCGCTTGGAACGCAACCGTGGCATCATTGCCGCTGCCGCGGGCCTGCATGACTCACTTATCGAAGGAGCAATCGCCTTGGGTATCGGTGGCGGAGCAACCGCGACATGACGGCTGATGCTTGGATCACACTGAGCGTGCTTGTGGTGGTGGTCATCGGGTTGATGTCCAGCCGCATCGGCATTGATGTCGTCATGGCGGGTGGCCTTGCGGTACTCATGACGCTTGGTGTGGTTGACCTCAAGGACGCCACTGCCGGTTTCGCTTCGCCGGCCGTGCTGATGCTCGGCGGTTTGTTCGTGGTTGCCGCCGGATTGGAACGAACCGGTGCAATTCGCCTCGTCGCGGCGAGAATGCTGGGGAGACCGAGCGGCGTTCGCATGGCACAGCTTCGACTGATGGCGCCCGTCTCGTTGTTCAGTGGGTTCATGAGCAATACGACCGTTGTTGCCATCGGTATTCCGATTGTCCGAGACTGGGCCCGACGTCTTCGAATGAGTCCTTCGGCGTTGTTCCTGCCGCTGAGTTTCGCCGCAATGCTCGGTGGCAAACTCACGCTCATCGGCTCGGCATCCAACCTCATCATCATGGAGGAGTACGTCGAGTGGACCACGCACTCGAACGCCGACACCGCCGGGCTGAGCTCGGTGTGGATGTTCTTCGGCATCGCCGCAATCGGACTGCCCTGCTGCATCGTCGGTATCGCCTTCATCACGCTCACCGCAAGGAAGCTCATTCCGGAGCGACGGCCGGTTCGGGACGTCGATGACGATGCTCGCCGGTACAGAACCGAAGTGGTCGTCGCCGCCGACTCCCCCGTCATCGGCCGGACCATCGAGCAGGCAGACTTGCGCAACCTTCCAGGGCTGTTTCTGAGTGAAATCGAACGCGACGGCCAGATTCTGACCGCCGTCTCGCCCGGCGAAGTGCTGCGAGCGGGCGACCGACTCGCCTTTGTCGGCGCGCTTGAGTCGGTCATCGATTTACGACGGATCAAAGGGTTGGAACTGGACGATCAACAAGCCAAGAAGCTTTTGGTCAATGCCACGCAGCGGCGACTTGCGGAGGCGGTCGTATCGTCAAACTCACCGCTGGTCGATCGAACCGTTCGTGCCTCTCGATTTCGTACGCGTTACAACGCCGTCATCGTTGCGGTGCACCGTCAAGGAAAGCAGGTCCGAGGCAAGATTGGCGATATCAGGTTGCGGCCAGGCGACACGCTGCTCTTGGAGACACACCACAATTTCGTCCAATCGTGGGGAAGCAGTGATGAATTCTTTCTGGTGTCCGAGATCGAAGGTGAGCGGCCCATCCGACACAATCGCGCCGCCATCGCGCTGGGCATTCTGGGCGCCATGGTGATCCTGCTCGCGACAGGCGTTGTGGATCGGGTGGCCGCGATCTGGATCTGTGCCTTGGCGATGGTCCTGACCCGCTGTGTCACCGGCTCCGAAGCACGTCGCATGATCAACTGGCAGGTGCTCGTTGTCGTCGCCGCCTCGATCGGGCTAGCTGTAGCCATGGAATCAACGGGGCTCTTTAAGCACGCTGTCGATCTCATCAATCCAGGCGCAGGCATGGGCATCACTTGGTTGTTGTTCCTGCTGTTTCTGCTCGGAGCTGGAGTCTCGCAACTCGTCACACCGTATGCCGCAGCCGTGCTGCTCTTTCCATTCGCCATGGATTTGGCCCAGACGGCCGGTGTCAACCCGCTGCCATTCGTGTTCGTGTTGACCATGGGCGTGGGCGCAGCCTTCATCAACCCGGTCGGCTACCAAACCAACCTCATGGTCTTCGGCCCGGGGGGCTACCGGTTCTTCGACTTCGCTCGGATCGGTCTTCCGCTGACCATCCTCATGGGCATTGTCGTAGCCGTCCTTGCCCCGCTGGTGTACTAGTGCATTGAGTCATCTGGCCCGCGATCGCGGGCCAGATGGCGGTCTACTGTCTACTGTCTCCCACTGCCGATCGCTCGACGATTCCTTGCGAACTGCTGACTACACCACGTGAGCGGTACACAGGACCTGACAGACCTCATGCCCGATCATCCCCCAGCATCGAGCTTAACCAACGACACCGTTCGGCCACTCGCCCTGCGGGTGCTGGCGATCGTGTCCCTCATCACAGGTGGCGTGTTGCTGGTGGCTTGGATTGCGGGGCGAGTCCTTTCGGATCGGTGGATCTGGTCGCAGTGGCTCTTGTGGCTGCCACCGCTGACAGTGGTTCCGGGCTTTCTGTTGTTGGCGGTCGGCGCCAGGCTGTTGCACCGACGCAAACGTGTCGTGCTCATCCTCTGCGGCGCGGCCATCCTCGGCCCAATCGGCGAGTTCGTGCACTTGTGGCGTCCGGGCGTCTTGCCCGAGATGACCCCGTCGCACCTGCGCCTGCTGCATTGGACGGCAGGCCCGCAGATGCGCAGCACGGTAGTGCTTGCAAAGGCGATCGACCATGCTAAACCGGATGTCGTGGTTGTATTGGGTGCACGGCGGGCGGCCGCAGGGGAGGCGCTGGCCAACTGGGGCATTGTTCCGGGCCCGTTGGCCCGTGGTGAATTCATGATCTTCAGCCGTATCCCGGTTCGCAGTTGCCGAAGTCTGGCCCGCAGCGAAGACATCCAACTTGTACTGCTGCGTCTTGCGCCCGAAGGCCGGTCGCCGATCACACTGCTGTTGCTCGACCTGCCGTCAGATCCATGGCGGAGTCGCTGGGCAGTTGCAGCAGTGACGCGGCACCTGACGAGCCTCACATTGGACGTCGCGCCGGATCTGGTGCTCGGCGACTTCAACATGACGCAGGAAAGCCGCGCCATGCGGTCGATTCTCCCCGGCTGGCGCACGGCATGGCCGACCGGGGGCCGGGGCTGGGGCGGAACTTGGCCACGACGTCTTCCGCTGTGGCGCATTGACCATGTGCTTGTTCACCCCGGCGGGGAGATGCCGATCGTGGCGACATTCGACCCCGGTGAAGGGCGACATCGCGCGCAGATCATCGACATGCCGCTACAGCCTGCTTCGCCTCAAAACTGATTCCTGAAAGAAGTCCCGCCGTACCCGGCAGCCATTCGAACCTCTCGAACCTACGAGTTCGGGTCGAGTTCGTACTTCTTCAACTGCTCAAGCAGCGTGCCGTTGAAGACGCTTCGGATGATGTCGTTCTGCTTCCCCTTCGGGGGCTCGTCTGCACCACGAGGAGTTGGATCCAGATGGTGGAACAGGCCTGGGCACGACCGCCAGTGCACTGAGTTGTCCACCCACAGCACATTGATGCCGTCTCGACCGTTCAGATCCATGCGCGTTCGCAGGCCATCGACAATCAGAATGCGTTCCGAATCGTCATGCAACTTGATATCGCGACCGTCTTCATCAAGATGACCGACGTAGTGATAATTGGCATAGATCGTGCTGTCGGGCACTTGCCGAGTATCCGGATGGACCCACAGATCTTCGAGTTCCTCAAACGGGTGATCGCCACTGTGCGCCGGGCTGTAGAACACGGCGGGGTCGGAGACGAAGTAGCCGCGATAGAGGTGCCCCAACCCGTCCCACCCGAAGTCTATTTCACCGGCGTTGAGATGCGCCATGTAGCGATCGCCTGGTGTCATCATGTCCTGCTGATAGCCATCCGGCCGGACATCATCATCCGCCTCGACTTCCGGCTCAAACACGCGCATCAACTCGGCGAGATCCAGCGGATTTTCTTCGAACACGCGGCTGTGTGGAAGCTCGCTGTCCTTGCCACCTGCCCACATGATGATGCCTTGGCCGAGTGTGCGCTGATTGGCTGCGCTTACCACCCGGTAGGCGGCCTGACGGGCCGCGGTCACCGACGGAACGAGCATTGCAAGCAAAATGGAAACGACTGCAATCACCGCCAAGAGTTCCACCAAGGTGAAACCTCTGCGGTCAATTCCACAATCAGGACGTCGGTTCATGCCGATACGTCTTCCTCCATGTCCAAAACTACCCGACTCATCCACGGAAGTGAAGCCCGCTTGGGGAAAGCCGGTGTTATTTGCGTTCGGCTTTTGTTCGGTGTCGCCTGTTGGTCAAGAACTACGGCGAAGGGTGGTGCAACGGCGGGCCAGAACGTGTAGGCTCGCAGGGGGCGTGTGTTGCAGGAGGTCGCCTCAACTTTGCCGAATCTGGATGACGCCCGCCTGATGTCCCAGATCTCCACAGGAGAGCCTGGGGCCGTCGAGGAGCTCTACGACCGCTTCGGTGGCTTGGTGTTTCGCATCGCACGCCAAATGCTGCCCACGGCGGCCGAGGCTGAGGATGCCGTGCAGGAGGTCTTCCTGCGATTGTGGAAGACGGCCGAGCGATTCGATCCAGAGCGAGCCAAACTCGTGACGTGGGTGATTCTGTTGTCGAGGCGGCACGTGATCGATCGCCTCCGCCGAAAGAGCAGCCGACCCAAGACGGTTTCGGCCCCGGAAGAGGCCATTCCGGGCGAAGCCCCCGCCCAAACACGGCTGGAACGCGATGAAGCCGGCAGCCAACTTCGGCGTGTGGTGGCCACATTGCCTGAGTTGCAGCGAATTGTCATTGAAAAGGCCTACTTCGGCGGATTCACACTTCGAGAAATAAGCGTACAGATGGACTTGCCATTGGGGACAGTCAAGTCCGCTCTCAGCAGGGGATTAGGTCGATTACGGGACCGGTTGGATCCTGGCGAAATTGCCGAATCAGCCGCATCCTAATGAGGATTCTGAGCGAATGAATGGGACGAGGGAACGGACAAGCACACATGAGCCATCACAGCACCTTTACGCAGCCCGAGCTGGAAGAACTCACCGTCTTGAACGCGTGGGGTCTGCTCCCCCAAAACGAACTGACCGACTTCGAGGCCGCCTTCGCGAATGCGGCGCCCACCGAACGGGCACGCCTCCGCAACATTCAGGACGCCTGTACGGCCAACGACTCGACTGCCTGCGACGCGCCGCCGGCGGAACTCCGGACAAAGGTGCTGCAGCGGCTGCAAGCCATGCGGGATCTGGAACGCATGAACCTGGAGGCCCATCGATCCGCTGAACCCGCACGCCCCCGCACGGCGTCACTGGCATCGGCCGCCGCGTGGCGGATGGCTGCATTGGTTCTGCTTGCCGTCAGCATCACGCTGGTCGTCATGAATCGCGAGACGACGGCACAGTACAACCGGCTGTTGGATGAGCACACATTCGTAACCGCGTGGGGGATGATGCAAGACGACATGACGCCGGACGAACGAGCCAGTTTCGTCGCCATGCTGCGTCGCCCGGATGTCCGCCATTCGTACATCACCGCCGATGATGGACACGGTCTGGTTCGCATCGCCATCGATGAGATGGACGGCGAAGTGTTCGTGTTGGCAATGGATCTCTCCGGCCAACCGACGCCATGCGTGTTGGAAATGGAAACCGCCGATGGTGACGTGATCATGCTCGCCACATTGCGAACCGACCGACCAATCGATGCCCGGCGACTGACGCTGGATGTCAAGAAGCTCGATGGCGCAACCTTCCGAATTCGCGGAGCCGACGGTGTGATTATCGGATCGACGCTCGCCTGAACCGCAGCCCACTCCTCTTCGACCTTCTTCCCTGACGCCGCCGATCGATTCAATCGGCGGCGTCGGCTCGCGCGGCCCACTCGGTTTCCAACGGCGACAACGTGCGCTGCAACTGTTCGATCTTCGAAGTGATCGCGGCCATCGCGTCGTGGTCGGACCAATTCTCCTCAAGATCCATCGACGCCTGCAATTCGCCGAGTTCCAATTCGATCGTCTCAATGCGAGCCTCAAGTTCGTCCTGTGACAGTCGCTCCAACGGCGAGCGGCGGCGCTTCACCGGCGCGAGTTTGGGTGTATCGGCAGCCGGCATGCTGCCTTGAGCGGTGTGTGCACGTGGTGCCTCCGCACCTCGAAGCCAGCCCTCCACGTCATTCACCATCCGCATGCCACCGGCGTCATCGATCACCAGCAACCGTGTACACGCCGTCTGAAGCAGCGCGCGGTCGTGGCTGACGAGCAACAGCGTGCCGGACCAATCGCCGTCGGTCGCCAAAATGGCTTCGACGCGCTCGGCGGACGGTATGTCGAGGTGATTCGTGGGTTCATCAAGCACGAGCACGTTGCACCCTCGCCCCAGCAGCCCAGCAAAGACAGCGCGAGCACGCTCGCCACCGGACAGCGAACCCATCTCTCGATCCTGCATCCCGCCGGAAAATAGAAACGCCCCGGCAAGATTTCTCGCCGTTTGCTCGGACACGGGGCCGCCAGTGCCTTCTTCCAACGATCGACGCACGTGCAACCAGATGGCCGCTTCCGGATCAAGCTCCGTTCGGTCCTGCCGGAACCAGCCTGTGCGGAGACCGGTACCACGGTGCAGTGTGCCGGCCAATGGCACAAGTTCCCCGAGCAGCGTTCGTAGCAACGTCGTCTTGCCGATGCCGTTGGGACCCACGATGCCCACATGCTCACCACGGCGTACCTCCAGATCCACAGGACCGATCAAAGCATTGCCGTCGAAACCAACGACCAGTGACTCGGCGTCGATGACGAGGTCACCGCTGCGTGGTGGTGTGGGCAAGTCGAATGCGGCGACCGATTCGTCGGTGGGCACGTCAACTTCATTGGTCTCGACGAAACGTTCCAGCCGCGATGCGCGGCCGCGAGCCTGCTTGGCACGCTGGCCCGCCTTGTATCGTCGAATGTAGGCCATCTCGCGACGGACATGGGCGGCGAGTTTTTCCGCTGACCGTGCCGCAGCAAGCGCCCGCATGGCCCGCTGCGCCCGCCACTCGTCCCAGCCACCTTCAGAGACCAGCAACCGCCCATCATGCACTTCGGCAACGCGGGAACACACGGCTTGGAGCAGCCAGCGATCATGCGTCACCAGAAGCACTGCACCCTTGTAGGTGTCCGCAAGAAAGGTCTCCAGCCAGCGACGGGCTTCCAGATCGAGGTGGTTCGTCGGTTCATCGAGCAACAGCAGATCGGGCGCCGCCAGTAGCACGCGGCAGAGTTCCAGCCGTGCCCGCTCCCCGCCGGAAAGCGTTTGCACGTCGCGAGTGCGATCCAGCTCGCCCAGTTTCACGCCCTCCAAGACGGCATCGACCTGATGCGCCACCTCCCAGCCGCCGTGCGTTTCGAGCAGACTCTCCAGCCGAGCCTGTTCCGACAACAGCCCATCAAGCGTTGGTTTGGGCGCCGAGGCCATGGCGTCGAAGACCTCTTGCAACGCCCGCTCGATCCCCTGTACATCGGCCCTGGCGGAGTCCAGCAAGGTCTCGACCGTCAACCCGGGAACGTGCGGCGGTTCCTGATGCAGCCGGCTGATCCGCAGTCCACTGCGTCGGTTGATGGTGCCGCTATCAGGCTCCAACGAACCTTCAACCAATCGCAACAGCGTGGACTTGCCGGCACCATTTCGACCAACCACTGCAATGCGATCGTCTGTGGCGATCGTCAGCGTGGCGCCGTCGAGGATGGCGTTGGTTCCGCGACGGAATCCGATTTCAGTGCAGGTGATGGCGGACATGGGGTCGAAAGTCGAGCGTGGGAGGATCAAGAGTCGAGCGTGGGAGGATTGACAGTCGACTGCTTCAGCCTCGGTTCTTGAAGCCCAATCCTAGTGCACTGAGCCATCTGGCCCGCTATCGCGGGCCAGATGACGGTCTACTGTCTACTCGCTCCCCCTGCCGATCGCTCCACGGTTCCTTGGCGAACTTCTAGGCCGGAAGGGCGCCAGACACCACCGCCGACTTTCGACTCTCGTCCGCCTGGGCGGATCGACTCTCGACTATCGTCCCCGTATGCATGATCCACTCTGGGCACCTTGGCGCATGGCCTACCTCGAACGTCTCGATGCCGACCAGCGAGCCAATCGTGGTGGGTTGCGGGACTTCATCGCTGCAGCCTTTGCCGACGCCCAACAAGACGTGGCCAACCACGTCGTCGCCCGCAACGAGCACGGGTTGGTCATGCTCAATATGTACCCCTACGCCAACGGTCATCTACTGATCGCGTTGGGGGAGGCCCGCCCCCACCTGCTCGACTACACGCCCGAGCAGCGAGGGGCATTCTGGAGCCTCGTCGAGACCGGCATGAAGTTGATGCAGCAGGTGGTGTCGCCTCAGGGCGTGAACATGGGCATCAACGAAGGGGAAGCCGCCGGTGCCGGCCTGCCGGGGCACCTGCACGCTCACCTCGTGCCCCGATGGCACGGAGACGTGAACTTCATGGGAGCCGTGGCGGGTTCCAGGATCATTCCAGCCAGTCTTGAGGATATGGCCGCCCGATACCGCCAAGCCGCAGAGGATGTCTGAGACCTTGCTGGGTACTGCGGCGTTGCATGGCATCACCTTCCCCAACAAACCGCCCCAATAAGTCAGTGACAGCCGGAAGGCCGAATTCGGCCTTCCGGCTGTCGATTGTCTCTCGCCGGGACCTGCTCGAACCCCTGTATCAAGGTGGGTTCGCCAGTCATCGTACCCGGCCTTCCACACTGCGGAGGCATGACCATCGACGCGACCAGGGCGATCCCTGGGGATTCGTCAGGAACGAGCAAGTGTGCCCGACGGGATTGTGAAGGGGGCACCAATGATGCCCCCGACCCCGGCACCCTACACCCGGAACAGCGGACATGCAAAGCTAAATCGATGCACCGGATGCACGTTGACAGATGCCCCCGGGGCGGCGACACTGGAGCATTCCAGCGGGGACACGTTTCTCAGGAGATGCCCATGTTTCGAATCGGCCCGATCGCCATGACAACGACTGCCGCCCTGCTGCTTGCTGGTTGCGGCCATGGAACCAAGCGGAATCTGGACGACGTCCGGTACGGCTCGATCCTGCACAATCTGACGCCTGAACTCGCAGGCCTGTCCTCCACGCAGGACGGCATTCGCAACAACAGCGCAGTCGTCGGCAACTTGAACCTGCGCATGGCCAGCGACGACCTGATCCGCATGTGGCTCATGGACAAGCCGTCAATCCTGACGCAGTATCCGACCTACTCCACCAGCCAACAACCGTAGAGGCGACGCCGCGCTTGGCGCCACCCATTCAGCACCTGTTTTCGGCCCGGCTTCCACCGGGTCGCCGTTGTTTTTGAACCCTTCTTCACATGCGATACTCGCCACAGTTTCCCAGACTGACCAACGCCAACACACGGTGGTTTCGGCTTCGGCCAATACCGTTGATGGCAAGGCCGTCATACCGACGTGAACTGTGGGCATGGTCACTGCTGCCGGTGATGATGGGCGCATTGGAAGGTGGCGTGGTGGGCACCATCGCCACTCGCGCCTTCGTCGGTGTCGCCGATCCAGAGTCCATTGATTTAGCTGTGGCCTTGATCATCGGGGCCGGCGCGTCAACAAACCTGTCGAGTGGATTCTGGGCTTCCCTCGCCAACGGTCGAAACAAGGTCCGGGCGCTTGTCCTGCTTCAGATCGCCACGGCGCTGTGCGCCGCAGTGCCGGCCGTGCTGCCCATCTCCGCAAGTGGACTGGTCATGCTCACCGCTTCGGTCATTCTTGCGCGTATGTTTTGGTGCGGCGTCGTGACCCTCCGCACAACGGTGTGGGCCGCGAACTGGGCGCGTGATGTCCGCGCACGAATCACAGGCCGCATCATGGTCATGTCCGCAATCGTCGCGGCATTGACTGGCTTGCTCTTCGGCGGCGTGCTGGACCGAAATCCAGAAGCGTTTCGCTGGCTATTCCCCGCCGCCGCAGCGGTCGGTTTGGCGGGGGCCGCGGTGTACGGCCGGATGCGGGTACGTCGTCACGCGGCGTTGCGGCGTAGTGAGCACGCAACCGTCCACCACGCGGGA
>Ga0315338_1003792_pt1 | contig 12734 bp, 14 predicted proteins | sample ASW8metaG_FD_204518 | JGI IMG/M metagenome (GOLD analysis project Ga0315338, IMG submission 204518) | Ammonia-oxidizing marine archaeal communities from Monterey Bay, California, United States - ASW #8 | ecosystem: Environmental > Aquatic > Marine > Coastal | place: USA: California | collected... | reverse complement strand
TGACTGCTCTCTACCCTGACTGAGGCCTAGCGGCGCTGGAAATCACGGCGCGGGCCGCGATCGCCGCTACGTCCCCCACGATCGCCTCCGCGGTCGCCGCCACCGCCGTTACGGCTGGCAGGGCCTGCACTTGCCTTCACGTCCTCGGGCGACTTGCCCTCGAGCACCGCTCGGCGTGACAGGTTGATCCGGCCCATGCGATCGACCTCGATCACCATCACCTCCACCTCGTCGCCCACCTTTACCACGTCCTCCACGCTGGGGACGCGAGTGGTGTCGAGCTCCGATATGTGGATCAGCCCTTCCTTGCCAGGAAGGATCTCGGCGAATGCGCCGAAGTTCATCAGGCGGGTGATCTTGCCAGAGTACTGAGTACCGACCTCGATCTCCTTGGTCAGTCCCTCCACCATGCGAATCGCCTCGTCGGCGGCCTCGCCGTTGATGGCGCCTATGGTCACCGACCCGTCGTTGTCCACGTCGATCGTGGCGCCGGTCGCCTCGATGATGCCGCGGATCGTCTTGCCCCCTGGGCCAATCACCGCGCCAATCTTTTCGACCGGAATCATGATGCGTGTCATGCGCGGCGCGTGCGTGTTCAGCTCGGACCGCGGATCGGCCAGCGTGCCCAGCATGTGGTCGAGGATGAACGCGCGCCCGTCCTTCGCCTGGGCCAGCGCCTGCCGGAAGATGCTTGGCGTGATGCCCTTCACCTTGATGTCCATCTGGATCGCTGTGATTCCTGCGGGCGTTCCGGCGACCTTGAAGTCCATGTCGCCGAAGAAGTCCTCGACGCCCTGGATGTCGGTGAGCACCTGGAAGTTGCCGGCCTCATCTGTCATCAGCCCCATGGCCACGCCGGAAACCGGCGCCTTGATCGGCACGCCCGCGTCCATCAGCGACAGCGTGCTGCCGCAGACACTACCCATGGACGTGCTGCCGTTGGAGCCCAGCGCCTCGGAGACGAGCCGGAAGGCGTAGGGGAAATCGGTCTCGTCTGGGATTACCGGGAGCAGGGCGCGCTCGGCGAGTGCCCCGTGCCCGATCTCGCGCCGGCCCGTGCCCATGCGGCGGGCCTCACCTGTCGAATAGGGCGGGAAATTGTAGTGGTGCATGTACCGCTTGGTGTTTTCGGGAGCCAACCCATCCAGCTTCTGCTCGAGGGTAAGCGAGCCGAGCGTGGCCACTGTCAGGATCTGCGTCTCGCCACGCTGGAACAGCGCGGAGCCATGCGTGCGCGGCAAGAAGCCAACCTCGCTGGAGAGCGGGCGAACCTCGGTCAGCGCGCGGCCGTCTGGGCGCTTGCCCTCGCCGATGATCTTGGCACGCACGGTCTTCTTCAACACGTCATCGAAGGCCTTGGCAACCAGGCCCGCGCCCCACTCTTCGCCGAGTTCCGCGATGGCCTTCGCCTCGGCTTCCTTGACGCCGGTGTTGCGCTCTCCGCGGCCCTCGCCCCGGTCGATAATCGACTCGATGGCGGCCTTGGACATGTCGCTCACCTTGCTCATCAACGCCTCGTCGATGGGCTCGGCGACCTTCACCTCGGCCTTCACCGGGCTGACCTCCGCCACGATGCGGTCCTGTAGCTCGATGACACTGACATTGGTCTCCTGGCCGATGCGCAGGGCCTCGAGAACGACCTCTTCACTGACCTCCTTGGCGCCGGCCTCGATCATGATGACGGCGTCACGGCTGCCGGCGATGCTCAGGTCGAGTTTGCTGCGAGCCAGTTCCTCCCACGTGGGGTTGACCACGTGCTGGCCGTCCACGTAGCCCATCCGGGTGGCCGCGATGGGACCGTCAAATGGGATGTGCGAGACCGATAGCGCGGCGGATGCACCGATGATGGTCATGATGTCGGGCTGGTTGACATGGTCGACCGACAGGATGGTCGAGATGATCTGCACCTCGTTGCGCATCCCCTTGGGGAAGCGCGGGCGCAGCGGACGGTCCGTGAGGCGTGCGGCAAGCGTTGCCTCCGTGGTCGGACGTCCCTCGCGGCGGAAGAAGCTGCCGGGGATGCGTCCCGCCGCATACAGCCGCTCCTCGTACTCGATCGTGAGGGGGAAGAAATCCAACCCCTCACGCACGCCGCCCATGACGGCGGTCACCAACACGACCGTCTCGCCGTAGGTCACCAAGGCCGAGCCGTGCGCCTGCTGCGCCATGCGGCCCGTCTCGATGGTCAGCATACGGCCGGCCAACTCCATCTCATGCTTCGTGGACATAGAACGATACTCCTCTCACGCCCTTCTGGCGGAAAGAAGCCAATAAGCCGTCGGTGGGGAGGCTCCCAGATAGCGAAAGCAGCACCTTCGGGTGCTGCTTGTCGTGTTATCTGCGGAGACCGAGCCTGCCAATCACAGTCCGGTAGCGAGCGATGTCTTCGTTCGCCAAGTACCGGAGCAATCGTCGCCGCTGGCCTACCAGCTTCAACAGACCTCTGCGTGTCGCATGGTCCTTGTGGTTGCGGCGTAGGTGATCGGTCAGCCCTCGGATTCGCTCCGACAGGAGCGCAACCTGCACTTCGGTCGACCCGGTGTCGCCCTCCTTGTGCTGGTAGTCTCCGATGATTCGCTGCTTGGTCGCGGTATCTAGCATTCTTTTCTTCGCGGCCCGATTCCTGTTCCGCTCTCTATTTGTTCCCGAACAGTATACACGGGCTGGTAGAACTATGCGCCTGCGCTTCGCTACGGCTCCGAACTAAAGCTCGCGGCATGAGGCCGCTCGGGTTGGACTATGCGCCTGATGACTCAGGGATAGAAAGCCGCCGGGTGGCGGGAATAGTTTGCGCACGATTGTCTCTGAGCAACTGCGGATGGGCGCAGGGTGTCCGCCGCAACCAAACGTCCCGCGGGCATGCGGCGTCAAGAATACGCAACCGCCGAGGCAAGTTGGACGTTATGCTAGTGAGGGAACATGCTCAAGATAGGCGACACGGCCCCGGATTTCACCGGCATGACCTCGGACGGCTCCACGTTCACTCTGTCCGATCATGTCGGGCAAAGCCACGTCGTTCTCTATTTCTACATCAAGGATTTCACCGCAGGGTGAACTATGGAAGCTCGTGGCTTCCGTGATCAGTTCGAAGCCATCCAGAACGCCGGCGCGATCCTCGTCGGCATCAGCGCAGGCTCCGCCGAGAGCCATGCGCGCTTCAGCGAGCAGCACTCCCTGCCCTTCTCGCTGATTGCCGACCCCAGCCGCGAGATCATCCGCGCCTACGGCGTCCAGCGCCGCCTGCGGTTCCTCCCGAACAAACGCGTCACCTACGTTATCCACAAAGCGGGCATCGTACGAGGCGTCTTTCAGCATGAAGTCGCCATCGGCAAGCACGTCGACGAGGTCATCGAGGGGCTGCGCGCGCTGTAAGCGAGGCGTTCGTGCGCGACAACCCGGCCGCCGTGCTATGGTGCCCGCGCATTCGTCACCCGGAGGCCACGCCCGTGAAGATCGCCCGCGTAGAAGCCACCACTCACAACGTTCCTGTACCCGTGCCGCTGCTCGACGAGCCGGTCATGCGGCCTCTCGTTTTCTGTTCCGTGGAGACCGACTCCGGGCTCACCGGCTATGGCATAACCGGTCCTATCCAGCGCCATGGTGTGCGTGAATTCATCAACCGCGAGGTCGCGCCGAAAGTGATCGGGCGAGATCCTTTCGAGACCGAAGGCATCTGGCACGAGCTGTTCATCGATCTCAATCCGCGCGCCCAGACTGGCGTGTGGAGCTCCGCCGTCAGCGCACTCGACATAGCCCTCTGGGACATCAAGGGCAAGGCAACCGGGCAGCCGGTGTGGCGGCTGTTGGGTGGAGCGCAGCAGCGGGTGCCCGCCTACATCACCTTCGGCCTGCCGGAGTATTCCGAGGAGCAGCTCATCGAGGTCGCCAACAGCTTCGTCGCGCAGGGCGAGGACAAGCTTAAGATGGTCGTCGGCGTGGCGGGCGACCACCAGGCATGGCGGGAGGACGCCACTCGCGTCTGGGCCGTCCGCGATGCGATCGGGGATGACGTCCAGCTCTCCATCGACGCCAACTACATGTTCCAGTTCAACAACGCACTAAACCTGAGCAAGGCGATCGAGGATGCAGGGGTGGAGTGGTTCGAGGAGCCTATCTGGGGCAATGACGCGCCGCTGCTCCACGATCTGCGCATGCGCACGTCCATCCCGATCTCGGCAGGCCAGAACGAGGGCCACCGGTTCCGCGCCCGAGAGCTGCTCGTGCACGGTGCCGTCGACATCCTCCAGCCCAACGTCGTGTACTGCGGTGGCTACACCGAGGGCGCGAAGATCGCGGCGATGGCTCAGGCCTTCAACCTACCTATCGCCAACGGCGGTGGCTGGCCTCACCACAACATGCACCTGCAGGCCGCCATGGCCAATGGATGGCGCGTGGAGTACCACTACGTCATGTGGAAATGTGGCGAAATGATATTCAATGGTTGCATAGGTCCTGACAAGGGTTGGACAACTATGTCTGAGACACCAGGTCTTGGGCTCGAACCTAGATGGGATGCCCTCAAGGAGTGGCAGGAGTAGGCCAAATCTGACTTACTATCGTGAAGCCTTCGCAGAATGTAAAAGAGGCCCGACTCGATGAGCCGGGCCTCCTTTTACATAGCAAAATCAACCCACGCTTACAGCGCGTCCCCTCCCCGTTCGCCCGTCCTCACGCGAACCACTTCAGCAACATGGCTTACGAAGATCTTGCCATCTCCGATCTCCCCGTCGCCACGGCTCCTAGAAGCTTCGATGATTGCATCAATCACCGTGTCCTGCATGTCGTCACTAACGACCGTCCTTACGAGTGTCTTGGGAACGGAAGATCGGCTCGCTACCGTTCCACTGCGGCCGACGAAGACCTCAACGCCCCGCTGACGGCCTTGACCAGTGAGGTTGTGGTAGTAGAACCCCGGGCACCCAACGGCCTCAAGCGCCGCCGTCACCTGGTTCACACGCTCTGGCCGTACGATTGCTTCGATACTAATCATGCGATTCTCCTTGGCAGACTACCCATTCACACGAGCAGATAACACAGTCCAAAACGATCGATCTGTCCCTCGTTAATCGGCTCCGTCACTGACATGTGCTCGTTCACCATGAGCCACAAGATCGAGCCCTTCATCCTCGCCACGCTCAGTCACGCGAAGTCCAAGGCCAGGAATCACATCCAAAACCTTCAGGATTATCAGAGTTGCAACCAAAGAATAGGCGGCCGTAGCAGCGACGGCTATGAAGTTAGCTTGCAACGCCAAGAAGTTGCCCTCGATCAAACCTTTTGTTCCACCTATCGCTTCCACCGCGAAAACACCAGTGAGCAAAGCTCCGACGATTCCACCGACCCCGTGAACCGCGAAAACATCAAGAGCGTCGTCAACCCCGGTGCGTTTGAACAGGTCGACGGCGAAGAAACAGATCACACCGGCTGCTATCCCGATCGCCAGTGCGCCCATCACACCGACAAATCCCGATGCTGGCGTGATAGCCACGAGGCCAGCCACGGCGCCCGTTGCCACTCCTACGGCGCTCATCTTTCCTGCTTTGAAATGAGAGATTAATCCCCATGTCACAGCGGCCGCAGCGGCAGCCGTGTTCGTGACGATGAAGGCACTGACCGCCACCGCATCGGCGGCGAGCTCCGAGCCCGCGTTGAATCCGAACCATCCGAACCAGAGCAAGGCAGCACCAAGCACCACAAAAGGCACGTTGTGCGGCTCAACACCAGGGTTCCGGCGCTTGCCGACCAAGAACGCAGCCGCAACCGCGGCGAGTCCTGCATTGATATGCACGACGGTCCCACCAGCGAAGTCAAGCGCGCCGCCTCCAGCGCCGTTGTCTAGATCCCCGATCCATCCACCGCCCCAGACCCAATGGCAAACGGGAGCATAGACGAGAGTGACCCATAGGACTAAGAAAACCATATAGGTACTGAACTTGAACCTCTCTACGAACGCTCCCGTGATAAGGGCAGGCGTGATGATGGCGAACATACCCTGAAACATTACGAACAACAGGGTCGGTATGTCACCGCTCAGGTCATCTATACCAATACCGCGTAGGCCGATGAATTCGAGATCCCCGATGAAAGACGACCCCTCGCCAAACGCCAAACTATAGCCCCATAGGACCCAGACTATGCTAGCTATACCCATCGCTACAAAGCTGTACATGATGGTACTAACCGCATTCTTCGCTCGGACCAGCCCTCCATAGAAGAACGCCAATCCCGGCGTCATCAAGAGAACGAGAGCTGACGCGGTCAGGATCCAAGCTACGCTACCCGTATCCATCGTGACACACTCCTTACTCAAAGTGGATGTTCCCATTCTGACGGTCGAATCTTGCGGCGGTGTTACCGATCGGTTACAAACGTGTTACAGGTTGTGCTGGGCAAGCCTGGCCCACGGGTAAGACGACGCGTACACTTCGCAGCGCCTCGTAATAGGCCTATCCCATGCTGCAAGTTTTCGCCAATGTCATCGTGCCCACGGTCCTTGTTGCTAGCTCGGGGGCGCTGCTCGCCCGCTGGCGGGGCCTAGAGCCAGGAGTCCTCGGCCCAATCGCCGTTTACTTGCTCAGCCCCGCGCTCGTACTAGACGGTCTCCTCTCGTCAGAACTATCACCCCACGTTTCGTTCAGGGTCGTCGCTGCCGCGTCTGGCTCGATCTCGTTGATGGTCATAACGGCTATCGTGGCAAGTATGGTGATCAGAGGCAATCGACCGCTCCGTAGCGGATTTACCCTCGCGACGGCTTTCGGCAACGGGGGCAATATGGGAATCCCCGTTGCGTTCCTTGCCTTTGGAGAGCTTGGGCTTGCAGTTGCGATCATCGTGTTCGTGACTCATGCCACCATCAGCTGGCCAGTTGGCATCTACATCGCGGCACATGGCCGGTCGAGTGGCTCCGCAGCCCTCCGGCAAGCACTCCAGGTACCCACCATCTACGCCGTTCCGCTAGCACTAGGGATGCGGGCCGGAGGCTGGTCGCTGCCCGACCCGCTTTCCCGACCAATCGAGCTTATGGGTCAGGCCGCCGTTCCTGTGATGCTGGTCCTGTTGGGATTCCAGTTGGCGCAGGGCATGGACATCGCCCGATGGCGCGGCATTGCCGCTTCGGCGGCCATCAGACTTGTGTTGAGTGCAGGGATGGCCCTTATGGCTACGGAGGTAGCAGGGTTAGAGGGAACCGCGCAACACACCGTCATCGTAGTTTCAGCTATGCCAACAGCGGTGTTCACAACGATTCTCGCGGCCGAATTCGATGATGAACCGCGCTTCGTCAGCAGCGCCATGGTCTTCAGTACCCTAATCAGCCTCGTGACGTTGACCGCGCTGATCACTCTCCTTGGCTGGTGGGTCTAATTCATGCGCGAACCAGAAACCGACCTAGAAGGAATGGGCCAGCAGGCAGGGCGTTGACACTTGAGCACTAGCAGTGGGTGGCTACGCCCCGTCGCATCGCTCCGTTATCGCGAGTACCGGTTGATGTGGTTCGGTCAACTAGGAATCTCCTCCGCACTGTGGACTGAACAGGTCGCCCGGAACTGGCTAACCTATCAACTTACTGGCTCAGCGCTTCAGCTGGGACTGGTAAATCTCATGCGCGCGCTCCCGGTCATGGCCCTGGGACTCTGGGGCGGTGTGCTCACAGATCGGCTAGACCGCAGAATGTTCTTTCTAATCATCCAGGGGTGGAGCTTCCTGGTTTACGTGCTTATGGGTTGGGTGGTGCTCAGCGGGAACCTGGCCCTCTGGCATCTGTACGCAAGCTCATTCGCACTCTCGCTCGGCATGGCCATGGACGGCCCCTTGCGCACCTCCACCATCCCCAGCGTCGTGGCTCCAGAGAGGCTGATCAACGCGCTGTCGCTGAACGGCCTCGCGATCAACGGCACGAGGCTGTTCCTCCCTGCCGGGGTGGGCGTGATGCTAGGCATCGCCAATCCGGGGTGGGCGTACTTGGGCCTGGCGGGCGTCTACTTACTGATCCAGGTGTTCACGCTCCAGCTACACCTGCCCGACACGCGATCGGCGGAGCGGTCGTCTTCCATGCTCGGCGATATGCGGGAGGGCTTCGCGTTCGTGCGCAAGGACCGAACGATCAGGGCATTGCTCATGGCTGCGGTGGGGGTGCAGGGGATCGGCTTCAGTCATCGGGCGTTGGTCCCCGTTTTCGTGGGGGCGACCCTCGGCATGGGCTCTGGAGCCTATGGCCTTCTGCTGTCGGCCGACGGCCTAGGGGCCGTGCTCTTCGGTCTTGGCATGGCGTCGTTCGGCATACCGCGGCGCCGTGGCCTGTACATGATCGCCGTGTCCGCCGCCAACGCCGTCGCGATCCTCGTTCTGGGATTCGCGGCTTGGCTGCCGCTGGCCATGCTCGTCGTCATGGTTTCGGGCGGATCATCCACGGCCTTCAGGTCGTCGAACAACAGTCTCCTGCTCGGGGAGACGCCGGTGGAGCTGCGCGGGCGTGTGATGAGCTTCAACGGGCTGAACCAGGGCATCGCGCCGATGTTGATGGTCGTGTGGGGTGCCCTGGCCGACCTCACCAGCGTCACCGTCGCACTGGTGACGCTGGGTTTGCTGGCGCTCTTGGTCCAGGCGACGGTGCACGCCTTCGAGCCGCGCATCCGGCGACTGTAGGACTTAGGCGTCGTCCGGAAGCGGCATGACGGCGTAGACCGGGTCGTCCTCCCACCAGCTCTTGTGGCCCCTGCCGGTGGTGTCGGTGATGCGCAGGATGTCGCCCGGTCCGAAGCGGCCGGAGGTGCCGTCGCCCATCTCCATGCGAATCGCGCCCGAGATTACGGCGAGCCAACGCTTGTCCGGCGCCGGGTGGAAGTCCTGGAAGTCGGAGACGTGCTTGCGCAGGAAGATGCCTTTCAGTGCTTCGATGTTCTCCAGCGCCGAATGCGCGGTGATGTCCATCTCTTCGAAATGCGACTCGCCGTCGTCGCCCGAGAACAGCCGGTAAATCGCCATCTGGTTCCTCCACGAAATGTTGGTGCTGCACGAGTTCTAAGGCCACGTGAGGCCGAAGTCCGCCTCGTCGAGCGCTTGGCCGCTGATGCCCTCATCGGTCTGGGTCGCCAGGCACACGCAGGCGGGGATTATCTTCTTTTGCTCGATGGTCTGGCGCACCATCTCGTTGACCTGATCTTCCTGGGTCACGTCACAGGCGACACCGAGCGCGTCGGCGCTGATCTCCTCGATGGCCCGCACGGTGGCCTCGACGGTAAGCTCGCCACCGCCCGCTGTCCTGCTGCACACAACGAGCCGCGCACCTTCCCAAGCGAACCCGAGCGCGACCGCCTTGCCGATGCCCCGGCTGCTGCCAGTGACGATGGCGACCCTGCCCGCAAGCTTCCCTTCGGACATATCCTGCTCCTCAACACGACTGCTCGGGTGACGCGTACTGCGGCGGCATTCTACAATCTGGGACACGAGGGGCTGGCGCGCGAGCGGCCGCTGCGTGAGTCGACTCGCGAGGAGGCGGAGCTATGTCGCTGGTAGGCAAGGTGGTCATCATCACGGGCGGTGCAAAGGGGATCGGACGCTACAACGCGCGCCTATTCGCCGAGGCCGGCGCACGCGTCGCCATCGCCGATATCGAGCCCATGGGCACGGTGACGGCGGAGGTGGAGCAGCGCGATGGCGAGGTATTAGCGGTACCCACCGACCTACGCATCGAGGATGAGGTTCGCGCGCTCATGGCGGCGGTCCACGAGCGATTCGGGCGGATTGACGTGCTCATCAACAACGCGGGCGTGGTGCCGCACTTTCAGTGGGGACTGCCGCACTGGGACCGCATCCGCGACATGGACCTAGCGTTCTTCGACAACGTGATGCGTACGAACCTCAACGGGACCTTCCTGTGCGTGAAGCATGTGCTGCCCTACATGGAGATCCAGCGCTCCGGTGTCATCATCAACCTCGGCCAGGGCAATCTGAGCCCCGACACGCGGGAGGATGGCATCGGGTCGGCCGTCTACAGCACATCGAAGCTCGCCATCCGCGCATTCACGGCAAACATGGCCATCGAAGAGCGCGAGCACAACGTCTGCGTGATCAGCATGGGCCCAGGCGGCTACGCCCTTCCCGGATCGCGTGCCGAGGGACGCCGTGGCATCGCCACGGAGGAGGCGCCCGCCGAAGCGCGCGCCCGCATGATGAGCGTACCGGAGGTGGTCGGGGACCGCTACCTGCTGGCGGCGGAGGCCCCGATGGCACTCAGCGGCTATCAGGTCGATGCGGTCGACGGTGAACTGGTGGTCGCGCAGAATTGAGGGTGGCATGACTGACAACGAACTTGCTTTCGCTTCCGCTTCGCGGCTCAGCGCCATGCTTGAGGCGCACGAGGTATCGTCGCTCGAGTTGACGGAGCTTTTCTTGGAGCGCATCGGTCGGATCAATCCGCAGATCAACGCGTACCTGACCGTTAGCGCGGACGTCGCCGTCGCGCAGGCGAAGGAAGCGGACACGTTGATAGCTCGCGGCGACCGACGTGGTCCGCTCCACGGGGTGCCGATTTCCCTGAAGGACCTCACCGTCACCAGAGGGATCAGGACCACCCGTGGATCGCTGGTCTACAAGGACTGGGTGCCGGACGAGGACGACATCGTGACCGAGCGGTTGCGGGCGGCCGGGGCAGTGTTCCTGGGCAAGACGAATACCCCCGAGTTCGGCCACCGCGGGACCACGGAAAACAGGTTAAGCGAACCCTGCCGCAATCCATGGGATCTCTCGCGCACGACGGGGGGCTCAAGCGGCGGCGCCGCCGCTGCACTGGTGGCGGGGCTGTGCGCGGTCGCCACCGGCAGCGATGGCGGAGGCTCGATCCGCATCCCTGCCTCGTTCTGTGGGGTCTACGGTATCAAGCCGACCCAGGGCCGCGTGCCGGCCCCCTACGCTGGTTCTGGCGGGTGGCGCCCGTTCTCACAGGGAGGCCCCATGGCACGGACGGTCAGGGATGCGTGCACGCTGTTCCAGGTGCTCGCGGGTGTCGATCCTCGCGACCCGATGGCGCTATCCGAGGCACCCCCTGATTTTGTCGCATCGTGCCGGCCAGATGCGAGCGAGCTGCGAATCGCTTGGAGCCCGGACCTCGGCTACGCGGCTGTCGACGGTGAGGTCCGGCGCATCGCCGAGGAGGCCGCCCATGCCTTTGAGGCGCTAGGAGCAAACGTAGAGGCGGTCGAGATGCACTTCGATGGCGACTCGGTTCTCGACACGTTCCAGACAGTCTGGCAGTCGGACCACGTAGCAAACTACGGCGCCCTACTCCCCGACCGCCGCGATGAGCTGGACCCCGTGTTCCTCGCTCAGCTCGAGGAGGCTGCGGCTTGGCCCGCGGGTAAGCTGTCGCTCGCGTTGCGCGAGCTCGAGCTGCACCGATCGCGGATGATGGAGGCGATGCGGGGGTACGATCTCCTGCTGACGCCGACACTCGCGGTCCCCGCATTCCCCGTCGGGAGTGCTCCTGAAGCCATCAGCGGTCGTGGCGTGTCCCCGCTGTGGGGGTACACACCGTTCACGTATCCGTTCAACATGACGGGCAACCCTGCGGCGAGCATACCTTGCGGTTTCACCGCCAGCGGCTTGCCGGTTGGCCTGCACATCGTTGGGCGCCACCGAGAGGAGACGACGGTCATCCTAGCTTCTGCCGCCTTCGAAGAGACCAAGCCATGGCGCGACGCCAGACCCGCGATCAGCTGACTCGAACTAGGCTACGTGGTGAGCCGCTAGTCGCGCAGGATTGAGATCACGATAAGCCCAGCTGCGGGGCGTTGGCTATGTCCGGGCCTCCGGAGGGGTACATCTCATCCCTGAGGGCATCCGCCCACCAAGCGCCCTCCGGCAGCACGCGCTCGATCGCACGAAGATCGTAGTAGGAATCGTCGGCACCCGGAGGGGTACCGCCGTCCGCCACGGTCTTGGCAGCGTTCAGGAGGAGCTGACGAGCAGCATACACGGCCATGTCGGTATGGCTTAGGTGCTCGTGACTGCGGTCAACGATGGGCTCCATGGACTCTTGGACCGCGCGGTCCTGTTGGTTGACGCCCTCGATGCCACTGAACGTCTCCGTCTTCTGGACCTCGCGATCGATGCGCCAGTTGTTCTCCCTATTCAGGTAGCTGCGGAAGCCGTTGTCGAAGTCGACGAATTGGGGCCCATTGCCCCAGAACGCCTCGTCGCGCTCGCCATCGTCCAGCGGGAGGTCCAGGCTGTAGTACCAGTTCCAGACCATGCAATTTTCGTCGTCCACCGGCACCCACATGTGTCCGGCGATCTTGAATTTCTTCACTGGGGAGTCTTCGGTGTAGGCCTGGATAGCGCGGATTTGATGGTAGGGCATGACGTAGTGGTAAGTCCTAACGAAGTTGCCCTCTCCTTCGCCCAAGGGCCGGGTCGAGGCGTAGGCATAGCCGTAGGGAGCCTTGCGTACCTCGATGTTGGCTCGGGTGGCCTGGGCGCGAAGTCCGCCCAGTCCAGCCCGGTCACCGGCGAAGCGGCGGTGGAGGAAGGAGGTGTGAACGGAGTCGATGCCGGCTTCCAACGCCTGGAGCCAGTTGCATTCCTGGAAGGCTTTGGAGACGTGGCGATGCGTTTCCGGCTGACGGGTCCACTCGAAGTTCGGCAGAGGGGGTTGTTTGCCTTTCGCTTCCCCCCATCCCATGTATGCCCAGATTACGCCGCCGACCTCATGCGTTGGATAGGCCCTGACGCGCACGCGT
>Ga0315338_1003791_pt1 | contig 12735 bp, 12 predicted proteins | sample ASW8metaG_FD_204518 | JGI IMG/M metagenome (GOLD analysis project Ga0315338, IMG submission 204518) | Ammonia-oxidizing marine archaeal communities from Monterey Bay, California, United States - ASW #8 | ecosystem: Environmental > Aquatic > Marine > Coastal | place: USA: California | collected... | reverse complement strand
AAACCCCGACACCAAGCTTTTCTCATCCGTCATCGGAGACTCCCCTTAATGTTCCTCCTCAGAGTCTTCATACACAGACCCTGTAGAACACTAACTATAGATCGTATACGCCAGGACACACAACAAAGGAGTGACTCTAGACTCACCGTTAGCACGTCCTGGGGTGTTCCTGAGATAATTGCCTGCAATACAACCATCGAAAGTGAGAAGGATCAGAAAATGGTGACTAGAGAACGAATTTCGGGACCTGATATTCCAGAACACGTCAATCCGTTTCCGGCGTGCGTGAAAATCGGCAATATGATTTTCTCGAGCGCTATCGGGGGAGATGATCCAGAAACTCACGAAATTCCGGAAGACGAGGAAAGTCAGATCGAAAATGCCTTCAAAACGATGAGGAATATGTTGCGCGCCGCCAATGGCTCTCCCGATAATGTCGCTAAGGTTTCCGTTTACGTCCGAGACCGCTCCATCCGGCCCAAGGTCAATCCGCACTGGGTAGCAATGTTTCCAGACGAAAATAACTGCCCTGCCCGACACATGGTGCCTTCAGACATGCCTCCCGGCCGGCATATTCAGCTGGAATTTGTGGCTGTGCTTTAACCTACACGCTCTGAATAACTACATGACCTCAAGAAGCGGTTCGTCCAGTGCTGCCGACTGTTCCTTCAGCGCAAGCACATGTTCCTCCCAATACTTATTTTCCGAAAACCATGGGAACGCCTGGGGAAAAGCGGGATCGATCCAACGTCTCGCAATCCAGGCAGTGTAGTGAATCATCCGTAGCGTGCGAAGCGCCTCAATCAAGTGCAGCTCACGATAATCGAAATCGTAGAACTGACCGTACCCCTGAAGGATGTCCTGAAGCTGAAGTGAGCGAGCCTGGCGCTCACCCGAAAGAAACAGCCAAAGATCCTGGACAGCTGGCCCGGTAACGCAGTCATCCAGGTCCACGAACTGCGGGCCGTCATTCGTCCATAGGATATTACCGGAATGGCAGTCGCCGTGAATTCGGAGCTCCCTTGTATCACCTGCACGTGAAAATGCTTCCGCGATGGAGCCCAGTAGCTGAGTCGTGATGGAATCATAGCTCTCTACCAAATGCTCGGGAACCCAGTGACTTTCAAGCACATATTGCGAGGCCTCTAGCCCCATGCGATCTATAGAAATATCCTGGCGATGTTCAAAGTGAGTCAGAGCACCGACAGCATGTATCCGGCCCAAGAAACGCCCCATCAACACTCTATCTTGCGACTGACCTAGCTCTGGCCAACGGCCTCCTTGTCTCGGAAAAACCGCAAAACGAAACCCCTCATGCTTATGGAGCGTCCTACCATCAGTTTCAATAGGCGCAACAATAGGAATTTCTTTCTTGACCAACTCACCAGTAAACTGGTGCTCTTCAATAATGCCTTCATCTGACCAACGCTGTGGACGATAGAATTTGACAACCACGAAACCACCGTCCTCTGTGCCCAGCTGGTACACCCGGTTCTCATAACTGTTCAGCGCAATTATTCGACCATCACAACGAAATCCTACACTCTCCACAGATTCAAGAACCACATCAGGAGTGAGATTGGCATAAGGTAGCTCTTCTGAGAAGAATGGCATGGTGATCCTACTGTGTTACAGATTTCTCACGAAGTCTCCGACCCATAGTCTGCACTCATGATACTGACCTCTACCTCAATGAACACAGCATTTCACATAGCACCTGTTTGGGAGCCAACTAGATCTTTCGCATATTGATGATTGTCTTTGACGGAATCGATCCTGCCCTTACTCGGAAAAGTGCGAGTTCTATGCTCTTGATGGGATCAACCTGTTAGAGTCGCCCGCCATGAGTCATTCCAACATTGATCTTCTGCTCACACGACGCTCGGTCTTGGCCAAGAATCTTGGCAAGCCAGGTCCAAACAAACAGGAGCTGCAAACAATCCTTCAGGCCGGTCTGCGTGTCCCTGATCACGGTCGATCTGAGCCATGGAAAATTCAAGTTCTTGATGAGTCGGCTCAGCTCGCGTTGGGTGAGTTCTCCGCTGAGCTGTTCCAAAGAGAAAACCCAGATGCCACGACCGCTCAAATCACATTCGAACGCGAACGACCACAACGCTCCCCCATATTGCTCGTCGTAACCTTTCAACCAAATAAGAAGAAACTCGTAAAGATCCCCGAATTGGAACAGCTGTTGTCCTCAGGTGCCGTGTGCCAGAATCTGCTCGTCGCAGTCCAAGCGTTAGGATACAACGCCCAGTGGCTAACTGATTGGCCTGCATATCACCCCGAAATACGCCAATTTCTAGGCAGTAGTAAGGATGCTCAGATCGTAGGCTTTATCCACATTGGCACTGCGACGCTATTACCCAAAGAACGCCCACGACCAGCATTAGACGACATCGTCAGCGAATGGAGACCTGAAGACTAATCAAGACAAGCAGCATACATTCACGCCGCCGCCATATCTCCTCTAATTTGAGGGGAGTACGAAGCGCCTTGTGGCTTCAGGGTCACAGTCGAATCGCGTTGACTGTAGATGAGGTGAGTAGATTAGTTCCCTGGAATGAGTTAGCGGCTCTGCAATATATTCTGAATCCTCAAGAATGAATTCAACCGCGATTCGAGCACCATTTTCAATCAGACTGTATCTTTCTAGCACGTGCTTCTGCCCACCCGACGGCACACCTATCTGATAGGGAGACCGGTGATCCGAAAAATTCCGAGTGTCCACCACCAACGTATCCCCATCCCAGAAACCGATGGAGTGCCCCGTTTGGAAACTCTCGTCACCATCAGGGTGCCTGCGACCATCCATATACACGGTTCGCACTTCGTCCCAATAGTCGGTCCGAATTGTGATGATTTCTTCGTCATCACTAAATATGATTTCTATCGGGTAGAGATTGCTGGAGACAAGCATGGCCGGTGTCGGTCTTCCAATACACGTAGCTTCAGGATTATCGGAAGACAGTGGATCGTATTCAGTCCGAGCTCTCCTACCTCTTTCCGTCAGTTCAAGGTTGGCAATGAAAAAACCATCAAACCCCCCTGGATAACTGACAAGCTCAGACGAGTTGGCCATCCACTTTCCCTCCAGAGTCGTCGTGCTGGCGGTAACATCCGGTTCATAGAACGCGGTGCTTGAGATAGTGCCAGTCTCCTTCTCGACAGATTCCACGAGTCCATAGGGACGTCCATTCACTTCGGGATGCGCCTCCACAGTAATTAGATCACCGTCGACCAAAGTATCTCGTGTCCAGCCCATGCGCCCCGTAGTAATTGTCCCGCCCATTTGCAGCGTCCACTCGACAGCCTCACCGTTTTCATCATCGGTTTCTAGGGTGAAATAGACGTGTGGATTGCGAAAATAGTACCCGGTAACGGTCCCCTCCAGAGTGATCACCGACTCCATATCAAGACCAGCATCACTGTGATGTCCTAAAACAGGCGGAGCAATTACTAAGACCCCGGCAATAATCGTCGCGCATTTCACAATTTAATCCCCCATTTAATGTGAGTTCTACATCCTCTCGTAGCTTTTCGTCAAGGTAACAAAACTGTAGACCCTGTAGTTTTGCGAGACTCAAGCGCCCGATGGGCCTCAGCCGTATCCTTTAACGGGAAGGTTTGATTGATTTCCACCTTAAGTCCATTCTCAACCGCAGTGAACAGTGCGTTGGCACTTTCTAGAAGATCCACGCGACTGGCAATATAGTGCAGCAAGGTCGGTCGCGTAACGTATAGCGAACCGCTGAACTGCAGTTGGTTGACAGAAAAATCTGCTGGAACACCGGACGAAGCGCCATAATTTACCATCGTGCCACGTGGTTGCAGACAGTTTAAAGAGCCTTGCCAAGTTTCCTTGCCAACAGAATCGTAAACAACCGGAACACCAGCCCCATCAGTAATTTCTTTGACACGCTCAGCAAAATCCTCGCGGCTGTAGACGATTGTGTAGTCGCAGCCACTAGCCTGGGCGAGTTCTGCCTTCGCGTCGGTTCCGACGGTACCGATAACGGTTGCACCAATCTGCTTTAACCACTGGCACGCTATCAATCCAACCCCACCGGCTATCGCGTGGAACAGGACAGTTTGACCAGGCTGCACCGCAAAAGTGCGGCGCACGAGATACTCGGCCGTCATTCCCTTTAACATCATTGCCGCAGCATGCTGATCATCAATTGAATCTGGAAGAAGCACCAAACGCTCGGCTGGCATGATACGGTCTTCAGCATAGGACCCGGGTTTGTAACCAGCGTAAGCCACCCGGTCTCCCAATTTTAGGTCATCTACTCCTTCGCCGACCTCCTCAACAACACCAGCGGCCTCCATGCCGAGCTCTGTTGGCAGCTCGGGTAGTTTGTAGGCGCCATTACGTTGATATACATCCAAGAAATTCAACCCGGCTGCAGTCTGATGTAAGCGAACTTCGCCGGGACCCGGCACCCCCACTTCGACCTCCTCCCATCGGAGAACGTCAGGCCCGCCATGTTCGTGGATACGAATTGCGTGAGTCATTTAACCTCCATAAACCGATTTGTGTTGAGCAGGACCTCCTCCAGCGCCATCAAATCAGTAAGTGATTTCCGACTATCTATATAATGTACAGAAAATTCGCGCAACTAATTGTGAATAAGAAAAGTGCGACCACTTACCCAAAAGCTAAAAAACTGCCCAGAGAATGCCATGCTACGCTACGTTGTAATTCTGACTCTTCTTGTTTCCTCCATAGCTGCCTCCCAAGAGCTCCAGACTTATGTTTTCCAAGGTGTTCATGTTATCCCTATGGATACCGATCAGGTAATTGAAAATCAAACTATCGTGGTTTCCGGTGGTCGTATCGAAGCTATAGGGTCCATCGGGGAAATCCTCGTACCAACCAATGCCATCCTTATTGAAGCTGAAGGCCAGTACATCATGCCTGGTCTAACAGAAATGCATGCCCATGTGCCTAGCACCGATGATCCACAGTACTTAGAAGATGTGCTTTTCTTATATTTGGCAAACGGAGTTACCACCGTGCGTGGCATGCTGGGTCGGCCAGCCCATTTGACGCTACGCGCGCAAATTGCGAGGCATGAGATCCTTGGACCTCGCCTTATAACCTCTGGCCCGTCGCTCCGAGGTGGCAGGGTCGACTCTCCTGAACACGCAAGGCAAATCGTACTTGAACAATCCGAGGCTGGTTATGACTTCGTAAAAATTCACCCCGGAATAACCCTTGCTCAATACAACGCTGCTGTTCAGGCCGCGAATGAAACGGGCATGCCGCTGGCCGGGCACGTACCTGAAGACGTGGGGCTTGCGCGTGCGCTTTCAGCGGGACAAGCCTCAATCGATCACATGGATGGTTATCCCCACTACCTAGTGCCGCCAGAGATTGATCTCACAGCCCATCAGTACGGGTACTACGGAATGGGTCTTCTGGACTTGTTCGATGAAAACAGAATTTTTCAAGCCGCTAAAGAAACGCGAGATGCAAACGTCTGGGTGGTGCCCACCCAGATACTTTTTGAACAGCGGATCTCACCGATCCCGGCCCACGAGCTCGCTACTCGTGAGGACATGGCATACATGCCCCCCACCATGGTCCAGCAATGGGTGCAAGCCAAGGAGCGCTTGGTGAGCACGATTAATATGCCGGATGGTCCTTCACGCCTATTGGAAGTTAGACAACGACTAATTAAAGCACTCCATGATGAGGGAGCCGGGCTGTTGCTCGGTTCGGACGCGCCACAAGTATTTAACGTACCTGGTTTCTCGATTCATCACGAAATTCGAGCCATTATGGATGCGGGACTTACGTCCTTCGAAGTGCTCCGCACAGGCACTGTTGCCTCCGCAGAGTTCCTTGATGCTCAAGAAGAATTTGGCAAAGTAAGTGTCGGCCTAGCGGCAGACTTGATTCTCGTCGAGGCGGACCCTTTAGAGAATATTACAACCGTTAGCCGTCCTCTTGGCGTAATGGTTAGAGGGCTATGGCTCGATCGCGCCAAGCTCGACGAAACCCTTGCTGCAATCGCCGAACGACAGCGCTAAAAACCCCGTTCAACCCGCTACGGAAGATTTTCACTTATGTAGACTTCCGAATCCGCAGCATTCATCAGAGGGACAACCTTGTCAGGGTCCACCCGAACCATAAGGTAGGTGATATGGTCATTGATCCTTGTAAATTGATGTCCGGTCCCGGCTGGTATGACCAAGACATCACCAGCTTCTAGCTCAACCTCCTGAGGGTTGCGAATATCAACCGAATTACTCCCGGGGCCATTCAAAAACTGGACCGCTCTGTTGTCATCGGGGCGTTGCTGTCTATCGACCAAATCTGGCCCAAGTCGGTTCGTCCCTGACCCGCTCAACACATAATACACCTCTGTGACCAGCGAATGCTCAGCTACAGAACGTGGGTTAGGCATATCTAAGGCCCCTCTTCGAGCAAGGGCTATTTGCACATTAGCATTACCGATATCGATGGATCGTACCTGCTGATCAGTCAGAGACTGAGTGACAGAAATGGCTTCATAAGATTCTAGTTCCTCTTTTGGGACAAAGGCTGCCGGACACATTGTACAACTGGGCTCTGGACCTGCTGCCGAACCCTGTGCAGACAAACGTCCCAAAACGAAGGCTGCAAGGACTAAAACGACACCTGCGCCAAAGGTAAATTTACGCATAATTTTCTCCCATATTTTTAGTGATCTGCCGCTGGAGAGAACGTCTTCATACTTAATTTATTAACGCCGCATACGACTCTCCACAAGAGTCCGGGCCGCAGCTCTATCCTCTACCGCTTCAACTGCGCGTATAAAACACTTTTCCAAACGAGACCCTGGCCCCCTGTAAGAAACCTCTGCCTGACTATTGGAACATACGCGATCTGTATGGTTCTGTATCGCAATATCCCGAGCACTACGCAAACCAAAACAACCTCGATGCATAGTGAGAAGATAGTGCCGACTACCCCGATCCTGCATGTAGATATACTCATCGTGAAACGCGGAAAAGCTATTAATCCGCCTAACGCTGAAACACGCCGCTCTAGTTGATTGAGGGACATTGGGATCAAGTACCACCTCTTCAACTTCACTTTCAGAAACAACCACCTCTTCCTCGATGTCCACGCCATCTTGAGCGTAAGCAGGTACTGCCATAGATATGGTGACTAGAAACACGTGCCCGTAAATTTTGCTCATGGTCATACTCTAACGTCACCCAGATAATGTGCACATGTGATACACGGATCTAGCATGGGTAGTCAATCGAATGAGTCATGATTAGGATGCACGTCGAAATAGAATAATAAAACCAACGAGAACCAACCCGAGCAACATTCCAGTAATAGCGGTTCCAATACGGCCCACAAACGGGGCCTTAAGAGACAGGTCTAAAAGATCAATCCCAAACGTGAGCCCGAGCAAATTGATCTCCAAGCCCTCCTCTATGGCTACCAGCACGCCTAGAAGTCCGAGGGCGCTTAACTGTATGCCCGTACCACTCGGTGCGCCTGCTATGAACTGAACCCCCAAATAGTCTTTTCCAATCGCGGTCGCTGGAAGATCAACCCTTAATTGTGGAGCTTTACGGAGCACAAATGCCGTAAAAGTGTTTGAGTTAGGTCCTGGCCAAACCCGATACTGATCAGCAAATGGATATTCATCCACGGCGCTTTCGATTTGTTGAATGACAATCCCGGCTTCTTCGCCGCGTAATTCTGCCAGGAGTTCCGGTGCATTACCGAACCATCGACCATCGGGAGGCCGGTTACTTGAAACAACTGCTGTTCCGTTTCGTCGTAACCTCCACCCGTTAACTTCATGGACAGTAAAGGCATCTGCACCATGTGGCTTGGTTGCAAGCCAACTGTGAACACCAACATAGCCTCTCCAACGCACAGCACGCGCCGCATAAACTTGCACTACCGCTTCCTCGGTAATAGCAGGATCCGGAGCTAGCCCTACAGGAGCTCGGCTCGCGGTTCGCCAACTTTGATCGCTATTGCTGCCCATAATCGTAAAAAAAACTGTACACAGGATCGCACCGAGCATAATCGAGAGCATTACAAAAAAACGGAATTTCTGGGCGCGTTTCATTAGCATTCAGTAAAGCAGAGAATCAAGGTTTCAACGCACGATAAAGAAACGGAAGACTTTTATCCATGCGATAGTCAATACCGGAATGTGTATCCGCAAACTCCTCATAACGATGTTCAATACCGCTCTGAATTAGTCGCTTGGATAAAATTCGAGCGCCATAATGAATTTGATACTGATCCATCCAACCGCAATCAATAAAAATACCATGTAGTGTATTCAGATTTTTACTGTGACGAGCCACAAGATTGATAGGATCATGCTTCAACCATTCTCGCCACCGCGTATGAATAATCTCACCAGTTTCCAAATTGAAAGGAATTCGGAATCCGTTCGGTGCATTAGGATCCGGGTCATAAGAAGCTGCCATCGCTACCATCATTAGAGCATGCACCTCTGCACTAGTCAGTTTTTCTTTTTCCCAAATATTTTTTAAGAAACGTCGTATGCGTCCGTCATCAAATCCCTCTCCGCACCCTTCTTCTTCCCTTGCAACACTAATCAGGCCCGATTTGCGTTCACGCCGCCTGTGCGTTGCAAGTACATTTAGAGTGTTGGGCCAATCGCACCGATATAGGAAATCGAAGTATGCATCTCCCGAATGATTTGCAATTGCGCCCCAGCACCTAGGGTACTTCATACCATGGAGGATGGCGCCATAACCACCCGATGACTTACCGAAGCAGCCTCGGTGATCTCGAGACGCAAGTGTTCGGAATTCTCTATCAACAAATGGGACGAGTTCTTTTGTTAGGTAGTCAGCATAACGTCCCAAGGCCGAAGAGTTGATGTACTGGTTACCACCAAGCGCCGTAAAGCAGTCTGGGAAAACAAGTACACATGGCCCCATCTGCTTTTCGTGAACCAGGCGGGCAGCTCGCTCAGGCAAGTTTTCATCAAAGTTACGCCAATTAGTATGGGATTTACCAGAACCTGTGTATCCCACTAAATCGAACAACACAGGAAACCGTTTCCCACGACCCTGCCCCACACCCTGATCGTATTGAGGGGGCAACCAGACATCTAGCGAGCGCACGTATGGATCACGTAACGGATTCTCTTTGAGGATTTCCGAGGTATGCTCCAGCGTGACGACTCTGCCACTAGACCAGTCCGGACGCTTCTTCACCACCGTTTCCCATCCATAAACGCAGAATATCTAAAGTATACCGATCAGCTATAAACCCGAGTCGATGTAACCGTAAAGGCTATCCAACTCCGGGAGATTCTTGTGGGGAAGAAATTAGGCCCACAGACCGGATCCCTCCGATAGCAACGAATTCATCCCGTACCGATGTATCACCAGTAACACCCACAGCTCCAATAACAAGCCCATCTGAATCACAGATTAAAACCCCGCCTGGTACTGTTGCGAACCGCCCACCAGAAATTACGCTCAGAGAATTGCCGAATAGAGGACGATCTGCCACATGATCACCGAGATCCCGGCTCGATTTCCCCATACCTAGCGCGCCGTACGCTTTAGCGCAAGCGATCTGTACACGAATGATGCCGCTACCGTCCTCTCGCTTTAGAGCAATTTGATGCCCTCCGGCATCAAGAACCACAATAGTCAAAGGCTGCAAATCATTTTCCCGGGCCAAGCGCAGTGATTCATCAACGATAGCGCTTGCCTGCTCCAGACCCAGCGATACTTTCAGCGAAATTGGTTTTGCCATTCTTTTCGTCTCTAGCCAGATAGGGGGGTGATATTATCCCCTCCCCGCCAGGTCAAGAACAAAGAATTTCAAAGGCAATCAATGCTTCAAACTATGTTGGAAGCCCTAATATCTGGACTAGGACTGATTTTTCAGTGGCATGTCCTGGCATATTTCGCACTCGGTTGCGTGATTGGGATCCTTATGGGTGCAATCCCCGGGTTGGGAGGCGCGATTGGCTTAGTATTACTGTTGCCCTTTACTTTTAGCATGGAGCCGGTGTCAGCTTTTGCACTACTGCTGGCTTCATGGGCATCAACGTCCACTAGTGGTGCGATTACCTCAGTACTGCTCGGGATTCCAGCCACCGCCGCCTCTCAAGCAACCGTTCTCGATGGATATCCTATGGCTAAACGCGGTGAGTCAGCACGAGCGTTAGGAGCTGCGTTCACTTCTTCTGCTATCGGTGGGGTGTGCGGAGCGATCGCGCTCGGCGTTTCACTGCCACTTATCCTACCTGTAATTCTTGCATTCGAATCACCGGAAACATTCATGTTGGGGGTACTAGGACTGGCCATGGTGGGCTCTCTGTCCGGACGGTCTACCGTAAAGGGTGTAGCTGCAGCCATGTTCGGACTGTTGTTGGCGATGGTTGGATTTCCTGAATCCCAAGCCATTCCAAGGTACACGTTCAATACCCTCTATCTGCTAGACCAATTGCCACTGATACCCGTGCTACTAGGCCTTTTTGCCATACCAGAAATTATGGAGCTAGCTATCAAAAATGTCTCCATCGCGAGAACTGGCGAGGCTCGCGATACGCGCCATGGGCTAATGATTGGAGTCCGAGATGCGTTGAAACACTGGTGGTTAGTTCTGCGCTGTAGCGTAATTGGCGCGTACGTTGGCATGCTACCTGGTCTTGGTGCTTCCATCGTGGGCTGGGTTACCTACGGTCATGCAATGCAAGGAGCAAAGGACCAGTCTGAATTCGGACAAGGTGATATTCGTGGCGTGCTTGCTCCTGAAGCTGCAAACAATGCGCTTCGAGGAGGCGCAATGATTCCCACAGTTACAATGGGGATACCTGGCAGTGTCGGAACTGCCGTATTGATGGGAGCACTAATTATGCTTGGGCTACGACCGGGACCAAGCATGCTTGATACAGAGCTTCCCATGACGTTTAGCTTCGTTTGGATGATTGCCTTCGCGAGCGTGATCGCAACCGTCATCCTACTGGGAACGGTCGAACAAGTGGCTAAAGTCGCGCTGCTACCAGGACACATGGTGGTGCCTGGGGTGTTGTTGTTCGTCTATATGGGGGCATGGCTTGGAGGTTCCTCAATGGGAGACTGGGTAAGCTGCACTTTCTTCGGTGTCGTAGGGTTCCTCATGAAACGCGGAGGATGGCCAAGACCACCAGTAATACTTGCCCTGGTACTCGGGGGCATACTCGAGGGTTCGTTTCAGATCAGCACTCGTGTTCACCAAGGAGTCGGCTGGCTGAACCGACCGATCGTAATACTTCTGATGCTTATCATCGTTGTAACGTTGTTCTTTGCTGCACGCGGAGTTGCAAAACAAAAGATGTCAGGCAAACCCGCTTCCGGCGAAGCTTCGGAACGTAATCCCGTCATTTCGTTATCCTTTTCGATCGTGCTCTTTATCCTTTTCGTCTGGGCAGGCATAACCTCACTTACGTGGACCCCGCCAGTACGCCAGTTCCCTCTGATCATTTCGATACCGGGGGCTGTACTTTCATTCATGGTGATCGTTCAAGACTTAATGCTCCTTTTAGCGGCCAAGAAAAACACCGGGATGTGGAGAAAAACCTTTAGGGAGGCCTTTGAGGATGCTTGGCTTGCTCAGGCGCTACCGTTCTTTGGTTACCTCATAAGTATTTTGTTGTTAACTGTGATAGTTGGACAAAAACTTGCCATGCCGCTATTTATCTGTGCTTACCTTCTACGTTGGGGGCATTACCAGAAACGCTTCGCGTTTGGCTACGCCCTAGCAGGGTGGGCTATTCTGGTTTTCTTCTATGGACAGGTGATGGGATTACTTTTCCACCCATCCTATTTAGCTATCTGGCTCCAATCGGTGTTACCCGCGGGCACACCGGACTGGTTAATCCTTTAGGGCGCAAAAACGCCGTCTGCTGGTGCCTTGGCCCTTCTTTTGAGTGAAGGTGTTGACTAATAAGCGTTGTTGCGTGCGATTTGTTCCTCAATGAAAGACTGCACTATGGGAGTCACATCTGCGGTGGCATCTAGGATCTGTGCTGCACGTTCAGCACCCACGGCATCCGGCACATAACTCAGGATCCGAGCAGCTTCTTCTTTGAATGCTTCTGTAAGCATAGCCGGTCCAATCACGTCCCGAAAAGTTCTCACAGCCTCCGAATCCATGTTCGGTGGTCCTAGGAATACGTGTTGCATGGTCTGATCAATTTCGATCATCGTCCGAATAGCATCCCAGTTGGTCCCTGACGGAGGCACTCCATGAATTTCTTCGTAAAGCTCATTCACAGTAGGAATGTCCGGTACCAGCGGACTCTTTACGAGAGAACCTTCCTCAGTAAGAACTGGCAAGCTGAACAAGGGGGCGTTCAGTCCCTGCTGTTCCAGCGTGGGCACTACTTCATTCAGATACGCATGGGCTGCATCCGTTGCCATATTGACTTCGCCACTTAATACCGCCGCACGGATCTTGCCGCTACCGGGGTAACCACCCACAAAATGGTACTGCGCACCAATCAGATCCAGTCCCATAGTGCTAGCAATCATGCGCCCATGCTCGGCCGAAATACCGCCGAAAATAAGCCCATCTGCGCGAAGAATATCAGCTGGGATATCCACTCCCCCTTCCAATACGTCCTTGCGCGCGTAAGTCACCAAGGGCGCGAGCTGAACACCGCCTAGCACCGTAAACTGGGAGTACTTGAATGAATGTCCAGGAAAATTAAGCAGCTCTCCTAGGGAAGAGCG